>FSWT01000714.1_pt1 | contig 13474 bp, 11 predicted proteins | sample 1638051 | NCBI WGS metagenome assembly FSWT01 (sample SAMEA3914788, study PRJEB12502) | metagenome | biome: forest; material: soil | place: Canada | collected 2011-07-03 | depth 0.1 m
GTGTCCGACTCAAGGCAGTCGGTCAGAAGTCCGGCTCTCGGCGGCACTCCAACTTCCGTGCCTGGCGCATTGCGTTTGTTAGGACCCGCCCCTCCCCCTTCCGCGTCTCCGCCGTTCTCAGAAATGTAGCGGCCCGTGAAGCGCGACACAGTCACGATCCCGACACGTCAGCCGACCGGAGTTCTGATAATCTCGCTGATCTTCAGCGCCAGGGCGTCCAGGGTGAAGGGTTTCGTCACCATGCCCATGCCGCGCTCAAGGAAGCCCTCGCGGCCGGTGGCGTGTTCGGCGTAGCCGGTGACAAACAAAATCTTCAGCTCCGGACGATGGTGGCGGGCAAGTTCGGCGAGTTGTCGGCCGTTCATCCCGGGAAGACCAATGTCGGTGATCATCAGGTCCAGTCGGACATTGGACATCAGCATGGGCAGGGCAGTCTGGCTGTCGTTAGCCTCGATGCAGGCATAGCCAAGATCGCGCAGTACTTCACCAATCAACAGCCGCACGGAGGAATCGTCCTCCACCAGCAACACCGACTCGCCCGCGCCGCTGGGTGTGGCGAGATTTACCGGAGCGTCCGCCGCGTGAGGGCCGGCATGGCGGGGCAGATAAAGGCTGATAGCCGAACCCCGGCCGGGTTCGCTCTCCACCCGCACATGGCCGTGGGACTGTTTCACGAATCCATAGATCATCGACAGGCCCAACCCGGTGCCCTGCCCCATGGGCTTAGTGGTGAAGAAGGGTTCGAAGATCTTCGCGACCACCTCCGGCGTCATGCCCGAGCCGGTGTCGCGGACCGACACAACCACATAGTCGCCCGGCTCCGCCTCGGTCTCGGCGGCGACCGCCGCCTCGTCAACCGTGTCGTTGAAGACGGCGATGGTCAGCCGTCCTCCGTCGGCCATCGCGTCGCGCGCGTTGATCACCAGATTCAGGATCGCGTTCTCCAGCTGGTGAGCGTCGGTGAGCGTGGGCCAGATATCCCCGGCCAGCTCCACCTTCAGCTGGATGCGCTCGCCGAGAGTCCGCCGCAGCATGTCCTCCATACCGCGCACCAGCCGGTTGGCGTCGGCCACCGTGGGATCTAGCGGCTGGCGGCGCGAAAAGGCCAGCAGGCGGTGCGTCAGGGAGGCCGCGCGATTAGCGGAGGTCACCGCCGCGTCCATAAACCGTTGGGTGTCCTCGAACTTTCCAGCCGCGATCCGGCGCTTGAGGATGTCCATGGCGCCGATGATGCCGGTGAGTAGGTTGTTGAAGTCGTGAGCGATGCCGCCGGTGAGCTGGCCGATCGCCTCCATCTTCTGCGCCTGACGCAACGCCTCCTCTGTCTCCTTCAGCGCCCGCGCTGCCTCTCGCTCGGCGGTGACGTCCCGGCCCACCGCCTGCAACAGGCCGTCGGCGGCCACCGCGCTCCACTCCACCCAACGGGTGACGCCGTCGCGCGTCCTCAGACGCAGAACCACTAGCCTGGGCGTGGCGCTTTGGGACAGCTCCTTGATCAGCTGCCGCAGCGCCTTGCGGTCTTCGGGATGAACGAAGTCAGCGAGACTGGCGCCGATGAACGCGTCTTCCGTCCAGCCGAGGAGGTGGCTCCAGGCCGGGTTGACTGCGTTTATCTTGCCGTCGATCTGGGCGACGAACATCACGTCGGTCGACAGCCGCCACATCCGGTCGCGGTCGGCCGTGCGTTCGGCGACCCGGCGCTCGAGGGTCTCGTTCAGGCGCAGCAGCGCCTCTTCTGCCGCCCGGCGCTCGTTCACATCGCGGAAGATCACCGTGACAAAGACCCGCGAGTCCGAAAGCCAGCGCGCGGCCGACGCTTCCACATAGCTTAGCGAGCCGTCCTTACGGTGTGCCGCCAGTTCAATCGCGAGATGGCCTTCACCGGCAGTGACGGCGCCGAGGGCTTCGTCCCAGGCCTTGTGGTTCCTTACCAGCAGGCTGACGGGCTGGCCGATCAGTTCCTGAGATAAATAGCCGAACTCCTGGGTCGCGGCCGGATTGCTGGTCTGGATCAAGCCGGCGGCGTCCAGCGTCAGGATCGGGTCCGGCGCGCTGTTGACCACCGCGTCATAGCGCGCGTTCTGGCGCTGGCGTAGCACCCTTTCGCGATGCGCCGATGCGGTGACATCGGCGATCTGCACCATGCACCGGCTGTAAGGCTTCTGGCCGACCGGGCGCACCGAGACATTGTGGATCAGCTGCAGACCAGCGCGGGTCTTGAGCGGCAGCAGGTCGGGATGCAGGGCATGGGTCAGCACGCTCGATGCGCCGGACTCCAGGGCTTCGGCGCTCGCCCTGGCAAGACGCGCCAAGTCGGCGGTCGGGAAGAGTTCAAGCAGGGAATGGCCTACGGCCGCCTCCGCGGAAACGCCCGACGCGGAGGTCATCCAGGTGTTCCAGGCCAGGACCCGGCTTTGACGATCCAGAACGATCAGACCGTTGTCAGCAGCGTCGAAGATTGCGCCCCAAAGCGGATCGTCGGATCCGTCCATTCTACTCCGCCTTCACGCCCGTCTCACGTTCAATGAACTCGCGGAGGAGTAGTTTCAAAGCGGCGAGAGACGGCATATCCATCAGCATGGCGATATAACCACTGATGTCACGCTGACGGACGTCGAAATTAATGTAGAGCAGCATCACCACGTCGCCCGGATGAGGCGGCGGCGCGAGGGAGAAGAAGTCCGGCGCCTGGCCGCGCAGCACTTCCGGCAACGACATCTTCAGGCTGCGCTTGAGCATGTTGGCGATGGTCGACAAGCATCCGTTCAGGATGATGTTGCCGGTCTCGGCCAACGCCTCCTGCTCGAGCTCGATAATGTCTTCCAGCGACAGATCGCCGCCGGTCACGGCGCGCACTAGCTCCAGGCTTTTGGTTTCCGGAAAGATCAGCAGGGCGCGGCCGGTGATGTCGCCCTCAAACACCTGGTGAACCGCCACCAACTTGTCCTCGTCGCGGCTGTGAAGAATGGCGATGGCCTCGGCCCGGTCGACCAGGGAGACGTTGGGCACCGACAGGTGAACCTGTTCGCCGACCAGCTCGCGCAGGCTCGTCGCCGCTCGGCTAACGCCGATATTGACCAGCTCGGTCAGGGCGTCGAGCTCAAGATCGTCCAGGATGGACGGCGAAGGTTCGGTCACCTGGCCGCGCCCTCAAGCTTCCCCACGGCCCCGTCGATGAACTCACCAAGGGCCTGCTCGGTGATGGGCTTGGTCAGGAAGATCGCGCCGACCTCGCGCGCTCGAGCGACGATCTCCGATTGATGATTGGCCGATATGACCGCGACTGGCATTCCCGGATTGCCAGCCAGAAGCTCCGCCGCCAGCTCCAGGCCATCGCGGCCGGGCATGTTGAAGTCGAGCAATGCGATGTCGATAGGCGACTGCTCAACCAGGATCAGCGCCTCGTCGGCATTGGCCGCCTCCAGGCGCGTCCAATCCGGGCGCAAGGCCGTCAGGACCTTGGCGACCGACATGCGCGCAAGCTTGCTGTCGTCGACGACGAGTATCTTGTAGGTCATGGGCCCCCGCGAACTTGCCTGGAACGCACAGCACGGGCACTCGATCCCGAACAACGCGCTCAAGGCGTAACTGAAACTACTTCCGCTTAAGTTCCGGCCTGCGCAAGCGCCGCCGCGACGTGATCGCGCAGAAAGGCGCCCGCCGGCGGACCGATCATCTTCGTCCCTGACGCCAGCAATACCTGCAGCACCGCCGTATGGGCCGTCTCGCAGCCGCGCCAATCCACCGCCCCCGGCGGATCAGCGAGCAAAAGCTGCAGCAGCGGCTCGGCGTCCTCGATCGGGCAGGCCCCCTCCAACACGACGCGGCCGTCTTCCGAGCGGCGCACGGTCATAGCAGCAGGGCCTGTAGATCAAGCACGATCAAGACGCGTCCGTCTCCCAGCAAGGTTGTGCCGGCGAAACCCGGCATTCCGGACAGCAATCCGTCCATCGGCTTGAGCATGACATCGATCCGCTCTCCAAGTCTGTCGACTTCCAGACTCCCGAGCTGGCCGCCGATGGCGACCACCACCACGTTCGCATCCGCCCCAGGCGATGTCTCGCGGCTTTCGCCCAGGGCCTCGGCCAGATCGATCAGTGGAATGGTGCGGTTGCGCAGCACGAAGGCGCGCGCTGCGCCCACCGGCGCGATCCGTTCGCGCGCCACCTTCACGGTCTCCACCACCGCGTCCATTGGGATGCCGAAGGCCTGGCCGCCGGCCTCGACCGTCATTAGCCGCGTCATCATCACCGTGAAGGGCAGGGTCAGCCGCACCCTGGCGCCCATGCCCGGACGATTTTGCAGCGTCACCCGCCCGCCTAGCCGTCCAACCGCGGCGCGCACCGCGTCCATGCCGACCCCACGCCCGGACAATCCCGTAACCTCGGCTGCCGTGGAGAAGCCCGGGGCGAAGACCAGCTCGGCGGCCTCCTCGTCAGACATGGCCTTCAGCACGTCGGCGGACGCCACGCCGCGCTCGGCCGCGACCCGGCGGACGCGGGCGACGTCGATCCCGCCGCCATCGTCCTCGACGTCGATATGCACATACTCGCCATCGCGGGCGCCGCGCAGATGGATGGTGGCCATCGAAGGCTTGCCCGCCGCTAAGCGCGCCTGCTCGGGCTCGACGCCGTGATCGACCGCATTGCGCAGCATGTGCAGCAGGGGTTCGAACAAGCTCTCGACGATGGCCTTGTCGGCCTCGACCGCATCGCCTTCGGTCACCAGCCGGATCGGCTTGCCGACGCTGGCCGCCATCTCGCGCACCAGTCGGGGAAACCGCTGGAACACCTGGCGCAGCGGCAAGACCCGAATGCCGAGCACCGACTGCTGCAACTCGTTGACCAGACGCTCGAACAGGGCGTGCTGGTCCTTCAGCGCCAGCGCAAGACCCTTGGCGTCCGCGCCGTCCTGCGCCAGGCGCGCGACGTGACCCAGCGCGTTCTTGGCTACCATCAGCTCGCCGGTCAGCTTTACCAGGGCGTCGACGCGCTCCACGTCGACCCGCAGAACCCGCGGCACGGCGTCCGCGATCGGCGCAGGAGCCGCGGCCTGATCCGGGGCGTCCGGATCCGCCACCGGCGCGCCGGCGAGGACAGCTTCGATGGCCGTGCGCAAGGAGTCTGGCCTGCTCGACGCGTGCTCGACCCGCCGCGCTTCGACCGCTCGGCCGAGATGCCGCAGGACATTCGCCGCGACCCGCCCCGCCGCGGCCAGCCGGCCAGCCGCGCCCTCCGGCGCCGGCTCGTCCAGTAGCAGAAGCTGGGCTTCCAGCAGGCTGGCCGCCTCCCGCGATAAGCCTTCGTCCTGCACGGCCAGCTCGGCGAGCGCGGTCAGTTCCACCTGGCCGCCCAGCGTCGCACAGAACCGGGTCAGCACCTCGCGCGGCGCCGTGCTGAGGGCTATGATCGCCAGGCGGCAGGTGAAGGGCTCGAAGGCGTCCAACGCCGGCCAGGGCTCGCTGGCTTCGAACTCCAGCCTCACAAGCCCCGGCAGGGCCTCCAGGGCCGCCACCGGATCGTTGCCCCTAAAGAAGCAATCCTCATCGGGCCTGTATCGCAGGGCGGTCATCGCCAGCCCACGGTCCGCCGGGTGTTTCGCCAACAGGTCTTCGGCCCAATTGGTCGATAACAGCGGGGCCTGGGCGACCGCCGCGTTCGGGCTGGCGAAACGCGCGACGATGACGTCGGCCTTGGCGTCGGCGCCGGGTGGTATCTCGCCGCTCTCCTGCATGGCGTCCAGCCATTGCACCACCTGATCAAGACAGGTCAGGCAGTCGCTGACCAGCAACGGCGTTACCGGCTCCTGACCGGTCCGCAAGCGCGAGAGCACATCCTCCGCCGCATGCAGCGCCCGGCCCATGGCGGTGAAGTCGACGATGCCGGCCGCGCCCTTGAGGGTGTGGAAGGCGCGGAAGGCGCTATCCAGCCGGTCGCCGTCCGCGGGGTTGTCCTCCAGGGCCAGCAGGTCGCTGGTCGCCTGCTCGACCAGTTCGCGCGACTCAATCAGGAACTGTTCGACGAACTCGTTCATGCCGGTATCCCGCACAGCATGGCGGCATAGAGGGCGAGCGCGTCCTGCGCGACCGGCTTGGTCAGGTAAAAGTTGGCTCCCGCAGCACGGGCCGCCGCCACGTCCTGAGCCCCTGCCTCTGTGCTGGTGACCAGCGCCGGCGTCGAGCCGATCGGTCCGGCCTGGCGGCGGAGCAGCCTGAGGAATGTCATGCCGTCCATCCGCGGCATGTTCACGTCCACCACCAGCAGATCCGGCGGGTCAATCGTCAGCTTCTCGAAGCCCTCTAGGCCGTTCAGAGCTTCGTCGACCTGAAAGCCCGCGCGCTCCAGGGCGTCGCGGTAGTAGAGCCGCACCAGACTGGCGTCGTCGATCACCAGCACGCGCCTTTTATCGCCCTCAACCACGCGCGGCCTCCAACGGTCGTTGATAGACGATTGCATCCACATACCGGCACACTTCGAACAGCGGCGATATGCGGCTCATCGATTCCGAGTGACCCAGGCAGATGAACCCGCCCGGCGCGAGATTTTCATAGAGGTTCTCAGCCGCGATCCGGCGGGACGCATCGTCGAAATAAATCAGCACGTTGCGGCAGAAGATGACGTCAAACCGACCGTTTGGGCGGGTCTGCGCGGGCTCCACCAAATTCACCGCCGAAAATCGCACCGAGTCGCGCAAATCCTCCAGCACCCGCCAACGCTCGTCGTCGATCTGTTCGAAATAGCGCTCGATCAGCTCCGGGCTGAGCCGCATCAGCGCTCGCTTGCCATAGACGCCGCCCCGCGCCGCTTCCAGCACGCCGGTGTCTATGTCGGATCCGACGATCTCGATGTCGTGGGAGTCGACCTGCGGCCAGTTTTCCAAAAGCCAGATGGCGATGGAATAGGGCTCCTCGCCTGTGGAGCAGGGAACCGACCAGATCCGCACCGCCTCGCCCCTCGGCTTCACCGCCAGCCGCTCGCGCAGCAGATCGCTGGTCAGGCACTGAAGCTGATGGTCCTCGCGGTAGAAATAGGTTTCGTTGACCGTGAACGCGTTGACGAACTGCTCGATCTCGCCGCGCACATCGCCGCGCAGCCGGGCAAAATAGCTGGCGAAGGATGTCGCGCCTGTCGCGCCCATCCGCTCGGTGATCCGCCGCTCGACATAATAGCGCTTGGCCTCACCGAACAGCATGCCGGTGCGCCGGTAGAGGAAGTCGCATAGCCGTTGGAACTCCTCCTCGGTCATCCCCTCCGCGGCGCCTTCAGCCACGCCCGGGAGATTGGTCGCCGATACGAGCCGACGCCGCTTTGATCGAAAAGATCAGAAAGGGCTCGTTCTGGAAGCGTGCAGCGCAGGCGGCCAGGGCCGGCAGGGCCTCAGGGCCGCCTGTCTCGGCCAGCACCTCCGCCGCGGAGGCGCAGACGTTGACCTGGTCCTCCTTCTCCAGCAGCCGGCAAAGCAGCGGCGTCGCCTCCGCCGAAGGCAGGTCGCGCAGAATTTCGCAGGCCAGCAGGCGCACGTCGGCGTCCGGGTCGTTGAGGAGGACAGGCAGCCGCGGCGCCGCCGTCGCGGCCATCCCACGCAGGGCGTCAAGGGCGCCGGTGCGAAGATTGGCGTCGTCCGAGCGCAGATGCGGCAGGACCGCGTCCACGGCTTCGAGGCTGCGCGCCCGCATCAGGCTGGTGAAGAAGGCCTCCCGCACCCGCGCGTCCGCCTCGGTGGCCAGGGCCAGGCCAAGGGCCTTGATGCCGCCGGGCACAGCGCCCGCCGACCGCGCCGCCGCCCAGCGCTGGTCGTTGGTTCCGTTCGTCAGGGCCGCCAGCACGTCGCCGTCGTCACCGGTTGGTGCGGAGGGCTCAGCGTCGTCTTTTCGGATCAGGGGCATGTCAGGGCGTCAGCTTCTGCAGGCGTTCGGCGATATTGGGTAACGGCAGGACCCAATCAGCGCCCCTGGCCTTCACAAGTTCCCCCGGCATGCCCCAAACCACGGCGGTTTCTTCCGCCTCAGCAATGGTTTGGCCGCCTTCGGCGTGCAACTGGGCCATGGCTTGCGCGCCGTCATCGCCCATCCCGGTCATCAGGACGCCGACCAGCTGGCGGGCCGGAAGCTGGTCCAGGGCGCTGCGCACCAGGCGGTCGGTGCTGGGATGCCAGGGATAGTCAGCCTGGGCCGGCGCGGCCATCGCCGTCAGCCCGCCCGCACGCCGCGTGACGACCAGGTCGGCGTCGCCGCGGCCGATATAGACCGTCCCCGGCCGTACCAGCACGGGCCGTTGCACCTCCACCACTTGCAGGGCGCAAATCCTGTCGAGCCGGTTGGCCAAGGGTCCGGTGAAACTGGCCGGCATGTGCTGGGCCACCAGAATCGGCCAGGGAAACTCGGCCGGCAGCGCGGTCAGCAGCGCTTCCAGCGCCGGCGGGCCCCCGGTAGAGGTTCCGATCAGGACCAGGCCATCGCCGGTCGGCCGCTCGACCGTCGCGGTCTCCCCGCGCGAAGCCCGCCGCGTCGTCTGGGCCTGGCCCATGCGATGACGCACGCGGTCGGCCAGCCGCAGGCTGGACTTGAGCTTGGCGCCAGCCGCCCCCCTGACCTTGGCGATCAGTTCGGGTGCGAGGTCGTCGATGTGCAGCGACACCGTCCCCTCGGGCTTGGGCACGAAGTCCACCGCGCCGAGCCGGAAGGCCTCCAGCGTCGCCTCGGCCCCCTCGGCGGTCAGGGTCGAGACCATCACCACCGGGCAGGGCCGCTCGATCATGATCCGGTCAAGACAAGCCAGGCCGTCCATCTGCGGCATGTGGATGTCCAGGGTGATCACGTCCGGCGCGAAGGGCTTCAGCAGCTCCAGGGCCTCAAGACCATTGCGGGCGAATCGAACCTCGAAATCCGGTTCGCCCCCGAAAACCTGACCGAGCAATTTCCGCACCAGGGCGGAATCGTCGACCACCAGAAGTTTGATCACAAATCGGCCTTCGCGCCGGCTTTGAAAGCGTCCAGCAGCCCGCGTTCCGCGCGGCTGAGCAGTTCGGCCGGATCCAGCAGCAGAACGATGCGGCCCGCCTGCTCCAGGTTGATCACCCCGTTCACCAGCCGCGTCGCCTCCCCGGTCAGGTCGGGCGCCGGCTCGATCGCCCCCTGAGTGCTGCGCAACACCTCAGAGACGCTGTCGACGATCAGGCCGGCGCGGTGGCGCTCGGTGCGGACAACCACCAGCCGCCGTCGCGCGCCGTCTTCCAGCGCCGGCATGTCGAACCGCCGCCGCTGGTCGACCACCGGCAAGACCTCGCCGCGAAGGTTGACCACCCCCTCTAGGAACTTGGGGGTCTTGGGCACGCGGGTGATACGCTCGGGCACAAGCGAGACCTCGTCCACCGTCTCGATGGGCAGGCCGAATTCATCGTCGCCGAGACGAAAGACCAGGAACTGCACCTGGTTCTGATCGGCGGTCTGGGCGCCGGCCTCGGATGATGTCCCGGCCCCCTGATCGCTGCCCAGACGCTGCATGATGTCCTCCCGGAAGAGCTGCTCAGGGGCGAGGATGGAGATGAGCCGCCGGCCGCCCTCGCCCCGGTAGATGGCCTTGACGCGGGACTCCCCGCCGATCCTGGCGGCGAGCATGGCGGGCGGCGCATCGACCAGCTCGGGATCGACGGCGACGATGGCCCGCATCCGATCCGCCAGCAGGCCGACCAGCACCCCGCCTACATGGGTCACCAGCACCTTCTCGCGGCCGTCCGCCTCGGCGGCCGGCGCAAAACCCAAAAGGCCTCGCAGCGAGAGCACCGGCAGGAGGGTGTCGCGATAGGCGGTGACGCCGAGCAGCACGGCCTCGCCGTGCGGGACCACGGCCAGGGCTTCTGGCGCAGGGATGATCTCCTGCACCGCCTCCAAACCCAGCGCGAACTCCTGTCCCGCCACCTCGAAGGAGACCAGCTTCGCCTGTTCGGCGACATCTTCCGCGTCGTGAACCGCGACGATCCCTCCGACGGCGGTCTGCGCGCGCGGCGCCCGCTGCACGAAGGCCTCGGCGAGCAGGCCCTGGATATCCAGGATCTTGACCACCTCCTGGCCGCCTTCGGTCCGGAAGGCGCCGCGCAACTGCTCGCCCGGCTGAGCCGCCAGCGCCGCCCGGCCGGTTTCAACCCTGTCCGCGCCCACGCTCACCAGCGCGCTGACCGAGTCCACCGCCAGTGCGACCGGAGCCGCGCCGTCGAGCACGATCGCCCGTGACGCCGAGCCCGGCGCGACGTCCTGACCCAACAGGCCGCGCAAACTGGCCACCGGCAGGATCGAACCGCGCAGGTTGGCGACGCCAAGCAGGCTCTTGGGTCCTTGCGGGACTCTGGCCACCACCGGCACGCGGATGATCTCGGACACCTCTTCCGCTCCCAGCGCATAGAGCCGCTCGCCCATGCGGAAGGTCAAAAACCGCCGGACTTTCGCCGCGTCCGAAACAGATGACTGGCCTGGATCAACCATTCTGCTGCTTCAGGTCGTCGGCGAGGGAGGCGATTTCCTCGATCGCCGCCGCCAGGTCCTCGGCGCCCTGCGCCTGCTGGCTGGAGGCCGTCGCCGCCTGGCGCGACGCCGCGCTGGCTTCCTCCGCCGCCGCCGCGATCTGCCGGGCGCCGGTGGCGACCTGGCTAGACGCCGAGGCGATTTCATTGGCGCCGTTCAGAATGGCGGCGTTGGCGATGGCGACCGCCGCCGCGTCGGCCTCGACCTTCTCCAGCGAGGTGAAGATGGCGCGATTGTTCTGCACCTCCAGCTCCGCGGCGATGATCACCTGCTCCAGGTCGCGCCGCAAAGTGGCGATCTGGTCGCGAATGCCGCTCACCACATCCTTGATACGCTCGACACTGTCGGAGGTTTCCCGCGCCAAGCTGCGGATATCGCTCGACACCACCGCAAAGCCACGGCCAGCCTCGCCGGCCCTGGCCGCCTCCACCGAGCCGCTGACCGCCAGCATGGTAGTCTGGACAGCGACCAGGCCGATGGCGTCGACGATCTTCTCGATCTTGCGCCCGACCGTTTCCAGCCGCGCGATGGTCGCCAGACTGGCCTGGGTGCCTTCCAGGGCCGTGACCACCCCCGACACCAGCCGTTCGACCGACGCGCGGCTATCCTTTAGCGCGACCTCCATGGCGCGCACCTGTTCGGTTCCGGCCGTGGCATTGGTCTGGGCGACGGCGGCGCTGGACTCGATCTGCGCCAGGGCCGCCGATGTCTGCTGGGTGGCAGAGCCCTGCAGTTGCGAGCCGCGATTGATCTGCTCGACGGCCGCCATGATCTGGCTGGCCGCGCTGGACAGTTCCTGGATGGTTGCCGACAGTTCCTCGGCCGTGGCCGCGATCTGCTCGGAGGCGGCCTCGTCGGCGTTGCCGGTGCGAAGCTCCTCGGTCAGCGAGGCCAGGGATTGGGCCGCGACCTGGCCCTGATCCAGAGACTGCGCCTGTTGCTGGATCGCCGACTGGGCTTCGGTCGCCGCGGCCGACTGCTCCTCTGCCGCCGTGGCCACCTGTTCGGCGCCCTTCTGGGCCTCCACCGCGGCCCGTTCGGCTTCGATGGCCGCGGTGAGGGTGTCGTCACTGCCCTGGGCCAGCCGAATCATGTCCTGGCGCATAGCGTCCAGGGCGTCGACCACCGCTGCGCCGGCTTTCGCTTCGGTGATCGCAGTGTCCGACGCCACCTTCACGGCAACAGCCACCTCGCGTACATCCGCCTGGATCGCGTCGGCAAGAGCCTGGACTTCCTGAGCGCTCTTCTCGGAGGTTTCGGCCAGCGAGCGGACCTCGTCCGCCACCACGGCGAAGCCGCGGCCGTGATCGCCGGCGCGCGCGGCCTCGATGGCGGCGTTCAGGGCCAGCAGGTTGGTCTGGTCCGAGATGCGGCTGACGGACTTGGTGATCTCGGCGATATCGCCGGCGCGGCGTTCCAGCTCGCCGATGATGCCGACGGACGCCCCCTGCCGCTCGGCGTTGCGCTGGATCGCGCGGACCGAGGTGGTGATCTGAACGCCGGTCTCGGCCAGGACCATTTGCACCGCCTCGGTGCGGCGCCGGGCGCCGTCAGCCTGTCCGCGTGCAACCGTCAGATTGGCGAGCACATTCTTGATTGCCCCGAGTTGCTCCTGCGAGGCGCCCGCCGCCTCGTCGGCGCCGCTGGCGATCTGCTCCATGGACCGCCGTAGTTCCTCGGCGGCGGCGGATGCCTCGGCCAGGCCGCTGGCCAGTTCTTCGGTCGCCGCAGCCAGGCGCTCGGAGACCTTCTCCTCGCGTGAGCCGGTGGCCGCGCGGCCACCGCGAGCCCCCGCCTTCGCAATTGCGGGCGGTGTCGGTAGCGGCGCCTTGGCGCCTGCCTTTGCCATGTCGGCGGCAAGCTTGGACGTTTTAACCAGGGCCATCGCACTCTCGCCTGAACACAGGTCAACATGGCGTGACCCAAATATCTCTCATTCTTCTAGATTGCGGGGGCCCGTGTCGAATCTTCTTCCAGTGCCACGACTAGTCTCATCGGTTCGGCCGCGCCCGGCGCCGTCAGGCCAAATGCGCGCACGTTAGGACGGCGCAATTAAATGGTCGCCGTGAGGAAGTAGAACCACAGAGAATGGACGGTGACATCAGCCGGAAACTGGAGACGATTGAACGATATATTCCCACGCAAACTCTTGCTCCATCATGGGAAAGGACTGGGCGGCAGAGACCTGTTAGCGTTAGACTGACAGCACCGCCAGGGAGTCCGCGAAGTCATCTCCCGCCAGACGCCGTTCCCGCAAGCGCTTGTAGCCAGGGCGCTATTGCGGTCCAAACTCATCTATTGCGCGCCCAACCGGCATGTTTGGACCCCGTTGGCGAGCCAATTTGGCCGCCCGTCTCCGCGCGTCTGAGATTCAGCTGAGTTTCCCCAATAGGATCGGCGTCTAGCCGCGTCGGAGCACGTTCGAGCAGCGACGCTTCGAGCTTTTGCGTCGGGCCTAGGTCGATATCCGCTACTCCCGCTCGAAGGCCCTCGGGAGCCTATACCGTCCGCCGTCCCTCGATCCACACTCCGCTGACCATCATGTCCCGACCCAGCCAGACAAGATCCGCGCGCGCTCCAGGGATCAGGGCGCCGCGGTCGCCGAGGCGGAGGAAAGCCGCCGGCGCGGCGGACGCCATCGCCGACGCCTCCTCCAAGGTCACGCCAGCCATCGTCACCATGTTGCGCAACGCCGTCGCCATATCCAGGCACGCCGTCCTGATCCACGCAGACGCCATCGACGACGCGGATCGGCTTGCCCTGGAGGACGAAGCTGTCCTCGGCCGAACCGACGCTGGGCATGGCGTCGGTCACCAGCATGAACCAGTCGCGGGGACGCACATTCACCGCGATGCGCATGGCCGCCGGATCGACGTGGCGGCCATCGGGGATGATCCCGCAATAGACCGATCTGTTCTCCAGCGCGGCGCCCACGACGCCTGGCGCGCGATGCCGGAA
>FSWT01000298.1_pt1 | contig 13173 bp, 14 predicted proteins | sample 1638051 | NCBI WGS metagenome assembly FSWT01 (sample SAMEA3914788, study PRJEB12502) | metagenome | biome: forest; material: soil | place: Canada | collected 2011-07-03 | depth 0.1 m
CCCCCCATCTGTCCACACGGGAGATCGCCGACCGCCTGCATCGCTCGCCGACCGCGCTCTACCGGCACATGGACCTGCTGATCGAGGCCGGCCTGGTTCGCCGGAGCGGCCTGCGTAGCGGCGTCAAACGGCCGGAAGCCGTCTTCGCCCTGACGGCGCATCCCCTGTCCGCTGCCGAGGCGACCGCCAAGGCCGAGGGCCGTGCGGCCCTGGCCCAGGCCGCGAAACGCTATGCGGCGGCGGCTTCGAGGCGGTTTTCGCAAGCGCTGGAAAACGGCGCGGCGCGGCCGAGCGGCCAGGACGCCAACATCGCGCTTTCGCATATCGATCTGCAGCTGGATCAGGCCGGGCTGGTGGAGTTCCAGCGCCTGCTGCAGGCCTTCCTCAAATCGGCGGCGGGTTTACCGGGCGACAGCCGGCGCGACCAGGAGCGGATCGCGGTGACCATACTGGTGGCCCCGGCGCGCCGAGGCAGATGATCGTCTCCGGGGCCGCGTCGAGGCTTCAGAATGTCCACTGGGCCATGCTCAAGGTCGAGGCCACGCAGAAAACGACAATGATGATCGGCGGCGCGCGCCAGAGTTCGAGAAGCATGAAGGCGATCAACGCGATGGCAAGGTCGCGTGCGCCCAGGACGGCGCTGGTCCATATCGGACTATAGAGCGCCGCGCCCAGCACGCCGACGACAGCCGCATTGACGCCGGCTAAGGCGCCGCGCGCGGTCGGATGGTGGCCGATCCAATCCCACAAGGCCACGCCGGCCAGGGCGACGAGCATTCCGGGCAGGAAGATGAAGATCAGGGCGATGGCCGACCAGAGGGCGGTGGCGCCTGGCCCGGAGCCATGCGGCGCGATGGCCGCACCCAGATAGGCGGCGAAGGTGAAGAGCGGCCCCGGCAAGGCCTGCGCCGCGCCGTAGCCGGACAGGAAGGCGCCGTCTCCGACCCAGCCGGATAGGACGAGAGCGTCGCGAAGCAAGGGCAACACCACATGCCCGCCGCCGAAGACCAGGGCGCCCGTTCGATAGAAGATGGCCGCCATGGCCAGCATGGATCGCGGCGCGAGTTCGGAGGCCAAGGGCAGGCCGATCAGCAGGACCAGGAAGATGGCCATGAAGACAAGCCCGGTGCGCCGCCCGACCGGCAGTTTTGGCGGCGCGGCTTGGCCGGGCAGCCCGCTGCAGAACAGCATGCCGCCAATGGCGCCGGCGGCCAGAACGGCGAGTTGCATCCGCGGCCCGCCGAACAGCAAAAGCAGGCTCGCCGCCGCAAAGGCCAGGGCGGCTCTTGGCGGGTCCGGGCACAGCCTCACCGCCATGCTCCATACCGCCTGGGCGACGACCGCAACGGCGACCAGCTTCAATCCGTGCAAGGCCGTCTGGGCCAGCGGTCCCGACAGGTTCGGAGCCAGCCAGGCGAAGGCGAACATCAGGACGGCGGACGGCAGGGTGAAGCCGATCCAGGCGGCCAGCGCGCCTGGCCAGCCAGCCCGGCGAAGGCCGATCAGGAAGCCCACCTGGCTGCTGGCCGGACCTGGGATCATCTGGCAGAGCGCGACAAGGCCCGCATAGTCGTCGGCCGATAGCCAGCGACGACGCCGCACATAGGTCCGCTCGAAATAGCCCAGATGCGCGATCGGCCCGCCGAACGAGGTCAAACCAAGGCCAAGCGCGACGGCGAACACCTCCAATGCCCCGCCGCGGGCCGGGCCATTGCCTTGACCGGTTTCTTCCGCGGCCTTCACCGGCTGGCCCGCTTCAGCACCGCCGCGACGAAGCCCGCCTTGGCGTTGGCGTAGGCGCCGCGGTTGTCGCGGTATTTGACGGCCAGCGACCGTTTCAGCCGCGCATAGGCGTTCGCGGCGCTGGGGTGCGCGCGCAGATAGTCGCGGAAGGCGATCTGGTCGGCATGGCCGGGCCAGTCGGGCGCGCAGACATAGAGGTGGTGGTCGTGGGCCGAATAGCTGGGCGGAGTCGCGAACGCCTCGCGCCCGGCAATGCCGAAGTCGCCTTCGTGCCTGTAGCCCAGGCCTGCCAGCCGCTCGATGACCGCCGGCAGGTCGCTCGACTTATGGAGCAAGATGTTGAGGTCGATCACCGGCTTGGCCGCCAGGCCTGGCACGGAGGTCGAGCCCAGATGCACGATTTCCGCCGCCAACGTCCCAAGCGCCGCCGCGATCGGCGCGCGCAACGCCTCGTACCGCCCTGGCCACGCGGGATCGTAATCGACAATGACGACCGGTTCGGACATTCGGGTCTCGGTCAGGTCGCCGCCAGGCGCCGGCACTCGGCCTTGAAGTCGTAGGGCAGCACGCCCTGGTCGGCGCAATCGGGCCAGCAGCCGGACCTCACCCAATAGGCGCAGAGCCCGAGCCTGGCGCAGAGCCCCACAAAACGAACGTCGTGCTTCATCACCGGGCCGCCGGCGTCGCCGAAGATCACCGACGGGCCCTCGGCGCCGTTCGGCGAGCCCATCTCCGGATCGAACATGTAGTCGAACGAGGACTGGGCGATTAGCTCGAAGGTCTCGTCGGCGAGGCCGAACGAGTACAACTTGGTGAATGTGAACAGCGGCAAGACGCCGTGCCGGGCGAGCCTCGCCTTCGCGCGCTCCAGCTCGTGCGTCAGGACCTGCGCGGCAGGATCGCGCAACTGGTCGCCCCAGGTGATGGCGCCGCGCAGCGTCGGACTCGAGAACCCCTTCTCGGCCGCGGTCTCCTTCAGGCTGTCGAACCAGGCCCAGACGCGAAAGTCGACGGCGGCGCAGACGCCTCCCCAGGCGATCAATTCGTTGTCCGGCCAGCGCTCGCAGAGGCTCTTCCAAAGCCCAAGGCACTCTTCGGACTTGCCAGCATATTCCAGCGCCACGCAGTACCAACTGGCGGCCCACGGATACATGGGATCGAGCGCGTAGGCCTGCGCGGCGGAGTCGAGGGCTTCTCGCATGCGCCCAACCTCGGCGAAGAACAGGCTGGCGTTGGTCAGCACCGTCGGGTCGTTGGACGCCACCGACAGCGCTTTCCTGTGCAGCGCTTCACGCTCGCTGAAGCCGCCGAAGGGTTGCAGCTGGCCAAGCGCCTGGTAGGCGCCGCCGAGGCCCGGATCCAGGCTCAGCGCCGTCTCGGCGGTGGCGACGACGTCAGCCCGCTTGATCGCCTCAGGCTGGCGGAGCTGGTCGAACCGAAGATGTTCGACCTGCATCGCGGCCAGAAACTCCCAGGCCCGCGCGAATTTCGGCCCCCGGCGGGTCGCCTCGTCCAGCAGTTCGATCACGGAAATGACCGTTGTCGGCGAAAGCAGGCCATTGTTCCGGAGGTCGCGCGCTTTCAGATAGAGGGTGTAGGCGGCCGGATCGATGGTCTCGGCCTGTACGGCCGGAGCGAAGGCGGCCTTCAGGGCGGCGGCGACAGCGCCGGCGATCTCGTCCTGGACGGCGAAAATATCCGATAGCTCGCGGTCGAAACGGTCCGACCACAGCGTGGTTTCGCCGGCGCATTCGATCAGGTTGGCGGCGATGCGCACCTTGGCGCCGCTGCGCCGCACCGAGCCGTCGAGCACATGGGTTGCGTTCAGCGCAGTTCCGACATGGGCCGCGGCCTTGTCCGCGCCGCGGAACTGGAAACTCGATCCGCGACCGATCACCTTCAGGTCGGTGGATCTTGCGACCGTCTGCAGGATTTCCTCCGACATGCCGTCCGAGAAATAGAGCATCTCGACATCGCCCGAGAGGTTGTCGAACGGCAGCACCGCCAGCAAAGGCAGGGCGTCGGCCGGCGCCTCGTCAGGCGGCGACCGAGCGGCGGGCGCACCGACCAGGTCGCTGACGCTGGCCACGATCTTGCGCCAGTCACGAGTGTCTGTTTCGCCGGTCCAGCCAGTCAGATCGGCGCATTGGATGCGGTCGAACGGCATCGGAAGGACGGCGTTGTCGATGCGCAGTTGGATCAGTTTGTGCTCGTTGCGCGCCCGGTCGGCTTCCGACTGCACCCAATCGGAGGCCGCGGCGTCAGTCGACCAGATCACCACCACCGCCCTGGCCGCGCGCAGCTGTTGCTCGATCACCCCGGTATAGGCGCGATGGGCAGGCAGGTCGTCGTCGAGCCATACCTCGTAGCCGAGCGCGCGCAGCCCCCGAGCGATCGCTTGGGCCTGGGTTGCCGTCGACCGGGCGTGGGAGATGAAGACCTCTGACATGCCGTCGCAGCGCCGCCTTTATCTCTCGCGGACCCTATCGACGCCTTCAACCGGCAGGCAAGTGAAAGCTGGCCGGTCGCCGCCGCCCGGCGATCAGGGGAAGCGGATTTTCTCGAAGGCCAAGGTCGCCTGCACCGCCGGCCGCGCCAGCACCCGCTCGGCATGGGCGCGCAGCTCGGGGATCTCCATCGGCGTCCGCGGCAGCTGGTAGCCCCAGATCACCAGCATCAGCAGATAGAGGTCCGCCGCCGAGAACCGCTCGCCCAGCAGCCACGGCCCGTTTCCCAGCTGCGCGGCGATCCGTTCGAAGTTCGCCATCAGCCGCTCGCCGGCCGCCGCCTTGGCATGGGGGGCCAGCGCCGCGTCATCGACGAACTCATGCGGATAGTACCAGGCGCGATATTCGGCCTGGGGCGTGTTGGAGAGATGCACCATCCACCGGTAGTAGGCGGCGCGTTGCGGGTCGCCGGGTGGGGGCGACAGCCCGGCCTCGGCGAACTTGTCGGTCAGGTAGAGGCCGATGGCGGCGGTCTCGAAGATCGCCTCGCCGTCGTCGACCAGCACCGGGATCTTGCCGTTCGGATTGAGCTTCAGATAGGCGGCGCTGGTCTGGGCGGCCTGCGTCCTGTCTACCAGCCTCAGCTCAAAGGGACAGCGCAACTCGCGCAGCAGCATGTGCGGGAAAAGGCTGGCGTTGCCCGGATAGTAGTGCAGCTCAATCATCGTGCGTCCCCTGGTCTCGGACGATGGGCTTGGACATTCGGTCTGCTCAAATCACGGTCTCCAGCGCCGCCTTCCACGGTGCACGGCCGAGCACCAGGGCCTCGAGCCGTCCCACCGTGTCGCGCGGATGGTCTGCAGGATAGTTCAGAAGCTGCACCAACTCCCACAGGGCGTCGTAGACTTCGAGGCGCTCGACCAGGGTTGGATGGGTGAACAGCTTGGGGTAAGCGTCGCGCAGCCAACCAAGCACCGGCTTGAACAACGCCTTGGTCGCCGCGGCGGCGTCCGGGCTGACAAAATGCGGCTTGTCCAGGAAGCGCAGCACGAGATCCCGTTCCCGGTCGAGCGGCGCGGCGCCGGCGGACTCGAAATCGATCAGCGACGCGGTGGCCTCGTCCCAGATCACATTGTTAAAGGTGACGTCGCCGTGGGTCAGAACGGCGACGTCGTCTTCGAAAAGCGGCAGGCGGGTTGAGATGAGGCCGGCCACGGCCCGCAGCAGGTCAGCCGGCGCCGTGCGTCGCTCGAGATTGGCGTCCACCAAGCGGCGATAGTGGCGCGGCTCGAGCCGCAAGGCGGTGGAAAGGTCGCCGCCAGGACGCAAGGCGGCCGCGCGCCAGGGCGGCTCGCGAAGGTCGTCATGGAGCGGGGTCGCATGGACGGCTCGAAGCGTCTTCGCCAGCGACCGGACGGCCCGCTCGCGCTCGGGCACGCTCAGCCGCGGCCAAGCTTGCGCGAGGGTCTCGCCGGCGATGCGGGTCTGGATCATCCATTCGCGGTCGCCGATCCGGCCGATCGCAACGACGCGCGGGGAGGGGACATGGGCCAGCGCCCCGAGCACACCGGCCTCATAGCGCAGCGACTGCGCGAACCGGCCCGACGAGATGCGTACAACGTGGGCGTCGCTGGCCCAGATCGCGTTCGACCAGCCTTGCATCGGCGCGAGCGCGCCACCGCGGATCCCATGCGCCGCCAGCAGCGAGGCGGCCCACCGGCCCGAATTGGCATCCAGTTCAGCTTCGCTCGGAAGATCCGCCGTCATGCCGCCCCGACATCTTCAGGCCGCCTGGACGGCCTTCAGCACCTCGGCGGCGTGGCCGGTGACCTTGACCTTGCGCCAGACCTTGGCGATGCGCCCCTGGCCATCGATCAGATAGGTGGCGCGCTCGATGCCCATATATTTGCGGCCGTACATGCTCTTCTCGACCCAGACGCCATAGGCCTCGACCGCCTTGCCCTCGGCGTCGGAACCGAGCGGGAAGTTCAGGTCGTACTTGGCCTTGAACTTGTCGTGGCTCTTGACCGAGTCCTTGGAGACCCCGACCACGACCGCGCCGGCCTTTTTGAAGTCGTCGGCGGCGCCTGTGAAGGCCTGGGCCTCGCTCGTGCAGCCCGAGGTGTCGTCCTTCGGATAGAAGTAGAGGACGAGCTTCTTGCCCTTGAAGTCGGCCAGCCGCACATGGCCGCCGCCGTCGCTCGGCAGGTCGAAATCGGGGGCGGCGTCGCCGGGTTGCAAACTCATCTGAAAAGCCTCCTCTAGATCGGTTTGATCAGGACGATCTTCTTCTTGCCGGCAGCGAGCTTGATCACCCCGTCGTCGCCAAGGTCGGCGAGGGCGAGGGTGCGCTGGCCGTCGGCCTCCACCTTGTCATTGACGCGCAGGCCGCCGCCTTGCGCCAGCCGCCGGGCCTCGCCGCGCGACGAAGCCAGGCCCGCGTCCGCGACCAGGGTGGCGAGCGCGATGCCCGCCTCCAGATCCTTGCGCGCCACCTCGAGGGTCGGCAGGTCGCTCGAGAGCTTGCCGTCCTCGAACGCCGCCTTCGACGCCGCCGCGGCCGTCTCCGCCGCCTCCGCGCCGTGCAGCAGGGTGACAGCCTCGTTGGCCAGGATCTTCTTGGCCTCGTTGATCTCAGCGCCTTCCAGCTGCTCCAGCCGTGTGATCTCGTCCAGCGGCAGTTCCGTGAACAGCTTCAGGAACCGGCCGACGTCGGCGTCCTCGGTGTTGCGCCAGAACTGCCAGTAGTCGTACGGGCTGCGCAGCTCGGCGTTCAACCAGACGGCGCCATCGACAGTCTTGCCCATCTTCACACCGGACGCGGTGGTGACCAGCGGTGTCGTCAGGCCAAAAGCTTCGCGGGCGTCCATTCGACGGATCAGGTCGATGCCGTTGACGATATTGCCCCACTGTTCGGAGCCGCCGAACTGCAGGGTACAGTTGTAGCGGCGATTCAGCTCCCGAAAATCGGTCGCCTGCATCAGCATGTAGTTGAATTCGAGGAAGGTCAGCGGTTGCTCGGCCTCCAGGCGCGAACGCACGAACTCCAGCGCCACCATCTTGTTGATGGTGAAGTGGACGCCGAATTCGCGCAGGAAGTCGATGTAGCCGAGCTTTTCCAGCCACTCGGCGTTGTTGGTCATGACCGCGTCGGCCGGGCCTTCGCCGAAGCGCAGGAACGGTTCGAACGCGCGGCGGATGCCGGCGATGTTGCGGGCGATCTCGGCGTCGCTGAGCAGCGGGCGCTGGGTCGCCTTGTCCGACGGGTCGCCGACCTTGGTGGTGCCGCCGCCCATCAGGACGATCGGCCGGTGGCCAGTCTGTTGCAGACGCCGCAGCGTCATGATCTGCATCAGGCTGCCGACGTGCAACGACGGCGCGGTTGCGTCGAATCCGATGTAAGCCGACAGCAGACCCTTCAGCGCCGCGGCGTCCAGGCCCTCGATATCTGTGGCCTGGTAGATGTGCCCGCGCTCAAGCAGCAGTCTGACAAGGTCGGACCTGGGCTTGAATTTCGAGAGATCGGCTTCGGGAGGCATGGACGGTTTCCTTGTTCTGGCTTTCGGCCGGAGACCGTCTCTTGGCAAGAGCCCGACGCCGACCATCTGGCGGCGGGGCGTGATGAACCGGCCGCTCGCTTAGGGTTGCGAGCGGTAATAGGTCAGGCGAAGGGCGCGTGTGTCGGTCATCGCGGCGGTTGGTAGCGGGACGAGCCCGGGTGCGTCAAGGCTGAGCTTTGCTGATCCACGCGTGATCAATGACCGCGATCCCGCTAATCCTCCCGTGCAGACCTTTTCGCGAACGGAGATCCCCCATGTCCGCCACCCGCCATATCCACCTGACCCGCCGCCCCAACGGCATGCCCGTGCCGGAGGACTTCGCGCTTGTCGAAGCCGAATGCGGCGAGGCCGGGGAAGGCGAGATCCAGGTCGCGGCCGTGCTGATGTCGGTGGACCCCTATATGCGGCCGAGGCTGAACGCCGACCAGCCGCTGGGCCAGCCGATGCTGGGCGGCGGGATCGGGCGGGTGGTGCAGTCGCGCAACGCCAAGTTCCGCGAGGGCGACCTGGTGCGGCATGGCGCCGGGTTCCAGGAGCATTTCGTGTCCGATGGCCGCGGCGTCCAGGTGCTCAACCCCGATCCGGACCTGCCGCTCAGCGTCTACATGCACGCGCTCGGCGGCACCGGGATCACGGCTTACGGCGGCCTTCTGGAAACCGGCGCGCTGAAGGACGGCGAACAGGTCTTCGTCTCCACCGCCGGCGGGGCGGTCGGTTCGGTCGCGGCGCAGATCGCCAAGATCAAGGGCTGCTATGTGGTCGGGTCCACCGGCGCCGACGACAAGGCCGCCTGGCTGCGCGACGAGGTCGGGCTGGACGCGGTGATCAACTACAAGACCCAGCCCTTGGCTGAGACCCTGGCGGCCGCGACGCCGAACGGCATCGACGTCTATTTCGAGAATGTCGGCGGCGCGCATCTGGACGCCGCCCTGCCGCGCATGAACGTGCGCGGCCGCATCCCGGTCTGCGGCATGATCTCTGTCTATAACGGCGGCGGCGAGGGGGTGCACAACCTGTTCAACCTGATCTACGGCCGCGTGCGCATGGAGGGCTTCGTGGCCAGCGACTTCGGCCACCTGAACGCGGCCTTCCTCGCCGACATGACCGGTTGGCTGAAGGATGGGCGCATCAAGTACCAGGAGACGGTGCTGGACGGCTTCGAGCGTGCGCCCGAGGGCCTGATCGGCCTGTTCGAAGGCCGCAACAGCGGTAAGATGCTGATCCGCATCGCCGACTGACCGGCGCCCCTGCAGACCCGCCCCCGGCTTAAGGGTCCTTGCGGTGACTGCCGAGGCCAAGTTCGGCGATGCGCTTGGCCCGGCGTGCGCGATAGGCGGCCAGTTCCGCCTCGCGCCGTTCGGCTTGTCTGCGCTCCCCATCGGCGGAATCGTTGCTGGAGAGCGTGCACATGAAGAGATCGTTCTGGTCGTCGTCCTCGTTCATCGGCTGCTCCCGCGATGACACTGTCCGCCCCGTCCAATCAGGACGAGTGAAGATGGTTAAGAAAGCCTTGATCAGGACCGCAAAGGGACCGTCGAAGACCGGCGATGCCTATCCCACGCCAAGGCCCGGCGCCTTGGCCAGGTTGGCCTTGGGAATGGCGGCGGTGAAGGGGCCGGTCGCCTTGGCCTTGTCCATGGCCAGATTGGCCCAGGCGTCGGTGAAGGCGGTCGCGGTGTCGGGCTTTACGGCGACGCGGGCGATCTCGAGACGGTAGCCTTTCGAGGCCGTGGCGAGTTGGGCCCACAGATCGAGATCGCCCTCGGGCTGGGCGCGGCCGGCCAGGACTTCGGCCAGCGGGACCGCTTCGGGACTAGTCGTCTGTATATGGATTACCTGATCTGTACTGGGCGGAAGGCCGCGCAGGGCTGAGACCAACCCCGCAAGCGCCACCCGCTGCGGCGTGGTGTTGCGCTGCCCGCCGGCCGCGCCGGTGACCAGGCTCCCCTCGGTCCGGACATAGGCCCAGCCGCCGCAGCGGAAGGACGGGTGGTGGGCGGCGCCCAGCCAGATTTGCACTGGATCGGTCAGGCGCTAAAGTTCAGTTTCAGCCCCGGCTCCGGCCAGCGCATGCGGATGAGCTGGCCCACCCCGGACAGGGTAATGAAGGCGTCGCGCATGTCGGCGCCGCCGAAGCAGATGTTGGTCACCATGCGGTCGGGCAGCGGGGTCTGTCGGCAGGGGCCGGCGGGGGACAGGGTAGTGATTCCGTCGGCGATCGAGGCGACACAGATGTCGCCGTTGGCCTGGACCGCCAGGCTGTCGAAAAACGCCCGGCCGGGCGCCGCTCCAACCAGCCGGCCGCCGCGGCCGCCCTTCACCACCTGACCCGGGGCGGCGAGATCGAAGCCGATCAGGCGTCCGGTAAAGGTTTCGGCGGCGTAGACCGTGCGCTCGTCCGGCGACAGGCCGACGCCGTTGTAACCAGTGCCGCCGAACGAGATCTCCTCGACCTTCGCGCCGCTCGTCTGGGCGTAATAGACACCGCTGAGATGCCGCTCGCGCCCATTCGCCCGGCCGAAATCGGTGAACCAGAAGCCGCCTTGCGCGTCGAAAACCAGGTCGTTGGGCGCCGACAGCTTGTGGTCGCCAACCTTGGCGTAGAGGCGCTCGCCCTTGCCGGTGTTCAGATCGACGCGGTCGATGCCGCCATCGGTCTGCGGCGGGCTGTCTGGTCGGCTCGAGATGCCGCCGCCGCCGTTGTTGGCGACATAGACCGCGCCGTCCGGCCCGAGCGCCGCGCCATTGGGGCCGCCGCCGAGGTCGCACACCACCTCGACCTTGCCGTTCCACACGCGCGACAGGGTCCCGCGGCCGATCTCGACCAGGATCACCGAGCCGTCCGGCATGGCGATCGGCCCTTCAGGGAACTGCAGCCCTTCGGCCAGGACATCGAAGCTCATCGCGCTTTCTCCCTTAGGCCCAGTCCGGTCCCGAAACCGTGGCGCTGAACACGCCGTACGCGATCATGCGCCGGATGTCCGCTGATTTGCCGAGGCCCCAGGGTCCGGCCTTCAGGCCCAGGGCGTCGGCCTCGGCCATCCGCTCAGCGGTGACGTCGGTGTAGTAGGGCGACCATTCCATGCCGCCGTGGGCCTTGATCGCGGCCAGTTCCGAGCCGCCGAAATGGCGCGGGTCGCAGCCGTCGAACCAGGGGGAGTCGCGCTCGGCCGGCGGCTGGCCAGGGCGCCTGGGGATGGTCAGGTGGGCGGTTGCGACGCCGGGAAGGCGCGCGGCGGCCAGACGCAGGACGCTCCAGTCGAAGGCGATGATCTTGGTGTGATCCGCATAGTCGGCCGCCTCGAGGTCCCTGGCGACGGCCTCGGTGACGGCCGCGGGATCGGGGGCATATTCTGGATGGTTGGGGTGAGTCTTGATCTCGACATAGATCAACCGCCGGGGACCCGGCGCGGCGTTCAGCGCCGCCAGCAGCGCCGGCAGGGTAGGGATGCGCGCGCCGTCGATGGTCTCCAGGTCTGGATGCTGCGCCTCGGCTTGCGAGCCCGCGCGATGGCGGCCGATGTCGTAGCGGCGCACGGTCTCCAGGCTGAGCGTCTTCAAGGGCGCGCTGCGCTCGGTGATCCAGGCGCCGTCCAGCCGAGTGGCGTCGGGGTTCAGCCAATAGTCGTGATGGGCGATCACCTGGTCGTCGGCGGTCATCTGCACATCGATCTCGATGCCGTCGATCGGGGCGGCGATGCAGCGCTCGGCGCCTTCCAGACTGTTGGCCGGCCAGGCGCCGTAGCCGGTGGCGCCCGCCACGATCAGCGTCTTGGGTCGGCTCATGCGTCGCGCTCCTTGCCGGCGTCAAAGGTCTTGCGCAGCCGCGCCGGGGCCTGGATCGACCAGGCCTGGCGGAGCAGCGCCTCCAGGTCCGCCTCGGCGATGGCCGCCAGCCGCACCAGGACGGCCGGATAGCCGCGATAGTGATCGTCGTCGAAATATGTGTCAGCCGCCGCCTCGATCAGCATTTCTTTCCGCTCGATGGGGCAGCGCACGGCCAGGATGTCCAGGCGTGGCTGGCGCGGCGCGTTCGGCCGCAGCCGTTCGAGAAAGGTCCAGGCGATCGGCTTGCCGGCCACGGCGAAACTGAGCCGGTCGGTTTCAGCGCCGGCGCTGACCTCGGGCAACTTCAGAGCGATGCGTCGGACGTCGGCCGCCTCAACCATGGTCCGACCGCCTCACGGCTTCGAGGGCGCGGCCGGCGTCAGGTCGATCGCGTTGACCCATCCGGTCACCGTCTTGTCGGGACCGGGATAGGCGATCTGCACCGCGCCGCCCTGAACCGCCAGTACGGCCACGGCGTCGTCCTGGACGACATAGGGCGTGCGGCCGGGCTTGGCGTCCGGGGTCTTGCGGATCACCGCCTTGGCCGTGGCGATCAGGCGGGTCCCGATCCAGGTCGGGGCGGCCTTGTCCTGGCCCGACTGCCAGGGCTGGTCGACCATGCTGGCCTCGGTCATGCCGCAGCCCGGCTGGTCCTCTTTCAGCGTCAGGCTGACCCCGTCACTGCCCAGGCTAAGCTGGCCGGCGATCGGGGCCTGGCCCGGGTACCATGTGACCACCTGCGCCTTGCCGCCTTTCAAGGTTCCGCTGAGCTGGAAGATGCAGCTGAACTGCGGGGCGGCGTCCGTGCCGTTGCCGACCCGGGTTTCGCTGAAGGCGCCGGTGACAGTGTTCCCCTGCACGGCGATCAGCAGGGCGCCGTACTGGCCGGAAAGGCTGGGCGCGGCGGCGGCCGGCAACGGCGTGAGCGCGGCGGCCAAGGCCAGGATCGGGAGCACTCTCATGGCTTTCAGCTCCTCGCGAACTCGGCGTCGATGACCAGCTCGATCGGCGCGCTGAACATCGGGTTCATGCCGAAGTCCTGCGGATTGAGCCGGGTCCTGGCTTCGACGCCCAGGCGGGGATGGCCCATGAAGCCCTTGCCGGCGCCGACCAGTTCGACGTCGAAGGCGAGCGGCCGGGTCTTGCCCATCAAGGTGAACTCGCCGTCGACCCGGCCGTGGCTGGCGTCGATCTGGTGGAAGGCGGTGGAGACAAAGGTCGCCTTCGGAAAGGCGTCGGCCTTCAGATAGGGATCGCCGGACAGCTCCTTGGCGAAACCGGGGACCGGCGTGTCGATCGAGGCGACCTCGACCGCGACCCTCATCGACGACTGGGCCGGATTGGCCGGATCCCAGGTCAGGACGCCATCGACCTTGTCGAAGCGGAAGACGCTGAGCCCGTAGCCGATGTGAGAGACCTTGGCGAGGACCGCTGTATGGGCCGGGTCGATGGCGTAGGCCCCGGCCGGCGCCAGGTGATAGTCGTGCTCGCCGGCGAAGACGCCCGGCGGCAACTGGGCCATGGCCGGCGCACCCAGGCTGAGCGCCGCCGCGACCGCCGCGGCGGTGAAAATCGATCTCGACATGGTTTTAGCC
>FSWT01000722.1_pt1 | contig 13155 bp, 11 predicted proteins | sample 1638051 | NCBI WGS metagenome assembly FSWT01 (sample SAMEA3914788, study PRJEB12502) | metagenome | biome: forest; material: soil | place: Canada | collected 2011-07-03 | depth 0.1 m
GCCTCGAGCTGCTCCAAGCCGGTGCGTTCGACGGTCTGTTCGGCGGCGAGGCTCATTGGCGGGGGGCCAGGGGGGAAAGGTGTTTCAAAGAGGCTTTCGAGCGGGCGAGAATGGTGTCGGACCGCTCGCGATCCGGCTCGGCCCGGGCCAGCGACAGGGCCCCGACCAGTTCGGCCAGCATCGAGCTGGCTTCGGCCCTGGCGCCGGCATGGCCGAGTTGTTCCAGAAGCTCGGCGAGCTTGACGCGCAGCCCGGCTATGCCCTCGGCGAAGCGCGCCTGCGCCGGCGCCGAGAGCCTGGGCAGATCAGCGGCCATGAACGGCATTGGGCAGCCCGTGGTGCGGGCGTCGCGGTGCTCGCACGACAGGTAGAAGTCGATATAGGCGCCCAGCCCCTCGGCCGGCGGCCGGCCCTCGGTCTCGCGCGCCAGCCGTTCGGCGCCCTCGTCGAACATCTGGCCGATGGCGGCGACGATCAGGTCGTCCTTCGAGGCGAAGTGGGCATAGAAGCCGCCGTGGGTCAGGCCGGCCTTGGCCATGATCCCGGCGACCGCGATCTGGTGCGGTCCCTCGGCGCGGATGGCCTTGGCGGCCTCGCGCAAAACCCGCTCCCGTGTCTGCTGCTTGTGGTCGGCGTCGTAGCGCATGGGCTTGCACCCCTCCTTGATATGACGCATATAATATTATGATCGTCATATAAGCAAGAGGGCGGGCATGAAAGATGTTGCGGACTTAACGCCCGCGTCGCTGCCCGCGGCGCCTCAGGCGGCGATCAACCCGTTGGAGTTCTCCAACGGCCGCAAATATCTGATCTTCGGTGTGATGGCGTTCGGCCAGTTCATGGCCCTGATCGACATCCAGATCGTCGCCGCCTCGCTGAACAATGTGCAGGCGGGCCTCTCCGCCGGGCCGGACGAGATCAGCTGGGTGCAGACCGGCTATCTGATGGCCGAACTGGTGATGATCCCCTTCTCGGCCTTCCTGGCCCAGGCCCTGTCGACGCGGTGGCTGTTCGTCCTTTCGGCCGGCCTCTTCACCATCGCCAGCGCCCTTTGCGGCATGGCCTGGGACATCCAGTCGATGATCGCCTTCCGGGTCATCCAGGGCTTTGTCGGCGGGGCCATGGTGCCGCTGGTCTTTTCCACCGGCTTTTCCATGTTCGCCGGACCGCAGCGGGCGATGATCCCGGCCATTCTCGGCATGGTTTCGGTGCTGGCCCCGACGCTCGGCCCCACCGTCGGCGGCTGGCTGACCGACGCCATCGGCTGGCGCTCGATCTTCTATATCAACATTGTCCCCGGCGCGTTGGTGACCGTGCTGGCGGCGCTGGTGATCAAGGTCGACCGGCCGAACCTCATCATGCTGAAGAAGATCGACTACGCCCACCTCGCCTCGATGGCGGTCTTCCTGGGCGGGCTCGAATATGTGCTCGAGGAAGGCCCGCGCCACGACTGGTTCGGCGATCCGGCCATACTGACCGCGGCGTGGCTCTCGGCCGTCGCCTTCGGCCTCTTCATCGAGCGCTCGTTCAATTCCGGCGGGCCGATCGTCAGGCTGACGCCGTTCCGCAACCCGACCTTCGCCTTCGCCTGCGTCTTCAACCTGGTGATCGGCTTCGGCCTCTATTCGGCGACCTATCTGATCCCGGTCTTCCTCGCCCGGGTGCGCGGCTATGACAGCCTGCAGATCGGCACGACCGTCGTCGTCACCGGCGTCGCCCAGATCGCCTCGGTGGTGCTGGCCGCGCGGCTATCGCAGCGGGTCGACCCGCGCAAGGTGATCACCGTCGGCCTGACCCTGTTCGCCGCCAGCCTCTGGCTGAGCTCCAAGGTGACGGTGGACTGGGGTTTTGGCGCCCTCCTGGCGCCCCAGGCCCTGCGCGGCTTCGCCATCATGCTGTGCATCGTGCCCAGCGTGAACATGGCCCTCTCCGGCTTCGCCATGGCCGAGCTGCGCTATGCGTCTGGCCTGTTCAACCTGATGCGCAACCTGGGCGGCGCGGTCGGCATCGCGGTGGTCAATACCTGGCTGGCCGACCAGACCCGCATCCATGTGGCGCGCATGGGCGAGAGCCTGGGTGAAGCCGGCCGCCGCGCGCCGGCCTTCATCGGTTCGGTCGCCGACCGCATCGGCCGGAATGTCGCCGATCCGGCGCTGGCCCTGCACATGGCCCAGGGCGAACTGGCTGGCCTGGTCGGCCGCTATGCCCTGACCTCCGCCTTCGAGGAGGTGTTCCGCCTGATGGCGTGGCTCTTCCTGGCCGCCCTGGTGATGGTCCCCTTCTGCCGGCCGGCGCCGGTCGCCGCCGCCCCGCCCGTCGACGCCCATTGATCAAGAGAGCCCGAATGACCGCCCTCAAACATGCCCTGCTCGGACTGCTGGCCCTGCCGCTGGCCGCCTGCGCCGTCGGTCCCGACTACAGAAAGCCCGACCTCGCCCTGACCCCGGCCTATGTCACGCCGACGCCGGTCAATGCCGCGAGACCCGCCTCGCTGGACGCCTGGTGGGACGGTTTCGGCGATCCGGAGCTGGTCAAGGTGGTCGAGCGCGCCACCGCCGCCAACCTCGACCTCGCCCAGGCCCTGGCCCGCGTCCAGCAGTCGCGCGCCGTGGCCAAGGCGGCCGGCGCGGCGCTGGCGCCCCAGGCCGCGGCGACCGGCTCGGTCGCCGACGTCCAACAATCGCTGCTCAGCCCGATCGGAGAGATCGGCAACCATCTGCCGGGCTTCCGGCGCGACTATGACGACTATGGCCTCGGCCTCGCCGCCAACTGGCAGATCGACGTCTCCGGAGGCCTGCGCCGCGAGCGCGACGCCGCCCGCGCCGACGCCAGGGCCGCGGCCGACCAGGCCGTCGCCGTGCGGCTCACCGTGGCCGCCGACGCGGCCGACGCCTATTTGCAGGTGCGCGCCTACCAGGCCCGCATCGCCGTCGCCCGCCGCCAGGAGGCGGTGCAGGTCGACCTGGTCGATCTCCTCACCCGCCGCACCCGCGAGGGCGTCACCGCCGACCGCGAGCTGCACGAGGCGCAAGCGGCGCTGGAAGGCGTGCGCGCCTCCATCCCGCCGCGGCAAGCCGGCCTGGACGCCGAGCTGAACCGGCTCGACGTCCTGATGGGCGCGCAGCCGGGAACCTACCGCGCCGAGCTGGCCAGCGACGCCGCCATCCCCTCCCCGCCAGGCCTTAACCCCGGCGATGGCCCGGCGGACCTCCTGCGCCGCCGCCCCGACGTGCTGGCGGCCGAACAGCGCTTGATCGCCGCCAATGCCCGCATCGGCGCGGCGATTTCCGACTACTATCCCAACGTCTCGATCACCGGCCTGCTTGGCCTGGACAGTCTCGACGCCTCGCGCCTGTTCAGCGGCCTCGCCGTCGCCCACCAGGTGGGCGCGGGCCTCAGCTGGCGGCTGTTCGATTTCGGCCGCGTCGATGCCGAGGTCGCCCAGGCCCGCGGCGCCGACGCCGAGGCCCTCGCCGCCTACCGCGCCACGGTGCTGAACGCGACCGAGCAGGTGGAGGACTCATTCTCCAGCCTTGTCCAGGACGAAGCCCAGGCCGACGCCCTCGCCCGCCAGATCGACCAACTGACTGTGGCTCGCGCCCAGGCCGAGCAGGCCTATCAGGGCGGCGTCGACAGCCTGATCGAGGTGCGCGACGCCGACCGCGACCTCTTGAACGCCTCCGATCAGCTCGTGCAGGCCCGGGCCGGCGCGGCGCGCGCGGCGGTCGCCTCGTTCCGCGCCCTGGGCGGCGGCTGGCGACCGATATAAGACGCGTCTTGAGCGCCCTCATCCGGGCGCCGGAGGCCGCCATGCAGCTCGGCGTGATCGTGATCCTGACGCTCGAACTCGACGCGGCGCGGCGCTTCTATCGCGATGTGCTGGGCCTCAAGCTGCAACGCGAGGCGGCCAACCAGCTGATTTTCGACCTCGGCGGCGCCGAACTCCACGTCTTCAGCTGCACCGACCCGGCGCCCGCCGCCTATCGCCACGGCGCCACGGCGGCGACGGTCTGCGCCTTCGAAGTCGCCTCGATCGAGGCCGAGATGGCGCGAATGCGGGCCGCCGGCGTCGTCTTCCTGCACGCCAAGCCAGCGGAGAACGCCTTCAGCGGCATGCGCTACGCCGCCTTCCAGGCGCCCGGCGGCAATGTGCATGAGCTCATCGAACGGAGCCCCGCCTGATGAACCTGCGACCAGCGACGCCGGACGACGTCCCGGCCATCACCGCCCTGGTCCGCGCGGCCTATGAGAAGTGGGTGCCGCTGATCGGCCGCGAACCCATGCCCATGCAGGCCGACTATGACGCGGCCGTTCACGACCACATGATCGACCTTTTGTTCGACGGCGAGGCGCTGGTCGGACTGATCGAGACCATCCAGCATCCCGACCACCTGTTCATCGAGAACGTCGCCATCGCGCCGCCGCGCCAGGGCCAGGGCTTCGGCCGCCACCTGATGGCCCATGCCGAGGGCAAGGCGCGCGGTCTGCACCTGTTCGAAATCCGCCTCGTCACCAACGCGGCCTTCGCCTCCAATGTGCAGCTCTATCGCGACATCGGCTATCGCGTCGAAAGCGAGGAGGCCTTCCTGGGCGGGATCGCCGTCCACATGCACAAGGCGCTGGCCGACGACGCCGACTGAGCCCGGTCTTGCCGGCTGAAATGCGGCGGCGCACAGTCTTCCGAAAACACCAGGGAGACTCCAGATGAAGCTCTATTCCGGCGATCTCAGCCCGTATTCGGCCAAGGTCCGCATGCAGATCTACGCCAAGGGCATCGAGGGCATCACGCTCGAGCGGCCGGGCGGTTTCGGCACCCCGGAATGGTGGAAGACCTCGCCCATCGGCCGCATCCCGGCGCTGGAGCTGCCCGACGGCGACATCATCCCGGAATCGGAGGTGATCGCGGAATATCTCGAGGAAATCTATCCCGAGCCGCGCCTGCTGGGCCAGACGGCGCGCGAGACCGCGACCATCCGCACGGTGTCGCGCCTGGCCGATATCTATCTGATGAACAACATGTTCATGCTGTCGGGCCAGACGCGCCGCTCGACCCGCAGCGAGGCGGTTCGCGATCTCCTGGCCGGACAGGTGATCCGCGGCGTCAAGGCGCTGGAGCACTATATCGGCGACGACGGCTATGCCGTGCTCGGCCGGCTGACCATCGCCGACTGCACCCTGGTCCCGGCCCTCTTCCTGATCGAGAATGTCCTGCCGACCACCGATGTCGAGGACCCGGTCCCCGGCCAGCCCAAGGTCGCGGCCTATTGGGCGGCGATCCAGCAGAACCCGCACGCCGCCCGCACCCTGGTCGAGCTGCACCGGGGCCTGGCCGAACGCCGCGAACTGATCCGCAAGGCCGCCGAAAAGGCGGCCGCCGACGCGTCCTGAAGTCGTGAGCGCATCCCCCATCGGAAACCGGCCGATCAATAGACGATTCAAATAGATGCGCCCCTTCTCCCGCAAGGTGAGAAGGGCGCGCTTGGCATTGCCGCCGCCCCGATCCGACCCTCGATTGACAGTGCGCGCCGCCAACTGAGATAGTTAGGATAACGAACAAACTCAGGGCGGACTGTTGGGTCGGGAACGGCATCCGGACGATCTGGCGCACCAGCTTCAACGCCTGGTGCTGCGGCTGGGCCGCGAGCTGCGCGCCCACAATGCCGGCGCGGGCGCCTCCAACGCCGACGCCATGCTGCTGGCCGAGGTTCGCCACAGCCCGGGCCTCGGCGTCTCCGAACTGGCGGCCATGGAAAATGTCGCGCGCTCGGTGATGAGCGAACGGGTCAAGCGGCTGGAACAGGCCGGTCTCGTCGCCAGCACTCCCGGCGCGGACCGGCGGCGGATCGCCCTGACCATCACCGAGGCCGGGCGCGATCTGCTCGAACACATCACCGCCAGGCGGCGCGACTGGATGGCCGAACGGCTGACGGCGCTCTCGCCCGAGGAACGCCTGGCCGTGCAGGTCGCCGTGACCTCGTTGGAACGGATCACCGGTCAGGCCAGACCCAAGACGCAGAATTTAAGGCTGGGAGGAAAGACACGATGCGAGATTTGAAACGACGATTGCGCGACATTGCGCTGGCCCTCATTGGGCTCAGCGCCCTCGGCGCCGGTTCGGCCATGGCCCAGGCCGCGCCGCACATGCTGCTCGGCGTCGACTGTTCGGCGCCGCCGCTGTGGCATTGTCCGGACACGGAATGCCAGGCGTCGGTGGTCACCCAGGCGGGTCCAACCGTCGAGATGAAGACCCGGCGGCCGTTCTTTCTGGACTGCCCGTCCGACTACAAGCCCGGTGACAAGGTCAACATCCTGCTCAGCCTGCACGGAGCGGGATCCTACGCCAACTGGCAGCGCAACTACTTCCCGGCCATGGATGTGAAGGACAAGTACAGGCTGGTCATCATTACGCCCAGCTCGCCGACGCGGGTCTGGAGCGAGGCCGACGACGACTATCTGCACAATATCGTCGACCTGGTGGTCGGAACGATCGGCAAGGCGAATGTCGACCACTTCATCCTGTCCGGCCACAGCCAGGGCGGCATGACCTCCAACCGGATCATCTGCACCGACTATTTCAAGGACAAGGTCGACGTGCGGATCAGCCTCTCTGGCGGACGCATCGGACCGACCACGCCGGCGGGCAAGGGATTCGGCGCCGGCGGACCCCAGGTCTACCGCAGCGGCGAGCCCTATACCGCGCCGCCGCCGTTCCGCTTCCCCGCGGCCGCCGCGGGGCCGCCGGGTGGGGCCTGCGACTATTCCTTCATCTTCTCCAACGGTGAGAACGAATCCATCCCGGCCGCCACCTCGCCGCTCGCCGACAAATATGCCTGCGCCGCGCGCGTTGAGCTGCCGGACGTGATCGATCCCAAGGCCGGCTATGTCTGGGACTCGACCCGCCAGGACCCCGGAACCGACGGATGGGGCCATTATCCGAAGTCCGGCCGGGCGCTGGTCTACCAGTTCCCGAACTGCAAGGACGGACGGGTGGTCGCCGACGTGGTCAGGATCTCCAAGGGTCACACCGAGGGTTACGAGCCGAACATCACCGAGGCGATCATCGCCATGGCGGTCTCAGCCAAGGGCGGCAAGATCGCCAACGGCTCGTGGACGCCCCCGCCCCCGCCGCCGCCGACGCGCAGCCCATTCGGCTGAGTCTGGCTGGCGCTACGCCTGAGCCGGTTCAGGCGTAGCGTCCGGCGCGAGCGCCTTGACCGCGTCGTTGACGCTATTGAACAGTCGCCCCTCGCCCAGCGCCCGGCGCAGGCCGAGCCGGTCGAAGGCGGCCTGGGCGTTGTAGGCCTCCAGCCTGGAGACGGCGAAGATCACGCCGGCCTCATGGGCCTGGGCGATCACCGCCTTGAAGGTTTCGCCGGCGGTGAAGTCGATGTCGATGACGCCGGTGGCCTCCAGCACCACCAGCTTCACCACCCCGCTTCCCGGCTGCATCGCGGCGACCATGGCGCGGCGAAACTGGTCGGCGTTGAGGAAGGACAGCGGCGCCTGGAAGCCGATGACGACGACGCCGGCCAGCGTCTCGCCCTTGGCGGTCGGGGTCGTCGGCCACCAGACCGTGGTGCCGGGCACGAGGTGCAGCCGGTAGCTGCGCGGCTCGACGCTCGACCACATGCCGTAGAGCAGCGACAGGCCGATGCCGACCGCGACGCCGCTCTGGATCGGCAGGATCACAATCGCCGCCGCCGTGCCGAGAATGAGCAGGAACTCGACCGGGCTGGCCGCCGCGACCGCCCGCATCTCTTTCTGGCGAACAATGCTGCCGGCGACAAAGAGCAGGACGCCGCTCAGCGCCGCACTGGGGACGCGTGTGAGCAGGCCCGTGCCGAAGACCAGCAACAGAACCACGACCACAACGGCGGTCAGCACCGCCAGCTGCGAGCGGCCGCCGCCTTGCGCGACAATGCCAGACAGGGGCGGGCTCGCATCGACGGCGAAGCCCCCAACGAGGCCGGCCAGCAGGTTGCCGGCCCCGAGACCGACAAAGTCGCGATTGAGGTCTGGAGGCTGGCCGGACTCGGACGGGAAGGACCGCGAGGTTGCGCCGGTCTGCACCATGGCCACCAGCGCGATGAGCAGCGCCAGCGGCAGCATCTGTACGAACTCGTCGAGGCTGACCCGCGGCGCCGCCAAGCTCGGCAGCCCCCCCTGCACATGGCCGAGCACCACCACGCCGTGATGGTCTAGACCGAGGCCGATCACCGCCGCCGTCGCCAGGACCAGGCCGATCAGCGCGCCGGGGATCCGCGTGTCGATCAGGTGGGTCGCCGTGGTGAGCGCCAGCACCCCGCCGGCGATGGCCAGCGCATAGAGGTTGGCGTGCGGGGCGGCGCGCCAGAGGCCGGCCAGTTGCTCCGGCAGGCTGCCGCTCACGCCGGCGACGCCCAGGGCGCCGGGCGCCTGCGAGATGGCGATGTGCACCGCAATGCCGGCGAGGAAGCCGGTGGTCACCGGAACCGACAACAGGTCGGCGATCCAGCCCATCTTGCCCAGGCCCGCGCCGATGATGATGACGCCGACCATCAGGCTGAGCGTCGCGGCCAGGGCGAGATAGTGGGGCGAGCCCGCCGCCCCGATCAGGGCCAGACTGCCGGCGAAGATCGGCGTGATCGTCGAATCCGCGCCGACCACCATGAAGCGGTTCGATCCGAAGATCAGGAAGGCCGCGCCGCCGGCCATGAAGGCGAAGAACCCCAGCTGCGGCGGCGCCGACCCCAGCCGCGCCGTCGCCATCTGCGAGGGAATGATGATCGCCGCCAGCGTCAGGCCGGCGATCAGGTCCGACGCGATGAAGCCGGCCCGATAGCCGGCGAGGGACCGGAAGACCGGCCAGCGGGCGTTCATGGATTGGGCTCGGCGGGACAACTCGTTCCCCCGAGCGGACAGCTGAACCAGTATTTGGTGTTCAGCGCCCAGGAGGTGGCCGGGAACTTCTGGTGCAGCAGCGTAAAAGCCGCCTTGGAATAGGCGCCGTGCGGGCCGTCGGAATAGCAGCCGTAGCGGGTGGTCTTGATCGCCAGGGCCAGCGCCTCGGCCTGGCCGTCGCGGGTCTCGAACAGGCCCGGATGGCTGACCCAGTCGAGCACGCGGCCGGTCAGCACCTTGGGCGCGCAATCGATGCCGGCCAGCGCCTCGACCTCGGCCCGGTCCTGGCTCTGGAAGGCGAAGCTGGCGGCGAGCACGGGCCTCAGGCGATCGCGCAGCCCATAGGCGGCAGCGCCGTCGACCAGGCTGAGGTCCTGGCCGAAAAAGGTGGTCTGCAACAGGCCGGTGAGGTCGCTGGCGTTTCGCGCGCGCTTCCAGGAGCACCACCAGTTGTCGTCGTCGTGATTGTAGAGGTCGATGCCGCCGATGCCGGGGCTGTCGTCGCTGCCCGGCGAGCCGGCGTCCGGTTCGGCGTCGCGGTCGGTGTCGACGATCAGGATATTCACCCCCGGCGAGCGCAGCACGTCCAGCAGCGCGCGGCGATCGCCGGGCCGCACCGTCTGGCCGGCGCGCGAGGTCCAGGTCTTGGTCATGGTCGGGTTCAGGCTACGCGTCAACGCATCCAGGCCGCCGCCGACCGGGCGGCCGAGCGCATAGGTGCGCGACCAGGCGATGCGCGCGAACCTGGCCTTGAGCAGGTCCGGCGTGTCGGCGCGGCGGGCCAGGCGGGTCAGCTCGCCGATGGAGAGGTTGTTCTGGATCGCCAGCCCGTCGCCGGCATTGGTCGCCGTCAGGGCGGCGACAAGGTGCGGCTCGTCCTCGGCCAGGACCTGCAGCAGCGGCCCGTCGTCATACATGGCGGTCGAGGCGACGTCGGACGACGGCCGGGCGATCTGGTCGCGCCAGCGGCGGGCGTCGGCGATGCGGCCGACGGTCATCAGGTACTGCATCGCGTCGTGGCGCGCGGCGACATAGACCTCGGCGTCCCTGAACGGAAAGGCGATCATATGGGCGACGGCGGCGTCCAGAGCGGTCGTGTCCGTCGTCTCGCCATTGGTCAGGGCCAGCCGGACCTGGTGGTAGAAGTCGAACGGCAGGGCGGCGATGGACGGCCCGTCGCCCGCCTGCGCCTTGGTCTCCTCGTCCTCGACCTGGGCCCAGAGGCTAGGGTCATAGGTCTGGGCGATCGAATGTTGCACCCGCGTCCAGGCGAAGGCCTGGCCGCCGCTGGCGGCGCTCGCCACATAGGCTTCGAGCGGGCCCCAGCCGCGCGGCCGGCCCTGGTCGTACAGGGCCCAGGGATGGGCCTGCAGATAGGAGGCGGGAAAGAGCAGCCAGGCGGCCATCGGGTCCGACTTGGCCTGGTCCATCATCGCCTTGCTGGCGGTGTATTCGGTCGGCGGGCCGTTCTGCAGCCACCAGGCGGGGTCATCGCGCAAGCTGGCCAGATGAAGCTGGGTGATGTCCGACTGGGCCCAGGCGTATTGCTGCCGGGCGTCCGCATCGGCGGCCAGTTTCGCGGAAGGGACCTCCAGCTCATCCAGGGTGATGCGAACCTGCGCGGCGCGGCTTTCCGGGTCGGCGACGGTGGCGCCGATCCAGCCCAGCAGGTCGCGCGTGATCGAATGGATGGAGGCCAGGCGCGGGTCGGCCAGGATCGCCTGGATGTCCTTGATCGACTGGGCGGTGGAGACCAGCGGCTCGGCGTTGGGGTCATAGCGGGTGTGGTCGCCGGCGCGGATCGCCGCCTGCATATAGACGGCCGCGGCGCGGTGCGGCGAGGCGCTGTGGGCGATCTTGCCGAACTCGGCCAGCGCCTTGGCGAGGTCGCCGCGATAGAAGTCCAGCGAGGCCAGCTGGTAGGCGCGATCCTGGTTCTGCAGCCGGGCCAGGGTCTTGTCGCTGACGACGAGCGGCGGCGGCAGGTCGGCCGGCGCCGGCGCGCTGGCGCCATCGAGGCAGCCGGCGAAGACCGACTGCTGCAGCGCGATCCAGCGCAGCACGTAAGGATGGTTTTCGCCCAGGCTGGCGATGCGCGCCTTCAGGGTTTGGAGGGCGTAGTCGAGCCGGCACTCGGCGGTCGGGAAGTAGTCGTTGCCCTGCGCCGCCGGAAAGAGCCTCACGATCAGCGGCTTGTCCGGATTGTTCTGCAGGCTGAGGAACATGTCACGGTAGTCGGGAGCGATCTGCGGATCGCCTATGCCGCTCAAGGCCCGGAAGGTCTGCGGGCCGTTCGGATGCTCGAAATAGTCATCCATCCGCTGCACGAGCGGGCTGGGATCGCTCTGCGCCGCCGCCGCGGTGGCCAGCAGCAATGGCGCCAGAAGGATCGCGAGTTTCATCCTGCCCCCCGACACCCCTATGCCTTGCTTTATTCACCCATGTCGCGGCGCTTCGATCAACTCCGCTCTTCGGCCGAGGACGACCCGGACATCCCGGCTACAGCCCCGTCCGCTCGGCCACTTCGCCGGCCACGGCTTTGGCCTCGGCCCACCAGCGCTGCACCAGGGCGCCGGCTTCGCCCGGCCCCGCCAGGGTCACCGCCTGGCCGGCCCAGAGCGACAGCACGGAGGGATCGCCCGCCTTGGCGGCGCCGGCGCGCAGCGGTTGGGTCAGGCGGTTCTGCACCGGATAGGCCGGGACCTCGGTCTCCACCGGCCGCATCTCGCGCATGAAGTCGTTCTCGATGCCGCGCGCATAGCGGCCGGTGAGCGCCCGGGTCAGGCGCGTGGAATCATCGTCGGCCGTCTCGATCGCATGGCGCCAGGGCGCATTGATCGTGCTCTGCTCGGCCAACAGGAAGGCCGTGCCCATCTGCGCCGCGGCCGCACCCAGCGCCAGGGCGGCGGCGACGCCGCGTCCGTCCATGATCCCGCCGGCCGCGATCACCGGGACCGGCGCCGCGCGGCGGATCGTGGCGACCAGCGCCATGGTCCCGACCAGGCTGTCCCTGACCGGCTCCAGGAAGGCGCCGCGATGGCCGCCGGCCTCGAAGCCCTGGGCGCAGATGGCGTCGGCCCCGACCGCGGCCCAGGCCCTGGCCTCGGCCACCGTGGTCGCCGTGCCGACGACGAAGACGCCGCGCGCATGCAGGGCGGCGACCTCGTCGGCGGTCAGGATCGAGAAGGCGAAGCTGGCGACCGGCGGCGCGGCCAGGGTCACCGCCGCGAGCTGCGCCTTGAAATTCTGCGAATAGTCGTTGGGCGCCGGCGGCGCCGGGATGTTGCGCGCCTCGTACCAGGGCTTCAGCCGCGCCATCGCGGCCTCCACGGTCTCTGCGTCCGGCCGCACCGGCTCGGTCATCAGAAAGTTGAGCGCGAAGGGGGCGTCGGTTGCGGCCTTGAGCTCGGCGACCGAGGCGGCGATCTGGTCGGGACTGTGCGCCGCGGCGGCGAGCTGGCCCATGCCGCCGGCGCGGCTGACCGCCAGCGCCATCTCTTGCGTCGAGGCGCCCAGCATCGGCGCCTGGATGATCGGAATGGCCAGCCGGTCCAGCGGCGAAGTGGTCATTTGGCGTCCTCCCGGGCGGCCTTCTCCCGCGCCAGCCGGGCCAGCACCCGGCCCCGTCCCTTGGTCAGGGCGGTGACGACACCGCGAAGGGTGCGCGCCTCCTGGGTCGACAGGCGGGCGCGCGAGAAGATCGAGCGCAGATTGCGCACCATGGACGGCGTCTTTTCCGGCGGAAAGAAGAAGCCGGACGCCTCCAGCTCGGTCTCCAGATGGGTGAAGAGCCCGGCCAGCTCGTCCTGGCTCGCCGGCTCGGCCGTGTCGGCAAAGGCCGGCGGTGCGCCGGCGTCGATGGTGGCGCGCCACTCGTAGCCGTTGATCGCCACCGCCTGGGCCAGGTTCAGCGAGCGGAACTTCGGATCGATCGGAATGGTCACGATCGCCTGGCAAAAGGCGATGTCGGCGGTCTCCAGCCCGGCCCGCTCGGCGCCGAACAGCAAGCCGGTGGCGAGGCCCTCGGTCGCCGCGGCGTGCAACTCGCCCGCCGCCTCGCGCGGCGTGATGATCGGCACCCGCGCCTCGCGCGGCCGGGCGGTGGTGGCATAGACGCGCTGCAGGTCGGCCGTGGCCTCGGCGATGGTCGCGAACACCCGGGCCTGATCCAGCGGCCAATCGGCGCCCGAGGCGCTGGCCCAGGCGCGCTCCTGCGGCCAGCCGTCGCGCGGCGCGACCAGGCGCAGGTCCGACAGACCGAAATTGGCCATGACC
>FSWT01000427.1_pt1 | contig 12976 bp, 16 predicted proteins | sample 1638051 | NCBI WGS metagenome assembly FSWT01 (sample SAMEA3914788, study PRJEB12502) | metagenome | biome: forest; material: soil | place: Canada | collected 2011-07-03 | depth 0.1 m
CCCTATGTCAGCATCGACTCCGTCGCCGACTTCCGCGAGCTGACCGACGTGAAGATCGCCGCCAAGACCACGGGCCTGTTCATGGTCGGCGGGGGGGTGCCGAAGAACTTCGCCCAGGATACGGTGGTCTGCGCCGAAATCCTCGGCATCGAGGCCGAGATGCACAAATACGCCGTGCAGATCACCGTCGCCGACGTGCGCGACGGCGCCTGTTCCTCCTCGACGCTGAAAGAGGCCCAGTCCTGGGGCAAGGTCGACGTGACCTTCGAACAGATGGTCTTCGCGGAGGCGACGACGGTGGTGCCGCTGATCGGCTCCGACGCCTATCATCGTGAGGGCTGGAAGGGCCGCGAGAAGCGTCGCTTCGCCAGGCTGTTCACCTCGCAGGTGTGACCCCGCCACCGCTTGCACGGGCGAGCGTTCGGCCCTACCTCAACGCGGGATGGGCGCCACCTGCACTCACACGCATGACCAGCCGGGCCTTGCCGGGGCTGGGCTGAAGGCGGAGCTCAAGGCCGCCGAGGGACGTTGCGCGGCCGAACATCAGCGCCTTACCGAGCCCCGCCGCCGGGCGCTCGAGATGCTGCTGCGCGCCGGCCATCCGGTGAAGGCCTATGACCTTCTGCCCAAGTTCCACGCCGGCGGCCGCGCCGCCAAGCCGCCGACGGTCTATCGGGCGCTGGAATTCCTCGAACGCCATGGCCTCGCCCACCGCATCGAGAGCCTGAACGCCTATGTCGCCTGCCGCCGGGTCGGCGAGACCCATGCGGCCGCCTTCCTGATCTGCGATTGCTGCGGCGCCACCGCCGAAGTCGAACCCACAGCCACCGCCGAGATGGACGCCATCGCCGCCGGCGCAGGCTACCGCCTGACCTCGGTCACCATCGAGGCGCACGGGCTGTGCGCGGCTTGCGTGGCGGACGCCTAAGCCTCGATCGCCGCGCGCAACGTCGAACGGACCAGGTCCGGGCGTTCCATGGGCAGGAAATGGGTGGTGGCGGGCACGGTCTCGATGGTGATGCGGCCATCGGCGGTCAGCTGATCGATGCGGCTGTCGACATTGCAGGTCGAGGCGACCTCGGCGCGCAGGATACTGATCGGGCAGCGGCTGCGGGCGAAGGCGTCCCACGGGTCGTGGCCCTGGGCCAGATAGTTGGAGACCTCCCATTCCGGCGCGCAGGCCAGTTCGACGGTTCCGTCGTCGAGATCCCGAAAGCCGTCCTCCACATAGTCGAGCAGCATGGCTTCGGTCCAATTGGTGAAGGCGCCGCGGCCCCGGTACGAATGGACGGCGGCCTCGCGGCTTTCGAAATGCCGCCGGCGCCGCGAGGCGCCGTGAATGAGCGGCGAGGTCGCCGGCTGGCCGGCCGGGCGTTCCGGCGGCAGGATCACCGGGTCGAACAGGGCGAGCGCGCGAACCCGCTCCGGCGCGTCGGCCGACGCGAACAGGCTGAGCGTGCCGCCCATGGAATGGCCGGCCAGGACGACCGATTTCAGGTCGAGCGCCTGAAGGAAGGCCAGAAGGTCATCGCCAAGGTCGAGCCAGTTCAGCCGCCCCTCCGGCGCGGTCGGCGCGCGCGTGCGGCCGTGGCCGCGCTGGTCAAGGGCCAGGATGCGAAAATCGCCGGCCAGGGGGCCCAGGATCGTCCGATAGGCGCGGGCGTTGAAGCCGTTGGCATGCAGGAAGACCGCGTCCACCGGCTTCTCTTCCGGTCCGAAGTCGAGATAGGCGAATTCGCCGGCATTGGATCCGGTTTCGAGGCGCAGAAAATGGCTGCGGGGTTGGTAGGCGACAGCGGCGTCCATAGGGCGTCCTTGAAGAGCTTCGCCTGGCTGCATAGGCGATGGAGGCGCGCGATGAAACTGTTCACGATCGGCTATCAGGCGACGACGCAAGGCGAGGTGATCGCCCGGCTGAAGGCGGCCGGCGTCCAGGTGCTGGTCGATGTCCGCGCCGTCGCCGCCTCGCGCCGCGCGGGGTTTTCGAAAAAGCTGCTGGCCGCCGGCCTGGCTGAGGCGGGGATCGACTATGTGCATCTGCGCGCCTTAGGGACGCCGCCGGCGGGTCGCCTGGCGGCGCGCGCGGGCCGCACGGCGCAGATGCATGAGATCTATAACGGCTATCTGGAAAACGAACCGGCCGCCCAGGCGGAACTCGCCGAGGCGGCCGATATAGCGCTGGCGAGGCCCGCGGCTTTGCTATGCCTGGAGGCCGACGCCAAGGTTTGCCACCGGGCCCTCATCGCCGCGCGCCTCGTCGAGCGCAACGGCTTTGAGGTGGTGGACCTTTAAGCCCTCAGGGGCCGACGACCGGTCCGCGGCCGCGCACGCCGTGCATGACCAGCGAGATCACGAACAGGACCAGGAAGACCAGGAACAGCAGTTTGGCGATGCCCGCAGCCGCGCCGGCGATCCCGGCAAACCCAAGCACGCCGGCGACCAGGGCCACCACGAGGAAGATCAGAGCCCAGCTCAGCATGACGTTTCTCCACTTGCCGGCGCAGACCCGAATGGCCGCGCCTCTCGTGAAATCAACGTCGCTTCTGTTGAAGCGTTCCGATCCGCTCCGGGTCAGGATCAGCGCGACGGGCGGCGGTTCTGGAAAAAGGCGCGGGCGATCTCGCCGATGACGCGGGGGTTGCGCATGGCCATGATGCCCGCGGCCAGGGCCACGCCGGCCGACGCAATCGGCTTGTCGCGCACCAGTTCCATCAGGTCCTCGGCGACGCCGGCCGGCGTGCCGGTCCCAGCGCGGCGCCGGTTGCGGCCGCGCGGCATGACGGCCACGCCGGCGACGGCCAGGATCAGCGCGTAGACGCCGGCCACCACGGCGCTCGCTCCGGCCGCGCCGACATAGGGCAGGACCAGGGCGTAGAGCGCAAACGACACCGCCACGGCCACGATCGACGCCGATGTGGCGAGGAAGGCGATCGCCACAAAGGCCATGAGCAGTTTTCGAAAGATCACCGGCGACCGCCGGCCAGGAGGATACCGATCAGGACGCCGACGCCGAGTGCAGTGAAGGTCGCGGTCAGCGGCCGTTCCTGCACCTTTTCGGCGACATAGCGCTGGGCCACGTCGATGGAATCGCCGGCGGTGTCGGCATAGGCGCGGGCCTGGACGCGCAGGGTCTCGAGGCCCTCCTGGATCGTCTTCTGGGCGCGCTCGGTCATCTCGTTGATGTTCTTTTCGGCGTCCTTGAGGGTCTTGTCGACGCGGTCTGCCGTTTCGTCGATGGCGGTGCTGGCGGGCATGGAATGTCTCCGAGGCATCGATGGGGATAAGAAACGCTGAAGCTTACAAGGGAACGCGACCGCGAGCGACGCGGTTCCGAAATCCAAGCTTGAGCGGAACGGCGCGAAGAGGCTGCATGACGCTTTCCTTATGGCTTCGCAAGGTGTTCTCTAATCAGAATGATTTGTTCCTGGCGGCTCGACATCGAGTCGCCGCAATGAGGGCTTCAGGGACCGCTTATGGACCGCCCCGAGGCAGTCGAGCCGTCAGCGCCTGAAATGTGGGCCGCGCGCCTTGCCCTGGCCGAGGCCGACCCGGTGGCGCAAGAGCGCTTGCAGCGCATCGCCAATCTGGCCGCCCTGGCCTTTTCCGTCTCCCGCGCCGCCATCGTGCTGTTCGGCGACGGCGAGGCGCGAATCGGGGCCAAGGTCGCGCCCGCCGGCGTCGACTGGCCGGCGCAGGCCGACCTGAAAAGCCGCTGGCGCGGCCTGCGCGAGGCTTCGATCGCCATCGACGGGCAGGGGTTTCATGCCGCCGCGCCGCTGGTCGCCGCCGAAGGGCCGGTGCTGGGCGTCCTGGTGCTCGATGAGCCGAAATCGGAAACCGCCTGCGCCCATCCGGGCTCCCAGGCCCTGATCGACCTCGCCGCCATGGCCGCCGAGGAGGTGACCCGAAAGCGCGATGAGGCCGAGCGTGAGACGCTGGTCGCCGAACTCGACCACCGGGTGAAGAACGTGCTGGCCGCCGTGCAGTCGCTCGCCGCCCAGTCCGCCCGCAAGGCCTCGTCGCTGGACGGCTTTCTGAAGACCTTCGCCGGGCGGCTGAAATCCATGGCCTCGGCCCACCAGCTTTTGACGGCCACCCGCTGGCGCGGCGCCGGCATGCAGAACATCGCCGCCGCCGAGCTGGGCGGCCTGGCCCCAGGCCAGACGCGCTGGCAGGGGCCGGACCTGCTTTTGACGCCGCGCGCCGCCAACGCCATGTCGCTGGCCCTGCATGAGCTGGCGACCAATGCGGTGAAGTTCGGGGCGCTCTCGACCGAACTGGGCCGCGTCGACGTGGCCTGGCGGGCGACCGCCGAGGGCGGGCTTGAGCTGCTGTGGACCGAGAGCCGCGGGCCGCCGGTCGCGCCGCCGGCGCGGCGGGGGTTCGGCTCGACGCTTCTGGACAAGGTCACCGGCCGCGAACTGGGCGGCGAGGCGCGGATCGAGCACCGCCGCGACGGCGTGCGCGCCACCCTGATCGCCGGCGCCTCGGCCCTGGCTGCCGAACCGGCCGCCTCTCCGGCGCCGGCGCCCGTCACTGAGGCGCCCAGCCTCACCGGGGCCTCGGCCGGCGCCCCCTATGTTGATCCGGCCGGGATCAAGGGCCTGCGCGTTTTGATCGTCGAGGACGCGCTTCTGCTGGCGCTGGAGCTGGAGGCCGGGCTTTCGGAAGCCGGCGCCAAGGTGGTCGGCTCGGCGGCGGACGTCGAGGAGGGGCTGCGCATGGCCGAACTGCCGCTGGACGCGGCGGTGCTGGACGCCAATCTGAACGGCGCCTCGGTGCTGCCGGTGGCCCAGGCGCTGGCCGCGCGCGGGGTGCCCTTCATCTTCGCCACCGGCTATGGCGACACCAAGTTCGCGCCGCAGGGGTTCGACGCGCCCCTGATCAAGAAGCCCTACGACGTCACCCAGGTCGCCGCCGCGCTCGCCGAAATCACCGGCCGCGCCACGCGGAGGGAACCCATCACGGCCGCGTGAGGTTCTGCATCCGGCGGCGCCGACAGCGCGCCGATGGACCCTGGGAGGCCTAACGCCATGAACCGCTATCTTCTCGTCGCCGGCGTCGCTGTATTTCTGGTCGCCTGCAACCCTCCCGCCAACAATACCGACGCCGCCGCCAGTGCCGCCCAGGCCGCCGACAGCGCCGCAGCCGCGGCCAACAGCGCGGCCAGCTCGGCGATGAGCTCGGCCGTCGACGCCAGCGCCTCTTCCGCCCAGGCTTCGGTCAGCGCCGCGGCGGCCACGCCCGACTTCGTCAACGCCGCCGCCTCGACCGACATGTTCGAGATCCAGGCGGCCAAGATCGCCGAGAAGCGCTCCAAGAACGCCGACGTGAAGGCTTTCGCGGCCATGATGATCCACGATCACACCCAGTCGACCGCGGCCCTGAAGGCGGCGATCAAGGCGTCGGGCCAGGCGCTGACCCTGCCGACCGACCTGCCGGGCGACAAGAAGGCCAAGATCGACGAACTGAACGCGGCCGCGCCGGCGGATTTCGACAAGACCTATATCGACAGCCAGGTCACGGCTCACCAGGACGCCCTGACCGCCATCCAGGCCTACGCCGCCAACGGCGACACGCAGGCGCTGAAGGATTTCGCCGGCAAGATCGCCCCGGTGGTGCAGATGCACCTGAGCAAGGCCACGTCGATCCAGGCCGCGATGAAATAGGCGCTAGTCCCGGGCGGGCTTGAGCCGCTCGATCTGAATCTCGTTGGCTGTCAGGACTTCGGCGAGACCGGGATCGAGCGCGCCGACCCAGACGATCTGCAGGCCTTGGGCGGCGAAACCGGCCAGGGTCTCAAGGTCGGCCTCTTCGAGCAAAACCCGCCGGGCTTCGCGGCGAGCGAGGGCCAGGGTCGCGGCTTCCGCACCGGCGCCGGCGATCAGGACATCGGCTTGAGAGAGAGCCCGTGCGGCGCGCAGACTGATGAGGTCGGGCGCGGCGCCGGCCTCGATGATGCGCAGCCGGCCCTTCGTCGGCGTTCGTTCCGCCCAGCCGTCGAGCGCCTCACCCAGCAGCTGCCGGGCCGCCGGCATGTCATCGGCCATGGCCGCTTCAGCCGCCGGACCGGTCAGGGCCTCGCGCAGGAAGGCGCGGCGGTCGTCCAGGTCCGGCAATTTATCGCGCAATCGGTCGCGCATCGCCCCGAACAGGGCCGCGACCCGTCCGGCTCCCGGGGGCACGCGCGCCTCGATATCGCTACGCAGCAGGGCGGCCAGCATGGGCGAGGCGCCGGTGGTGCCGACGGCCGCCACCACCGCGCCGCGATCGACCAGGGCCGGGGTGTGGAAGTCCGAAAGGGCCGGATGGTCGACCACATTGACCACCGCCCCGGCCTGGCGCGCGATCCTGGCCGCCGCCTCGCGGAACGGCGGCTCGCCGGCGGCAATGAAGACCAGGCTGGCGTCCTCGTAAGCTGACGGATCGAGCGCCCGATCGGCCTTGATGCGCAGCAGCCTCGCCGGCGAGCCGTCGAACAGCCGCGCCTTGGCCTCGGCGGGCTCGCCGTCGCCGACAATGGCCACGGTGCGGCCGGCGAGGGGAAAGAAGGCGGGAAAGGCGTCCATGAGGGACCGAGTCCTAAACCGATTGCGCCGGCGGCGGCAGTTTTTTGCCCGCGCATCGCAACCTGAGCAGTGTTAAGATGCCTGCAAATCAGCGCGTTCGGAGGGCCGAGTGACCACCAATCTGAACATCAACGGCAAGACCTATGCCGTGGAAGCCGCGCCGGAGACCCCTCTGCTCTGGGTGTTGCGCGACGAACTCAAGCTCACCGGCACCAAGTATGGCTGCGGGATCGCCCAGTGCGGCGCCTGCACCGTCCATGCCGACGGCGCGGCGATCCGCTCCTGCCAGACCCCGGTCGCCTCGGCCGCCACCATGAAGATCACTACGATCGAAGGACTGGGCGGGACCCACCCGGTTCAGGTCGCCTGGATCAAAGCCGACGTGCCGCAATGCGGCTATTGCCAGTCGGGCCAGATCATGTCGGCTGCGGCCCTGCTGGCCAAGACGCCCAAACCGAGCGACGAAGACATCGACACGGCCATGAGCGGTAACATCTGTCGCTGCGGCACCTATCAGCGCATCCGCGCCGCCATCCACGACGCTGCCGGTCAAAAGGCCGCCGTGGCCGCCGGGGCGGGAGTCGCGGCATGAACGCCCTCACCAAGGTCAAGGCCGCCACGGCCACGCGGCGCGGGCTGATCATCGGCGCCAGCGTCGTCGGCGGCGCGCTGGTGGTCGGCTGTTCGCCGAAAAGCATGGCTGGGCTGATGTCGATGGGGGGCGGGAACCTCGACCTCGGTCCGTTCGGCCCGTTCATCAGGATCGATCCGGACGGGTCGGTGACGGTGATGAACAAGCACCAGGAGATGGGCCAGGGCAATCATGCCGGTCTCGCCGCCCTGATCGCCGAGGAGCTCGACGCCGACTGGGACAAGGTCAAGGTCGTCCCCTCTGCCGCCAACGCCAAGCTCTACGCCAACACCCTGTTCGGGGTGCAGGGCACCGGCGGCTCGACCGCCATGGCCAATTCCTGGCTGCAATATCGCCGGGCCGGCGCCGCCGCGCGGGCCATGTTCGTCGAGGCGGCGGCGACCCGCTGGAGCGTTCCGGCGGCCGACATCACCGTGCAGAACGGCGTCCTCGCCCATGGCCCGACAGGTCGAACCGCCGGCTTCGGCGCGCTGATCGCCGATGCGGGCAAGGTGACGCCGCCGCAGTCGCCCCGGCTGAAGCGCCCGGCCGATTTCAAGCTGATCGGCACAAGGCGGGTGGCGCGCAAGGACACGCCGGCCAAGAGCACCGGAACGGCCCGCTACACCCAGGATGTTCATCTGCCGAACATGCTGACGGCGGTGGTGGCGCACCCGCCGCGCTTTGGGGGCAAGCCCGCCTCGTTCGACGACAGCGCCGCGCGGCAGGTCCCTGGCGTGGTCGACGTGGTGAAGATCCCGACCGGGGTCGCGGTGATCGCCCAGTCCACCTATGCCGCGCGCACCGGCCGAGACGCCCTGCGCGTCACCTGGAACGACGACAAGGCCGAGAAACGCTCCTCCGACGCCATCCTGGCCGACTATCACAAGATCGCCGCCGGCCAGGGCGACGTGAAGGCGCAAGTCTTCGAGACCAAGGGCGATGCGACCGGCGCCTTCGACGGGGCGCTATTCAACGCGACCTACGACTTCCCCTATCTCGCCCACGCCACCATGGAGCCGATGAACTGCGTCGCCCAGGTGGACGGCAATCGGGTCAAGCTCACCTTCGCTTCGCAGATCCAGACCCTGGACCAGATCAATACGGCCATGGTGGTCGGGACCCTGCCGGGCGCCGTGGAGATCGAGACCCTGCCGGCCGGCGGCTCGTTCGGGCGGCGCGGCAACAACCACTCCGACTATGTCGTCGAGGCGGTTCACATCGCCAAGCACGTCGGCGGCGGGCGGCCGGTGAAGCTGGTCTGGACCCGCGAGGACGACATGACCGGCGGTCTCTATCGGCCGCTGACCCATCACGCCGTCGCCATTAAGACCGACGCCGAGGGCTATCCGGCGGCCTGGCGCCACCGCGTGGTGACCCAATCGATCTCCAAGGGCTCGCTGACCGGCGGTGGTTTCGACGAGACCACGGTCGAGGGAACCAAGGGCTCGGTCTATCTGAAGGCGACGCCGGTGGTCGACGCTCAGGTCTATGAGCCGGAATTTCCGGTGACCGTGCTCTGGTGGCGCTCGGTGGGGGCGACCCACACGGCCTTCGCCATGGAGCACACCATCGACCAGTTGGCGCGCAAGGCCGGCAAGGACCCGGCCGACTATCGCCGCGCCCTCTACGCCAAGGCGGGGGCCAGCGCTGACCGGCATCGCGCCGTGCTGGACCTGGCCTGCGAAAAGGCCGGCTGGGGCAAACCCTTGCCGTCGGGGACCGCGCGCGGTCTGGCCGTGCACGAAAGCTTCGGCTCGGTGGTCGCCCAGGTTGCCGAGGTGTCGATGACGGGCGCCGAACCGCGCGTCGGCCGCGTGGTCTGCGCTGTCGACTGCGGTACGGCCATCGCGCCGGACCTGATCGCCGCCCAGATGGAGGGCGGGGTCTGTTACGGCCTGTCGGCGGCGCTGTTCGGCCAGATCACCCTGAAGGACGGGGTGGTCGACCAGACCAATTTCGACGCCTACCGCGTGCTGAGGATGAACGAAGCGCCGACCGTGGAGACCTACATCGTCCCCTCGGCCAACCCGCCCACCGGCGCGGGCGAGCCCGGAACGCCGGTCATCGCCGCGGCCGTCGCCAACGCCCTTCTGGCCCTGAACGGAACCCCAACGTCGAGCCTGCCGTTCGTGAAGGCCTAGGCGAGGCCCGCGTCGCTACCTCTGTCGCCGAGGCCACATACTTTCTATGTTTGCAGGCAAGATGACGCCGTTCGAACCATCCGCGCTCGGATCCATCGCCGCAAGGTCGCCGCTGATCGACGGCTTCGGGCGCGCGGTCACTTACCTGCGCGTCTCGGTCACCGACCGCTGCGACCTGCGCTGTGTCTACTGCATGTCCGAGCACATGACCTTCCTGCCGAAGGCCGAGGTCCTGTCGCTGGACGAGCTCGATCGCCTGGCCTCGGCCTTTGTCGGGCTCGGGGTTAAAAAGCTGCGCCTGACCGGCGGCGAGCCGTTGATGCGCAAGGGGTTTATGGGCCTGGTCGAACGCCTGTCGCGGCATTTGAAGACCGGCGCGCTGGATGAGCTGACCCTGACCACCAACGCCACCCAGCTCGAGCGCCACGCCGCCGATCTGGCGCGGCTGGGGGTGAAGCGGATCAATGTCTCGCTGGACACCTTGAAGCCCGATCTCTTCGCCCGCATCACCCGCGGCGGCGATCTCGCTCGCGTCCTGGCGGGGATCGAGGCGGCTCAGGGCGCGGGGCTGGCGGTGAAGATCAACGCCGTGGCGCTGAAGACCGACAACGCCGGCGAAATCCCGGACCTGATCACCTGGGCGCATGGCCGGGGCATGGACATGACCCTGATCGAAACCATGCCGATGGGCGAGATCGACGAGGATCGCACCGACCAGTTTCTGTCGCTCGCCGAGGTCCGGCGCGATCTGGAAAGCTACTGGACCCTGACCGACCTGCCGCTGAGCACCGGCGGGCCGGCCCGCTACGTGCGCATCGCCGAGACCGGCGGGCGGCTCGGCCTGATCACCCCGCTCAGCCACAACTTCTGCGAGGGCTGCAACCGGGTGCGGCTGACCTGCACCGGCGTGCTGCATTCCTGTCTCGGCCGCGACGACGCCAACGACCTGCGCGCCGTGCTGCGGAGCGGGGGTGACGATGTGGCGCTGGAGGCGGCGATCCGCGGCGCCATCGACGCCAAGCCCAAGGGCCACGATTTCCATATCGCGCGCGGCGCGGCGCCCGCCCTGGCGCGGCACATGTCGACCACCGGCGGCTAGGATGATCCGGGTGCTCCTGTTCGGCCGGCTGCGCGACGTCGCCGGCTGGCGCGAACGGGCGGTCGACCCGGCGCCGGCGAGCCTGTTCGCACTGAAAAATCTGTTGGCCGCCGAGGATCTGGCGCTTGGCGAGGCCCTGGCCGGGCCGGGCGTTCAGGCGGCCGTGGACAAGGTGCTGGTGCGCGGCGACATGGCGCTGGCGGCCGGCGCCGAGGTGGCGTTTCTCTCGCCGATGAGCGGGGGCTGAGCGCCATGGTGCGGCTGCAGGCCGAGCCGTTCGATCCGGGCGCGCTGCTCAGCGCCTTTTGTGAGGGGCGCGAGGAGACTGGCGCGGTGGTCAGCTTCACCGGATTGGCGCGCGCCGGCGCCGGCGCGGTGACGCGGCTGGAGCTGGAGGCCTATCCCGGTTTCACCGACGCGGAGATCGAGCGCATGGCCGAGGCGGCCCGCACGCGGTTTGCGCTGCATGACGTGCTGATCGTCCACCGTATCGGCGAGATCGCGCCTGGCGAGGCGATCGTCTTCGTGGCCACGGCCGCCGCCCACCGCCGCGAAGCCTTCGAGGCCGCCGACCAGCTGATGGACTACCTGAAAAGCCGTGCGCCCTTCTGGAAGAAGGAGCATGGCCCGGGCGGCGCCCGGTGGATCGAGCCGACGGAACGGGACCTCACCGACGCGGCGCGATGGGACAAGCCGGCGGCGGGTTAGCGCTTGACGGGTTGCGGTCCGGAGGGCGCAAATCGATCCCGCGAAAGCGGGGGAGGCGGACGCGATGATCTTCGAACAGGTCGCCACGGGCGGTTGCCAGTCCTATCTGGTCGGCTGCGCCGATACGCTCAGCGCGGTGCTGATCGACCCCGAGATCAGCCAGATCGACCGCTACAAGGCCCTGGCCGCGCGCGACGGCCTGCACATCCGCTATGTGATCGACACCCACACCCACGCCGACCATTTCTCGGCCGCCAAGACGCTCTCCCGGGTGCTGGATGCGCCGGCCGTGATGCATCAGGCCAGCCCGGCGCCCTTCGCCAGCCTGCGCCTGGACGACGACGACCTGCTCAGGGTCGGAGCCCTGCGCATCCGCGCCATCCACACGCCGGGCCATACGGCCGATTCCATGTGCCTGGTGGTCGAGGACCGGGTGTTCACGGGCGATACCCTGCTGATCGGCGGCACCGGGCGCAGCGACCTGCCCACCGGCGATCCGGACCAACTCTATGACAGCCTGTTCGGCAAGCTCTTGAAGCTGGACCCGGCGCTGATGGTCTATCCGGCGCATGACTATAAGGGCCGCTCGCACTCGACCATCGGCGTCGAGATCGCCGACAATCCGCGACTGCAGAAGCGCGAGCGGGCCGACTTCACTCGGATGATGCGCGAGCTGAACCTCGCCGCGCCCACGCACCTGACCGAGGCCCTGCGCACCAATATGACCGGCGGCAAGACCGTCGATCAGATGCTGGCGGACGCCGCCGCCGAAGTCCCCTTCATCGGGCTGGGCGAGCTGAACGGGCGGCTCGCCGGCCGGCCGAACGATCTTCTGGTGCTCGACGTCCGTGAGGCCGGCGCGTTCGCGGCCGGCCACATTCCGGGCGCCCATCACCTGCCGCGCGGGCAGTTGGAGCTGCGCATCAACGAAGACATTCCCGATCCAACCTTGCGCATCGTCACCTGCTGCGAGTTCGGCAAGATTTCGACCCTCGCGGCGCAGACCCTCCGCCAGCTCGGCTTCACCCGCGCCGTGGCGCTGGACGGCGGCATGAAGGCCTGGCGCGAGGCGGGATACCCGACCGAGGTCTGAAATCACCTCTCCCAGAGAGGGAGAGGCCCGCGCGCGAAGCGCAGCGGGAAGGTGAGGGGTTGCGGCCCTGAAATGCGGTAACCCCTCATCCTCCCACGACCCGATGGGTCGCGGGCCCTCCTTCTCCCTCTGGGAGAAGCCTATAGTGCAGGCCCTCAGCCACGGAGTGCTTACTCGATGAATGCGCCTTTTCCGGCCCCTGGTGGGCGGATCGACGAGAGCCTGGAGCGGGTTGCGACGCGGATCGCGGTGCTGACCGTCTCCGACACCCGCGACGAGGAGAGCGACACCTCCGGCCATGTGCTGGTCGAGCGGCTGACCGGCGCGGGCCATATCCTGGCCGGCAAGGCGGTGGTGCGCGACGACCGCTCGCAAATCCGCGCCCAGGTGATGGAATGGGCGGCATCCGGCCAGGTCGACGTCATCCTGACCACCGGCGGCACCGGCCTGACTGGCCGGGACGTGACGCCCGAGGCGATCGAGCCCCTGTTCGACAAGCGGATCGACGGCTTTTCGGTGGTCTTCCACATGGTCAGTTACCAGACGGTCGGCCTCTCGACGCTGCAGTCGCGGGCCACGGCGGGGCTGATCGGCAACGTCTTCGTCTTCTGCCTGCCGGGATCGAACGGAGCCGTGAAGGACGGCTGGGACAAGGTGATTTCTGTCCAGCTCGACAGCCGCCACAAGCCCTGCAACTTCGTCGAGATCATGCCGCGGCTGAGCGAGAAATGA
>FSWT01000376.1_pt1 | contig 12841 bp, 10 predicted proteins | sample 1638051 | NCBI WGS metagenome assembly FSWT01 (sample SAMEA3914788, study PRJEB12502) | metagenome | biome: forest; material: soil | place: Canada | collected 2011-07-03 | depth 0.1 m
ATCGGCGGGGAGTATTCGGCGATCAATTCGGCGATCCAGGAGTTGATCCCGGCCCGGCGACGCGGTTTCACCGACCTCGTCATCAACGGCAGCTACTGGATCGGCGCGGCCATGGGTGCTCTGGGCACCGTGGTTCTGTTGAACCCGCGCGTGCTGCCGGTCGAATATGGCTGGCGGGCGGCGTTTTTCATCGGTGCGGTGCTGGGGCTGATCGTCATGGCGATCCGGCGCTTCATCCCCGAAAGCCCGCGCTGGCTGATGACCCATGGCCGGGTCGCCGAGGCGGAAGCCGTGGTCGACGAGATCGAGGCGAGCGTTGTGGCGGCCGGCGGGACGGTCGAGCCGGTGGAGACCGCGCCGGTGATTCGTCTTCACCTTGGCCAGCGCGGCGGCTGGATCGACGTGGCGCGGACGCTCATCGTCACCTATCCGCGCCGCACCTTCGTGGGCCTCAGCCTGATGGCCAGCCAGGCCTTCTGCTACAACGCCATCTTCTTTACCTACGCCCTGATCCTCGGCCGCTTCTATGGCGTGCCGGCGAGCCAGGTGGGGTGGTTTTTGCTGCCGTTCGCGGCCGGCAACTTCCTGGGACCGCTGCTGCTCGGGCGGCTGTTCGACAGCTGGGGGCGCCGCGTGATGATCGCCGGCACCTATGGGCTGGCCGGCGTGCTCCTGGCGATCACCGGCTGGCTATTCGCGCAAGGAATGCTTGGCGCGGTCGAGCAGACGGCGGCCTGGACGGTGATCTTCTTCTTCGCCTCGGCCGCGGCCAGCGCCGGCTATCTGACCGTGGGCGAATCCTTCCCGATCGAGATCCGCGCCGTGGCGATCTCGCTGTTCTACGCCGTCGGCACCGGCATCGGCGGCGTCGCGGCGCCGGCCATCTTCGGCCGCCTGATCGCGGAGGGATCGCGGCCACACATCTTCTGGGGCTACCTGTTCGGCGCCGCGGCGATGATCGTCGCCGCCGTCATCGAGGCTGTGCTGGGCCTGGATGCCGAACGCCAGCCGCTGGAGTCCGTCGCGGCCCCGCTATCGCTGGCGGACTAGAAGGGCAGGGTTGGGGGTGTTCACTGGGCGGTGACGGTTGGGCGCAAGGGAGCGTCGAGCCGATTTCCGCCAATCCTTCAACTCGGCGGCCACACCCCCATCCAACCTTCCCCCATCGAGGGGGAAGGCGTTTTACTCCGCCATCGCTTCGCCTGAGCCCCCGAATTCGGCGGGGAAGTCTTTCAGCTTGGGCAGGCCGTCGCGCATGGGCAGCACGGTCTCGGCATAGTTGATGTGCACGCCCGGCTTGAAGTCGAGGCTCGGCAGCGTGGCGGCGAAGACGTCGATCAGGCCGAGCGGCGGGTGTCGGGTCATCAGATGGCCGCCGCATTTCGAACAGTACTGGCGCTGGCTTAGCGGGCTTTTCTCGAATGTCGCCACGTGCTCGGCGCCGGCGGTCACCTTGACCGCTTCCGGCTTCCACAGGCTGAAGGCGTTGACCGGACCGCCGGACCAGGAGCGGCAGGAGCTGCAGTGGCAATAGCCCATGCCCTCCGGCTCGCCCTCGGCCCCGAGCTGAACCGCGCCGCAGAAGCAGGTTCCAACATAGGTCATGATCGTCTCCTGATCGATGAACTCCAGTGCCCCGAGTCCGAAGTTCATCATCGCCCGTGGCAGGCGACGAACGAACTTCGGACTCGATCAGGACACTAGCAAGCCAGCGATACTCGCGTGGTTTAGGAATTTGAAGTTCGCCACAGAGCCTGCTCCAACGAGCGGGCGAACTTCAACTTCACCACACTAGGGCTTGGCCGGCGCCGGCGTTGCGCTCAGGCTACGGCTGACATCGTCGAGGACGGCGGCGCGGGCTCTGAGGATGGGGCCGCAGCGGGCCAGCTCGGCCTTGGCGTCGGCCGGCGTGATCTTCGTGGCCACGTCGCGAAAGCGGGTCTTCAAATCGATGCCCGGCGCGCTGCCATCGAGCCGACCGAGGAAATAGAGCCGGCCGAGCGTGATCGTAGCGTTGATCTTGGGATCGCCGTTATCGCTGACCATGGAAAGAACCACGAAACATCTGAGGTCCGAGGTGGCGGCGGGCGTCTCGGCGCGGGCCGCTCCGGCGGCGAGGGTCAAGACGCTCGCGGCCAGGATGAGGGCGTTGCGAGGGCTCATGGCCAGACCGCCAGGTCGCTGCCGAGGGGGCGGGTGGGACGCTTCCACTGCGGCGGCGTGGCCGACATGCGGACGGCGGGGCGCAAATGGCTCATCGGGCCGTAGCCGGTTTCGGATCGGGTGACATAGCTGCGAATCTCCTCGCCCTCGATCGGGACATTGGCGTCGATTCGATCGGGGCCGGCTATCCCTAAGCCCCGCACCCACATGCCGGTCTGCGACAAAGAGACCCGCACCATGTAGCTTCCGCCATAGAGGGCGCGCCTGTGCAGGGCGACCAGCGCGCCGAAAGCCGCAAGGAAGCCGGTGGTGTAGTCGCATACCGCCGCCGGCTGCAGTTGCGGGCCGGCCTCGCCGCCATGGACATGGGCCATGCCGGTGACGGTCTGGGCGAGTTGCTCCCACCCCGGCCGGCCGCGCCAGCCGCCCTCGTGGCCATAGGCGTTGATCGACACATAGATCAGCCCGGGCCGGAGCGCGGCCAGTTGCAGCGGACCAAAACCCATCCGCTCCAGGGCGCCGACGCGGAAGCCTTGGCTGAAGACATCGGCGTCCTTGATCAGGTCGCCCAGGGCGGCGCGGCCATCCTCTTTGCGCAGATCGACGAAGGAGCTGAGCTTGCCGTGGCTGGTGTCGGCGACGAACGCCGCGGCGAACGGCAGGCCTGGCCCGGCGACATGCAGGATGTCGGCGCCGTACTGGGCCAGGGTGCGCGCGCAGGTCGGACCGGCGAGGACGCGGGTCAGGTCCAGCACGCGGACGCCGGACAGCGGCGCATCGCCGCCCTCGAGGAGCGGCTCGGGCGGGCTGTCGGCGATCTTGGTCACCTCGACCACCGGGCGCGCAGCCAGGGCGCGGCCCTGGTCGGAGGCGTCCCACTCCTCGGGCGTCCGCACCATGGCGCCGCAGAGGCCGGCCTCGGCGATGGCGTTCTCCAGGTCCATCGCGTCCCACTTCATCGTCGCCGCCATCGCCGCCTCGCGGGTCGCTTCGCAGTCGAGCAGCGCGCGCAGCTTGTCGCCGCTGGGCGGGAAGCTTGGATGCAGGAAGACGTGGCGACCGTCGCGGGTCGGCGCGAAGCCGGCGATGGCCATGCGGGCGGCGTCGGCGCCGGTCCCACGCGCCGGTGGGGCGCGGCTGGCGTCATCGAAGCGCTGGAAACTGTAGCCACCGAGCCCGGCGCCGGCCTCGCGCGTCCCGACCGTGACGGTCTGGCGATCGCCGCCGCGCAGCTCCCAGAGATCGGCTGCGACGGTCCCGCCGGCGGCCAGGGCCGCGGCGGCGGCTTCCTCGGCAAAGAAGCGGGTGGCGAGGGCTGGCGGCCCGCCCTCGAACTCGACGAAATCCGGCGGCTCGCGACCGGCCAGGCGCATCAGTTGGGTGAAGGCTTGGTCGGCGGCGTTCATGCGGCGGTTCCTGAGCGGCTAGTCCGGGTCTTCCAAGGTGAACAGGTCGAGATCCTCGCGATAGGCGAAGACTTCGGCATAGCGGCCCCAGCCGACCACCGCGTTCAACGTCTCCTCGGCATAGTCCTCGCTCATGAAGTCCTCGAGCTCGTCGCGGAACCGCCGGGCGGGGGCCTGGTGCGAGGCGCGGTCGTCCAGCACCCGGCGAATGTGGGCGGCCAGCGGAACATAGGTCAAGAGATGCTGGGCGAAGAGCTGCTTGCGCTCGTCGACCTCGGCCACCGCATAGCGCTTGCCGGCGGGGGTGAGGCGGATCATGCGGCCCTCGATCTCGGCGAAGCGCATGAGCTGCAGTGTCTCGGCGATGGGCAGGAGTTCGTCGGCCTCGAGCTGCAGCTCGCTGGCCAGGGTGGGCAGTTCGGCCTTGCCGTCATAGGGCGAGGTGACCAGTGACTCCATCATGCCGGCCAGGGTGTTGGTCGAGATGTGGGTCAGCGCCATGCCGATGCCCATGCCGGGAAAGGCGCCGTCGCGCACCGGCTGGCTGGTCGGGCGCGCGGTCATGCGGGCATAGATGTCGTCGACCAGGGCGCGGAAGGCCGGATCGAGTCGTTTGCGCGGCTGCGGCAGGTCGACCTTGATCTCAGCGATGATGTGGCCGGGATTGGAGGCGAAGACCAGGATGCGGTCGCACATCAGGACCGCCTCCTCGATATTGTGCGTGACCATCAGGATGGAGCGGATCGGCATTCGCCCTTCACACCAGAGGTCGAGCAGGTCGGTGCGCAGGGTCTCGGCGGTCAGGACGTCCAGGGCCGAGAAGGGCTCGTCCATCAGGAGGATGGCCGGTTGCACCACGAGGGCGCGGGCGAGCCCGACCCGCTGGCGCATGCCGCCGGAGAGCTCCTTCGGATAGGCGGTCTCGAAGCCGTCCAGGCCGATGAGGTCGATGGCGGCGATGGCGCGCTTGCGGCGTTCCTCGGCGGCGACGCCTTGGGCCTCGAGGCCCAGCTCGACATTCTGCAGCACGGTCAGCCAGGGAAAGAGGGCGAAGCTCTGGAACACCATGGCGACGCCATGAGCGGTGTCGTCGCCGGGGGCGTCGCGGACCATCACCGTGCCCTCGGTCGGACGGATCAGGCCGGAGATGGCCCGCAGCAGGGTCGACTTGCCCGAGCCGGAGCGGCCGAGCAGACCGACGATCTCGTTGGTCTTGAGCGTCAGGTCGACATTGTCGAGCACGACCAGGTGCGAGCCGCCGCCCTTGCCGTAGACGTGGCGCACATCGCGCACCTCGACCAGGTTGACGTCTTCGCGGGCGGGCGCTTCGGCGACGGTCATGGCGGGTATCCCTTCTAGTCGAGACGCAGGCGGCGGGCGGCGAAGGCGTAGAGCGGCCGCCAGAGCGTGCGGTTGAGCAGGATGACGAAGACCGACATCACCGCGATGCCCAGCGCCACGCGCGGATAGTTACCCGCGGTGGTGGCGTCGGCGATGTAGGAGCCGAGGCCGGCCGCCTCGACCTTGGTGTGGTTCCAGTTGACCACCTCGGCGACGATCGAGGCGTTCCAGGAGCCGCCGGACGCGGTCAGGGCGCCGGTGACATAGTAGGGAAAGATGCCGGGCAGGGCGACGTCGCGCCACCACTGCCAGCGGCGCACCTTGAAGATGGACGCCGCCTCCTGCAGGTCGTTGGGCAGGACACTGGCGCCGGCGATGACGTTGAACAGAATGTACCACTGGGTGCCGAGGATCATCAGCGGCGAGAGCCAGATGTCCGGCGACAGATGCAGCGCCACGATGACGCCAACGGCGATCGGGAAAAGCACATTGGCCGGAAAGGCGGCGAGGAACTGGGCCACCGGCTGCACCCGCTCGGTCCATTTCGGGCGCAGGCCGATCCAGACCCCGATCGGCACCCAGATCAGGCTGGCGATGGCGATCAGGATCAGCACCCGGGTGAGCGTAAGCACGCCATAGCCGAAGGCGTGCATGACGTCGGGCAGTTTCAGGCTCTCGCCGACATAGCGCACGACCAGCCAGGCCCCGGCGAGGGCGCCGACAATGACGACGGCCAGCCAGATCCAGTCCAAGGCCTGAGCGAAGCGTGGATCGAGCGGCCTTGGCGGCCGGATGCGCGGCCTGGGCAGGGCCGGCATCTGCGGCAATTGCGGCAGCTGGGTCAGGCTCTTCGGCACGGTGCGGAACAGGAACGGCAAGAGCCGCATGCGCATCAAAAGGTCGTAGAACCACGAGGACGGCGGGTCCTGCGAGGCCGTCTGCTCGACGCGGAACTTGTCGGCCCAGGCCACGATCGGGCGGAAGAGCAGCTGGTCGTAGAGCAGGATGACCACCGCCATGGCCGCCACAGCCCAGATCACCGCGCGGGTGTCGCCGCGGTCCGTGGCCATGGCCAGCCAGGAGCCGATACCCGGAAGGGCGACGGAGGTGTTGCCGACGGTGATCGCCTCGGACGCCACCACGAAGAACCAGCTGCCCGACATGGACATCATGGTGTTCCAGACCAGGGCGGGCGTCGCGTAGGGCAGCTCCAGCCGCCAGAACCTGCGCCAGGGCGAGAGGCCGAACCCGCGCGCCGCCTCGTCGAGGTCGCCGGGCAAGGTCTTCAGCGACTGGTAGAAGCTGAAGGCCATGTTCCAGGCCTGGGCGGTGAAGATGGCGAAGACGGCCGCGCCCTCGACCCCCAGTTCCTGGCCGGGGAAGAGGTTCATGAAGAAGGTCACGGTGAAGGTCAGGAACCCCAGCACCGGCACCGACTGCAGGATGTCGAGCGCCGGGATAATGACCAGTTCCGCCTTGCGGCTCTTGGCCGCCAGGGTGGCGACGACAAAGGTAAAGAGCAGTGAGAAGAACAGCGCCACGAACATGCGTAGCGTGGTCAGGACCGCGTAGCCGGGCAGTCGGGCCAGATCGAGACTGACCGGCGCCATGGAGAGCTGGCTTAAGGGCCGGCCCACCTGCTGGGCGGCGTGAGCGACCAGCACGGCCAGCCCCGCGACCAGGAAGATGACCATCAGGTCGGCGCGGTTTTCCGAGATCCGCCGCCGCGCGAAACGCGCCAACAGGGCAGGGCTGATGCGCTCCGGGGACTGAAAGGTCATGAGCCACCCTTAAGTGCGGGTTCGTTTTTGGATGAGCTCGTGGCGGGTCGCTCAGACGGTCCGTCGCAAACGCGGCGCTGGTATGCACCGTTAAATTGATTTGTCCATCACGGACGCGTGACAGGCCCGAAAACTTGGCGCCCCGGCGACCGCTTACGCGCCCAACCTTCGTCCGGGCGTCATTAAACCGTGAAAAACCATGACTAAGCCTTTGCGGACATCTGCCGGGGGACCCCAGATCATGACCGACGCCGCCTTACCCGCCAACGCCGCCTCGCCTACGGCATCCAGACTGAATGAGCCGTCGCCATTGGCGGCGCGGATCGTTTTCGGGGTCCTGCTCTGCGCCGGGTTGGCCTATGGCGTCTTCAGCCTGCGCACCGACGTCAGCAGCGTCGGCGAGACCATCGAACTGGGCGTCTTCGCCTTGCTGGGCCTTGCCTTGCTGATCGCCTTGGCGTTCGAGTTCGTCAACGGCTTCCACGACACCGCTAACGCCGTGGCGACGGTGATCTACACCAATTCCATGCACCCGGTGGTGGCCGTGGTCTGGTCGGGCTTCTTCAACTTCGTCGGCGTGGTGCTGTCGAGCGGCGCGGTCGCCTACGGCATCGTCACGCTCCTGCCGGTCGAACTGATCCTGCAAGCGGGCAGCCAGGCCGGTTACGCGATGATCTTCTCGCTGCTGATCGCCGCGATCATCTGGAACCTGGGCACATGGTGGCTGGGCATCCCGAACAGCTCCTCGCACGCCCTGATCGGCTCGATCATGGGCGTCGGCCTCGCCAACCAGCTGATGGCCCCGGTCGGCCAGGCAACGTCGGGCGTCGACTGGTCGCAGGCCGGCAAGGTCTTCCAGGCCCTGCTGTTCAGCCCCGTGGTCGGCTTCATCTTTTCGGCGCTGCTGCTGCTGGTGATGAAGCTCACCATCAAGGCGCCCACCCTCTACCAGGAACCCAAGGGCAATACGCCGCCGCCCTGGTGGATTCGCGGGCTGCTCATCCTGACCTGCACCGGCGTCTCCTTCGCGCACGGCGGCAATGACGGGCAAAAGGGAATGGGCCTGATCATGCTCATCCTGATCGGCGCCGCGCCTACCGCCTATGCACTGAACCGCACCATGCCCGACGCCGGCGCCCCGGCCTTCGTCGCCGCCGCCCAGAAGGCCCAGAGCGTCTATGCCGCCCACACCAACGGCTCGCCGCCGCCGGTCACGGTCGACGTCGCCCGCGCCGAGGTCAGCGATTCCCTGCGCACCCAGAAGGTGAACAGCCCGATCGTCTTCGCCGCTCTGGCCAGCCTGTCCGGCGATATCGCCACGCAAGTGAAGCAATACGGCTCGATCAAGCACGTCCCCGCCGCCGCGACCCCCAACCTGCGTAATGACATGTACCTGGCCGGCGACGCGACCCGCCTTTTGACCAAGGGCAAGAACCCGCTCAGCAAGCCCGAGGCGGCGACGCTGAAGACCTTCCAGGGCGGCCTGGAGACCGGCACCCGCTTCATCCCCACCTGGGTCAAGGTCTCGGTCGCCATCGCGCTCGGTCTCGGCACCATGGTCGGCTGGAAGCGGATCGTGGTCACGGTCGGCGAGAAGATCGGCAAGACCCACCTGACCTATGCGCAGGGCGCCTCGGCCGAAATGGTCGCCGCGATCACCATCCTCGGCGCGCAGTTCTACGGCCTGCCGGTCTCGACCACCCATATCCTCTCAAGCGGGGTGGCGGGCACCATGGCCGCCAACGGCTCGGGGCTTCAGGGACGTACGCTGCTCAACATCGCGCTGGCCTGGATCCTGACCCTGCCGGCCGCCATGGCCATCGCCGGTTCGCTCTACTTCATCTTGCGCCACCTGCTCTAAGTGTCCCGAGTTCGAAGTTCGTCATCGCCTGAGGCAAGCGCCGAACGAACTTCGGACTCGACCAGGACACTGGCAAGCCAATGATTCTAGCGTGGTTTACGAGTTTGAAGTTCGCCACAGAGCTTGCCCCAATGAGAGGGCGAACTTCAAATTCACCAGACTAGGAGACAGGCCTGGGTATTCCGGGCTTGCCCAAACCACACTCCAAGGCGCCGCGGTCCCAGACCGCGGCGTTTGCGGCTGCGGCGTAGGTCGAGGCGAGGAAGTCGAGCAGGGCGGCTTGCGGATCGGCGGCGCTTCGGACCGTCTCGTAGGGCAGGATGAATTCGCCGAGGGTCGCGTTGAACGCCGCCCCGGCCGGCACGACAGGCGCGTCGCGGAAGCCGGGCGGTTCGGGATAGGCGTACGAATAGAAGGCCGGGTAGTCGATCGCGCCGCCGCCTGGCCAGAAGCCGGCGCTGGAGACCTCGTGCGAATAGGCCTCGCGCACCACCGCGTCCGGCAGGTGCGGCACGCCGCCCGGATGCAGCGGCGCGCGCCGGCCGGAGAAGCGGGTCACGGCCAGGTCGAAGCTGCCCCAGAAGAAGTGCACCGGGCTGGCCTTGCCGAGAAAGCCGGTGCGGAAAAGCTTGAACACGTGGTCGACCTGGACGAGGGCGCGCCAGAATTCGCGGGCCACGTCCGGGTCATAGACGCGCGCCGCGACATCCTCGGGGAAGGCGACGCATTCGGCGATCTCGCTCGGCATGGTGTCGATGACCACCGGAACGCCGACCGACTTCAGCATGGCCATGACCCGGGCGTAGAAGTCCGCCACCGATTGCGGCTCCAGCGGCGTCGAGGCCTCGGCGCCAGTCGAGACCCGCAAGGTCAGGGCCGAGGCGACGAAGTCGAACTCCATGTCAAAGCCGCCTCCGGGGTGCTGGATCAGCGAGGTGCTGAGCCCCCTCGCCGTGACATAGAGCGGCACATGCCAGGAGTGGTTCAGCCACGGGGTCTGGGCCAGGCGCACCTTGCCGACCACCTGGGTCCAGAGCTGCAGCGTCGCGCAGGTCGGCCCGAGGCTCGCAAAGCTGAGGCTGGGCCAGGAGTTTGTCGTCGGAGCGTCCATGGTCAGTCTCCGGGAATTGGCCTCGATCCAGGCCAGGAAGGCTGTTAGGGCTCGCCTCAAGACGGGCCGGGCGGCTAGAGTGATTAACACACGAGCGCCTCGCATAGGGATGCGAGGGCCGCGAGGGAAAAAGCATGCATAAATTTTGGATCGCACTGGGCGTGTCGTTGATCGCGCTGCCGGCCTTGGCGCAAACCAACGTGCAGAAATGCGTGAGCGAGGACCCGGACGTGGCCATCGCCGGCTGCACTGCCCTGATCCAGGAAGGCGGCCTCGACACCGCGCACATGGCCGGCGTCTCGACCATCCGCGGCAACGCCTATAGCGACAAGGAAATGTACGACCAAGCGATCGCCGACTATTCCAAGGCCATCTCGCTGAAGCCGGATGTTGTCGCCTATGACGGCCGCGCGCTGATCTATTCCAAGCAGGGCCACAAGGATTTGGCCATCGCCGACTTCCAGGCGGCGCAGAAGATCGACCCGTCCGACGAGACCTCGTCCGACCACCTGAAGAGCCTGGGCGCCAACTAGCAGGGCTTAGCCGGCCTCGCCGAGTTTGCGCGCGCCGTCCGGCGAAGCGTCCTTCAGCCCGACGCCGGTCAGGCGCAGGCGCCGCGCCGCGTCGACCAGCCAGGCAATGCGGCCAGCGGCGTCCTCGATGGACAGACCCGCCGGGCGGATGTTGGAGACGCAGTTGCGCTCGGCGTCGGTGCGGCCGATCTCAGGATTCCAGGTGATATAGGCGCCGAGGCTGGCCGGGGCGCTGAGGCCCGGCCGCTCGCCGATCAACACCACCACGACCTTGACGCCCAGACGCGCGCCGATCTCATCGCCAAGCGCCACGCGCGCCTGATGGGCGACGACGATGGGGGCCGGCGTCCAGCTGCTCAGCCGCGCCAGGAGGGCGTGGACCAGCGGCGGCCCGTTTTCCGCGACCGCGCCGGCGGAAAGACCGTCTCCGAGCACGATGGCGAGGTCGGCGTTGCTGCGCGCAAGTCGCTCGGCGTCCGTTGGCGCAAGTCTTCGGCCGAGATCGGGGCGGGTCAGATAGGCGCCGGCGGCCTGGCTCCCCACCACCACGCTCGGCAAGGCGGCTAGGGCCGCGAGAATGGCTTCGACATCCAGCGGCGCGTGCACGGCGTCGCGGGCCAGGGCGTGGGCGTATTGCAGCTCCAGCATAGCCTTGGTCGGCAGGGCGCCGCCGCTGCGCCCGAGGCCGATGCGGGCGTCGGTGGCTTGCCGCAGCCGCGCCCAGAGATCGGTGCGAACGGGCTCGCGGCTCACAGCAGCGCGGTCGCGTGGTCGAGCAGGCGGCGGCTCTCGCCGCTGAGCGCCTGCGGCGACAGCCGGCCCTCGCCGTCAAAGATGCCGAGCTCGATCAGCCAGCGCTCAAATTCGGGCGCGGGACGAAGGTCCAGCAGCGAGCGGGCATAGGCCGCATCGTGAAAGCTGGTGGACTGGTAGTGCAGCATGATGTCGTCGCCGCCGGGCACGCCCATGATGAAGTTCACCCCGGCCAGGGTGGCCATGGAGAGCAGCGTGTCCATGTCGTCCTGATCGGCCTCGGCGTGGTTGGTGTAGCAGATGTCCAGCCCCATCGGCAGGCCGAGCAGCTTGCCGCAGAAGTGGTCCTCAAGCCCCGCCCGCAGGATCTCTTTGCCGTCGAACAGGTATTCCGGGCCGATGAAGCCGACGACCGAATTGACCAGGAGCGGGTCGAAGCGCCGCGCCACCGCATAGGCGCGCGCCTCCAGGGTCTGCTGGTCGACGCCGTCGTCGGCGCCGGCCGACAGGGCCGAGCCCTGGCCGGTCTCGAAATAGGTGACGTTGCGCCCGACGTCATGGCGGCCGAGCGACAGGGCGGCGTCCTGCCCCTCTTGGAGCAGAGCGAGATCGACGCCGAAGCTGCGATTGGCCGCTTCCGTACCGGCGATCGACTGGAAGATCAGGTCCAGCGGCGCCCCCGCCTCGATGGCGGCGAGCGAATTGGTGATGTGGGTGAGCACGCAGGTCTGGGTCGGGATGGCGTGGGCCTGGCGCAACTCGTCCATCAGCCGCAGCAGTTGGCCGGCGGACTCCACATTGTCGGAGGCCGGGTTGATGCCGATCACCGCATCGCCGCAGCCATAGAGCAACCCGTCGAGGATGGAGGCGGCGACGCCCGCCGGGGAGTCGGTTGGATGGTTCGGCTGCAGCCGCACCGACAGCCGCCCCTCAAGCCCGATGGTGTTGCGAAAGCCGGTGACCACCCGGCATTTGCGCGCCACGGCGACGAGGTCCTGATTGCGCATCAGCTTGGAGACCGCCGCAGCCATTTCCGGCGTGACGCCGGCGGCGATGCCGGTGAGGGCGGCGGTGTCGGCCGCCTCACCGAGCAGCCAGTCGCGCCAGGCGCCGACGGTCAGGTGGGCGATGGGCGCGAAGGCGGCCTTATCGTGGCTGTCGACGATCAGCCGGCTGACCTCGTCGACCTCATAGGGAATGACCAGCTCGTTCAGGAAGGTCGCCAGCGGTAGGTCCGCCAGCACGTAGCGCGCCGCCACCCGCTCGGCCGCCGAGCCGGCCGCGACGCCCGACAGCCGATCGCCCGAGCGATCCGGACCGGCGGCCGCCAGCACGCCCTTCAGGTCAGCGAAGGCGTAGCGCGTGCGGTTGAGCGTCGCGGCGAACACGCCTTAAGCCTCGTCAGACGACGGAGCCGCCGCCGTCGACCCGCAGCACCTGGCCGGTCGTGTAGCCGCCGCGCATCAGATAAAGGTAGGCCTGCGCCACCTCGTCCGGAACGGCTCCGCGGGCCAGCGGCAGGCGGGCGGTGTAGCGCTCCACCGCCGCCGCCGGCATGGCGCTGTTGCGCTCGGTCATCACCAGGCCCGGGCAGACGCAGTTGACCCGGATCGGCGCCAGGTCGAGCGCCAAGCCACGCGTCAGATATTCGATAGCCCCCAGGATGGCGGTGCTGAGCGCCGCGCCCTTCATCGGGCGGTGGGCCATCATGCCGTCGGTGAGGGTGATGGAGCCGCCCTCGGCGATCTTGCCGTGGCCGTGCTTGATCACCGCCAGCGCGCCCCAGAACCGCACGCCCAAGGCGGCCTTGGCGGCGTTCAGGTCCACACCGGCCAGCGGGCCGCCCACGAAGGAGCCCCAGTCGCCGGCGGTGTACACCAGATGGTCGAACG
>FSWT01000135.1_pt1 | contig 12795 bp, 12 predicted proteins | sample 1638051 | NCBI WGS metagenome assembly FSWT01 (sample SAMEA3914788, study PRJEB12502) | metagenome | biome: forest; material: soil | place: Canada | collected 2011-07-03 | depth 0.1 m
ATCGATTCCGACACGGTCGACTTCAAGGACAACTACGACGGCAAGGAGCGCGAGCCCGCGGTCCTGCCCGCGCGTATCCCCAATCTGCTGGTCAATGGCTCGGGCGGCATCGCCGTCGGCATGGCCACCAATGTGCCGCCGCATAACCTCGGCGAGATCGTCGACGCCTGCCTGGCGATGATCGACAACCCCGAGATCGGCCTCGAAGAGCTGCTGGACATCGTCCCCGGTCCCGACTTCCCCACCGGCGCCGAAATCGTCGGCCGCACCGGCGCGCGCCAGGCGCTGATGACCGGCCGCGGCTCGGTGATCATGCGCGCCAGTGCGGCGATCGAAGAGATCCGCAAGGATCGCGAAGCCATCATCTTCAACGCCATCCCCTATCAGGTGAACAAAGCCGCCCTGGTTGGCCATATCGGCGAGCTGGTGCGCGAGAAGCGGATCGAAGGCATCGCCGACCTGCGCGACGAGAGCGACCGCCAGGGCATGCGCATCGTCATCGAGCTGAAGCGCGACGCTCAGGCCGATGTGGTGCTGAACCAGCTCTACCGCTTCACGGCGCTGCAGAGTTCGTTCGGCGTCAACATGCTGGCGCTGAACCTCGGCCGGCCCGAGCAGATGGGCCTGCACAAGCTGCTGGACTGCTTCATCCGCTTCCGCGAGGAGGTGGTGGTCCGGCGCAACAAGTTCGAGTTGAACAAGGCGCGCGACCGCGGGCACGTCTTGGTCGGCCTGGCCATCGCCGTCGCCAACATCGACGAAGTGATCCATATCATCCGCTCGTCCAAGGATCCGGCCGAGGCGCGCGAACGCCTGGTCGCCAAAGCCTGGCCGGCCGGCGATATGACGCCGCTGATCGCCCTGATCGCCGACCCGCGCACCCGGGTCGAACATGGCGACGCGGACTCGATGTCGCCTGGCGAAGCGCACGTCTGGCTCTCCGACGAGCAGACCAGGGCGATCCTGGCCCTGACCCTCTCGCGCCTCACCGGCCTCGGCCGTGAAGAGATCATGGACGAGGCGCGCGAACTGGCCGCCAAGATCCAGGCCATCCTCGACATCCTCGGCTCCCGCGACCGGATCATGGCGATCGTCCGCGAGGAGTTGGCCGAGGTTAGAGAGCAATTCGCCGTTCCGCGCCGCTCGCTGATCATCGATGGCGGTGGCGATGTGGAAGATGAAGACCTCATCCCCCGCGAGGACATGGTCATCACCGTCACGCACGGCGGCTATGTGAAGCGCACGCCCCTGGCCACCTACCGCACCCAGCGGCGCGGCGGCAAAGGCCGCTCCGGCATGGCGACCAAGGAAGAGGACGCCGTCACCCGCGTCTTCTCCGCCTCCACCCACGCGCCGGTGCTGTTCTTCTCCTCCGGCGGCAAGGTCTACAAGCTGAAGGTCTGGCGCCTGCCGCTCGGCCTGCCGACGTCGCGCGGCAAGGCCTTCGTCAATCTGCTGCCGATCGAGATGGGCGAAAGCATCACCTCCATCCTGCCGCTGCCGGAGGATGAGGCGACCTGGGATCGGCTGGACGTGATGTTCGCCACCCGCTCCGGCGGCGTGCGCCGCAACAAGCTGTCCGACTTCGTCCAGGTGAACCGCAACGGCAAGATCGCCATGAAGCTGGACGAGGGCGACTCCATCATCGGCGTCGGCCTGTGCACCTCCGACAGCGACGTGCTGCTGAGCACCTCGATCGGCCGCTGCATCCGCTTCCCGGCGGATGAGGTGCGGGTGTTCGCCAGCCGCGAATCCACCGGCGTGCGCGGCATCCGTCTGGCCGAGGACGACAAGGTCATCTCCATGGCTATCCTGCGCGGGGTCGACGCGACGCCAGCCGAACGCGGCGCCTATCTCAAGCACGCCAACGCCCTGCGCGCGGCGACCGGCGAGGCGGACGACACCCCGGCGCCGGCCGACGACGAGGACGAGGCCAGCGACGCCGTGACCCTGTCGCCCGAGCGGCTGTTCGAACTTGGCGCAGCGGAGGAATTCGTGCTCACCGTCTCGACCGAAGGCTTCGGCAAGCGGACCTCGGCCTACGACTATCGCCGCACCGGCCGGGGCGGGCAGGGGCTCATCGCCCACGACCTGTCCAAGAAGGGCGGCCGGCTGGTCGCCTCCTTCCCGGTGGAGAACACCGATGAGATTCTGCTGGTCACCGACGCTGGCCAGCTGATCCGCTGCCCCACGGCTGAAATCCGCATCGCCGGCCGCAACACCTCCGGCGTGACCATCTTCCGCACCGCCGAGGATGAGCATGTGGTGTCGGTCGAGCGCCTGGAGGGCGATGGCGAAGGCGGCGATGACGGCGCCTCCGATGAAGGCCTCGATGCGGCGCCGGACGAGGGCGGCGACCAAGGCGATTGACAAGGCGATGAATTCCCCGCCTTAAGCCAGCGTTCCGGCGTCGCCGGACGCCGTGTCTGAGCGGGGACTCAAGCCGAGGCCCAAGCCGGGGGATTGTGCATGCATCGTGTCGGGCTCTATCCGGGCACCTTCGATCCGATCCATAACGGGCATCTGGATATCCTCGCCCGCGCCGTAAAGCTGGTGGACAAGCTGGTGATCGGCGTCGCCATCAACATCGGCAAGGGGCCGATGTTCTCGCTCGATGAGCGGGTGGATATGGTCAAGCGCGAAACCAACCATCTGACCAATATCGCCGAGATCGAGGTCAGGCCGTTCCAGACCCTGCTGATGCACTTCGCCCGCGACGTGGGCACGAACGTGATCGTCCGCGGCCTGCGCGCCTTTTCCGACTTCGAGTACGAGTTCCAGATGACCGCGATGAACCAGCAGCTGGATCGCAATATCGAGACGGTCTTCCTGATGGCCGACCCGCATCACCAGGCGGTGTCGTCCAAGCTGGTCAAGGAAATCGCCATGCTCGGCGGCGACATCTCCGCCTTTGTTTCGCCCGGAGTCGCCGCTCAACTCACGGCAAAGTTTAACGCCTGAAGGACATGCCCGGTTTGAAAGCCAAAGCCCTGTTTATCGGCGCGGCGCTCGCTGCGTTCGCCGCCGCTTCAGCCATCGCCGCGACCTCGGGCCAGCCTGCGCCCACCGCCGCGGACTGGCGCTCGCCCGATCCCGCCCACACCATGGTCATCGACACCAACAAGGGTCGGATCGTGGTGGAGCTCTATCCGACCATCGCTCCGGTCTCTGTCGACAGGCTAGAGACGCTCGCGCGTAACCACACCTATGACGGCCTGACCTTCTTCCGCGTGGTCGAAGACTTCATGGATCAGACTGGCGACCCGAAGAACACCGGCGAGGGCGGCTCCAGCCTGCCGGACATCAGGGCGGAGTTCAATTTCAAGGCGACGCCGGGGTTCCCGGTGGTGTCGCATCCGGATAATGGCGGCGACGCTGGTTTCGTCGGCGTCATGCCGGTTGTGAGCCAGCCGGCCGCCCTCGGCGCCCTGACCGCCGATGGCCGCGTCAACGCCTCGTCGCTGTTTTGCCCTGGCGTGGTCGGCATCGCGCGCGCCGCGTCTCCGGACTCAGGCAACAGCCAGTTCTTCCTCATGCGCGGCACGAAGCTCGAGCTGGATGAGAAATACACCGCCGCCGGCCGGGTCATCGCCGGCCAGGATGTGGTCAACGCCATCAAGGTCGGCGAGCCGGTAGAGGCTCCCGCCGACCGCATGGTCAAGGTGCAGATGCTGTCCGACATGCCGGCTGGCCAGCGCCCGACCATCAAGGTCCTCGACACCAAAACCGCCTATTTCGCCGCCCTGGTCCGCAAGGAAAAAGCCGCCAAGGGCGATGAATTCACCCCCTGCGATGTGATCGTGCCGTCGCTGATTAAGTGACACCAGAATAGCGCTCATCCCCGACCAGTTCCGCCGCGTCCACGACCTTGGCGCCCGTGGCGCGGAACAGGCCGTTGTAGCGGGTAATGATCTGCTCGGCGGTCTCGCCGTCCCAGTCCCAGGTCGAGTGGGTGTCGCCGACCACGGTGATGTCCAGCCCGCGCGCCGCCGCCCCGTGGAAGGTGGCGTTGACGCACTGATCGGTCTGGGCGCCCAGCAGGATCACTTGACGCGTCCCCAGCGCCTCCAGCCGCGCCGCCAGATCGGTCTCGGCGAAGGCGTCGCCGACGGTCTTGTTCAACACCGGCTCGCCGGCGATCGGCGCGATGTCCGGGTGGATGACCCAGCCCGGCTTGCCCGGCGCCAGCGCATCGTCCGCCTCGCCGTTATGCTGGATGAAGATCACCGGCAGGCCCCTGTCCCGGGCCCAGGCCAGCACGCTCTGGACGCGCGCGATCATGCCCCGGTGGTCATGGAAGGGTGGGCCGGCCGCCCCGTCCATCATGCCAAGCTGAAGGTCGATGATGATGACGGCGGGCTTGGTCATGGCGCGGACCCCGAGTTTGACGGGAGACTAGCGCGACACTGGCACAAATCAAGAACAACAATCGCCCCGGCCGCCTCTTTTGGGGGAGGGAAGCGGCCGGGGCTTGTAGGGCTGGCAGGAAGGGGTCCGGCCAGCCTGTCTCGCTAGAACTTGGCTTCCAAGGTCACCTCGAGCTCGCGGCCGGCTTGGAATTCATAGTAGCTGAGGTCCGGCTTTCCATCGTTGCCATTGACCTCGAAGAGACGAACCGCGTTGTTCGGCTGCGTGACCTGGGCATAGCTGGTGACGGCGCGATTGTCGGCCAGGTTGAAGGCCTGCAACTTTACGCGGAAGCGTCCGAAGTCATAGGCCACCGAGGCGTCCAGGGTGTTGTAGCCCGGCAGGGTGAGCGCTTTTCCGTTATTGGTGGCGCCGGTGGCGTCCACATAGCCGCCGACATAGGCGCCGGACTGCTTGTAGATCAGGCTCGCCTGGAGCGGGCCGTGGTTGTAGATGGCGCCGAACGCGTCGGTCCACCGCGGTGAGTTCGGCAATTCCGCGTTCGGGTTGTTCACGCCCGTGCCTTGGCCATAGCCAGCGGTCTGTTTGGCGGTGTTCGAGCTGCCGTTGCCGAACAGGGTGACGCCGAAGTCGAAAGCGTAGGCGGCCTCGCCTTCGACGCCATTGTATTCCGCCGATCCGACGTCGCATTCGGCCGTGTTCACGCCGGATCCGCATTGTTGCAGCAGGTTGGTGGCGTCCACGCGGTAGACGTCCGCGTCAGCCGTGAAATTGCCCCGGCTGTAGACCATGCCGGTCTGATAGGTCTTGGTCTGCTGCGGCTGGATCGACTGCAGTCCGGCGCCCGCGCCAGCGAAATAGAGCGACGAAATGTTCGGGAACAGGAAGCTGGTCGCGAACTGGCCATAGACCGACCAATAGGGGGTGATCTTGTAGTTGACGGTCAGGAAGTAGAGCGGCGAGGAGTCGGTCGCCGAGTCGTATAGGGGCTGGTTCTTCAATCCACCGGCGGTGTTCTCGTCGGCGGCGCGGACCTGAAGGTGCTCGGAGACGAACTTGAAGCCGGGGGTGATGGTCAGGCCTGTGATCGGGCGCCAGTAGAAGTCGGCGAACAGCTGGTAGTCTTGCCAGTCGGAATTTTCCTGCAGCTTGGCGTTGGTGTTGGCCGGAACAGTGTACTTGGCGCCTGGGGTGAACTTGTCGTCGGGCGCCCAGCCGTCGGTGATGTCCTCCAGCAGATTGTGCCGGTCGGTGGTCGACCATTCATAGAGGCCGCCCACCTTCAGGGTGCCGAACGACCAGTCCTTGTTGAAGCGCACGACGTCGCCGGAGACGCGGTACTGGTTCAGCTTGTCGTAGCCGCCCAGATCCGTCGTCGCTTCGCCGGGCAGCAGCGCCTTGCCGGACGCGCTGATCAGCGACGAGGCGTTGGAACCGACCTGATCGGAATTGCTGTCGGCCGAAATGGTCTTGTTGGCGTAGAAATAGGAATAGAGCTGGTCTTCCACCGTGATGCCGGAAGCCAAGTCGCCCTTAAGGTCGGCGTATTCGAAGTCAGTCTGCTTGGACTGCTGGTTGTACTTATAATAGTGCTCGTCGCCGGGAATGTTGGTGAGGGCGAAATTCTTGCCGTAGGCCTCAACCTGACCCCAGGTCTCACCCGCGCCGGTGCCGTCGTTCTGATAGAAGCGGGTATAGTTGTGCGAGCCGAACAGGGTGAGGTTCCAGTGGGAGTCGAGCGGAACCTCGATCTTGGCGAGCTGGTTCTGGGCTTGGCCCCATGAATTGGTCAGCTCGCCGTCCGATTGCCGTTCGTCGAAGCTGAACAGCATCTTAGCGCCGCCGAACTGTGGCAGCGCGCCGGTGTTCAGGGTGGTGACCGCCGAATAGGTGTTGAACGAGCCGTAGGTCAGCTTCTGCGAGGCGCCGAAGACGTCGGTGGGGGTCGCCGAAAACAGGTGAATGGCGCCGCCGAAGTTGGCGGGGCCCAGGTCGCCGGCGGCGCCCGGACCGCGATCGATCACCACCGCGCCGATCGTCGATGACGGCCAGTAGGAGGCTTCATGGTGGGTCGGGCCATTGGTGTCGCCAAAGGCGATGCCATCATAGGTAACGTTGAACTGGCCATCCTGGAAACCGCGCATGGTCAGCTTGGCGGTTTCGCCAACGCCGCCGCCATTGGAGGTTACGCCGGACATGCTGGGCGCGATGGTCGCCGTGGAGATCCAGCCGCCGCTTTCCGGCGTGGCCAGTTCGATGAACTTGCGAGAGATGATGGCTTCCGGCTGCACCTCGTCCACGGACGCCTTTGTGGGGGCGGTCGCCGCCGCCTTGCTGCGCTCGGCGGTGATGATGACGCTAGTGACTTCGACGCCTTCGCCGCCGGTATTGGTGGCGTTGGTGTTGTCCTGGGCGAACGCGGCGCTGGCGCCAGCCAGCGTGCCGGCGGCGGCGATCAAAGCCACAATCGAACAGGACGCCAAACGGCTAATACGCGAATTGGTTTTTTGCATAGCTTATCCCCTCACTCGGCCGTTGCGGCCATGCGTTGAGGACGGTCTTCTGCAACATTAGAGATTACACGCGGCGTTGCCTGCATGTAATGCAATAACATTATGTAGAAGCGGACGCCCCAGGCGCGCGACATCTGTCTCCGCGCGTCAGGGGCGGTTCATCGTATATGTCGACTTATCCATCCAGTGAAGGTTTGGCGCCACTTTTTTGGCGGATTCTTGACAATTAATCAGTGTTCCGCCTACTTATTTCAATCTATCCATCTGATTTGGTGCGGGTTTCCAAATCCATTTCACTTGCAAATGACGCGATAAGCCGCCGTAGATGGTCGCGGATGTCGGCGGGCCAATTGGCGATCAGCCGGTCCAGAGTGGCGAAATCCTTGGCGTAGAGCGCCCGGTAGGCGTCTTCGAACCGGGGCAGGTCGCCGCCCATCCGGTAGATGAATCGGTCGACCGCCCGCTGCGCGCGCCGCGCGCGGTCGGCGCCGAAGCTGTCCTTCCGGGCCTGGTCCACCAGCTTACGCAGGGCCGCGGATGCGCCGCCCGGCTGGTTCGCCAGCCATTCCCAGTGACGGGGCAGGAGGGTCACTTCCCGCGCCACCACCCCGAGCTTCGGTCGGCCAACGCGCCTGTCAGCCGCCTCCGGGGCCGGGTCGAGGCGGGCAAGAATCTCCTCGTCGCTCAGCCGCCAATCCGGCTCGACCTGATCGCCGTTGTCGTCGGCGAAAATCAGCAGCGGGGTCTCGTGCGCCGCCCGCGCCGCCGGCAGCACAGCCGCCAGGGGGCCGGAAGCAACCAGGTGGTCGCCGGCGAAGGCGGTGAACAGGCGAGGGGTGTTGTCGGCTGTGTCGGTCATGAAGCCGCTATGGCCCCGCGCCAACAAGGATGTCAATTACACCCGGATAAAATGTCGCCGTATTTGCCGGCTTCAATTGATCGGCGCCCTCGCCTGGGCTAGTGGCTACGCCCCACCCTAACGACCTGAGGTCCCATGCAATACGGTCTGAACGCCACCCGCGCGGCCAACTTCGCCGACTGGTACCAAGCCGTCGTCCGCGAGGCGGACATGGCCGAGGTCAGCCCGGTGCGCGGCTGCATGGTGATCAAGCCTTGGGGCTATGGGGTGTGGGAGCTGATCCAGGCCGAGCTGGACCGCCGCATCAAGGCTACCGGCCATGAGAACTGCTACTTCCCGCTGTTCATTCCCTTGAGCTTCATCGCCAAGGAGGCCGATCACGTCGAAGGCTTCGCCAAGGAGATGGCGGTGGTCACCCACCACCGGCTGAAGAAGATCGACGGGGTGCTCGCGCCCGACCCCGACGCCGAGCTGGAGGAGCCGCTGATCGTGCGGCCCACGTCCGAAACCATCATCGGCGACGCCTTCAATCGCTGGATCCGCAGCTATCGGGACCTTCCGCTGCTGATCAACCAGTGGGCCAATGTGGTGCGCTGGGAGATGCGCACGCGCCTGTTCCTGCGCACGACCGAGTTCCTCTGGCAGGAAGGCCACACCGCCCACGCCACCGCCGAGGAAGGCCGCGAGGAGACGCTGAAGATGCTGGAGGTCTACCGCGACTTCGCCGAGACCACCCTGGCCATGCCGGTCATCGCCGGGAGCAAGCCTGAGAACGAACGCTTCCCCGGCGCCGACGAGACCTACTCCATCGAGGCGATGATGCAGGACGGCAAGGCGCTGCAGGCCGGCACTTCGCACGATCTCGGCACCCACTTCGCCGAGGCGCAGAACATCCGCTATCAGGACGAGCAGGGGGGCCTCAGCCTCGCCCACACCACCAGCTGGGGCGTCTCGACCCGGATGATCGGCGGGGTGATCATGACCCACGGCGACGATGACGGCCTGCGCCTGCCGCCCGCCATCGCGCCTCGCCAGATCGTCATCGTCCCCATGCTGCGCGACAAGCCGGAAGACGCGGAGGTGCTGGCCTATTGCGAAGCCCTGCAGGCCGAACTCAGCGCCGGCGTCGCCCTGCGCGCGCCCGTCCGCGCCTTTGTCGACCTGAAGAAGGCCAAGTCCGCCGACAAGCGCTGGAACTGGGTCCGCCGCGGCGCGCCGGTGATCGTCGAGATCGGCCCCCGCGACGCCGCCGGCGGCCAGGTCACCTTCATGCGCCGCGACCGCCTGCGCGACGGGAATGAGAAGATGATCTCCACCGGCATGGACCGCACAGCCTTCATCGCCGGCGCTGGCGCCATGCTGGAGGACATTCAGGGCGCCCTCTTCGCCGAGGCCAAGGCGCGGCTCGACGCCAACATCCGCACCGATATTGCGACCTTCGACGAGTTGGCCATCTACTTCGGTCCGGCCGCCGAGGACGACGATGCGACGGCCGCCTTCAAGGGCTGGGTCCGCGCGCCTTGGAGCCGCCCCACCGGCGAAGCGCTCGAAGCCGTCGGCGCGCGGCTGAAGACGCTGAAGCTCACCCTGCGCAATGCGCCGATGGACCAGGAAGGCCCCTATGGCGCCTGCCTGTTCACCGGCGAGCCGGGGGTGGAGGAAATTTTGATCGGGCGGGCTTACTAGCGCCAGAAATCTTCTGACGGCCGTCAGCTCGGCCAGCCGCCGGTTGGCCAGTCGCGGGATGTATGGATGATGCGGACGATGGCGACAGTTTGAGGATGACCAATCGGATCGACCTCATACGCGATGACGTATGGCGCGCCGCTCACGCTCTTTTCATAGAGGCCATAGACGCGTCCTGGACGGCCGGTCAGCGCGGCGCCAAGCTTGTTACAGGTCTCTCTGAGCCGGTCAGCGACGGCTTGTGCGGCCACGGCGTCGTCGTCGGCGATGTAGTCGATCTGCTGTTTGAACTCGTCTAACGCTGCGCTGGACCAAAGAACCGTTCTCACTTGCCGGAGCGGCGGTCGATGACATCCTGTATCTGCTGCATAGCCTGTTCATGCGGCACGAGGCGACCGGCCCTGACATCGTCAAGGCCGAGTTGGATGCCTTCCACGATCTCCAGTTGTTGTTTGACGTAGGCTTCTATCGCCTCGGCGGCGAGGAAGGATTTGGTTCGTCGGGCGCCCGCGGCCAGTCGCCCGAGCTGGTCTTTTGTCTCAGTCGTCAGGCGGACCGTGAGGGTTGTGGAGGATGTCATGGCATTGCTCGTGTTGAGTTGTACACAATCTAACACAATCGATCGCGCAACAACATCTACCCCAGCCGCCGCCCAAATAGCGCGAACAGCCGCTCCCAATGGCGTTCGGCGGCGTCCTTGTTGAAGGCGGCGCGGGCGGGGAAGGCGAAGCCGTGTTCGACCTTGGGATAGAATTCCACCTCGGCGTTGACGCCGCTGCTCTTGAGCGCCTGGGTCAGGGGCTCGATCATCTCGATCGGCGCCCAATGATCGATTTCGGCGCAGGCGATATAGATCTCGGCCTTGCCCTTCGCCGCGGCCAGATGCGGGCTGTCCGGCCGGTCGGTCATCAGCTGCACCCCATAGATGGACGCCGCCGCGGCGACCCGGTCCGGATGACGCGCCGCGGCGTTGATGGCGTACTGGCCGCTCATGCAATAGCCGACGCAGCCGACGGGGCCGGGGCTTGCCGCCGGCTGGCCCTTGGCGAAGGCCAACAGGGCGTCGGTGTCGTCCATGATCAGCGGAATGGTGAGCGAGCCCATCAACTCGCGCATCTTCGGCCAGAGGGCGTCGCCGGCCAGGGGCGGCTTGATGTCGGCCAGCTCCATGACGCCCGAGCGGTAATAGAGGTTGGGCAGCATGACATAGTAGCCGACGGTGGCGAGCCGGCGCGCCATGTCGCGCAGCTCCTCCCGGATCGCCGGCGCGTCCATGTAGAACAGAATGATCGGGTGCGGGCCGTCACGCTCCGGATGGCAGATGAAGGTGGTGGTCGCCCCATCCTTGGTCGCGATATCGACCGTCTGCTCGATCATGCCGTCCTCCACTGTGCTTTGCGAAAACCTTGCACGTCTGGGTCGGACGATGAAGCCCTTAGGGAGGGCGGCGAGGCCTAGAGCGGCGCCGCCAGCACCACGCCGGTGCAGATGGCGGCGAAGTGAACGCTCGCGGCCGCCACCACGAACCCATGCCAGATCGCGCGGCGATAGGGCAGCTGGCTGTGAAACACCAGGGCGCCGGTGGTGTAGATCAGGCCGCCAACGATCAGCAGCACCAGGGCCGCCATCGGCACCCCCTGCACCAGAGGCTTGATCGCCACCACCACCAGCCAGCCGAAGGCGATGTAGATGCCGGTCCAGACCTTGTCGGGAATTCGGTTGGTCAAGAGCTTGCCGGCGACCCCGGCCAGCGCCACGCTCCAGACTAGGGCGGTCATGCTGATCGCCCAGTGGCCATCGAATCGCTGGGTGGTGAACGGCGTGTAGGAGCCGGCGATCATCAGGAAGATGCCCGCCTCGTCCAGCCTGCGCAGAAACGGCCGCGCGCGGCTGGGGTGGGTCAGGTTGTAGATGGCCGAAAACGCCAGCATGGCGATCAGGCAAAGGGTGTAGAGCAGGGTGGCCGCCGCCAGGCCCGCGCCGCCGTGGTGCAGCAGCGACAGGGTCATCAGCACCGACCCGCCCGAGATCGCCGCCACGATGCCGACGCCATGCACGATCCCGTCCGCCCACTTCTCGGAAAGGTTGGGATAGTGCTCGAGCAGATATTCGGCGGGCAGGCTCACGGCGCGGGTCCGATGCTTTGGGTTGGCGGGAGCCCGCCGTCCCATGTCATAACGATACGGGCTTAAGATCGGATGCATAGCTTTGTTGTGGCGAAGCTGGCGGGAGGTGCGGAATGACTGAAGCCTTGACCAAGATCGCCGAAATGATGGGCGCGCGGCTGAAGGCGCGAGGCGAGACCATCGCCGTGGCCGAGTCCTCGTCCGGCGGCCTGATCTCGGCGGCCCTGCTCGAGGTTCCCGGCGCCTCGGCCTACTATCTGGGCGGGGCGGTGGTCTACACCGGCAAGGCGCGGATGCGGCTGCTCGGGATCACGCGCGAGGATGTGGCCGGCATGCGCTCGGCCAGCGAACCCTACGCCATGCTGCTGGCCCGCACCGCGCGCGAGAATTTCGGCGCCACCTGGGGGCTGTCGGAAACGGGTGCGGCGGGACCGACCGGCAATGGCTACGGCGACGCCGCCGGCCACACCGTCGTGGCCGTGTCCGGCCCGGTGGAGTTGGTCCTGACGGTGGAGACCGGCCATGGCGATCGCGCCGCCAACATGCGGGCCTTCGCCATCGCCGCCCTTGATCTGCTTCAGGCCGCCACCGCCGAGGTCTCCAGTTGAAGGAGGTCCTGGCGACCAATGACGCCGTGCGCCTGTCCTTCCTGTGCTCGGTGCTCAAGGATGCGGGGATAGAGGCCATCATACTCGACAACGGCGTCGCCTCGGTCCTGAGCTCGCTGTTCGAGTCCCGGCTGATGGTGGACGACGACGACCTGTCCCAGGCCAAGCGCGTCATCGCCAATGCGGAACGGTCGCTGGAACAGGGATAGGGCAGGGCGCTTTAGTCTCAGGTCTTCAGGCTCCGAAGCGCCGCATTTCCCACCCACCAAGTACTAACGCCAAATGTTATAACGCCATCCGCTGTCTTGGGCCTGTCGCAATCGCCGTCATGACTGCGGCGGACTTCGTGACGAACCGCCGTCAAACGGTCTTTCGTTCGTAACACTGGCGCTCAGGATGCAATACAGGCGCAACAGCATCGTGTGCATCCTGCCGCCAGTTCAACACTGGGAAGTCCCCAACATGACTGTTACCCCCCGCGCCGTCGCAGGCCTGATCGCCGCCGCGGCCCTCGCTTCGGTTTCCACCCTCGCCCTGGCGCAGCAGGCGCCGGCCGGTGGCCCGCCCACCGCCGAACAGCGCGCGGCCTGGAAAGCCAAGGTCGAGCAAGGCATCCACGAGCATCAGGAACTGCA
>FSWT01000047.1_pt1 | contig 12777 bp, 9 predicted proteins | sample 1638051 | NCBI WGS metagenome assembly FSWT01 (sample SAMEA3914788, study PRJEB12502) | metagenome | biome: forest; material: soil | place: Canada | collected 2011-07-03 | depth 0.1 m
ACTCTGGGCGGCACCTGCCTGAACGTCGGTTGCATCCCGTCCAAGGCGCTGCTGCACGCCTCGGAACTCTATGAGATGGCGCAGAAGGACTTCACCGACTGGGGCATCGACGCCAGCGTCAAGCTGAACCTGCCCAATATGATGAAGCAGAAGGCCGAGAGCGTGGCCCAGCTGACGCGCGGCGTGGAATTCCTGTTCAAGAAGAACAAGGTCGACTGGATCAAGGGCGCCGGCGCCATCTCCGGCCCCGGCGTGGTCACCGTCACCGCTGAGGACGGATCCAAGACGACCCTGGAGGCCAAGAACATCGTCATCGCCACGGGTTCGGAGCCGTCGCCCCTGCCTGGGGTCACGGTGGACCAGCAGCGGATCGTCGACTCCACCGGCGCCATCGCCCTGCCGGAGGTTCCCGGCAGCCTGATCGTGATCGGCGCCGGCATCATCGGGCTGGAGCTGGGCTCGGTTTGGCGCAGACTTGGCGCTGAGGTGACGGTGATCGAGTTTCTCGATCGCATCACCCCCGGCATGGACGAAGAGACCGCCAAGACCTTCCAGCGCGCTTTGGCCAAGCAGGGGATCGCCTTCAGGCTCGGGACCAAGGTCACCGGCGCCAAGGCCGGCGACAAGGGCGTCGAGCTGACCATGGAGCCGGTCGCCGGCGGCGCGGCCGAGACACTGAAGGCCGACTATCTGCTGGTCTGCGTCGGCCGGCGTCCGTACACGGACGGCCTCGGCCTAGAGACGGTCGGCATCAAGCCGGACAAGCGCGGCTTCATCGAGACCGACCATGGCCGCACCTCGGCGCCGGGCGTCTGGGCCATCGGCGACGTGACGCTTGGCCCGATGCTGGCGCACAAGGCCGAAGACGAGGCTGTCGCGGTGATCGAGCTGATCGCCGGCAGGGCCGGCCATGTGAATTACGACGTCATTCCGAGCGTGGTCTACACCTTCCCTGAGGTGGCCTGGGTCGGCAAGACCGAAGAGGAGCTGAAGGCCGCGAACATCGCCTACAAGGTCGGCAAGTTCCCCTTCACCGCCAATGCGCGGGCCAAGGTCAATGACGAGGCGATCGGCTTCGTGAAGGTGCTGGCCGACGCCAAGAATGACCGCATCCTCGGCGCGCACATGGTCGGGCCGGACGTCGGCGAGATGGTCGCCGAATGGTGCGTAGCGATGGAGTTCCAGGCGGCCTCGGAAGACGTGGCCCGCACTTCGCACCCACACCCGACCCGTTCGGAAGCCTTGCGGCAGGCGGCCATGGGCGTCGAAGGCTGGACGATGCAGGCCTAATTACCTCTCCCTCCGGGTCCCAGAGGGAGAGGTAGGGGCCCGCGCGCGAAGCGCAGCGGGACGGTGAGGGGTTACGGCCTCTCAGCTCTATCCTGAAACGGCGTACGCTGGCGCAACGGCCCCTCTTTCTCCCCACGGGAGAAGTTTGGAAAAGGCCCGCTCTAAGCCGCGTGCGGATGGGCGTTGGCGTAGGCGGAGAGCAGGCCGGCGGCGTCGACATCGGCATAGCGCTGCGTCGTCGACAGCGAGGCGTGGCCGAGCAGTTCCTGGATGACGCGCAGGTCCGCGCCGGCGCCCAGCAGATGGGTGGCGAAGGAGTGGCGCAGGGCGTGCGGCGTGGCGCTGGCCGGCAAGCCGAGCCGGCCGCGCAGCTTCTGCATCAGGGCCTGGGCGTGGCGCGGGCCTAACGGACCCCCACGGACGGCGCGGAACAGCGGTTCATCTGGGGCGAGACCGCGCGGCAACTCGGCCAGATAGGCATCGATGGCCTCGGCCACCGCTGGCAGCACTGGAACCAGCCGGGTCTTGCCGCCTTTGCCGGTGATGCGGAGACTCTCGCCGAACGGCACGTCAGCGCGCCTCAGGCTGAGCGCCTCGGAAATGCGCAGGCCGCAGCCCCAGAGCAGGGTGAGCAGGGCGGCGTCGCGCGCGCCCTGCCAGTCGTCTTCGCGGCCTGGATCGAAGCTGGCCTCCTCGATCAGGCCGCGCGCCTGGTCTTCCGAGACCGGTCTCGGCACGCCGGCGGGCAGGCGCGGCCCGCGCACCAGGACGACGGCGGCGTTGGGCGTGTCCAGCCGCCGGTCGAGGAAGCGGTGAAAGGTGCGGATGGCCGACAAAGCCTGCGACACCGAGCGCGGCGACAGCGGCCGGTCGCCTGAGCGGCGATGCGCCAGGTAGGCGCGGATGTCGGCGGCGGAGATATCGCTCATCGCGGCCAGTGTCAGGGTCTCGCCGCGATGGCGTTCAAGAAAGGCGAGGTAGGCGGCGACGCCATCGCCATAGGCCCGCACGGTGCGCGGCGAGGCGCGCCGCTCGTTGGCCAGATGCTCAAGCCAGGCGGCCAGAGCCCCATGCGCGCCGGTCAGAGCACCGGCCATCGTTCGGCCGTCCGCTCGACCACCCGGGCCAGGAAGGCGACCAGTTCCGAACCCATCTCCTCGGTGAAGCCGTCGGGCTCGGCCGAGCCGAAGGCCAGCACGCCCTGGCGCGCCGGGGTCCAGATGGCCATGCGCGCCATTGCGACGCTGCCCACCTGTTCGCCCAGTTCACCGAACAGGGCCTGGGCTGTGCGCGGTTCGCCCATACGGGCCAGCTTGGACGCGCCGAGCAGGCCGTCGGAGCCGTCGGTCGGGAGGCCGCGCCAGCCGGCGGGCACACCGCCCGGGCGCTCGATGGCGATGACGCCGGCGACCAGGCCGAAGCGCAGCCGCGCGGTCTCGTCAACGCGGCGGGCGAGGTCGGCGTGGTTGCGGGATTCCAAGAGGTCGACCACCGCCGCATGGGTCTGGGCCTGAGCGGCGAAGTTCGCCCGCGCGGTGGCTTCCAGCTCGCGGCGGGCGGCATTTTCGCGGGTCTTGGCGGCGGAGAGGCGGGCCAGGGCGGCCGGACCGAACTCGACGATGTTGTCGGCCTTGATCCACAGGCCGATGTCGGCCAGTAGGTCGGCGTCCTCGCGGATCGCCTGTGGATGGTCGCGCAGGTAGGCGCGCACCTCGCTCCAGCCCTTGGAATGCGGTTTGGCGCGCGGCTTTTCCGCTGGTGTCTTGGACGTCTCGCTCATGCCGATGCCCCATCGACCATCCGCGCGGTTCTGCAGCGGACCTGTTGTGATGGATTGAACGCCCCGGCTCGTTAAGGACGGCTTGATGGGACGTGCTAGAGGGGGCGGCCATGACGAGAATCGCCAGCGTCATTCTCCCGCTGCCCCTGCCGGAAGCCTTCGACTATGCCGAGCCCGAAGGCATGGGCCTGCAGGTCGGCGACCTGGTGATCGCGCCGCTCGGCCCGCAGCGCCTGCTGGGCGTGGTCAGCAGCCTGAAGGATGGGGCCGGCCATAACCGGCCGCTGAAACCCATATTGGAGCTGCGCGCCGCGCCTCGCCTGCCGGCCGGCACCTTGGCCTTTCTGCACTGGGCGGCGCGCTATGCCGTCGATGCGCCCGGCCAACCCGTGGCGATCAGCCTGCGCGGCGCGCGGGCGCCGAAGGCAAGGCCCGAGCGGCTGATCGCGGCCACCGGCGCGGCCGTGGCGCGCATGACCCCGGCGCGAGAGCGGGCCCTGGCCGCGGCGGCCGAGCCGATGCCGGCCGGGATGTTGGCGATGGCCGCGGAGGTCTCCACCGGCGTCATCCGCTCGTTGATCGATCTAGGGGCGCTGGAGATCCGGCTGGTCGAGCCCAGCACCGAGTTTGACGCGCCGGATCCGGGCCTCGAGAGTCGGCCGCTCAGCGCCAGCCAGGCGGCGGCGGCCCAGGTCCTGGTCGAGATGATCACCGAAGGCGGCTTCCAGGCGGCGCTGCTCGACGGCGTCACCGGGTCGGGCAAGACCGAGGTCTATCTGGAGGCGGTGGCTGCGGCTCTGCGTGCCGATCCAACCGCGCAGATCCTGGTGCTGTTGCCGGAGATCGCGCTGACCCAGGCGGTGATCGGCCGTTTCGAGGAGCGCTTCGGCGCCGCCCCGGCCGAATGGCATTCGGCGATCCTGCCGCCGGCGCGCCGCCGCGTCTGGGAGGCGGTGGCAGAGAACCGCTGCCGCATCGTGGTCGGCGCCCGTTCGGCCCTCTTCCTGCCGTTCGCCAATCTGAAGCTGATCGTGGTCGACGAGGAGCACGACGGCTCGTTCAAGCAGGAGGACGGCTTCGTCTACCAGGCCCGCGACCTGGCCGTGGCCCGCGCCAAGATCGAGGCGGCGGCGGTGGTGCTGGCCTCGGCGACGCCGTCGCTGGAGACGTTGTGGAACGCCGAAACCGGCCGCTATCGCTGGCTGAAGCTGGCGACGCGGCACGGCATGGCCCGACTGCCGAGCGTCGAGCTGATCGACCTGCGCGAACATCCGCCGGAGCCGGGCGCGTGGCTGTCGCCGCCGTTGATCAAGGCCATGGCCGAAACGTGGGAGCGGGGCGAACAGAGCCTGCTCTTCCTTAATCGCCGAGGCTATGCGCCGCTGGTGCTGTGCCGGACCTGCGGCGAGCGGATGACCGCGCCGGAGACCGATTCCTGGCTGGTCGAGCATCGCTACACCGGCCGGCTGGTCTGTCATCTGACCGGATTTTCCATGCCCAAGCCCGACCGCTGCCCGCATTGCGGCGCGGCTGATTCCCTGGCCTCGATCGGGCCAGGCGTCGAGCGGGTCGAGGAGGAGGTGCGCTCGCGCTTTCCCGAGGCGCGGGTCGCGGTCTTCTCGTCCGACACGGTGTTCGACGCCGCCGGGGCGCGGGCCATGGTCCAGGCGATGACCGAGGGCGAGATCGACGTGATGGTCGCGACGCAGGCGGCGGCCAAGGGGCATGACTTTCCGAACCTGACCCTGGTCGGGGTGGTCGACGCCGACCTCGGCCTGCGCGGCGGCGACCTGCGCGCCGCCGAGCGCACCTATCAGCTGCTGACCCAGGCCGGCGGCCGGGCCGGGCGGCGCGAGCGGCCGGGCCGGGCGCTGATCCAGACCTATGCGCCGGACCAGGCGGTGATGCAGGCCCTGGCCGCGCAGGATCGTGACGCCTTCGTCGCCGCCGAGATGGCCGCGCGCGAAGCCGCAGGCCTGCCGCCGTTCGGCCGGCTGGCGGCGGTGATCGTGGTCGGGCGCGATGCGCCGGTCCTGGAGGCCTTCGTGCGTGCGATGGCCGCCGCCGCGCCCAATGCCGAGGGGGTCGAGGTCTATGGCCCGGCCGACGCGCCGCAGGCCCTGGTGCGCGGGCGCCGGCGCAAGCGCTTCCTGGTCCGCGCCGACCGCACGGTCGACCTGCAGGGCTTTCTGGCCGCCTGGCGCGCCCGGGTGAAGCCGCCCGCCTCGGTGCGGGTGACCATCGACGTCGACCCGTACAGCTTCCTTTAGCAGCTACTCCGCAGCCGCCCGGGCCGCTGCGGCGGCTTCGGCCTCGGCCATGCGTTCGGCGCGGGGGCGCATGGGCACGGCGGGGATGAAGAGGATGATCACCATGGCGATGGCGAGCACGCCGAGGCTGACCTCGAACAGGTCGACAATGGCGACGGCGAAGCTTTCGCGCGTCGCCTCCAGCATGGCCGGCGAAACCGGCGGCGACTTGGCGCGCACCTCGGGCGGCGCGGCCTGCGACAGGGCCATGGCCTGCAGCTTGCCGATGTCGACGGCCTGATGCACGCCGTGGAGGTCCGGCGGCGCGCGCAGGGCGAGCTGGGCGGAGATGTTGGTGGTCAGGAGCGCGCCGAAGAGGGCGACGCCAATGGTCTGACCGATCTGGCGGAAGAACTGGTTGCCGCTGGTGGCGACGCCGAGCTGATGCGGCGGCACGGCGTTTTGCACCGCCAGGCTGAACAGACTCTGCGAGGGACCGAGGCCGATGCCGACGACCAGCAGCCGCCAGCCGATACCGGCCAGCGAGGTGTTCGGCCCGATGCCGCAGAGCAGCACAACCCCGGTCATCAGGATCGCCGCGCCGCCGATCATGAACGGCTTGTAGAGGCCGGTCTTGGAAACCAGGAAGCCGGTGATGGTCGAGGCCAGGATCAGGCCGAACATCATCGGCAGGAGCGCCAGGCCGCTGGCGGTGGCGGCGACGCCCTGGCCGACCTGCATGAAGAGGGGCAGGAAGGTCACCACGCCCATGAAGGCCATGTTGGTGATGAAGCCGGCGGCGTTGCAGGTCGAGAACACCCGGTTGGAAAAGAGCTCCAGCGGCACGATCGGCTCGCGCACCTTGCCCTCCATATAGATCAGCACGACCAGCGCCACGGCCGAGAAGACCAGCAGGCCGATGATCTGCGGCGAGGCCCAGGGATAGGTCTCGCCACCCCAGCTCATGGCCAGCAGCAGCGGCACGAACGCCAGCACGATCAGGGCCGCGCCGATATAGTCGATCGGGCCGCCGCCGCGATGCTGCAGCTTGGGCATCTTGACGATGATCATGAACATCGAGAGCAAAGAGAGCGGCAGGTTCAGATAGAAGATGAACCGCCAGCCCTCGATGACGTGGCCGAAGGGATGCACCGTCGCGTGGTCGGTGAAGAAGCCGCCGACCACCGGCCCGATGACGCTGGCCAGGCCGAAGGTGGCCCCGAACAGGCCGGAGAACTTGCCCCGCTCGCGCGGCTCGAACAGGTCGGCGATGATGGCGAAGGAGGTGGTGAAGAGCGCGCCGCCGCCGATGCCCTGGATGGCGCGGAAGACGATCAGCTGGGTCATGCCGCCGCCGACCAGCGGCAGCGGCCCGAACTCACCGGCGAGGCCCGACAGCCAGGACCCAACCAGGAAGATGCCGATGCCGGCGAGCAGCACCGGCTTGCGCCCATGCAGGTCGGAGAGCTTGCCCCAGATCGGCACCATCACCGTCGAGGTGAGCAGATAGCCGGTGGTGACCCAGGCGTAGAGGTTCAGGCCCTTCAGCTGCGCCACGATGCGCGGCATGGCGGTGGAGACGATGGTCTGGTCCAGCGCGCCGAGCAGGAAGACGATCATCAGCGCCGTCAGGGTCAGGCGGCGCTCTTCGGCGGTGAAGGTCTGGATCTGATGCGGGGTGGTCAAAAGTATCGGGTCCCTTGGGCGGGGGTCTGATAGCGCGGTTTATCGCCGAGCGCATCCGGGGTTCGGCCGGCCCTTGCGCGATGACGCGGCTTGGCCTTAGCTGGAGGCGGTTCGACTTCAAGGCGTCAGCAGTCCGATGATTTCCTAGGCCCAGGCCCCGATCGTTTCGGGTGATCGCTCGAAAACGCAGCCTCGCGCGGCTCTGTGAGAGCCCGCGCGCCTGGACGGAAACCTTCTCGTGACCTCAATCCCGCGGACAGCGCCTGGCGCGTCCCAAGGCCCCACGCCCATCTTCGCCATGCTGGCGGCCTATCTGCGCCCGCAGGCGCCCCGCGTCCTTTTGTTGGCCGGGGTTCTGCTGGGCGGGATTGGGCTGCAGCTGCTCGGACCGCAGATCCTCCGCCGTTTCATCGACAGCGTCACTGCGCATGGCGCCGCCACGCCGCTTGCGCGTCTCTGGAGCCTGGCGGGGCTTTTCATTCTCGCCACGGCCGCCGCCCAGGGCGCGCGGATCGGCGCGGCCTGGCTCAGCGAACAGGTCGGCTGGGCCGCGACCAATCGGCTGCGCCACGACCTGGCGGTGCGGGTCCTGCGTCTGGACATGGGGTTCCACACCGCCCGCACGCCGGGCGAGCTGATCGAGCGGCTGGACGGCGACGTCACCGCCCTGGCCGGCTTCTTTTCCGAGTTCGTCATCCAGATCCTCGGCGGCTCCCTGCTGAGCGCCGGCGTCATCGGGCTTTTGTTCGCCCAGGACTCGCGGGTGGGCGCGGCGCTCAGCGCCTTGGCGGTCGCGGCGATCATCGTGCTGCGCGCGACCCGCAACCTCTCGGTCGGCCGCGTGGCGCTGGAGCGGCAGTCACGCGCCGAGCTGGCGGGCTTCCTGGAGGAGCGGATCGGCGGGCTGGACGACATCCGCGCCAATGGCGGCGGCGGCCATGTCATCCGCGGCCTGGAGGCGATCACCGAGACGCTGAACGCCCGCGCCGTCCGCGCCGCCCAGGTTGGCCGGGCAGTCTGGGTGCTGACCGCGGCGATCTTTGTGGCCAGCGCCCTGACGGCGCTCATCCTGGGTGTCTATCTTTTCCAGCGCGGCGCCGTGTCGTTGGGGACGGTTTATCTGTTCGTCCAATACGCCGCGCTGCTGCGCGAGCCGCTGAACCAGATCGGCTCGCAGCTCCAGGACGTCCAGCGCGCCGCCGCCAGCCTGCAACGGGTTGGCGAGCTGATGGCGATGCGGCCCGGCGTGCGCGACGGCCCCGGCGTCGACTGGCCGGCGGGCGCACCGAGGCTGAGCTTCGAGGCGGTGGATTTCGCCTACGGCGGGGGACCGCCGGTGCTCCAGGGGATTTCGTTTGCGTTGGAGCCGGGCCAGGTGCTGGGCCTGCTCGGCCATACCGGCGGCGGCAAGACCAGCCTGATCCGGCTGCTCGGCCGCCTCTATGACCCGACCGCCGGCAGGGTGTTGCTCGACGGCCGCGACATCCGCGAGGCGACGCTCGACCAGCTCCGCCACCGGATCGGCGTTGTCAGCCAGGACGTTCAGGTCTTCGCCGCCAGCCTACGCGACAATGTCAGCCTGTTCGACGCCGACGTCGCCGACGCCCGCATCGCCAGAGTGCTGGAGGACCTCGGGCTTGGCCTCTGGCTGGCCCGCCAGCCCGAAGGGCTGGACACGGTGCTGGCCGGCGCATCGGGCCTTTCGGCCGGCGAGGGCCAGCTGCTCGCCTTCGCCCGCATCTTCCTGAAGGACCCGGGTCTGGTCGTGCTCGACGAGGCCTCGTCACGGCTCGATCCCGTCGCCGACCGGCTGGTGGAGCGAGCGATGGACAGGCTCTTGGACGGCCGTTCAGCCATTGTCATCGCCCACAAGCTCGACACCGTACGTCGCGCCGACCGCATCCTGATCCTGCAAGGCGGCCGGATCGTCGAGTCCGGCGACCGCGCGGCCCTGGCCGCCGATCCGGCCTCGCGGCTGTCGCGATTGATGGCGGCGGCCGGCCATGGAGCCCTGTCATGACCGTCAATGCCTGGCGCCACGGGGCGCGGATCGTCGCAGCGCGGCCGCTGACCTTCACCGTCTACCTGGCCCACTACCTGGCCTTCTACACCCTGCCGCTGGCCGGCGGGCTCGTCCTGCGCGCCGTCTTTGACGCGCTCAGCGGCCATTCCCCCGCGGGGCCGAATGCCTGGACCCTGGTCGCGCTGATGGCCGGGGTCGAGGTCGCGCGGCTGGTGGTGATCTACTCCACCGTCCGTTTCGGCCAGGCCTTTCACCTCGGCCTGGCGTCGCTGATGCGCGGCGCCATGCTGGACTGGCTGGTCTCGGGACCGGGCGCACGCGCCAGCATCGGCTCGGCCGGCGAGGCGGTCAGCCGCTTTCGCGACGATGTCGAGGCCATGGACGATTTCATGGAGGCCTGGATCGATCTCAGCGGCGAGATGCTGCTCTGTCTCGGCGCCCTCGCCATCATGGCCAGCATTAATCGGGGGCTGACGGCCCTGGTGGTCCTGCCCCTGATCGGCGTCGTCACCCTGACCGACCGGTTGACCGCACGCATCCAGCGGCTCCGCGCCGCCAGCCGCGAGGCGGGCGCCAAGGTGGCCGGTTTCATCGCAGAGGCTTTCGGCGCAGTGCAGGCCCTGCGCCTCGCTGGCGCGGAGGATCGGGTCGTCGCCCGCCTGGATGCGCTGAATGAGGCCCGCCGACAGGCCGCGCTGGCCGACCGGGTGCTCAGCGCCGTGCTCGACGGCCTCGCCGCCAATATCGCCGGGGTCGGCTCGGGGCTGGTGCTGTTGCTGGGCGCCGGGGCCATGCGCAGCGGCGCCTTCACCGTCGGAGATTTCGCCCTCTTCGCGTCTTACGTCGGCCTGGCCGGCGGCGGCCCGCGATGGATCGGCCGCATCCTGGCGCGGCGGCGGCAAGCGGAGGTGTCCATCGCGCGGATGCAGGCGCTGATGAACGGCGCCGCGCCGTTGGCCCTGACCGAACGGGCGCCGCGGTTGACGCCGACCGCCGCCGCCGCGCGGCTGCGAAGCCTGTCCGTTCGCGGGCTGAGCTATCGATATCCGGGAACCGAGCGCGGGATCGCCGAGATCGACCTCGATCTGAACCGGGGCGACTTCATCGTCGTCACCGGCCCGGTCGGGGCGGGCAAGACGACGTTGCTGCGCTGTCTGCTCGGCCTTCTGCCGGTGGACGCCGGCGCGATCCGCTGGAACGGCGAGTCGGTCGTCGACCCGTCCGTCTTCATGGTCCCGCCGCGATGCGCCTATACGCCCCAGGCGCCGCGTCTGTTCTCCGAGAGCCTGCGCGACAACATCGCCATGGGCCTGGAGGTCGCCGATGCGGACATCGGCGCGGCGGTCGCGCTGGCCGCCCTGGACCGCGATGTCGCGCGGCTGGGCGGGACCGGGACCCTGGTCGGCGCGCGGGGCGTCACCCTCTCCGGCGGGCAGATCCAGCGTGCGGCGGCGGCGCGGATGTTCGTGCGCGGCGCCGAGCTGATGGTGTTCGACGATCTCTCCAGCGCGCTCGATGTCGAGACCGAGGCGCGGCTGTGGGAAGGCCTCGCGGCGAGGCGCGACGTGACCTGCCTGGCGGTCTCGCACCGCCCGGAAGCTCTCCGCCGCGCCGCCAAGATCCTGGTCATGGACCACGGCCGCATCGTGGCGCGGGGGACCTACGCGGCGCTGACGGCTATGGGGCGCCTACCTGTCGGGAAGCCGGATCTGGGAGGCTAGGCGGCCATGACCGATACCAGACCGAGATGTTCGACAAAGGGATCGAAGTCTCGATCGCTATAAAGAAGCCGAAAACCGCTCTCGATGCACCGGGTGGCGATCAGTGTATCGATGGTCTTCCGAACGGTGACGCCATGGGCGCGCAGGGTGCGAAAGTTACGAGCCGCCTGCACGGCGATGTCCGCCCCACCGATGTCCACGACGGACAGAGTGGTCAACAAACGAAGGGCGCTGTTGAAGCTGCGGTCGCTGTCGAAGCCTTGAAGAACCTCGGCCAACATTAAGTCGCCGGTCGCCAGCGGTTCGGCGCCAAGGAGGTTGTCCAACCGGTCGGATTGAGGCGTTGCGACGCCCCGGAAGTAGTCGATCCAGACGCTGGAATCGATCAGCGTCATCTATCCAGTCGCATGGCTTCAAGATCGCCCTGCCAGGCGAGCTTGCCGCGGAACCGACGTATTTCCTCCTGGCGCCGCAACCGCACCAGGGTCCGAAGACCCAGCTCCACCGCCTCGCGTTTGGTTTTCAGTCCGGTGGCCTTGAGGGCCTCATCCATCAAGGCGTCTTCGATCACGATATTGGTTCGCATCGTGTGTATCCGTTTCCACTTTCATACACATAGGCGTTTTGGTCGCGGCGAGCAATACGACGCCTCCGCCTTTTGAGAGTGGATAGCCCGCCCAGCCTCGGTTGCGACGCAAAACAGCGCGTGCTATCAGGCGCGCGGCTTCGGGCCGGGGGCTTTTGTTGGGTCCGCCGGCACGCGTGCTTTTCCAAGCGCATTCAAGCCTTTCTAGGTCGCTCGCGGGTCATCGCCGGGCGGCTCGGCGGACTTAAAATTGGCGGATTAAAGAGTGGCCAACGATTCCAAGGCTGGCGAGGTGGGCGCGCGCTATGCATCGGCCCTGTTCGATCTGGCGAAAGAGGCCGGCGAAGTCGCGGTCGTCAGCGCCGATCTGAAGTCGCTGAAGACCATGCTGGCCGAGAGCGCCGACCTGCGCACCCTGGTCGGCTCGCCGGTGTTCGACGCCGAGGCCAAGGGCAAGGGCCTGACCGCCATTGCGGACCGCGCCGGCTTCTCCGCCCTGACCAAGAAATTCCTCGGCCTTCTGGCCAACCAGCGCCGCGCCTCGGCGTTGCGCGACGTGATCGTCGCCTTCGACGCCCTGGTCGCCGCCTGGCGCGGCATCGTCGCGGCCGAGGTGACCACCGCCGTGCCCTTAAGCCCGGCCCAGACCTCCGGCCTCGCCGCCGCGCTTCGCCAGGCGCTGGGCAAGGACCCCGAAATCGAGACCCGCGTCGATCCCGCCATCCTCGGCGGCATCAAGGTGCGCGTGGGCTCGCGCCTCTACGATGCTTCGCTGAAGTCGAAGCTCGACTCCCTCAAATTCGCCCTGAAGAGAGCGTAGCCAAATGGACATTCGCGCCGCCGAAGTTTCGGCCATCCTGAAATCCCAGATCGCCAATTTCGGCGAAGAGGCCGACGTCTCCGATGTCGGCCAGGTGCTGTCTGTCGGCGACGGCATCGCCCGCGTCTTCGGCCTGGACAAGGTCGAGTCCGGCGAAATGGTCGAGTTCACCAAGGCCGGCGTCAAGGGCATGGCGCTGAACCTCGAGCGCGACAATGTCGGGATCGTGATCTTCGGCGACGACAAGTCGATCAGCGAGGGCGACGAGGTTCGCCGCCTGAACGAGATCGTCGACGTGCCGGTGGGCAAGGGTCTGCTCGGCCGCGTGGTCGATCCGCTGGGCAATCCGATCGACGGCAAGGGCCCGATCACCGATATCGCCGAGCGCCGCCGCGTGGACGTCAAGGCCCCCGGCATCATCCCGCGCAAATCGGTGCACGAGCCGATGTACACGGGCCTGAAGGTGGTCGACTCGCTGACCCCGATTGGTCGCGGCCAACGCGAACTGATCATTGGTGACCGCCAGACCGGCAAGACCGCCGTGGCGATCGACACCATCCTGAACCAGAAGCTGATCAACGAATCCGACAACGAGAACGAAAAGCTCTACTGCATCTATGTC
>FSWT01000223.1_pt1 | contig 12674 bp, 9 predicted proteins | sample 1638051 | NCBI WGS metagenome assembly FSWT01 (sample SAMEA3914788, study PRJEB12502) | metagenome | biome: forest; material: soil | place: Canada | collected 2011-07-03 | depth 0.1 m
ACTCGTCCGGCGCTCGCCCGGAGCCCTGCGCCGGGCCCTGCGGATGATCCGAACGGCGACGCCCGTCCGGCGCGGGCGCGTCAGACATGGTCGACCTAATAATTCCAAAGCGCTCCAGATGAGCGCTGTCGTCTAGACGACAGTAGATCGCAATCCGGCAAAGTGAAATCGTAATCGCCGACCAGGGCCACCAAAGCGCCGCATGGACTCAACCAGTGGCAGGCGCGAACTTGCCGGCCATCACCTAACAGCTACGTTCAGATTCCAGTCAGGGGACCTGTGTCATAGTGCACGCTATGGATGCTCGACTCGCAAAATTCATGATCGGTCAGGTGGTTCGCCACCGGGTGCTGCCGTTTCGGGGCGTCATTTTCGACGTCGATCCGACGTTCGCCAACACCGAGGAATGGTGGCTGTCGATCCCGGAAGAAATCCGCCCTCGCAAGGATCAGCCCTTCTATCACCTGCTGGCCGAGAACGAGGGCGGCACCTACACGGCCTATGTCTCCGAACAGAATTTATTGCCTGACGGAATGGGCGGCCCGGTCGGCCATCCGCACACCGGCCTGCTGTTCGATGGCTTCCAGGATGGCCAATACCACCTGCGGCCCCGGGTTACGCACTAGCGCGGCGGCGCCCTTACTTGATCTTCGGCTTCTTGGCCTTGCCGTAATCGACCCGCCACCGCACCGCCAGCTTGGCGCCCTCCTCGCCGCCGAGCTGCGAGATGAACGACAGGGCGCGATTTGCCTTGACTTCGACCTGGGCGGACGGGCCCTGCCGGCCCCCGCCCGTGAGTTCGAGATAGACTCGATTGCCAATGTATTTGCCACCGGAGACGGTCACGCCGGTCTCGACGTACCGGCTGCCGTTCGGGTTAACGGTGCTCTGGGTGTCGCCGCCGCCCAAGGCTAGCCGATCCAGCTTGGCGAAATTGCGCAGGCCGCCCATGACATCGAAGCCGCCGCCGGTGGCCAGGGTGGTCACCGCCGCCGCCAACTGCGCCGCCTGCACCGGAGACAGCTGGGCGGCGGAACTGCCAAACAGCACCTCGGATAGAATCTCGTCGCTTGGCAAGGTGGGCGTGGAGGTGAGCGTCACCTTGGGCTTGGACGCCGTCCCCTGGATCTGGATGACGGCGGTGATCGAGGGCTCGTCCAGCTTGGCGCTCAAATCCAGGCGGATGTTGTCGAGATTGCTGGCCAGATAGACCACGCCCGCATCGTCGATCTCGAACCGCTTGCCGGCGAGGTCGTAGTCGCCGCGCACCACATGGGCGGTCCCTGTCAGCACCGGCGCGGCGGTCGTGCCGCTCACATGGGCCGCCAGCGACATCTCGGCATTCAGCCCGAAGCCCTTCACGAAGATATGCCCAGGCGCACTGAGCTGGATGTCCAACTCTACCGCCGGCGCCTGGGCCAGCGAGGTCATCTGCGAGGTTTGCGGGCCGCCGAGGCGGTTGACTTCCACCACATCCATGCTGACGACCCCGGGCGGCGCCCGCGCCGATTCCGCGGAGATATCCGCGCGGTCGATGGTCAGCCTACCGGCAAGCGCGGCCTTGCCGTCCGCGCCTCGGGTGACGGTGACCGCGCCGCTGGCGACGGCCTTGGCGGCGTCGTTGTCCAGCAGCTGGAAGTTCTTGGCGTTCAGCGTCAGGCTGCTGGCGCCGTTGGGCGAAAGGTTCACCCGTCCGCTGCCGGACAGGGCCCCCGACTTGGCGTCCGTCGCGCTGAACTTGGAGACGTCGACCACCGTGTCGGCCAGGTCCACGTCGGCGATCAGGTTGCGCAGCTTCAGCCCGGTGGCGGCGTCCTCGAACCGGCCGCCGGTCAGGGTGGCGTGGCCGACATAGCGAGGGTTGTTCACGCTGCCGCTCACCGAGCCCTGCGCCACCAGATGGCCGCCCAAGGTGCGGTCGCCCCCGAAGAACAGATCCCAGATCGGCTGCAACTCGCCATTGGCGTCGAACCGGCCGTCGATCGGTTCGGTGCGGTTGATGGCGATCCTGAACGGCGCGGCGCTTGCCTCCGCCGGCAGGGTCAGGCTGACGGTCGCCTTATCGTTGGACCCGGATTGTCCCGCGCTGGCGTCGAGGGTGATGCGCGAGCCGGCCAGCCGCGCCTTGATCGCGCCGTCCAGCGCCAGCTTGGCGGGCGCATCGCGGGTGCGCACGCCCGTCAGCCGGGCGTCGAGGTCTCCATCCAGGCGCGCGCCCTGCCCGTCCAGCGCCAACTGCCCGCTGATCTGGCCGGCGACGTCCTCGCCCAGCGCGCTCAGGTCGACCTCGCCCAGCACCGCCTTGCCCTTTACCTCGCTGGCGGTCTGCAGCAGGTCGATATCCGCGCGCCCGCCGCCATAGGAAAGGCTGAGGCCGACATGGGTGTCGGCGCCGTTCATGGTCAGGGTTGCGGGCGCGAGCGTTCGGAAGGGAGACTGGCGAACCTTGCCCGATCCTTCGAAGGTCAGAGACCGCTGAACGCCCCCGACATCGGCCAAGCCCGCGCCGGTGAGATGAAACGGAACGCCCAGGCCAAAACCATCGGTCGAAGCCGTATAGGCCATGCGGTCCAGCGGGCCCGTCGCCTTGAGCTGTAGGCTGCTGAAACTAACATTCCCACCCCGTGGCGTCGCGCCGCTGGCGTTGACCGACAGATCGCCCTGGGGTGGACCTGAGCCGCTGGTCACCTGCAGCCGGGCGTCGACATGGCCAGCGCTGAGGAAGGCGCCAGGCGCCGCCGTGAGGGTCAGGTCCGCACCTGAAGTGTCTGGCCCACGCAAGCTCGCCGAGCCGGCCGCGGTCAGGCCGCCCGCCGCCGCGTCTATGTTCTCCAGCTCTATGCCGTCGGACAGCAGCCGGAACGCCGCCTTGGCGCGCGCTGGCCCATAGTCCCCGCCGGCGACGATCGAGACCTGGCCACTGGTGTCGGACGGGCCCTTGACGAAAGACAGGGTCACATGCGCCGGCTTGAGCATCATTCCAGGCAGCGCGATCTGCTCGAAATCGGCGGACAGGTCAGCGCGCGGCGCGGCCCAATCGCCGGTAAGGTCGCCGCCGCCCTTGGCCTTGCCCGCAACCTCCAGGGGCCCGATGGCGAAGGGGCCGTCTGCGTTCCAGGTCAAGGCGAACTTGAGAGTCCCGCCCTGACCGACCACGCCGGTCGCGCCGATCCGAGCCGCCGAGCCGGCGAGATCGGCCTTGCTCACCGCGATCACGCCCCGATCATAGGTTGCGGCGAGGCTTAATTTAGGCTTTGGCCCAAGCAACCGGTCCAGCTCGGCATACCCGCTGGCCAGCTTGTCCCCCGTGGCGTCCACCGTGAATCGCCAGGGTTGGGCGCCGCCGCCTTGAGTGGCCGACCATCGCGCCGCCAGGCCGCCGTGCGCCCCGACCCGCGCCGCCGCCAGATTGTCGACCTTCAGGTCGCCATTGAAATTGAGCGCGCCGAGCAGCGTTCTCTGGCCTTGAGCCTGCAGATCCAGGCCATCGCCCTTGGCTTTCAGAGATCGGATCAACAGACGACCATCCGCCAGCCTGGCCGCCTCCAGGATCGCATGCGGGCTCGCCCCCGCAGCCACCGCCAGCAGGCTCGCGCCCTTCCCGGCCGAGCCTTGCAGATCGGCCTTCACATCGATTTCGCCGCCCGACTGGGACAACTCGACCGGACCGGCGACGTGGCCCAGGCCGTAGTCGAAGGCCGACAGGCGATCCAGGCTCGCGCGTCCCGCCCACCGCCAGCCCTTCGGCGTTGCCGCCCACACGCCGTCGGCGGCGAGCGGTCCCATGCCGGGAAAATTGACCAGCCGGTTCGGCGCGGCGACCTGGGCCTGCACCCGCAGGCCATTCGGCGCGGACGACTTCTTCGGATCGATCAGTCCGGAGATTTGGATCATGGCGTTGTCACCCCGGACCTGGGCGTTGACCTGCTCCATGCCAGCCCCGCCAAGCGCGCCGCGCGCCGCCAGCCGCAACTCGGGTCCAAGTTCGTGGGCGTATTTGTCGGTCAGGCTGGAGGCGCTCAGGGACACCCAGGCGCCGATAGTCCCGCCACCTTGGGTCCAAATGCCGTCCGCCTGGGCGATCGACTTGGCCCCGGACTGGGCGCGCACCTTCAGATGCCCATCGCTGACGGCGCCCTCGGCGTGCGCGGTGAGGCTGAAGGGCAGCTTCGCCGGCAGTCCCGCCGCGCCGGCCAGGGCCCCGCCCTTGCCTTCACCGGCCTCGAGATCGATCCGGATCCGCTTGTGCAGGCCGATATCGAAACGAGCGTCCAGACCGTCGCCCTGGCGCAGCAGACTCTGCGCGCGGATGGCGCCGCCGAACGCGCCGCTTCTGGCCAAGATCAGGCGCGCGCCAATGTCGAACAGCCCCTGCTGCACGCTGAACGCCGGATCGGTGGCCAGCTTCAGCTGCAACCGATCGACTTTCAGAGACACCGGCAGCTTGGCTGTCCCACCAGGGCCGCCGCCCTGGATAAGCGGCCGTCGCAAGATTTCGACCCGACCCGCGGACAGGCTCTCGATATGAACGCGCCGTTGCAGCAATTCCACCGATCGCCAGCGCACGCCGACATCGTGAGCGTCGAGCCAGACGCCCTGGGCATCGACAATCGCCAGCCGCCGCACGCGGAAATCGCGCCAGACATCGCCGGTCAGCCCCTCTACGTGCAGCTTGCCCAGCGGGCCGATCTGCAGCCCTTCGAGCGGCCCGGTGATCAGGTTGCGGCCGGTTTCGGTCAGCACGCCGTAACGAACCGCCAGGCCCAGGGCGAGGATCAGCACCAGCAGGATCGCCGCTCCAGCGCCGAGCCAGCGCATAAGCCGCTCGCGCGGACTGAGCTTCCAGGGCGTGTGGCCCGCCTCTGGCTCTTCGGGCGCGTCAGGCCCGGAGTGGGGTTCGGGCGCGTCGGTCAAAAGCTCTGACCGATGCTGAGATAGACCTGGATCGGCGCATCGCCATCGCGGCGCACCAGCGGCGTGGCGATGTCGAAGCGGATCGGGCCAAAGCCCAGATTATAGCGAACGCCGATCCCCGCGCCGACTTCCGGATGGCTGAAGTCTGGGTTGGTCTGGCTGCCGACGTAGCCGGTGTCGATGAAGGCGGCGAGCCCCCAGGTGTCGGTCAGACGCTGGCGCACCTCCACGGAACTTTCCACCTGCGACAGGCCGCCTTCTGGGGTGTTGTCGGGGTAGCGCGGACCGACCTCCTGATAGCCGTAGCCGCGGACCGAGCCGCCGCCACCGGAATAGAACCGGTCCTGGGGCGGCACGCCGGGGATATTGCCGCCGGCGATCACCCCCATCTTCAGCCGCAGGGCCAACACCGTGGCGGCGTCCGCCTGCAGCGGCAGATAGACCGACGCCTGGGCGGAGCCCTTCACATAGGCGATCGAGCCGTCGCCGACGCTCCAGGTCGGCTCCAGCCGAGCGCCCAGGCGGAACCCCCTGGTCGGATTGAGCGGGTCGTTGGAATTGTCGGCGGTGAAGGCGAACAAGGTCCCAAGGGTGGTGAGGTGACGGTCGCGGGCGCCGGCGATGAAGTTGGCGGCCTCGTTCTGGATCGTGCTGGTCTCGTCCAGGGACAGGCCATAGGTGATGAAGGAAATCTGGCCATATTTGTGGGTCAAGTCGGCGGACAAGCCGCCGCCGCGCAGGTCGTAGGCTGGAGTATTGTCGCGATAGAGGGCGGCGGTGAGTTTCAGGGTCTGATTGATCTTGCGCCAGTCAGGCAAGGCGAGTTCGGTCTGCAGCCGGCTGTCGATCTGAGCCAACTGAGCCAGGGTGGTGATGGTGTCGCCAAGTCCTAGCCGGTTGTAGACCAGCCAGCGGCTGTCGATGCCGGCGCCTTCCGTCGTCGAATAGCTTGCGCCCAGCTCGATCGACCCCTTGGGCCGAGGCGTCAAGGTGACGATCACCGGCCGCTCGCCGTTCACGGCGCCGCTCTCCGGCGCAAGGGCGACGTTGACCTGGTTGAAGGCGCCGGTGTCCAGTAACAGCTTCTCCAGCGTGGCGACGGAGGCCGGCGTGTAGATGTCGCCGCGGCGCCACGGCGCCAGCCGAGCAACCCAAGCTTCGCTGCTGCGGCTCTTGCCCTTGACCTGGACCAAGCCCAGCCGAACCAAGGCGCCGGATCGGACGCGGAATTCCGGCTTCATGGTGTGGTCTGCGTGGTCCACCACCACATTGCGCGGCTCTGCGGCTGCGTCGGCATAGCCATGCGCCTGCAAGGCCGCGACGATCCGGCCTTCGGCGGCGATCACATCGGCGGCCTTGCCCGGCGCGCCGGGCGTCAGCGCCATGGCTTTGGCGGCGGCCTTGTCCGAGGCGGCGTCCGGCGCTGTCCCGAGCCAGGTGATTGCGGGCTCGGCGATGTGCGATCGCGGGCCAGGGGCCACCGTCACGAAGGGCTGTGGCGAATCGCCATCGCCGATGTCCGGCTCGATCGTGGCGTCGTAATAGCCTTCGGACCGTAGCACCGCGGTGATCTGGTCGGCCGCATCGTTGGCGCGGCGCCGCGCCTCCAGCCGACTGGTTGGCGCGGCGCCCTGGCCGATAACCTGTTGAATTTCCGCGTGTAGCGCCTTGTCATCGACACCGCGCACTTCAGCTTTTGGCGGTGCGGCCGCGACCGCCGGGGCGCCAAACCCCAAGAGGAGGATGGCGCCTGAAAGCGAAGCGGCGACCAGGAGCCCCTGTCGATGCAAGCCGTCAGTCCTCATTGCGCCCCTGCGCGGGTGTAGCCGCGCTCGCCGCCGCTGTCACGGCCAAGCCCAACCCCGGACGTTGAGACGTCTCGCCGCGCCATTTGGGCGCCGGGCGCCCAAATCGGAGGCGCCGGGCGCGAGCTTGGCTCTTGGGCGCAGGCACGGGATGAAAACAGGCTCCAGGGCCTTAAGGCTTGCGCGGGGGCGACATCCGTCCCAAGGAAAAGCCTAGTGGTGTCAATGCGGAGCGGCGATCGGGTGACGCATGAGGGAGACGACTCAGTAGAGGTCGAGGACAGCGCCCCGGCGCCCTTCTACCTGCCTGGCCGCTCTTACGACGAAATGTTCGCGGCCGATGGCGGCGTGCGCGCCCATTACGCGGCCATGCACACTCGCATGACGACGCTCGAACCGACTGAGCTGGCCAACCGCCAGCGCACGCTGGAACAATCCTTCCTGCTGCAGGGCATCACCTTCACCGTCTATGGCCGTGAGGCGACGACCGAGCGGATCATTCCCACCGACCTCTTCCCGCGCATCATCCCGGCCAGCGAGTGGGCCAAGATCGAAGCTGGCCTGATCCAGCGGGTCAAGGCGCTGAACCTCTTCCTCGCCGACATCTATGGCGATCGCAAAATCCTGGCCGACGGGATCGTCCCCCGCGACCTGATCCTCGGCGCGCCATCCTATCGCCGCGAGATGATCGGCCTCTATGTGCCACACAACTCCTATGTGAATGTCTGCGGCTCGGACCTCATCCGGGGCGAAGACGGCGTTTTCTCCGTCCTTGAGGACAACCTCCGCGTCCCCTCCGGCGTCTCCTACATGCTGGCCAACCGCGACGCGGCCAAGCGCACCTTCCCTGGCACCTACCGCACCGCCGGCGTGCGGTCGGTGGAACGCTATCCCGACCTTTTGCTCTCGACGCTGAAGAGCATGGCGGCGGACTGGCGCCCCGATCCGCAGGTCGTGGTGATGACGCCTGGCGTCTACAATTCCGCCTATTATGAGCACGCCTATCTGGCGCGGCTTATGGGCGCGCCGCTGGTCGAGGGCCGCGACCTCGTGGTTCACGACAACATGGTCTACATGCGCACCACCGTGGGCCTACGCCGTGTGGATGTGATCTACCGCCGCGTCGACGACGACTTCATCGATCCCTTGAGTTTCCGCCGCGATTCCGGCCTCGGCGTCGCCGGCCTGTTCAACGCCTATCGCGCCGGCAATGTGGTGATCGCCAATGCCCCAGGGACCGGGGTCGCCGACGACAAGGCCGTCTATGCCTATGTGCCGGAGATCATCCGCTACTACCTTGGCGAGGACGCCATCCTGCCCAATATCGAGACCTTCCTCTGCCGCGAGCCCGCCCAGCTGAGCTATGTCCTCGCCAATCTGGACAAGCTGGTGGTGAAGGCCGTCGGCGCGTCCGGCGGCTACGGCATGCTGATCGGACCCCACGCCAGCCAAGCCGAGCGGGATGAGTTCGCCCAGCAGCTGAAGGCCGACCCAGCCAACTATATCGCCCAGCCAACCATCCAGCTCTCCACCGCCCCCTGTCTGGTCGACGGGGCGATCGAGCCCCGGCACGTGGACCTGCGTCCCTTCATCCTGGCCGGACAGAAGATGGTGGTGACGCCCGGCGCCCTGACCCGCGTCGCCCTCAAGCGCGGCTCGCTGGTGGTGAACTCCAGCCAGGGCGGCGGGTCCAAGGACACCTGGGTCCTGACCGGGGACGGGAACTGACGCCATGATGCTCGCCCGGGTCGCCGACAGCCTCTACTGGATCGGCCGCTACATCGAACGCGCCGAGCATATGAGCCGGCTGTCGGACGTGATGCTCAACGCCACCCTCGATCAGAACGACGCCGCGGTACAGGTCGCCCGTGTGGCTCTGGCCGCCGTCGGCGATCCCGAAAACCACCTGGCCGACAAGGCGCACCTGGAAGCGGTTCAGGCGATGATCTTCGACCGCGACGACGGCGGCTCGGTGGTCACCTCCCTCGCCCGCGCCAGGGAGAACGCCCGCCAGGTCCGCGACCAGATCACCACGGAGACCTGGGAGCGGCTGAACATGCTCTACCTACGGGTCACCGACAGCTACGCGGAGATCGAATTCTCCCAAGCTTCCTCGTCCTTCCTGCATAACATCGTCGCCGACCTGCACCTGTTCAAAGGCGCCGCCGACGCCACCATGAGTCATGGCGAGGGCTGGGGCTTCCTGATGCTGGGCGTCTATCTGGAGCGGGCTCAGCTGATCGCCCGACTGCTGGACGCCTGTTTCGGCGACAAGGTCGACCGCGATCATCTGAGCGATCACCTCGCCCAGATGGCCGTCCTGCGGATGGCCTGTGCGCTGGAGCCTTACCTGCGCGCCTACACCGCCGACATCCAGCCGCGCTACCTGTTGGAATTTCTGCTGTTCGACCAGGAGTTCCCACGCTCAATCCGCTTCACCACCGCGCGGATCGAAGAGCACCTGACCAAGCTTTCCCGCCACGCCGAAGCTACCGGCCGTGCGGGGCCAGAGCGTCTTGCGGGACGCCTGAGCGCCCGCCTGGAATTCGCCGATATGGACGAGGGCCAAGGCCCCGGCGCTATCCTGGGCGCCGTCGCCGCGGAATGCTCGCGCATCCACCTGGCCATCTATGAGACCTTCGTCGCCTACCCCCTCGAACAGAGGCTGCCGGCCTGATGCTGCTCGAAATTCGCCACCTGACCCAATACGCCTACTCCGAGCCGGTGCATGAGAGCGTCATGGAGCTGTGGGCTCAGCCGCAAAAGAGCTCGCGCCAGCGGCTGATCAGTTTCACCCTGGAGGTCGAGCCGGCGACCCAGCTGTTCTCCTACGTGGATGCCTACGGCAACGCCGTCTACCACTGTGACATTCCCCACCCTCACGAGCGGCTGGTGATCGAAGCCAAGTCGGCGGTCGAAACCAACGAGCCTCCGCTGCTGCCAGACGCTCTGGACCTGCATGAGTGGGATCGGCTGAACGGCGAGTTCGTCAAGGGCGACTGTTTCGACTTCCTGCATCCGCACGGGTTCGCGGTGCCCACGCCGGCGTTGCAGGCCTTCATGAAAACCTACGCCCTGGATGAGCTTGCCCGTGTCGATCCGCTGACGGCGGTGCGCACGCTGAACCAGACCCTCTACGACGCCTTCGCCTACGAGCCCGGCGTCACCGACGCCAACAGTCCGATCGATCACGCCCTGGAGGCCGGACGCGGGGTCTGCCAGGACTTCGCCCACATCATGATCGCCATCTGCCGGTCCTGGGGCGTTCCGGCGCGCTATGTGTCGGGGTACGTCTTCTCCGACCGCACCGCTGGCGGCGACCGCTCCAACCCTGGCGCCACCCATGCCTGGGTCGAGGTCTTCCTGCCCTCCCTGCGCTGGGTCGGGTTCGACCCCACCAACAATGTGCTTACCGGGGAGCGCCATGTGGTGGTCGCCACCGGCCGCGACTACAACGACGTCCCGCCTTCGCGCGGCGTGTTCAAGGGCGATGCTGACTCCGAGCTTTCCGTCGCCGTCCAGGTCCGCAAAGCCCGCGCCGCACAGGTCGAGCCGGAATTCCTGCGGGCGCTCAAACCCACACCAGGCAACGGGGGCCGTCGCCCCTCCATCGCCGCCGCCTTCGACCATCAGCTGCTGCAACAGCAACAGCAGCAGCAATAACGCGGCGTATCGCCCTCGCTTGCGCCCCATTGGTTAATTCGTCGAGCTTAGCAGGAACCTTAGCCGTGCGAGCCTGTTCTCGACATTGCTGACGTGCGTTCATGCGCCGTTCAGCGGCCAGGATGAGGCTGAGGGTCTGTCCGGACAGCCACTGGCGCAAACCGGCAGTTCAGGAGGACTCGTCCATGAAAAAATTCCACATTGCAGCGATCGCGGCGGGCGCCGCGGCGCTCTCCGCGGGCGCCGCATCGGCGCAGCCCGCGCCCAACCTGTTTGAACAGACTTCGACCTCGGCGGTCTATTATCCCGCCGCCCCGCCCAAGTTTGAACTGTCTCAGTATTACTGGGGCGGCCGCCACTACTGCTGGTATCCCGGCGGCTGGCAAGGTCCTGGCTGGTACTGGTGCGGTTACGCTTGGCGGTCCGGCTTTGGCTGGGGCGGCGGTTACGGCTGGCGCGGCTGGGGCGGCGGTCATGGCGGCTACCATGGCGGTGGCGGCTATCACGGCGGCGGCGGGTACCACGGCGGTGGCGGTGGCTTCCACGGCGGCGGTGGCGGCCACGGCGGCGGTGGCGGTGGTCATGGCGGCGGTGGCGGCGGTCACGGCGGCGGCGGTGGTCACCACCACTAAACCGTAAAAGCGCGGTCCTCCTTCCCCGCGCAAGTGGGGAAGGAGATCTCGCTCAATGACCTAGCCAGCTTTTCGGACAACCTCTTCGTCGATCAAGAGGTCTTCGTAGAAGGCGCCGAACGGCCGGGTCGGGTGGGCGATTTGGATTTCCAGAATCCACAGTCCGGTTGTCGGGCAGGTCTCCAGGTCACCGAGATCGCCCGCCTTGTAGATGCCGTGAGGGAAATCGCTGACCCGGTGACCCTTTACCTCCCAGTTTAGCCGCCAGCCCTTCGCCTCCGCGCGCCCGAGCGCGAAGTGGTAAAGCGCCTCGCCGGTCATGCCATCTTTGCGCCAGCGCTCAGCCACTTCGTGCCAAAGCTCCCTCGCCGCCTGGGCGCAGGCCTTCATCTCCGCATCCTCGCCCACGACAAAGGTGTCGCCGGCATCGCCCTCGTGGCCATCCCAGACGACGCCGAGATCGACGAAGAAGATGTCGTCGGCGTTCAGCACCCGATCCGGCTCCATGAGCGCCGCGAACGTCTCGGTGGTGCCTTCACCAAAGCGTAGGATGTTCTTGTGCCAGAGCCGATCCATGCCCATGGCCTCCAACTCGGTCTGCGCCAGGGCGTTGGCCTCGCCTTCCGTCATGCCGGCGCGAACCTGAGGCGCGATACGGCCGATGGCTTCGAACGTCAGGTCGCGCGCTCTGACCATCTTGGTCAGCGAAAAGGTTTCGCCGACGCCTTCGCGCGGGGGATGGACGCCCTCGGTCATGCTCAACTCCTTAGGTGAGAAGCCTCAAAAAGCCGCAGCGCGAGCAAATGTCCACCCGGCTTGTGCGCTCCCGCGGCCTCGACGATGATCCCGCGCACCGGAAGGTCTGGGAGGGCCGCCATGCGCTCATTTGCCGACATTTACGCCCAGGCCGCCGCGCGCAAGGGCGGCGAGGCGGCGCTGGCGGTCTTGCTGGCCCCTCACAGGTCCAAGACCCCCGCCGAACTCGCCGCCATCCCTGACGACCGTTGGCTGTCGCAGATGAGTAGAAGCGTCTTCCGGGCGGGTTTCAATTGGCAGGTGATCGACAACAAGTGGCCCGGTTTCGAAACCGCCTTTCACGCCTTCGACCCGCGCCTGAACGCGGCCATGTCGGATGAGGATTTCGACGCCCACCTGAAGAACGCGGCCATCGTTCGCAATGCGCAGAAAATCCTGTCGGTGCGGGACAACGCCCGCTTTCTGCTGGATCTCGCCGCCGAGCACGGCAGCGGCGCGGCCTTGTTCGCCGCCTGGCCGGACGACGATTTCATCGGCTTGCTGGGGCTGATGAAGAAGCGCGCCTCGCGGCTCTCGGGCGAAACCGCCGCCCGCTTCTTCCGCGACATGGGCAAATCCAGCTTCATCACCACCCGCGATGTCACCGCGGCGCTGATCGCGGCGGGCGTGGTCGATGGTCCGCCGAAGGGCAAGCGCGACCTGGCGGCTGTTCAGGAGGCCTTCAACGGCTGGGCTCAAGACAGCGGCCTCGACCTCACCGCGATGAGCCGGGTCCTCGCTATGAGCACCGGTCTGGAGGGATATGCGCGCTGAGCCCTCTCCCCGAAGGGAGAGGGCGGAGGACGCCTAGATCGGCGCGCGGTAGCGGCGCTGCCAGACGGCGGCGGCGAACAGGGCCGCGGCG
>FSWT01000375.1_pt1 | contig 12584 bp, 9 predicted proteins | sample 1638051 | NCBI WGS metagenome assembly FSWT01 (sample SAMEA3914788, study PRJEB12502) | metagenome | biome: forest; material: soil | place: Canada | collected 2011-07-03 | depth 0.1 m
GAACAGGAGCGGCTGCAGCGCCGCGCCTCGGTCTCGCTCTATGCCCGACTGCAACAGGCGGGCCTGAACGTCACCGTTCCCCAATTCTGGATGGCCAGTGGCGTCCTGGGGGTCTTGGTGTTCATCGGAACAATGGTGTTCCGGATGCCGATCTGGGCGGCTCTTCCGCTTGGCCTGGTCGCCGGGCTCGGCCTGCCGCGCTGGATCATCCAGTTTCTCGCCGGACGCCGCACCAAGAAGTTCACCGGCGACTTCTCCGACGCCATCGACGTCATCGTCCGCGGCATCAAGTCCGGTCTGCCGGTGCACGAGTGCCTGCGCGTCATCGCGCGCGAGAGTCCCGCACCGCTGGGGCCGGAATTCCAGCGACTGGTCAAGAACATCTCCATGGGCATGGGCGTCGATCAGGGCCTGGAGAAGATGTACGAGCGCATGCCGACGCCGGAGCTGCGCTTCTTCACGATCGTGCTGGCCATTCAGGCCAAGACCGGCGGCAACCTGGCCGAGGCCCTGGCCAACCTTTCAGCCGTACTGCGCGCCCGCAAGCTGATGCGCGAGAAGATCAAGGCCCTGTCGTCGGAAGCCACCGCCTCGGCCTTCATCATCGGCTCTCTGCCGATCTGCGTCAGTCTGCTGATCACCGTGACGACGCCGTCCTACATGGCGATCATGTACACCGACAACCGCGGCAAGATGATGCTGGGCGCCGGCGCCTTCGTCGAGATGTTCGGCATCTGGGTCATGCGCCGCATGATCAATTTCAAATTCTAGGGAAGGCTCGGCGATGGATTCAATCCCGGCCCTGGTCACCGACCCCCGCAACCTGCTGATGGTCTTTGTCGCGGTGCTGTCGTTCGCGACCTTTGTCACCCTGGCGAGGCCATGGATGTCGCGCTCGACGCTGGAGAGCCGGCTGAATTCGGTCGCCAACCGCCGTGAGGAGCTGAAGCGCCGTTCGCGCGAGGCGATGGCCGCCTCGAAGCATGGCGGCAGCCTGCGCCACGCCGACGAGGGCGCGGTCAAAAACATCGTTGAGCGGCTGCAGCTCTCCCGCCTGCTCGAAGACCCGAAGGTGGCCGACAAGCTGGCCCAGGCCGGCTATCGCGGCCCCAGGCCCGTCAGCACCTTCTATTTCTTCCGACTGATCACGCCCTTCGTCTTCTTCGCCTTCCTGGCCTTCTATCTCTACGTGGTCCACAGCTTCGGCCTGCCGGCCATGTCGCGGTTCTGCATCTGCGTGGCGGGGCTGACAGGCGGCTACTACGCGCCGAACGTTTTCATCACCAACGTCGCCAACAAGCGAAGGGCCTCGATCGTCGCCGGCTTCCCCGATGCGCTCGACCTTTTGCTGATCTGCGTCGAATCCGGCATGTCGATCGAAGCGGCGCTGCAGAAGGTGAGCCAGGAGGTCGGCGCAGCCTCCATCGAGCTGGCCGAGGAACTGTCGCTGCTGGTCGCGGAACTGTCCTATCTTCCCGACCGCCGCATGGCCTATGAGGGGCTGGCCAAGCGCACCAACCATCCAGGCGTCAAATCGGTGGCCATGGCCATGACCCAGGCCGAGCGCTACGGCACCCCGCTGGGCAACGCGCTGCGGGTGATGGCCAAGGAAAACCGCGAATTGCGCCTGGCCGCGGCCGAAAAGAAGGCCGCCGCCCTGCCGGCCAAGCTCACCGTGCCGATGATCGTCTTTTTCCTGCCGGTGCTGTTCATCGTCGTGCTCGGGCCCTCGATCATCCGGGTCCAGGATGTGATGGCCCACAAGGGCTAGATCGCGCCTAAACGTGCGAAGCGCTTTTCAGCCTGCGATCTAGGCGGAAGCTATCCGCCGGCGCCTTTCAGCGAATCCCACGAGCGCTGCGGGGCCGCCGGCGCCGGCGTGGCCACGGTCTTGCTGGACGCGGCCTGCAGATAGGCGAGGTCGGCGTCGGCCAGCTCCGGCGGCAGGTCGCGCCGCAGCAGCGTCTCGGCCTCGCTCAGCTTGCCCTCAAGGCCCAGGACCAGGGTCAGGTCCTGACGCACCGTCAGATTGGCGGCCGGCTGGGCGGCGGCGCGGCGCAGCAGCGTCTCGGCCTGGGCGTTGTCGCCCTGGGCGGAAAACTCCATCGCCATATTGGTCAGCACCGCCGGATTGTCCGGCGACAGCGCCAGCGCCTGGCGCCAGACGGCCTGGGCGTCGTCGGTGCGGCGGACCTGGGCGTAGGCGACACCCATCAGCGACAGGGGCCGCCAGTCCTTCGGCGCAAGACCCTCGGCCCGCGTCAGCGGATCGATGGCGTAGAAGCCCTGGCTGGCGGCGATGTAGTCGCGCGCCTCCTCCATCAGGCCGTCCATGTTGTTCGGCTCGATCACCAGCGCCTTGCCGGCCGATTGGACGGCGGTGTCGAACTGGCCGAGCGCCCGCAGCGCCGAGGCGAGCTGGACGGCGGCCACCACGTCGGTCGGGTCGATATCCGCCTCGCGGCCCCAGAAGGCGGCGCGGGCCAGGGGCGCGAGCCTGGCGGCGTCGGCGCGGGCCTGCAGGCTGGCCTTTTGCGGCGGCTTCGGCGGCGTTGGCGCGGCGGCCGCCTGCGCCGCGGTCGCCGACCCAGCCGGCGCGGGCGCCTGGGCGGCGGGCGCCGCATGAACAAGCGCCGGCGCCATGAGGACGGCGATCAGCGCTGTGGTGGCGAAGGACGGGGCGCGGGACATCGGCGTTGTAGCTCCCAATGCGGCGGGCTAGGGCTTTTTCGAAGCGGCTCTGAGTCCAGCATCGGTCACGGCCGTCAACGAAGCGTTAAGCCTAACCAAACCTTACCGAGCGATAGGGCGCCCATGACCGACCTGATCCTGACAGAAGCCGACGGCGAGATTCGCGACCTGCACGCCATCGCCGAGGCTGATCTGGAGGACTTCCTGGCCAGCCAGCCGCCCGGCCTCGCCCGCCTCGCCGCGCTTCAGGGCTTTAAGGCCAAGACCGGCCAGCTCCTGGTCGCGCCAGGCGAGGGCGAGGCGTCGATTGCTGTGTTCGGCCTCGGCAAGGGCGCGCGCGCCGATGGCATGGCCTTTCGCGCCCTGCCGGCCCGCTTGCCGTCCGGCGACTACCGCCTGGCGACGGTCCCGTCCAATGTTCCAGCCGAGGCGATCGCCCTGGCCTGGGCGCTCGGCGGTTATCGCTTCGAGCGTTACCGCAAGGTTCCGAAGGACGGTGAGGCGCGGTTGCTCGCGCCGGAGGGCGTCGATGTCGTCGAGGTCAGGAGCCTGGCTGAGGCCACGGCCCTGGCCCGCGACCTGATCAATGTCCCGGCCAACGACATGGGCCCCGTCGCGCTGGAAATGGCCGCGCGCGAGGTCGCCGAGGCCTTTGGCGCGACGGCGGCGGTCGTAGTGGGCGACGACCTGCTGGATCGGAACTATCCCGCCGTCCACGCCGTCGGCCGCGCCGCCGCGCCTGCCCGTGCGCCCCGCATGATCGAGCTGAGCTGGGGCGAAGCGGGCCCGCTGCTCACCCTGGTCGGCAAGGGGGTGGTGTTCGACACTGGCGGCCTGGACTTGAAGCCCTCGGCCGGCATGCGGCTGATGAAGAAGGACATGGGCGGCGCCGCCCACGCCCTGGCGCTGGCGCGCATGGTGATGGCGGCTGGGCTGCCGGTGCGGCTCGTGGTGCTTTTGCCGGTGGTGGAGAACGCCGTCGCCGGCGACGCCATGCGGCCGGGCGACGTGCTGGCCTCCCGCAAGGGCTTGAGCATCGAGGTCGGCAATACCGACGCCGAGGGCCGGCTGATCCTGGCCGACGCCCTGGCCCGCGCCGCAGAGCTGGCGCCGGACCTGACGCTGGACTTCGCCACCCTGACCGGCGCGGCGCGCGCGGCCCTGGGCCCGGAGGTCATCCCCTTCTACACCGACGACGACGCCTTGGCCGGCGAACTGGCGGCGGCCGGCGAGGCCGTCGGCGATCCGCTCTGGCGCATGCCGCTCTGGGCCGGCTACGAGCCAGCGCTGGATTCGGACATCGCCGACATCAAGAACGACCCCGACGCCTGGGCCCAGGCCGGCTCGGTGACGGCGGCGCTGTTCCTGAAGCGATTCGCGCCGGAAGGCGCCTGGGCGCACTTCGATATCTTCGGCTGGAATCCGCGCAATCGACCCGGCCATCCGGCCGGCGGCGAGGCGCAGGCGATTCGCGCCGCCTATGCGGTGCTGAAGTCGCGCTACGCCAGAGCGGGATGAGGAAAAGTGCGAAGCGGTTTTCCGCCCGCATCCCGCTCCAACTCTTTTGAACTACTTGGCGGCGGAGGACGCCGCGCTGGCCGCCGCCGGAGCGCCGGACGCAGCCGGTGCGCCTGACGCGGCCGGAGCTCCCGATGCCGCCGGGGCGCCGGAGGCCGCCGGCGCAGCCGCCGCCTTCGGATTCGGCGCCGGGATCGGCAGGGTCGAGCCCAAGGTGTGCAGGTAAGCGATGACGTTGATGCGGTCCTGGCGTTGCTTCAGGCCGACGAAGGTCATCTTGGTGCCGTCCAGATAGTTCTGCGGCCCGGTGATGAAGTCGTTGATGTGGGCGTAGTCCCACACCGGGTGGCTCTGGCCGAAGGCCTTCATCGCGTCGGAATAGGCGAAGCCCGGGTGGGTGCCCGGCTGGCGGCCGACGACGCCCCAGAGGTTCGGGCCGGTCATGTTCGGACCGCCCTGGTCGAGGTTGTGGCAGGCCTGGCACTTGGTCGCGACGACCTTGCCGGCGGCGACGTCAGCCTTGGGCAGCTCCGTGCCCCAGTCGATCGGCAGCTCGGGCGCAGCGGCCGGGCCGCCGGTGTCTTCAGCGGCGATGGTGATCGCGTAGCCGGCCTTGGCGGGCGGGTGATATTCGAAAATGATATTCGAAAGTTCGCCCAGGCCGAAAATGGCCAGACCGGTCGCCAGCACCGCGCCGGCGATCTTGTTAAAGCCTAACTCGTCGCTCATCCCGCTCGTCAGCCCTCTAACGCGTGCGCTCATTGGCAAGGCGGCTCTTGAGCCCATCCTTGCGCTCGCGTCTCTGACACGCTACCGGCCGGCACGCAACCGGCCAAATGGGGCCAGGACGCGCCCCGATCCGGTTAGGGTTCGTATGCATCCGATCGTGCTTATTCCCGCCCGCATGGCGGCGTCGCGCCTGCCGGGTAAGCCGCTGGCCGACATCGGCGGCGTGCCCCTAATCGTCCGGGTGCTGAGACAGGCCGAGGCCGCCGGCGTCGGCCCGGTCGCGGTGGCCGCCGGCGACGCCGAGATCGCCGCCGCGGTCGAGGCCGCGGGCGGCCGCGCGGTGCTGACCGACCCCGATCTGCCCTCCGGCTCCGACCGGATCCTGGCCGCGCTGGCCGCGCTCGATCCAGAGCGTCGCCACGATGTGGTGATCAACCTGCAGGGCGACATCCCCTTCCTCGACCCGGCCTTGGTCAGCGCGTGCGCCGGCCTGCTGGACCGTGAGCCGGACTGCGATATCGCCACCCTGATCGCGCCGGAAGCCTCGCCGGCCGAGCGCACGGATCCCGACTGCCCCAAGGCGATCGTGGCGCTGGCGCCGGGCGCAAAGTCCGGCCGGGCGCTCTATTTCACCCGCTCGACCCTCTATGGCGATGGGCCCGTCTGGCGGCATATCGGCATCTATGGCTACCGGCGCGAGGCGCTGCACCGGTTCGCCGCCGCCCCGCCGTCGCCGCTCGAGCGGCGCGAAAAGCTCGAACAGCTGCGCGCGCTGGAGCTTGGCCTTTCGATCTGGGCCGCGGTCGCCGACGCCATGCCGATCGAGGTCAACACCCCGGCCGAACTTGCCATCGCCCGCGCCCACGCCGAGAAGACCCGATGACCGACCGACCGAAGATCGCCTTCCAGGGCGAAATGGGCGCCAACAGCCATGAGGCCTGCCGCGACTATTTCCCCGACTATGAGCCCATGGCCTGCGCCACCTTCGAAGACGCCTTCGAAGCGGTGAAGAGCGGCGCGGCCGCGCTCGGCATGATTCCGGTGGAAAACTCCACCGCCGGCCGCGTCGCCGACGTCCATCACCTGTTGCCGAATTCGGGCCTGCGAATCATCGCCGAGCGGTTCAAGCCGATCCGCTTCCACCTGATGGCCAATCCGGGCGTGGCGCTCGGCGACGTGCGCACGGTCGCCTCCATGGCCATCGCGCTCGGCCAGTGCCGCAAGGTGCTGCGCAAGCTGGGCGTGGCCACCGAAGCGGTCGGCGACACCGCCGGCGCGGCCAAGAGGCTCGCCGAGCATCCCGATCCCACGCGCGCGGCCATCTCGCCGGAGCTGGCGGCGCAGATCTACGGCCTCAATATCCTTATGCGTGATGTTGAGGACGAGCGGCACAACACCACCCGCTTTCTGGTGATGACCGCCGATCCCAATCCGCCGCGGCCGCCGGCCAATGCGCCCTGCGTGACCAGCTTCATCTTTCGGGTCCGCAACCTGCCGGCGGCGCTCTACAAGGCGCTGGGTGGCTTTGCGACCAACGGCGTCAACATGACCAAGCTGGAAAGCTACATGGAGAACGGCGCCTTCACCGCGACCTTCTTCTACGCCGAGGTCGACGGCCAGCCCGAAGACACCAACCTGGCCCGCGCCTTCGAGGAGCTGGGCTTCTTTTCCGAACGCTTCGAGATCCTCGGCGTCTATCCGGCCGACCCCTATCGCCAGGAAGCCGGTGCGAGGTCCGCCTAAGCGAGGGTGACCCGCAGGCGCGGCATGGCCCAGCAGGCATGGCCCATGTCCTGCGCCATCATCGCCAGCCCTTCCGGGCCGATATAGCCGCGATAGCTGAAGGGCGGAAACGACAGGCCCTCCCGGTGCAGGTCGGCCCTGATCAGCAGCGCCGCCGCGCCGACGCCGTCAACCCGGACGAGGTCGTCATTGCGGAAGGCGTCGAGGTAGAGCCGGCCCGATCCGGGCGGGGTTTGGAACAGCCCGTCCACCAGGAAGCGGGGAGCGTCGCGTCCGCCGCTGTCTGGCGCGAAGCGGAAGGTGCTAAAGTCACGCGTCGCACCGTCCGCGCCGACGCCGTGAGCCGCCACGATCTCCCGTTCGGCGGCGAGTAGCTGTCGTAGAAGGTCGGGCGGATAGTCCAGGGCGAGCGCATCGAGCCACAGCACATGCTCATGGTCGCCGAGTGCGGCGCTGACCAGCCGATTGCGGGCGCGGGCCTCGGCCTCCGCGCGGCGTCGGGCATGGCCAGGCCAGTCGGTCAGGCCTGGTCCGTCGTCGTGGCGAAACGCCCGCGCATTGGCGAGGTCGGCAGCGAGGGCCTCCATGGCTTCGGCCCATGCGCCATCGGCTTCGTCGCGGCGGCCGGCCTCGATGACGGCCAGCGACAGGCGCGCCGGATCGTAGTCGAGGCGGCGCAACAGCTCGACATAGCGCCGCGGAGGCGCAGCGGCCGTAACCGCGGTGAGGATCAGAACCTCCGGATCGGGGCTCATCGGTCGTCGCCGCGGCGCCGCCACGCCTTGGCGACATTGTTCGAGGCGGTCGCGAATCCGCCGGCCGGTCGCTTCGCCGCTCAGGTGCGATTTGACCCATTGCTGGCCCCGCTCGCCGACCTGCCGGGCCTCATCCGGATCGGCGGCGACCTGCCGCATCAAGGCCGCGGCGGCCTGCGGGTTGGGCTCGGCCCAGATCGACCCCGCCTCGTAGTCGCCGTTCGCCGCGCCGAGCACAGCCAGTTCGTACGGAACCAGATAGGCGGTGTCCGGCGACATGAAGTCCATATTGCCCGAATAGGCCGAGGCGATGACCGGGCGGCCGTAATACATCGCCTCGGCCATGGTCCGGCCGAACCCCTCGGCGCGGTGCAGCGAGACGTAGCAATCACAGGCGGCGATGGCGCCGAGCGTCTGTTCGACGCTCCAGTCCTCCATGACGATGCGGATGTCCGGCCGGTCCGCCGCCAGCGCGGCCAGGTGCGCGAACTGGCCGGCGTTCAGCCCGCGGCCCTTGAGGATCAACATCACCGAAGCGGCGGGCGCCGGGAACGCTGACGAAAAGGCGGCGATGAGGCCGTCCGGGTTCTTGCGGGTGAAGTTGCTTAGGGCATCGTAGGCGAAGAAGAAGATGAAGGTCTCGGCCGGCCATCCCAGGCCCGCTCGGTCGATGATCGGCTCCGGCAGTTCGATCGTATGCGGCATGACCGTCACCGGCACGGCCGCGTCCTTGGCGATGGCGGCGGCGGCATGGGCGCTCGGGGCCCAGATTTCGTCGTAGAGCGCATGGAAGGCCCGCCAGGCCGCCGGCGGGTTCGGCGTCTCCCAGGCCCAGACACCGATGGTGAAGGCGCGGTCCGCGCCGCGGATTTCCAGGTTCGAAGGGTGCGTCGCGACCACATAGGCGAATTCGCCGGGGTTGAGATGGACCAGGTTGACCGGCCAGATCGGAAGACCGGGATCGGGCTGGCGCCGCGAAGGCGCGGGCATCGGTTGCGGATGCGAATCCGTCCAGGCGATCGGCTCGATGGTGAAATGCAGGCCTGAGGCCGCCAGGGCTGTCGCCGTCCCGCGCGCCGAGGTCGCGATCCCGCTCGTGGACGCGAAGGCTCCGAAGAGTCTGACGCTGATCTGCGCGTCGTCGGCCTGCGACGGCATGGGCCTGCGCCATGCCTCGATTGGCAGGCGCTTGGCCAGTTCGGTCAGCACGGCTTCGTGGCGGTCCGGCTCGAATGGCGCCGTGATCGCCTGGGCGTCCTCGTCCGCGTCCTGGACATGCACCATCAGACGCGACAGGTCGGACAGGGCCACGCGAACTTGGGAAAACCGGGCCTCGAGGCTGGCGTCCTGGTACTGGCTCGCCTCCTCCGCTGGGCCCGGAAACGCCGATCGCAAGGCCAGGACCGAACTTGGCAGCGGCTGGTTATGGACCACGCCCAGCGCCGGGGCGGCCGGGCGCCAGGCCGTCCAGCTCCGCATCCGGCAGGCCGCGGCGCCGGTCGCTTTCAAGATGTCGTACTGGATCTCCAGGCGTCGCGGGTCGTGCAAATCGGCTTCGTCCCACCGGCAGAGGACGGCGCCGGAGGCGAGGCCGACGGCTAGCTTGAGTTGCTCGGCGGGACTGGCCGGCGCGTCCGGGCGGAACAGTTTGACGTCGGGACGGCCCAGAGCGTGGACATGGTCGAGAAGCCGCCGGTCGGGCGCACCGGCGACGATCACCAATTCCCGCTCCGCGTAGGTCTGCCGCAGATAGGCCTCGACGGCGCGTCCGGTGAGTTCGGATCGGCCTTGGGCGAGCAACAGGCAGGAGATTTTCGGTGGGGCAGGGGTGTGATCGAACCCCGCCGCCGGGCGGGCCGGATCGTTGAAGCCGACCCGGATTTCGCGCGGCAGGCCGCCGTCCCAGATGGCCCGGCCATTCCAGCCGTCGTCCCAATAGTGCGCCATATAGGCCTGACGGGTGGCGGCTTCCCAGAACTCCAGGTCGTGAATGCGGCCGCTCCAGCAGTCCGCCTTGGCGAACGGATAGATCGCTTCGGGCGGCAGGATGCGGATGGACTCGCGACGGGCATAGTCGTGGAAGGCTCGGGTCAGAGCGAGCGATGTGTCCGCCGCGTCGGCCATCCGCCTGACAAAGGCATCCCAGAAATCGTGACCGGCCTCTGCGGCGATGAAGGCAGGACAGAGCAGCCGATCGAAGCCGGCTTCAGCGGCCTGGGCGTCGCTTTCAAGATGAGCGGCGGGCTCGGCGCCGAGCGCCAGGCCGGCGCCTTCGATCAACGGCTCGATAGGTTTCAGGCACTCACTATCGAAGTCGGCATAGACGCCGCCGAACCTATGCAGGATCAGGGCGCGGCCGAGATCGAAGCGGCGCCTCGCTTCGCCCAGTCCGTAGAGGGCGGACAGCTGCGGGTAGTCGGCCGCCACCAGGGCCGAGATGTCGGCCTCGGTCCAAAGGCGCATCTCCCAATCGGGATGCAGCCGCTCCCAGGTCTCACGGAACGCGCGATAACGGTCGGGTGGGTCTGTGCCGCTCCAGAGCTGATGGATGACTTGCGCGATCGCCATGCCGGTCTTGGTCTTCCGATCAAGGGCGCGCCGTCAAGGCCGCCGATGGCGGGTCAGGTTGGCGCGCCCTTTACCGCCGTTCCGAAGATCGCGTCGCGACGTTCGGGCCCGAGGATGGTGATCGCCGCGATGATCACCGCCGCGACCGCCGCGACCAGGGCCATGGCCAGGCCGTAGTTGTTGTGGTGGGCCTCGGCGATCTGGGCCTGCCAGACGGCGTTGCCGGAGGCCAGCAGATTGCCGACCTGATAGGCGTAGCCGGGAAAGGCGCCGCGCGCGTCGGCGGGCGCCAGCTCGTTCAGGTGCACCGGGATAATGCCCCAGGCGCCCTGGACCATGAACTGCATCGCAAAGGCGCCCAGGCCCAGCAGCACGATGGTGTGCGAAAAGGCCCAGAGCGGGATGGCCAGCAGCGACAGCAGCGAGGCCACGACGATGCCCCACCGGCGTCCCAGACGCTCGGACCAGGCCCCGAACAACAGCCCGCCGCCGATCGCGCCGACATTGCCGAGCGCGGTCAGGAGCCCGGTGACATGGGTGTCGTACCCCAGGCCCTTCTGCATGAAGGTCGGATAGAGGTCCTGGGTGCCGTGGCTGAAGAAGTTGAAGGCGGTCATCAGCGCCACGACATAGAGCGCCATCTTCCAGTGCTTGCGGAAGAACCAGAGGCCGCAAAGCGCTAGCGGCGCGTCGATGGCGTAGACCCAGGTCAGGATCGGAACCTTCAGCATCGGCCCGACCACGGCCGGCCCGATCGCGACAGCCAGGGCCAGAAGGCCCAGCCCCATCAGGAAGAGCGGGCTACGGCCATTGGCGCGGGCGTGCTCGACCTGGAATCCGGGCGATTCGCGCACCGAAAACTGGATGAAGATCGCCAGCACCGCCGGGATGGCGCCGACGATGAACATGCCGCGCCAACCGATCCGGTCGAACAGAAAGAAGAAGACCGCCGAGGCCAGCAGGTAGCCGGCCGCGTATCCCTCCTGCAGCAGGCCTGAAATGATGCCGCGCGCTTTCGGCGGGATGGATTCCAGGGCCAGCGACGCCCCGACCCCCCAGACCCCGCCCATGGCGAAGCCGAACAGGGCGCGCAGCAGGAGCAGGATGGCCAGGGTGGGGGCGAAGGCCGAGCCCAACTCCAGCAGCGAATAGAGCAACACATTGGTCATCAGGATCGGCCGGCGGCCGTAGCGGTCGGCCATCATGCCGAAGACCAGGGCTCCGAACGGCCGCGCCGCCAGGGTCAGCGTGCTGGCCACCACCACGGCCGAGACGTCGGCGTGGAAGTCGGCGGCGATGGCCTTGAACATGAAGACCATCAGAAAAAAGTCGAAGGCGTCCAGGGTCCAGCCCAGGAAGCTGGCGGCGACCGCGCTCCACTGATGCCGGTCGAGACCGCGCAGCTCCGACAGCGTCGTCATGGACTACTCCCCCCAAACCCGGCTGTTGCTCAGCCTTCTTCCGCCCAGGCCCTGATCAGTTGGGAGGCGATGGCCATGCCGCCGGGCGCACGGGCGTCGCTCAGTTCGCCGGCGATCATCTTGCGGGTCTCTTCGCGGGTGAACCAGCGCACCTCTTCGATCTCGATCTGGTCGGCGACCGCCTGGTCGTTCTCCACCTCGCAGATCAGCCCGATCATCAGCGACGAGGGATAGGGCCAGGGCTGGGTCGAGTGGTAGCGCACGCTGGTGGTGCGCAGGCCCGCCTCCTCATAGACCTCGCGCGCGCAGGCCTCCTCGATGCTTTCGCCGGGCTCGAGGAAGCCGGCCAGGGCCGAATACATGCCCTTCGGCCACACCGCCTGGCGGCCGAGCAGGCAGCGCTCGCCGATGGTCGGCAGCATGATCACCACCGGGTCGGTGCGCGGGAAGTGCTCGGTGCGGCAGCTCTCGCAGACCCGCTTCCAGCCGCCCTCGATGGCCAGGGTCGGCTGGCCGCAGGAGGAGCAGAAGCCGTGGCGGCGGCGCCATTCGAACACTGCCTTGGCCGTGGCCAGAATGGCCGCGTCGCCGCCGGGCAGGCGCAGCGCGATGGCCCGCAGGTCCTCAAACCGTCCCATGCCGGACAGCGGCCCATCCGCCGGATCGAGCGCGGTCTCCAGGTCGACGGCGAAGACCGCGGTCTCTTTCCACAGGCCGAGGAAAAGCAGACGCTGGTCGCTGCTGGCGACTTCGCGCGCCAGGCCGATGGGCAGGTAGGCGATGCGCAGGCCCTTGTCCGGCCCGGGCGCGTCCTCGACCAGGGGCTTGCCGTTCCAGACGGCGACGGCGAGCGTGTCGGGATTGTCCAGCTGGGCGTCGATCCAGTCCGGATCGCTCCGCTTGTAGCTCACCCGGTCGAGCGGGCTGCCGGCGAAGGTGTTGGTGAAGGCGGTCAGGGGCATGCATGGCTCATAACCCGCCGAACGCGCTTCGTCAGCTTCGGCGTGCGCCAGCGTCGCACCGCCCTTGCGTCCGTCGGCCTGGCCCGCGATATTGGGGCCGGAGGCTGGCGGTGGGCGGAGTCCTCGCCAACCTGGTCAGGTCCGGAAGGAAGCAGCCACAACGAGTTTCGCTCCGGGTCGCCGTTCAGCCTCCACCC
>FSWT01000453.1_pt1 | contig 12567 bp, 12 predicted proteins | sample 1638051 | NCBI WGS metagenome assembly FSWT01 (sample SAMEA3914788, study PRJEB12502) | metagenome | biome: forest; material: soil | place: Canada | collected 2011-07-03 | depth 0.1 m
CATGGCCATGCAGGCGGCCATCTGCCGGCCGTTCATGATCCCGCCGGCGGCCAGCACCGGCACGTCGCGGATCGGCTTGATGGCGTTCAGCACCTCGGGCACCAGCACCATGGTGGTGACTTCGCCGCAATGGCCGCCGGCCTCCGTGCCCTGCACGACCAGGATGTCGACCCCGGCATTGACCTGGCGGATGGCGTGCTCCTTGGCGCCGACCAGGGCCGCGACCGGCACGCCGTGCGTCTTGCCCATCTCGATCATCGCCGGCGGCGGCACGCCTAGCGCATTGGCGATCATCTTGATCGGGTGTTCGAACGCCGCCTCCAGGACGCGCAGCGCCGTCTCCGGATCGAACGGCTGCGGCCGGTCGTCGGAAATCTCCTGAACCGCCAGCTGCACGCCGGCCTTTTCCAAAAGGTCGGCGGCGAATTTCCGGTGCTGGTCCGGCACCCGGGTCTGCAGGCTGTTGTAGGTGACCCCGACCTCGCCGGCCGTGGCCATGTTCTCGGGCACCAGCACGTCCAGGCCGTAGGGCTTGCCGTCGACGTGCTCGTCGATCCACTTCAGCTCGCGATGGACGCTCTCTGGGCTATGGCCAGTCGCGCCGAGAACGCCGAAGCCGCCGGCGCGGCTGACCGCGGCGACCACGTCGCGGCAGTGGCTGAAGGCGAAGAGCGGAAACTCGATGCCCAGCATCTCGCAGATCGGTGACTTCATGGCCGTTTCCTCCGCCGCGTTGGCCGCACGCTAGTCCTATGCCGCGAGGGAAGAAAAGCCTTTCGCGCCAGAGCTGGACTTCAGACGCTGAGCGCCAGGACGCGGCTGATGGCGGTCAGGTCGCGGCCGGACTCGGCGCTCCAGGCGCTGAAGGCCTTTTGCACCGTCTGCATGTCGCGCTTGCCGCTGGGCGGACGGGTCAGGACGCCCTCGCGGATCAGGGCGGCGGTCACGTCGCGCGAGGTGATGAAGCTTGGCTTGCCCAGGCTGCGCAGGAACCGCATGGCGCTCTCGCCGCCCAGCCGCGAGGCGCGGGTCTTGAGCAGCTCCAGCAGGCCGGCATAGTCATCGTCCGGCCAGTCGGCGAAGGCCCTGGCGGCGCTGCCGTGCTCGGCCGCCAGATCCAGCAAAAAGCGGGCGTTGGACTGCACCGACAGCACCTTCTGCGCGTTGCGCACGATGCGCGCGTCCTTGAGCAGGGCGTCGAAGGTCTCCTCGCTCATGGCGGCGCACAGCCTCGGGTCGAAGCCGTTGAAGGCCGCCTCGAAGCCCGGCCACTTGTTCTCGATCACCTTCCAGGAAAACCCGGCCTGGAAGACCCGTTCGGTCATCATGGCCAGGATGCGGTCGTCGGGCGTGGCGGCGATCTCGTCGTGCGTCTTCGGCTTGTGCTCGGCGATCAGCGCTTCGAGCGCTTCCGGCCCGCCTTTGCGCGCGGCGGCGATGGCGTAGATGGCGGCGAAGCTCCCCATGATCAGCCGCCGCCCTTTTCGCGCATCGAGACCTCGTCCCAGAGGTGGATTCGATAGCCGTCCGGGTCGAGCAGGACGGCGCCATAGCCCCAGAAGACCTTCATCGGCGGATGTACGAAGGCGACGCCGGCGGCGGCCAGTTCGGCGTGCCTGGCCTCGACGTCGGCGACCTGGACGGTGAAGCCGAGCACGGGACTGGCGATCACCTCGCCGTTTTCCAGAAAGACGGTCAGGTCGCTCTCGTCGACCATGGCCACGGCCGAGCGGTCCGGAATCTCGAACTCGACCTTGAAGCCCAGCACATCGCGCCACCAGTCGCGCGAGCGCCGCCAGTCGCTGACCGGCAGGGACATATGGTCCAGCCTCACCATGCGGGCGTCTCCATCCGAGGTCGTCAGTCTGCCCGCGGCGGCGGCGCCGTCAAGCTTCGGGGAGGGCCGCGAATGCGGCCGCCGGTCCCATGCGAATCAGGGTTGCGCTGGTGTTATAGTTATATATAACACTGCTGCAGTAAGTCACCGCAGAGCCATGAAACGGTCGATGAGAACATGCCTGACAGCACGCGTGGTTTTGACGGGGGGCCCGCCATGCATCGCCATGGGGCCAGGGCGAGACGGCCGGTCGGTGCGACCGACCGCGCCGCTCGCATAGGGACGATCCGGAACAGACAATGGATTCAGAGTGGAATGACAGCCAACCCATCTACCGCCAGCTTCGCGATCAGGTGCTGGCCATGATGCTCGACGGCCTGCTTAAGGAAGGCGATCCGCTGCCGTCCGTTCGAACCGTCGCGGCGGAATACCGGGTCAACCCGTTGACCGTGCTCAAGGCCTACCAGGACCTGGTCGACCTCGGCCTGGTCGAGAAGCGGCGTGGCCTCGGCATGTTCATGACCGACGGCGCCCGCATCCGGCTGCTCGGCGCAGAGCGGCGGAAGTTTCTCAGCGAACAGTGGCCGCAGATCCTGGCCACCATTCAGCGGCTCGGCCTTAAGCCCGAGGAGCTGCTGGCCGCCGGCGGCGACGAGGCCCCGGCCACGACAGGCGAGGAGTCCTGAACCCCATGGCCTGCATAGAAGCCCGCGGCCTGCGCAAGGCCTATGGCGCGACGGTGGCGCTGGACGGCATCGACCTCAGCGTCGAGACCGGCCGCATCCTCGGCCTGATCGGCCCCAACGGCGCCGGCAAGACCACGGCGCTAAGCGCCATTCTCGGCCTCACGCCCTACCAGGGCGAGCTGAAGGTGCTCGGCCGCGATCCCTGGCGCGAGCGTGACGAACTTATGGCCGATGTCTGTTTCATCGCCGACGTCGCGGTGCTGCCGCGCTGGATGCGGGTCAGCCAGGCGGTCGACTATGTCGCCGGCGTGCATCCCAGGTTCGATCGCGCCAAGGCCGAGGCCCTGCTCGCCAAGACGACCATCAAGTCCGCCAGCCGGGTCAGGGAGCTGTCCAAGGGCATGGTCGCCCAGCTGCACCTGGCCCTGGTCATGGCCATCGACGCCCGGCTGCTGGTGCTGGACGAGCCGACGCTCGGCCTCGACATCCTCTATCGCAAGTCGTTCTACGACACCCTGCTGAACGACTATTTCGACAACAGCCGCACCATCGTGGTCACCACCCACCAGGTCGAAGAGGTGCAGCACATCCTCACCGACCTGATGTTCCTCAATCGCGGCCGCATCGTGCTGAACACCAGCATGGACGCGTTCGAGGAACGCTATGCCGAAGTGCTGGCGCTGCCGGAACACGCCGCCGAGGCGCGAGCGCTCGGACCGCTCCAGGAGCGCCAGGTGTTCGGGCGCAGCCTCTTTCTCTTCGACAATGTCGACCGCGACCGGCTCGCCGCCCTCGGCGAGGTCAAGACACCCAGCATCGCCGACCTGTTCGTCGCCGTGATCGGCGCCGATCAGGCCGAGCCGCAAAGGCCCGCCGCATGAGCATCCAGACCGAAATCGACGACGATCGCCCGGCGCTGCCGCCCCGGATCCTGTCGAAGACCCGGCCCTTCTATTGGTCGGTGCGGCGGGAGCTCTGGGAGAACCGTTCGATCTATGTCGCGCCCGCCGCGACCGCCGCCATCGTGCTTGCGGGCCTGCTGATCGGGGCGATCAACCTGCCGCACCATCATCTGGTCGTGACCCTGGACGACGCCGTCCCCAGTCACCAGACGGCGGCCGGCATACCCTTCGAGGCCGCGGGCGCCGTTATCCTGATCGCCGCCTTCGTCGTCGGCTTCTTCTATTGCCTCGGCGCGCTGCAGGGCGAACGCCGCGACCGCTCGATCCTGTTCTGGAAGTCGCTGCCGGTCTCCGACCTGACCACGGTGATGGCCAAGGCGACCATTCCGATTGTTGTCCTGCCGCTGGTCACCTTCATGGTCGTTGTCGTGACCCAGCTTGTCATTCTTCTCGCCAGTTTCGTCATCCTGCCCATGGTCGGCTTTCCGGCCAATGCGATGCTGACCCAGTTTCCCCTGCTCAGCACCTGGGCGACCCTGGCCTACCTGCTGATCTGCCTGGCGCTCTGGCACGCGCCGATCTGGGGCTGGCTGATGCTGGTCTCGGGCTGGGCCAGGCGCGCGACCTTCCTGTGGGCGGTCGGACCGCCGATCGCGCTGGCGGTCTTCGAACGGCTCGCCTTCGGCACCCACTATGTGGACGCGATCTTGCGCGACCGCTTCAAGGGCGCGCTGACGGCCGCCTTCGGCGCCACGATCGACGCCAAGGGTCATGCCCATATCGACGCCGATCATCTCGACCCGATTCAGTTCTTCTCCAGCCCCGGCCTCTGGATCGGCCTCATCGTCGCGGCCGGCCTGTTCGCCGCCGTCGTCTGGCAGCGCCGCTACCGCACGCCGATCTGATCGCCTGGAGGGGTCGGCGCGAATGATCGGCGAGGGCTGACCTCGGCGGCGGAAGCGCCTATCTTCCGGGCATGACCGACACGATCGCCGACGCGCCCGAAACCTTCGCCGACATCCCCCGCGAACTGACCCAGGACGGGCCGGTGACCCGGCTCTATCTGGTCGACGGCTCCGGCTACATCTTCCGCGCCTATCACGCCCTGCCGCCGCTGACGCGCAAGTCCGACGGCCTGCCGGTGGGCGCGGTGGCCGGCTTCTGCAACATGCTGTGGAAGCTCCTGGTCGACATGAAGGCCGCGCCGGACGCGCCGACCCACCTGGCGGTGGTCTTCGACCATTCCGAGAAGACCTTCCGCAACGACCTCTATGCCGAATACAAGGCCCACCGGCCGCCGGCGCCGGAGGACCTCGCGCCACAGTTTCCGCTGGTGCGCGAGGCGACCAAGGCCTTCGGCGTGCCGTGCATCGAGCTGCCGGGCTATGAGGCCGACGACCTGATCGCCGCCTATTCCTGCCATGTGCGCGACCAGGGCGGCGAGGTGGTGATCGTCTCCTCCGACAAGGACCTGATGCAGCTGGTCGGCGATCGGGTCTCGATGTTCGACCCGATGAAGAATATCCGCCTTGGGCCGTCCCAGGTGGCCGAGAAGTTCGGCGTGCCGCCGGACAAGGTGGTCGACGTCCAGGCCCTGTGCGGCGATTCCGTCGACAATGTCCCTGGCGCGCCGGGTATCGGCATCAAGACCGCCTCGGCCCTGATCCTGGAATATGGCGACCTCGACACCCTCCTGGCCCGCGCCGGTGAGATCAAGCAGGACAAGCGCCGCCAGACCCTGATCGACTTCGCCGACCAGATTCGCCTGTCGCGCGAGCTGGTGCGGCTGGACTGCGAGACGCCGCTGCCCTCGCCGCTGGAGACGCTGGGCGTCGAGGATCCGGACCGGGTGGTGCTGGCCGAGTTCCTGGAGACCATGGAGTTCCGCACCCTGGCGCGGCGCGTCGACGAGGCGCTGACCGGCGGCTCCAAGCCGAAGCCGCAGCCGGCGGCCGAGGCCGCGCCCCCGGCGGCGATCGATCACGCCGGCTATGTCTGCGTGCGCGATCTCGCGACCCTGGACGGCTTCATCGCCAGGGCGCGGGCACAAGGGCTGGTCGCATTCGACACCGAGACCGACGCGCTCGATTCGGCCAATGCCGACCTCTGCGGCGTCTCCCTGGCCGTCGCGCCGGGCGAGGCCTGCTACATCCCGGTCGGCCATTGCAGCGAGTCCGAAGGGCTGCAGTTCGAGACCACGCCGGACCTTGAGCAGATCCCGCTCGATCAGGTCATCGCGCGGCTCAAATCCCTGCTGGAAGACCCCTCGGTGCTCAAGGTCGGCCAGAACGCCAAGTACGACATGGCCGTCCTGTCGCGCTTTGGGATCGCGGTCGCGCCGATCGAAGACACCATGCTGATCTCCTATGTGCTTGAGGCCGGCATGCACAATCACGGCATGGACGAGCTCGCCAAGCTCTGGCTGAACCATGAGCCGATCAGCTTCAAGACGGTGGCCGGGAGCGGCAAGGCGCAGAAAAGCTTCAAGCACGTGGCGCTGGAGCCGGCGACCGCCTATGCCGCCGAGGACGCCGACGTCACCTTGCGGCTCTATCGGCATCTGCGCCCTCGCCTGGCGCGCGAGGGCGTGCTCGCCGTCTATGAAACGCTGGAGCGGCCGATGCCGGCGGTGCTGGCGCAGATGGAATGCGAGGGCATCCGTATCGATCCCGAGCAGCTGCGGCTGCTCAGCCACGACTTCTCCATGCGCATGGCCGACCTGGAAGCCGAGGCGCAGAAGATCGTCGGCCGGCCCTTCAACCTGGGATCGCCCAAGCAGATCGGCGACGTGCTGTTCGGCGAAATGGGCCTGCCCGGGTCCAAGAAGACCGCGACCGGCGCCTGGGGCACCGATGTGCGCATCCTGGAGGACCTGGCCGCCCAGGGTCACGCCCTGCCGCGCGTGCTGCTCGACTGGCGCCAGCTCTCCAAGCTGAAGGGAACCTATACGGACAATCTGGCCCAGGCGGTCTCCGAGCGCACCGGGCGGGTGCACACCTCCTACGCCCTGGCCTCGACCACCACGGGGCGGCTCTCGTCCAACGACCCCAACCTGCAGAACATTCCGGTGCGGACGGAAGAGGGCCGCAAGATCCGCAAGGCCTTCATCGCCGAGCCGGGCCATCTTTTGATCAGCGCCGACTACAGCCAGATCGAGCTACGCCTCCTGGCGCACATCGGTGACATCCCGCAGCTCAAAAAGGCCTTCCAGGCCGGTCACGACATCCACGCCATGACCGCCTCGGAAATGTTCGGCGTGCCGATCGAGGGCATGCCGGCCGAGACCCGCCGCCGCGCCAAGGCGATCAATTTCGGCATCATTTACGGCATCTCCGCTTTCGGCCTGGCCAACCAGCTGTCGATCCCGCGCGACGAGGCGGGGGCCTATATCGAGACCTATTTCGACCGCTTCCCCGGCATCCGCGCCTATATGGACCAGACCCGCGCCCTGGTGCGCGAGCACGGGTTCGTGACGACGCTCTTTGGACGGAAGGTCAATATTCCCGACATCCGTTCGACCACGGTGGCGCACCGCCAGTTCGCCGAGCGGGCGGCGATCAACGCCCCGATCCAGGGCACCGCCGCCGACGTCATCCGACGCGCCATGATCCGCATGCCGGGGGCGCTGAAGGCCGCCGGGCTCTCGGCCCGCATGCTGTTGCAGGTGCACGACGAACTGGTGTTCGAGGCGCCCGAGGCCGAGGCCGCCGAGACCTGCAAGGTCGCGGCCGCGGTGATGGAGCAGGCGGCGGAACCCGCCGTATCGCTCAGCGTGCCGCTGGTCGTCGAAGCCCGCGCGGCGGCGAATTGGGACGAGGCGCACTAGGAAACCATATGTGCGCGGATCGCCCAGGCGACTTGACGGGCGGCGGGTTCGGCCCTAGTCGATCCCGGCCTTCTTTTAGGCCCAGGTGGCGGAATTGGTAGACGCGCTGGCTTCAGGTGCCAGTGGCTTAACGGCCGTGAAGGTTCGAGTCCTTTCCTGGGCACCATTGCCAAAGGCGGTGCTAGCCCCGTGACGATCCATCAGCACGACGGCGACCTGCCCGACGGACTCGATCTGGGCCCCGTGGTGGCGATCGACACCGAGACCATGGGCCTGCGCCTCGGCCGCGATCCCCTGTGCGTGGCGCAGCTCTCTTCGGGCGACGGCGACAGCCACATCGTGCGCTTCAACCGCCCGGCCTATGACGCGCCGAACCTCAAGCGGCTGCTGGCCGATCCGAACGTCCTGAAGCTCTTCCACTTCGGGCGTTTCGACATCGCCATGTTCTACCTGCACCTCGGCGTCACCACCGCGCCGGTCTACTGCACCAAGATCGCCTCCAAGCTGGCCCGCACCTACACCGATCGCCACGGGTTGAAGGACGTCGTGCGCGAGCTGATGGGCGCGGACATGTCCAAGGCCCAGCAGAGCTCCGACTGGGGGGCTGATCGCCTGAGCCCGGAACAGCTTGCCTATGCGGCCAGCGACGTGGCCTATCTGCACGGGCTGCGCACCAAGCTGAACGCCATGCTGGTGCGCGAGGGCCGCATGGAGCTGGCTGAGGCCGCCTTCGATTTCCTGCCCTGGCGCGCCAAGCTTGACGTGGCCGGATGGGAAGACGTCGACATCTTCGCCCACAGCTGAGCCCGCGCCCGTGACCGCCCAGGCGCCGCCGGCCGAAACCCTTCGTCTGGAGCGCCGCGCCCGCGACATGCGCCGTTGGCGGCGCCGTTCGCTGTTGATTGCGGCGCTGCGTCGCATCCTGCCGCTGCTGATCATCGCCATCGCCGTCCTGTTCGGCGGCTGGGTGATGTTCGGCGGCCTGATCTCCGGCGGCGCCGGCGTTCACAGCGCCCCGCCCAGCTCCATCCACATGACCAATGCGCGGTTCCTGGGCCGCGACGCTCAGGGCCATGCCTATGTGCTGACCGCCATCGAGGCGGCGCGCGACAATACGGATTTCCAGAAGATCACCCTGACCAACCCGACCCTGACCATGGATTCCGACAGCCTAAAGCCCACCCGGCTCTCGGCCGATGTCGGCGTCTATCGCGAGGACAATCGCATCCTGTTGCTCAACGGCCACGTCTCGGTGCGCGACAGCCAGGACGATTCCTTCCTCACCGAGCAGGCCATCGTCGACACGGTCAACGGCGCGGTGGCGGGCAAGTCCCCCGTATCCGGCCAGGGGCCGACGGGTTCGATCCGCGCCGATTCCTACGCCATCTACGACCGTGGCCAGCGGCTAGTTTTCCAGGGCAAGGTTCACTCTCGCGTCAATGCGCACTAGATAAGGCGCTAAGGGCGAGCGGGCAGGCTTCAAGGATCAGATGGCGATGATGCGGACTGCCGTGGTTTTGTCGGTGCTCGGGCTTGCCGTCGGCTTCAGCGCGCCCGCATCGGCTCAGCTCTCCGGCTCCTCCAACGGGCCCATCGACGTGACCGGCGACCAGCTGGAAGCGCAGCCGCAGCAGTGCCTGGCCATCTATCGCGGCAATGTCGAGGCCTTGCAGGGCACCAGCCGCCTGCGCACCGACGTGCTTAACCTTTACGCCAAGCCTGACGCCAACCCGCACCCTGCTCCCGCCGCAGGCGCCGGCGCCGGGGCGCCGTCCAGCAAGTGCGGGGCGCTGGAGCGCATGGAGGCGCACGGCTCGGTCTATTACGTGACGCCCGGCCAGGTGGTGAAGGGCGACGACGCCGTCTATCTGGCCGACGCCAAGACCATCACCGTCACCGGCGACGTGGTGGTCAGCCAGGGCAAGAATGTCGTGGTCGGCAACCGGCTGGTGATCAACACCGACACCGAGCACGCCACCATGGAATCCAACGCCAAGGGCGCCGGTGCGCCCGGCCGGGTCCGTTCGGTGCTCTATCCGGGCAATAACGGCGTCGGATTGTTCCAAGCCGCCCCGTCTAAGCCTTGAAGACCGAAAAAGGCCGAGGCTCGAAAAGCGTCCTATGAAACTTGAGACCATCCAGCGATCGGCCACGGCGGGCACGGGCCTGTTCGCCGACGCGATCGGCAAGTCGTTCCGCGGCCGCAAGGTGGTGTCGAACGTCAGCCTGCGCCTGGCCCGCGGCGAGGTCGCTGGCCTGCTCGGCCCCAATGGCGCCGGCAAGACGACCTGCTTCTACATGATCACCGGCCTGATCGGCGTCGACTACGGCGCGATCTGGCTCGATGGCGAGAACATCACCGCCCAGCCCATGTACCAGCGCGCCCGCATGGGCGTCGGCTACCTGCCGCAGGAGGCCTCGATCTTTCGCGGCATGACCGTGGAGGAGAACATCATGGCCGTGGTCGAGATGCGCGAGCCCAGCGACAAGCGCGCCAGGGCCCTGGTCACCGAGCTCTTGGAGGAGCTGCGCATCGAGCACCTGCGCGCCGCGCCGGCCGTCTCGCTCTCCGGCGGCGAGCGGCGGCGCGTCGAGATCGCCCGCGCCCTGGCCAGCGAGCCGGACTTCATGCTGCTGGACGAGCCCTTCGCCGGCATCGATCCGCTGGCCATGGCCGACATCCGCGAGGTGATCGCCTATTTGAAGGGACGCGGGATCGGCATCCTGATCACCGACCACAATGTGCGCGAGACGCTGGACATTATCGACCGCGCCTCGATCATCCACGCCGGCGAGGTGCTGTTCGAGGGCGCGCCTGACGAGATCCTCGCCGACCCGGAAGTGCGCCGGGTCTATCTGGGCGATCGATTCAGCTAGGCGTGACAATTTTCCGCCCCAATTCGGCGGCGGCATTAACCAGTCGGTGGCAAAGCGGCCCTAAGGTCTGAAGGCAAGATTCAGGCCAGGAGGCCGCGTGGCGCTCAGTCCCCGATTAGAGTTGAGGCAAGGCCAGGGCCTCGTCATCACGCCGCAGCTGCAGCAGGCGATCAAGCTGCTGCAACTGTCGAGCGTCGAGCTGGAGACCTATGTCGAGGGCGAGCTGGAGCGCAATCCGCTGCTGCAGCGCGACGAGCGCGATTCCGACGGCGAAACCGACGGCCCCGCGGCCACTGAACCCCAAGTCGAGATCGGCGAAACCGCGCTAGACCGCATTACCGAATCCGCCGCCGCCGCCGACATGGATGCAGCGCCAGCCGATCTCTATGCCGAGGCCTCGCCCGGCGAGCGGCTGAACGCCGGCGGCGACGACTCAGGCAACGAAACCTACCAGACCGGCGGCGCGGTCGACTGGACGCGCGCCGGCCGCGGCGGCGGCTTCGACGGCGAGGAACAGACCCTGGAAGGCGGCGCCCAGCGCGCCAAGACCCTCAGCGAACACCTGGCCGACCAGTTGGCCGTGGCCGGCCTTTCCGGCGCCGACTACCTGATCGCCCAGGTGCTGATCGACGGGGTCGACGAGGGCGGCTATCTGCGCCTCGACATCGAGGAAATCGCCGAACGCCTCGGCTGCGCGCCGGAAAAGGCGCAAGGCGTGCTGACCTGCCTGCAGGGCTTCGAGCCCACTGGCGTCTTCGCCCGCGATGTCGCCGAATGCCTGCGCTTGCAGCTGATCGAACGCGACCGCTGCGATCCGGCCATGTCGGCGCTTTTGGACAATCTCGATCTTTTGACCCGCCGCGACATGGCCGGGCTTCGCCGCGCCTGCGAGGTCGACGACGAGGACCTGCGCGAGATGCTGGCCGAGCTGCGCGCCCTGACACCGCGGCCTGGCGCCGCATTTGGCGGCGAGCCGGCCGCCCCGGTCACGCCCGACGCGGTGGTGCGCGAGGGCCTCGGCGGTCTTTGGCACGTCGAGCTGAACAGCGACGCCCTGCCCAGGCTCCTGGTCGATCAGCGCTACCACGCCCGCGTCTCCGGCGGCGCGCGCACCGACGCGGACAAGACCTTCGTCGCCGACTGCCTGGCCTCGGCCAACTGGCTGGTGCGCAGCCTGGACCAGCGAGCCAAGACCATATTGAAGGTCGCCAGCGAGATCGTCCGCCAGCAGGACGGCTTCCTGGCCTTCGGGGTCGAGCACCTGCGGCCGCTGAACCTGAAGACCGTCGCCGAGGCGATCGGCATGCACGAATCCACCGTCAGCCGGGTGACGTCGAACAAATATCTCGCCACCCCGCGCGGGGTTTTCGAGATGAAGTTCTTCTTCACCGCCGCCATCCAGTCCAGCGACGGCGGCGCCGCCCATTCGGCCGAAAGCGTGCGTCACAAGATCCGCCAGCTGATCGACGCCGAGCTCGAGCCTGACACGGTGCTGTCGGATGACCGCATCGTCGAAATCCTCAACGAGACCGGTATCGACATCGCCCGGCGCACGGTCGCCAAGTACCGCGAGGCCATGCGCATCCCGTCCTCGGTGGAGCGCCGGCGAATGCTCAAGGAAGCGTGCTGACCGGGGGCTCCGCTACGCTTGACTTAGGCCCAGCGCGGGTCTCGACTGCCGGTCATGCAAGTTCAAGTCTCCGGTAAACATGTCGCGATCGGCGAGGCCCTCAAAGACCGGGTCACCGATGAACTCCTGGCCAGCATCGGCAAATATTTCGACCGCGGCGGCGACGCCGAAGTGGTCGTCAGCCGCGACGGCTACAACTTCAAGGTCGATTGTATCGTCAACCTGGCCTCGGGCCAGCAGCTGCAGAGCCACGGCCTCGGCAATGACGCCCACGGCGCCTTCAGCACGGCGCTGGACAAGATCGAGACGCGCATCCGCCGCTATAAGCGGCGGCTGAAGAGCCATTCGGTCGCCGCCACGGCCAAGCAGGCGGAGACCGCGGCCCTCTATGTCCTGCGCGCCCCGGAGGACGTCGATGACGACGACGGCTGGGATGCGACCGACGGTCACGGGCCTCCCGCGGCCATGATCATCGCCGAAACCCTTTCCCCCTTGCGGAGTATGACGGTTTCGATGGCGGTGATGCAGCTCGACCTGACCGAATCTCAAACAATTGTGTTCAGAAACGCCGCCCATGGCGGTTTATCGGTGGTATATCGCCGGCCCGATGGAAACATCGGCTGGATTGATCCGGAGCGCACCACCAGCGCGCTCGAAACCGAAGGCCGCAACTGACCGGGGGCTGGTCGGGAGCGAACTTCAAGTCCGGGCGTTTTGGCGGTCGAAGAGTTCGTTTTGATAGAATCACCACGGGCGGGCGTCTTGATCACCATCGAAGATTTGCTGGACCGGCGCGCCATCACGCCGAA
>FSWT01000221.1_pt1 | contig 12409 bp, 9 predicted proteins | sample 1638051 | NCBI WGS metagenome assembly FSWT01 (sample SAMEA3914788, study PRJEB12502) | metagenome | biome: forest; material: soil | place: Canada | collected 2011-07-03 | depth 0.1 m
CGCATTCATGAATCCTGAGCATAGGTCCGTGTCGTTTTTAGCGGCTTATCGCATGGGGCGGCGAGCCCTAAATTGCGTTCATCCAAGACCGGCCAGGAGGATCATCATGGAACTGAAGCGCGTCGGATCGCAGCCTTCGCAGAAAGGTCCCGCCGATTTCTTCACCGGGACGGTGCGGATCGACCCCCTGAATAGTCCGCCGGCGCCCGCCCGCGCCACCACGGCCTATGTCACCTTCGAGCCCGGCGCCCGCAGCGCCTGGCATACACACCCGCTCGGCCAAACCCTGATCGTCACCGCCGGTCGCGGCTGGACCCAGTGCGAGGGCGAGCCGATCGTGGAGATCTGCGCCGGCGACGTGGTCTGGTGCCCGCCCGGCCACAAACACTGGCATGGCGCCACGCCCACCACCGCCATGACCCATATCGCGGTGACCGAAGCCCTCGACGGCAGGGCGGTCGACTGGCTGGAAAAAGTCACCGACGAACAATATCTCACGGGCCCAGCGCAGACCCGATGAGCCATCCCACCCTAGTAGGAGAAACCATCATGCAAAAACGCACACTCGGCAAAAGCGGCCTTGAAGTCTCCGCCCTCGGCCTCGGCTGCATGGGCCTGAGCTTCGGCTACGGCCCCGCCACCGATAAGGCCGACGCCGTTAAGCTGCTGCACGCGGCCATCGAGCAGGGCGTGACCTTCTTCGACACCGCCGAGGCCTATGGGCCCTTCGCCAACGAGGCGTTGCTGGGCGAGGCCCTGGCGCCGTTCCGCAAGGACATCGTCATCGCCACCAAGTTCGGCTTCAAGGACGCCAGCCCGCCCAAGGGCGTGGACAGCCGGCCTGACCATATTCGTGAGGTGGTCGACGCCTCCCTGAAGCGACTGAAGACCGATCACATCGACCTGCTCTACCAGCACCGCGTCGATCCCACCGTGCCGATGGAGGATGTCGCGGGCACGGTGAAAGACCTGATCCAGGCTGGGAAGGTGAAGCATTTCGGCCTGTCCGAGGCTGGCGCGGGCAGCATCCGCCGCGCCCACGCCGTGCAGCCGGTCGCGGCGCTGCAAAGCGAATATTCCCTCTGGTGGCGCGAGCCGGAAAAGGAAATCCTGCCGCTGCTGGAAGAGCTAGGCATCGGCTTCGTGCCCTTCAGTCCGCTCGGCAAGGGCTTCCTCACCGGCGCCATCAACGAGACCACCACCTTCAGCGCCAACGACTTCCGCAATATCGTGCCCCGGTTCGCGGCGGACGCCCGCAAGGCCAACCAGGGGATGGTCGATCTGCTGACCGGCATCGCCAAGGAAAAGAGCGCGACCCCCGCCCAGATCGCCCTGGCCTGGCTTTTGGCGCAAAAGCCCTGGATCGCACCGATCCCCGGCACCACCAAGCTGCATCGCCTGGAAGAAAACCTCGGCGCCGTAGCGATCGAGCTGACGGTCGAAGACCTGAGCAGCATCGACGAAGCCGCCCGCAAGATCACCCTGCAGGGCGACCGCTATCCCGCCGCCATGGCGCAGATGGTCGGCCGCTGAAGTCTGAAGACGACCCTTCTCCCGCTGCGGGAGAAGGGAGCCGAGGGAGCCGTCCTAGCCCACAATCCTGACATCCATCGCCTCGTACCCCTTCACGAAGCTGTTGTTCATCCGTACCGGCTCTCTGACCACCTCGATGCGGTCGAACCGTTTCAGGATTTCCTCCCACATCACCTTCAGCTGCATCTCGGCCAGTCGGTTGCCGACGCAGCGGTGGACGCCGAAACCGAAGGCGACGTGCTGGCGAGGCCGCGCGCGGTCGATGCGGAAGACGTTCGCGTCCTCGATCGCCGTCTCGTCGCGGTTGCCGGAGACGTACCACATCACCACCCGGTCGCCCTTTTTGATCTGTTTGCCGCCCAGTTCGACATCCTCCAGGGCGGTGCGGCGCATGTGGGCGACGGGGCTTTGCCAGCGGATGATCTCCGGGACCATGGTCTCGATCAGGCCTGGGTTGGCGCGCAGCTTGGCGTATTCGTCCGGGTTCTGATTAAGCGCCAGCAGGCCGCCGGTGATCGAATGGCGGGTGGTGTCGGAGCCGGCGACGATCAGCAGGATGATATTGCCGAAATACTCCGCCGGCGTCGGCTTGGCGGTGGCCTCGCAGTGGGCCAGCATGGAGATCAGGTCATGCCTCGGCGGCGCGGCCTTGCGCGCCTCCCACATCCCCACGAACGGACCCACCATCTCGATCATCTCGTTTTGGCGCGCCATCTCCTGCTCCAGGGACGCGCCCGGCTCGGGCTGAGCCAGGATCATATCCGACACGCGCGGCAGCGCCCGGCGCTGCTCGAAGGGAAAGTCGAACAGGGTCGCCAGCATCTGGCTGGTCAGCTCCACCGAGACGCGGTCGACGAAGTCGAAGGTCTCGCCCACCGGCAGCTCGTCCAGGATCTTGCCCGCCCGCTCACGGATCAGCGGCTCCAGCTGGGCCATGCTTTCGGAGGAGAACATCGGCATCACCGCCCGGCGTTGGGCGTCGTGCATGGGCGGGTCGAGATTGATGAAGCTGGTGGCGCTATTGGGCTGGTAGGCGTCGTCGAGGGTGATCCCGCCCAGTTCGCTGGAGGAGGAATAGACCCCGTGATGGCTATCCACGGCGACGATGTCGGCGTGGCGGGTCACCGACCAGTAGCGGCCTTGCGGGCCATCTTCGGTCAGATGCACAGGATCCTCCGCGCGCAGCCGCTCGAACCAGGGCCACAGGGTGTCGGAGCGGAACAGCTCCGCATCGGCGACCTGGAAGTCCTTCAGCGGGGTGGCATAGGCCTCGTCTCGCGCGGATTGGGCGCGAGCGGCCTCGGCCGCCGTCATCGATCCGTCAGACATGGCGTCCTCCGCGTGGCGGGCCGTCCGGTTCAGTCGCGGCGACCCTGCCAGTTGACGCGCATTAAGACGCCCAGCGGCGGGCGCTGGCAAGGCGAACGCTGCGGCGCCTCACTGCGCCGGCGGCGTCACGGTCCAGTCGCCCGGCCGGGGACCGGGCTTCAGCGTCCAGCCCGGCGCCAAGGTCAGGGTCCAGCCGTCGCCCTTCAGCGCCTTCAGGTCGGCCCCGGCGGCGGAGATCACCACAGCCATCTCATCCTTGGTCATCAAGGCGCCGTCGTGCGCCTCCAGGGCTCCAAACGGGCCCGACACGCGGATGGAAGGGTAGACTGTGCCCGCCTCTTCGAGCGGCTGTAGAGTCTGGGGATGAAACTGGTAGTTCACATGGTGGGCGGGGATTTGGATCACCGGACCGCTGATGAACTTGCCGCGCAGAATGGCCAACGTCGCCTGCCGCTGACGCTCGCGCGCCTCTTCGGCGGTGCGCAAGGTCCCGTCGTCATAGCTGGCGATACGAGTCTTCAAGCCCGGAGCATCGGCGATGGCGGGCACGGCGGCGCGCAGGAGCGCATCCAGTCCCGCATGGGATTTCAGCCGGCTCCTCCATCCCGGCGCATACCGGTCCAGCAACAGTCCATAAGCCGGCCCTGTGGCGTAGGCGAAAGAGCGCACGAAGGTAGGATCGGCCACATGGGAGCTCAGGTCGCGGAGGGCATAGGCCGTCTGGGCGTCGGCGCCCACAAGGCCGAGCTTCACGCCAGTGTATTCCGCAATCGCCTCGTTCAGCTCCAGCGCCCGTTCGTTCTCAGCGGCGCCCGGAAACAGCCGATATCGCTCGGCGCGGAAAGCCAGGGCGTCGTCGATCGCGCGCAGCCGCGCCTCCGGCCGATCGGCGCGCAAGGCTCGCGCTAGGGCGCGCCATTCCAGCTGCATCAGATAACGGCCCTCCATGGTGTCCAGATGGGCGTTGTCGCCATCCTTTCGGATCAGACCCAGATCGGGTTGGATACGGTGGAAGAGTTCGTGAGCGATTTCGACATGGCGCATGTCGTCGTCGCCGGGCCGTGGATAGAACAGCTCGGTCCAGATCCGTCCTGACCATTCCATCGGACTGTTGGAGATGGGCTCCGAGCCCGGCATCGCCCCGACCCAGATTCCGTCTTGCAGCTTCAGCACGCCCTTTGGGTCCGGCATGTTGGCGGCGAGCGCGCCGGTGTTGGGATCGACCAGCAGGATCGGCCCGCACAAGCCCTCGCCCCAGAGCCGGCCCTGGTCGCGGGCGCAGATCGCCGTCGCCTGGTCGAACACCCACTGCGCGCCGTCAGCTGGAATGGATGGCGTGGGATCGGCCCTCGCCGGTCGCGGCCAAATCGCCAGGGCCAGCATCAGGCCGAGCGCAGCGCGCCCCCACCGCTCAACGCTCACACCAAACGGCATCGCCGCCTCCCGCCCTCGATTGCCAGAGACCCGACTATACGCGGTCCACAGCGCGCTTGAAGGCGTCCGGGCACGCCCTGCATCACGCAGAAGCATGGCAGGGCGCCCCCCCCTGGACGACGCGCCGGATTCAGCGCCAGATCGCCGCCTATCCGATCCGCTCCAGCTTCGAGTCTCCGCCGGTGGAAACGACAACCTCCAGCGCCGTGCCGCCGCGTTTGCCGGGCCTGGACCTTGTCCGCGCGGTCGCGATCACCTGGGTGATGATCTATCACGGGTCCCTGTTCGACCTGACGTCCCAGACCCATTGGCTGGTCCGTTTCGGCTGGATGGGGGTCGATCTCTTCTTCGTCCTGAGCGGCTTTCTGATCGCGGGCCAGTTGCTGCGGCCTTGGGCGCGCGGCGGCCGACCCAGCTATTCCCGTTTCTTCGGCCGACGGCTCCTGCGCACCTTGCCGGCCTATCTCGCGGTGGTGAGCCTCTATTTCCTGATCCCCGCGGTCCGCGACCGGCCGGATATCCAGCCGCTCTGGCAGTTCCTCAGCTTCACCGAAAACCTGTTCGCCCACCCGTCGCCGCCGAAAGCCTTCTCCCACGTCTGGTCCCTCTGCGTCGAAGAGCAATTCTACCTGGTCTTCCCCGCCGCCGTCGCCCTGATCGCGCTGCGCCCGACCCCTCGCCTGGTCGTCGGCGCCCTGGTCTCGGTCATGGCCCTTGGCATGGTGCTCAGGGGTTATCTCTGGCTGGACGGCGTCGCGGCCACACCGTTTGACATCGGCGCCCCACCCCACAGCGGCGCCTACATGCGCCTCATCTATTATCCGACTTGGACGCGCCTTGACGGCCTGCTGATGGGGATCTCGGCCGCCGTCATTCAGGCGTTTCGTCCGGCCATCTGGGCCAGGATCACCGCACGGCCGAACTGGCTCCTCGGCGCCGGCCTGGTTGGGATCGTCGCCTCGACGCTTCTGTTCGGCGATCAAATCGCCGGGTTCTGGGCCACCGTCTTCGGCTTTTCGCTGCTGTCGTTCAGCGTGGTGCTGGTCGTCATGGCGGCCACACAAAGGACGGGGCTGATCGGCCGCTATCCCATTCCGGGCGCCGCGCCGCTCGCCGCCGGCGCCTACAGCCTCTACCTCAGTCATAAAGCGGTGTTCCACGCCGTGGCGCTGATCGCCGACCGCCTCCCCGCTCCGATCCAGGGCGCCGCCTTTGGGCTGGCGATCCTGTTCGCCCTGATCGTGGGGGCAGCCCTTTACTGGGCTATCGAGCGCCCTTTCCTGAAGCTGCGAGATCGCCTGGAAGGCCGGTCGCGCAGCTCTGTGGCCGTCGGGGCGGCGATCGAGTTTCCCAGGTGAAGCGGTGAGCCCTGTCGGGCGCGCCGGCTAAGAAATTCCCGTATCGATCGCCAGGCGGACCAGGTCGGCCGTGCGGGTCACACCCAGCTTGGACTTGATCAGCGTCATGCCGTTGGCCACCGTCTTGTAGCCGACGCCCAGGGTGGCGGCGATTTCGGCGAGGCTGGAGCCGCGCACCAGCAGGCGCATTATCTCGATCTCGCGCGGGTTCAGGGCGTCCAGCGCCTCGACGCCGGCGCCGAGCGCCAGCGCCTGGGCGATCTCGGCCTCCACATAGCGGCCGCCGGTGGAGACGCGGCGGATGGCGGCGAGCAGCTCGTCCGGGCTGGCGTTCTTGCTGACATAGCCGGCGGCGCCCGCATCCAGGGCCCGACGGGCGTAGAGGGGCTCGGCGTGCATGGACAGGATGAGCACCTTGCCGGCGTCCATCTGCACCAAGCGGCGCAGCAGCTCGAGGCCGCCCATACCGGGCAGGTTGAGGTCGAGGATGATCAGGTCCGGATGCACCGTCCGCGTCAGGTCCAGCGCCTCGCGGCCCGTCGCGGCTTGGCTGACCTGATGATCGCCATCGGTGCTCAACAGCCGCACAAGGCCGTGCCGAACGATGGCGTGATCGTCGACGACCAGGATTCTCACGCGGCGAGGCCTTTCGCGGGCTGCATCAGCGGCAGGCTGGCCCGGACCCGCCAGACGCCGGGATCGGCCGGTCCCGCGTCCAGGGTCCCGCCGGTGGCGGCGACACGCTCGATCATGCCGGTGAGGCCGAAACCGGGGACAGCATCTCCCCTTGGCGCGCCATCGTTGCGCACCTCGACCCACAAGGCCGCGCCGCGCTCATCCAGGGTCACGGAGATCAGGGTGGGCGTGCTGTGGCGCACGGCGTTGCTCAGACTTTCCTGCACCAGGCGGTAGGCGGTCTCCAACACCGCCTCTGGCGCGGCGTAGTCGTCCGGCGGCAGGTCGGTCTCGAAGGTCACCTCCGGCCGCCGCAGGCGCCAGAAGTCGATCAGGTCGAGGATGGCGGCGGCCAGGCCCAGTTCCATCAGCCGAGGCGGCCGTAGGCGACCGAGGATGTCGCGCACCAGCCTTTGCATATGGGCGATGGCGGCCTGCACGGCGCCGACCTGCTCCAGCGCCGACTCGGGGCGGCCGGCGGCGATGTGTCCGGCCATCATGCTCAGGTCGACATTGGCGGCGAACAGGTGCGGACCGATCTCGTCGTGCAGATCCCGGGCGATGTCAGCGCGCTCCTCGTCCTGCAGGGTCAGGATCTGATCCTCCAGGGCGCGGTTGCGGGTGCGCATGGCCGCCAGCCGCTCGGCCATCTCATTGACCCCGCGCGCCAGGCCTTCCAACTCCGGCGGGCCGGTCTCGGGCGCCCGCGCCGCATAGTCGCCGCCGCCGATGCGCGGCAGCACGTGGCCCACGGCGCTGAGCGGCTCCAGCGCCCGGCCAACCACGACCCAGACCAGCACCGCGCCGCCCAGGCAGGACAGGGCCAGCACGAAGGCCAGGTCGAGGAACTCCGGCCAGACCGCGGCCACGTCATTGGTATAGATCGGCCGAAGTTCCACCACCCCGGCGCCGCGCGGGCCCACCAGCCGCACGGGCGCGATCCGTTCGCGCAGCAGGGCGGCGAACCAGCGCGGCGGAAGCCTCGCCGGCTCCGGGTCGGACACGGCCAGCGGCCGCCCATCGTCGCCGGTCAAAACCGCCTGGATGTGCCGATTGCCGTCGAAGGTGGCCACCAGCGCCTTCAGGTCCTGGGTTGGCGCGTCGGAACGGCCGAGGTCGGAGAAGGCGCGGGTCACCGCCAGCTGGCCGCTGGCCTGAGCGCTGGTCAGTTCGCCGCGCAGCCAGTGGCGCGCCTGCCAACCTGCCAGGGCAAGGCCCGCGCCGGCCCCAAGCACCAGCACCAGCACCACGGCGATGACGACCCGATATCGCAGCGACATGCCCCAACACCTGTACCCGCAAGGCCACGCCGCCAAGCGCAAACTCACATCGGGAAAAATTCCATTTCGATGCGGGAAGGCCCGCCATGGGCTTCTGTAGGCGGCTTTGCCATTGAGCCCTCGGTCGATAGCGCCGGGGAGTTCTGTTCATGCGCCTTACGTTGAAACTCATTCTGGCGTCGTCGGCGCCGCTGGCGCTGATCATCGCTGGCGCGGCCCAGGCGCAGACCCAGCCGCAGACCACACCGCCTGCGCCGCCCCATACCTCCGTCCTGTCCGAGGTGGTGGTCACCGCCAAGCGGCTGGACCAGGCCCGCGCATCCATCCAGCCGCAGACGGGGGCCTCTACCTACACCCTGACCAGCCAGGCCATCCAGGCCATGCCCGGCGGCGACAACGCCGAGCTGAACCAGGTGATCCTGCAAGCGCCCGGCGTGGCGCAGGACAGCTACGGCCAGCTGCACATCCGCGGCGAACACAACGGCCTGCAGTTCCGCCTGGACGGGGTCATTCTACCGGAAGGCCTCAGCGTGTTCAGCCAGGCGCTCAGCCCACGCCTGGCCCAGAGCGTCGAGCTGATCACCGGCGCCCTGCCCGCCGAGTATGGCCTGCGCACCGCCGGCATCATCGACGTCTCCACCAAGAGCGGCGACTATCGCGATGGCGGCTCGGTCTCCCTCTATGGCGGCAGTCATGGCGAGATCGAACCCAGTTTCGAGGTCTCCCAACACGCGGGGGACACCAACCTGTTCGTCTCCGGCAGCTATCTGCACAACGACCTGGGCATCGAGTCGCCGGACGGCCGCTCCGATCCGCTGCACGACCACACAGACCAGTTCAATGGCTTCGCCTATCTGGACAAGATCATCGATCCATCGAGCCGGGTGTCGGTGATCCTGGGCACCTCCGACCAGAGCTTCCAGATCCCGGACATCTCCGGCGGGCAGAACGGCGGGCTCGGCTACAACGTCAACGGCCAGACCAACTATCCCAGCCAGAACCTGAACGAGACCCAGGACGAGACCACCCAGTATGGCGTGGTCAGCTATCTGCACTCGACCGAAAAATTCACCGGCCAAGTCTCCCTGTTCGCCCGCTATTCGACGTTGAAATTCACCCCCGACGAGGTCGGCGACCTGCTCTACAATGGCATCAGCCAGTCCGCCGACAAGACCGACACCGCCGGCGGCGTCCAGGCCGAAGGCTCCTACCAGCTCGGCGACGCCCACACCGTGCGCGGGGGGGTGATCATCGAGGTCGACCGCTCCACCAGCCAGACCGACACCAATGTCTTCCTGATCAACAACGACCCGACCAGTCCGGCTTTCGGCCAGCAGATCGGCGGGGCGCCCTTCCTGATCCCGGAGAGCGATTCCAAGGTCGCCGAGACCTACAGCGTCTATCTGCAGGACGAGTGGAAGCTCACGCCCAACTTGATCTTGAACTATGGCCTGCGGTTCGATGAGTTCGACGGCTATCGCAACGAGAACCAGCTCAGCCCGCGCGTCAACCTGGTCTGGAAGGCGACGCCGACCACCACCATCCATGCCGGCTATTCCCGCTACTTCTCCCCGCCTCCGTTCGAGCTGATCGGCGGCGAGACGGTGGCCAAATATGTGGCCCCCACCGGCAACCCGCTGGTGACCTCCAGCGCCGCGCCGTCGGTGACCGCCGACACCACCCCCTACGCCGAGCGCGCCAACTATTTCGACGTCGGCGCCGAACAGAAGTTCGGGTCCCACGTCACCGCGACCATCGACAGCTATTACAAAGCCTCGACCCACCTGATCGACGAGGGCCAGTTCGGCGCGCCGATCATCCTGACGCCGTTCAACTACCAGAGCGGCACGCAGTGGGGCGTGGAGCTGACGCTGAACTATACCAACGGCCCCTTCAGCGCCTACGCCAACGCCTCCCATTCGGTGGCCCAGGGCAAGGACTGGATCAGCAGCCAGTTCAACTTCGACCAGCCCTCGCTGGACTATGTGGCGACCCACTCCATCTTCCTGGACCACGACGAGGCCTACGCCGTCTCGGCCGGCGCCTCCTACCTGTGGCGAGGTACGCGGTTCGGCGGCGACCTGCTCTTCGGCAGCGGCCTGCGCGCCGACCTGCCCTTAACGCCGGGATCGCCGCTCACCATCGCCTATCCGGGCCTGACCGCCATCCCCAACGGCGAGGAGCTGCCCAGCTATATCCAGGTCAACCTCAGCCTGTCGCACCGGTTCGAGCATGTCCTGGGCGGACCGATCGAGCTGCGCTTCGACATCATCAACGCCTTCGACGAGGTCTACCAGATCCGCGACGGCACCGGCGTCGGCGTGTTCGCGCCGCAGTATGGCCCGAGGCGCGGCTTCTTCGGCGGGATCACGAAGGAGTTCTAGGCGGCGTCGCCCCAGCCCCTCCGGAGCGTCGGCTCAGGGTTTCACCGCATGGCGCGGGCGCCGGTCGCTCGCACAATCCTGCCCTCGGATCGACGAGGGACATGACATGGGCGGCATCAGGTTGGGCGCGCTGGCGGCGCGCGGGATAGGCTTTAGCCTGGCGATCGCCTGGGCGGCCTGCGCCGGTCAGGCGCGGGCGTCGGAGAGCGGGGCCAGCGTCTATCTGCTCGGAACCGGTGGACCCGAGGCGGCCATCATGCCGCCGGTGCAGGGCGTCTTCTTCGCCAACACCGCCTACTACTACTCCGGCAGCGCCGGTGGCGGTAAAGAGTTTACCCTTGGCGGCCATGTCGTCGCTGACCTCAAGGCCAACATCGCCGCCGACTTTCCGAGCGTGGCCTGGGTCCCCAGCACCGATATCGCCGGCGGGACCTTGATGCTAGGCGCGGCCTTGCCGGGGGGCCGGCCCACGGCGGACGTCTCGGCCACCGTCGTCGGACCCCTGGGCCGGCCGATCAATCTCGAAGAAAGCGACTCCGCCTTCATCATCGGCGATCCGCTGGTGACCGCGGCGCTGGGGTGGAAATTTGGCAAGATCAGCGTCCAGGCCAGCACCCTGCTCAACATCCCGGTGGGCGATTATCATCCGGGCGAGTTGGCCAACCTTGCCTTCCACCGCTGGGCGGAGGACGGCTCCTTGGCCGTGACCTGGCATGACGACAAGTCCGGCTGGGACGTCTCCGGCAAGGCCGGCGTCACTTTCAATGGCGAGAATGACGTCACCGACTATCGCACCGGCACTGAGTTCCACCTGGAGGGCGCGGTGGAAAAGACCCTTACGCCAGCCTTCTCCATCGGCGCCCAGGCCTTCTATTATCAGCAAGTCACTGGCGACAGCGGCCCCGGCGCCGTGCTGGGCGCTTTCGAGGGCGAAGACATCGGCGTCGGCGGCACGGCCGCCTACCACTTTGCCGTGGGCCAAACTCCCATGACGTTGCGCCTGCACGGCACGGCCGAAGTCGACACTCGCGATCGCCCCCAAGGCGAAGCCATCTGGCTGGACCTGACCTTCCCGCTGATGATGAAGCTGCCGAAGGGGTGAGCTGGCGCGCGGCCAGCCCTTAAAGCCGCATCGCCCCGGTCACGATCTTTTCGAATACCGCCTTGGTCACCTTCACATAGCCCTTCGCCGGGTCGCGGACGTAGACGGGCTGTTTGACCTGGGCCGGGTCGAAGCCTTCCTCGACCAGGTCCATCTTGCGGTATTTGAAGGTGCCGGTGACCTCGATCTCCGGCTGCAGGCGAATGAAGACCGGCCTGGCGTAGGGCGGCATCTCGGCGTCGACCTGTTCGGCCAGCTTCTTGATGTCGAAGCCCTCGCCGGTGACCAGGGACGCCATGCCGGCGCGGCCGTCCATGTCGGCGACCTTGACGCCATAGACCGTGGCTTCCTTCACGCCGGGAATCTGGGCCAGGCATTCGCTGACTTCGCCGGTGGAGACGTTCTCGCCCTTCCAGCGGAAGGTGTCGCCGATGCGGTCGACGAAGTAGAAATAGCCCTCGGCGTCCTGGCGCATCAGGTCGCCGGTGGCGAACCAGGCGTCGCCCTGCTCGAACACGTCGTGCAGGATCTTCTTCTCGCTGGCGGCCTTGTCGGCATAGCCGCCAAAGTCGCCGCGCGCGTCGCCGGCGATATGGCCCAGGCATTCGCCGACATCGCCCACACCGGGCGCCGAACACAGGCCGCTCGGTCCGCGATAGGGCGCCTCGTTCTCGACGTCGAACTGCACCAGGCGGATGTTGAACTGCTTCCTTAAATAGTTGGGCACCCGGCCGATGGCGCCGACCTTGCCGTCGAAGTTGAACATTGAGACATTGCCTTCGGTGGAGCCGTAGAACTCCAACACGTCGGGAATGCGGAACCGCTGCATCAGCGTCGACCAGACTTCCGGGCGAAGGCCGTTGCCGAAGGCCAGCCGCAGGGAATGGTCGGTCTCGAACGGCCGCGCCTCCTGGTTCACCAGATAGCGGCCCAGTTCGCCGATATAGACGAACATGGTGCAGCCTTCCTTGTGGATGTCCTCCCAGAACTGGCTGGCTGAAAACCGCTTCTTCAGCACCACCGAGCCGCCGGTGAGCAGGGCCGCGCCCGTGCCGCAAAGGCCGCCGGTGGCGTGATAGAGGGGCAGGGTGACATAGACCCGATCGTCCGGCTTGGCGTCGGTCGCCCCGGCGAAGGCGCGCATATAGAGCTGGGCGCGCATATGGCTGATCTTGGCCGCCTTGGGCAGGCCGGTGGTGCCGGAGGTGTAGATGTAAAGGGCGGTGTCCTTGGCGACGATGCCCTCGCGACCCTCCTTGTCCGGCCGCAGCTGGCTGCAGCTTTTCAGCGCCTTGCCCAGGTCGCGCTGGTCGC
>FSWT01000671.1_pt1 | contig 11936 bp, 11 predicted proteins | sample 1638051 | NCBI WGS metagenome assembly FSWT01 (sample SAMEA3914788, study PRJEB12502) | metagenome | biome: forest; material: soil | place: Canada | collected 2011-07-03 | depth 0.1 m
CAGCGGCATGGCCTGCGCCGAGGTCGGCCGCCGCATGGGGCTGGGCGATGCGCTGCGGCTGGCGGGCTCGGAGACCAAGGGCGGCGGACGCGACAAGCCTTCGATCCTCGCTGACGCCACCGAGGCGGTGATGGCGGCCCTCTATATCGATGGGGGTCTCAGCGCCGCACGCGCGGTCTTCCTGGACCTCTGGGCCGAGAGCTTCGAGAATCTTGGCGACGCGACCCCGCGCGATCCGAAGACCGCCCTGCAGGAATGGGCGCAAGGCCTTGGCCGGCCCTTGCCGGTCTATACGGTGGTCGGGCGCAGCGGACCGGATCACAAGCCCACATTCACCGTTTCCGTCACTGTCGACGGGCTCGAGCCGACGACCGGCGAGGGCCGATCCCGGCAGGACGCGGAAAAGGCGGCGGCGGCCCTGCTGCTGACCCGCGAAGGACAACAATGACCGACACCCCGACCCGCGCCGGCTTCGCCGCCATCCTCGGCGCGCCAAACGCCGGCAAATCGACCCTGGTCAATCGCCTGGTCGGCTCCAAAGTCTCCATCGTGACACAAAAGGTGCAGACCACGCGCTTTCCGGTGAAGGGCGTGGTCATGGCCGGGGAGGCGCAGATCATCCTGGTCGACACCCCCGGCGTCTTCAAGCCGCGCCGCCGGCTCGACCGCGCCATGGTCCGCGCCGCCTGGGCCGGCGCCGAGGACGCCGACATCGTGGTCCACCTGGTCGACGCCAAGGCCGAACTGGCGGCCGCCGAGGGGACCGCCAAGGGCGCCGACCGGCTGGCCGCCGAGGACACCGCCTCCATCGTCGACGGGCTGAAAAAGGCCGGCCGCAAGGCGATCCTGGCTCTGAACAAGATCGATCTCGTCCGCCGCGACACCCTGCTTGGCCTCTCGCAGCGTCTGTTCGAGAGCGAAGCCTATTCCGAGGTCTTCATGATCTCGGCCAAGGACGGCTCCGGCGTCGACGACCTTAAAGGCCGGTTGGCCGAGGCCATGCCGGAAAGCCCCTGGCTCTACCCGCCCGACCAGGCCGGCGATCTGCCGGCGCGGCTGCTGGCCGCCGAGATCACCCGGGAAAAAGTCTATCTGCGCCTGCACGAGGAGCTGCCTTACGCCGCGGCCGTCGAGACCACAGCTTTCGTGGAGGCCAAGAAGGGCGCCGTGCGCATCGAACAGACCATCTTCGTCGAGCGCGACAGCCAGCGGCCCATCGTGCTCGGCAAGGGCGGCCAGACGTTGAAATGGATCGGCGAGGCTTCGCGCAAGGAGATCGGCGAAATCCTCGATCGCCCGGCGCACCTGTTTCTGACCGTCAAGGTGCGGGAAAACTGGGCCGATGAACGCGAATTCTATTCCGGCACCGGGCTGGATTTCGATGTCTAGCCGCTTCAGTTCCTCCCCCGTTGGGGGAGGGGGGCCATCCGCAGGATGGTGGAGGGGGCTTGCCGCGCCTCGGCGCCCGAACACCCAACCTAGGTCATACCTGAAACGGGCCAGGCCGGCATCGCACCCCCTCCACCGCCTTTCAGGCGGTCCCCCTCCCCCGACGGGGGAGGATCGTTCGAGCCGCTAATGGACTTCGAGGACGATGCCTTTGTGTTGACGGCGCGCGCGCATGGCGAGACCGGCGCGATCGTCGAGCTGCTGACCGAGAGCCGCGGCCGGTTCGTCGCCCATGTCGCTGGCGGCGCCTCGCGGCGGATGAAGCCGGTGCTGCAGCCGGGCGCGCGGGTGATCGTCCGCTATCGCTCCCGCGTTGACGACCAGCTCGGCTCGGCCCAGCTCGAACCGGTCGGGGAGGGCCCGGCTGCCTTTTTCGACCAGCCTCTGGCCCTGGCGGCGCTGGCCTCTGCCGCATCGGTCGCGGCCGGCGCCCTGCCGGAACGCGAGGCCCATCCCGGCGCCTTCCTGGCCTTCGAGGCCTTCGCCGGGGTGCTGGGCGCACCGGACATCTGGCCGGCGGTCTATGTGCGGTTCGAGGCGGGCCTGTTGCAGGAGCTCGGCTTCGCGCTCGACCTGTCGCGCTGCGCGGCGACCGGGACGACCGACGACCTGATCTATGTCAGCCCGAAATCCGGCCGCGCCGTCAGTCGGGCGGCGGGCGCGCCTTACGCCGAGCGGCTGCTGCGCCTGCCGCCCTTCCTGCTCTCGGCGCAAGGCGGCTTGCAACCCGGCGACATCGCCGACGGCATGGCCCTGACCGGCCATTTCCTGGAGGCCTTCGTCTTCGCGGTAATGAACCGGCCGCTGCCGCCGGCAAGGCTCTGGCTGATCGACCGGCTGAGCGAGGCCGGGCGCGGCTAGGCCTTCCGCGTCATGGGTTGGCCGGCCAGTTCAAGGCCGGCAGCGCCTTGGCCAGGGTCCCGAACTGAACATCGTTGCCGCAACCCGCCGGCGCGCCGCCATAGCCGGCCGCAAGTCGCGAGAGGTTTTTCGCCTCGGTGGACAGCACCCAGTCCATCGGCACGCGGACAGGTTGCTTTGGCGGATTGCAGAGGTGCAGCCAGACATAGGCGGGCGCCTCGCCCCAGGGCTTGAGGGTTTGCGGCCCACTCTGGCCCACGACGGCGGGGACGCAAGTTTTCGGCGCATTGCCCGGACAAGCGACCGCATGCCCGCTCACATCGACCGCCAGGGTGACCGCGCCGGTCGTTCCGCGGGCCTGGCCCGACTTCCAGAGACCCTCGAGCGGGCCAAGGAAATCGGCCAGAAAGTCGTGGGTCTGGCTGCCGCCGAACAGCGGGGTGTCGGAGGCTTTGTAGGGGTTGCGCTGCAGGTCGAGACTTGCCGCGTCGGCGTCGGAATCGTTGTTGATCTCGATGAAGATCGGCTTCAGCTGAATCCCGTCCACCGCCGCGAAGCGCATAACCGCCTGGGCGGTGTCGCGCATGGTGGCGATGCCGCCGCCGTCATAGTAGCCGCCGTCGAGAACGTGGCCTGAGGCCGCGTACGGGGGCTTCGGCGGCGCCTGGCGTTCGTGGATCGTGCCGCCGGGGCTGACGGCCGGGAACCGCGCGCCGTTCAGGATCGCCGTCGAGATTCGGATGTCCGCGCCATTGACCGCCAGGTAGTCGACCGTGTTGGCGAAGTCGTTCGGGTTCAGCTGGACATTGCTGGTGATGATCCGGGCGCCGTCCTCCTGGCGCGTGCCATTGATCATCAGGACCGGGACCCAGGGCGCCTTCGGCGTTTGCCAGAGGCCAAGGAAACTGGTCCGCCAAAGGTTCGGATCGCAAGACCGGCCCCCACAATGCCTTGCCCAGCCATGCTCGAAGCCACGTTCGAGGGTCTCGGCGCGGTCGGGCAGCAGCGCTACCGGCAAAAACCGCTGCACCAGGTCCGGAAACAGCAAACCGGCCAGGGCCGGGCTCAGAAAGTCGTCGCCGGCGGCTGAACGGACGGCCTCGCGAAAGCCGGCGGGTGTCGGGTCGTCATGCAGCTGCGAGACGAAGGCCGTGGCTCCGACCGATCCGCCGGAGACGGAACTGATCGAAAAGACGCTGTCGGAGAATTTTCCCCCGGTCTCTTCCTGAAGCTTGCCGAGGGTCTCGGCGGCCCAGAAGCCGGCGCGCGAGGCGCCGCCCTCGGCCGCGACAAAGACAATGGGGATCGGTCCGCTTGTCGCCGGCTGGCGGCCGCGCCAGGTCTCGAAAGCCTTTTGCAGGCTGGCACGGGCGCCGACCGCTTCCGCCGGGCCGATCGGCGCGAAACGCGGCTGCAGCCATCGCCGCCCGATCTCGTGATTATCGTTGAAGAAGGAGAACACGATCGCCGCCGTGACCAGGGCCCCGATGACGGGCAGCTTCCAATCCCTGGAGGCATGCAGGGCGCCGGCGATCACTGGAATGATCAGCGCCACGCCGAAAAAGACCACCGCGACCGGACCGACGAACTGAGCGGACCCGACCGGATCGGCTAGCACCAGCACCAGAGCCGCGATCGCTGCGAACCAGCTGGCGCGTTGGAAGGCGCTGGTGATGGCGAGCCGGGAGGCGTCGCCGAGCAGGCCCTCGTTCGGCCCCTTTTTCTGCAGCTTCTCGATGATCGGCCGGCGCCGCCACAGGAGGATCAGGAAGCCCAGCCCCAGGACAAGTATTGCGATCAATATGGCGCTGCTGGCGCCGGCGCTCGATTTCCAAATGGCGTAGCTCGACAGCAAGAGCGGCGCCGCGCCCAGGACCCGGGGCAGCCAGAGCAGAAGCAAGGCGTCGGCGCGCTTCTTGCCCTTTCGGCGAGCGTCCTCGTCGATGATGTAGCGGGTCCAGAACCAGGCCTCGAGCCCGAGCACGAAGGCCGAGACAATCAGCCACCCGGTCTGTGGGTTCCAGTCGGTGGCGGAGCCGACGATGTCCGCGCCTTGCCGCGACATCAGCAAGAGCCCGATCAGCACCATCATGGCGATGACGAAAGGCACTCCGCGGATGTCGCGCCAGATGTCGGCGAACCACGTCCAGCCCTTGTGAACGAAGAAACGAGCTACCTTCAGCAGGAAAATCAATCGCGCCACGCGTGCCTCCCCCGATCGCCGCGAGACCGTCCGCATGTCCGACTCAGCCCGCGCCAACGCACAGGGAGACCGGCCCCCGATACTCGCCCCGAGCATACTCTACTAATGGTTGCGGCGCGATGTCGAGTCTGCCCTTTCGTTCGTTCCGCGTGTTGGCGGGCGACATCGAAGGGTCTAAAATCGGTCCATACCGATTTTCCCAAACTGCATTTTCAAAACCCCATAGGAGGACGCGACATGGCGCAATTTGGCGACACCACCACCCTTGAAAGAGCCCGCACCCAGCGGGCCGACCTGAAATCGGCCAGCGCGATCGCTTTCGCCCCGAATGGCGTCCTGCTCGTTGGCGACGGCCTCGGCGGCGCGATCTACGCCTTCGAGACCGGCGATACCGCCAAGGCCGGTTCGGGTCCTGTGCAGATCGAGGACCTCACCGGCAAGATCGCCGCTCTGCTCGGCACGACCGCCGACCAGATCCGCGTGCCGGACATCGCGGTCAATCCCGACAGCGGCGCCATCTATCTGGCCGTGGCCAGGGGCGCGGGCGCCGACGCCGACACGCTGATCCTGAAGGCCGACCGGTCGGGCAAGCTGACCGAGCTCGACCTGGAGACCACCCCGCATACTCGCGTGGCGCTGGTCGACCAGCCCGACGCCGACAAGCTCGATCGGCGCGGCAACCCGTTGCGCACCGACACAATCACCGACCTCGGCTATGTCGACGGCAAGGTGATCGTGGCCGGCCTTTCCAACGAGGAATTCGCTTCCACCTTGCGCGCCATTCCCTATCCGTTCGGCGAGGTCACCAAGGGCGCGAGCATCGAGATCTGGCATGGGGCCCACGGCGCTTATGAGACCAACGCCCCGATCCGGACCTTCATCGCCTACCAGTTCGATGGCAAGCCGGAGATCCTGGCCTCCTACACCTGTACGCCGCTGGTTCGCATCCCGGTGGCCAAGCTGACCCCGGGCGCCAAGGTTATGGGCACGACCATCGCCGAGCTGGGCAATATGAACCGGCCGCTGGACATGATCGCCTACGCCAAGGACGGTCGCGACTACATCCTGATGGCCAATTCCAACCGCGGCGTGATGAAGCTGGACGCCAGCGACCTCGGCAAGTACGGCGCGATCACCGACAAGATCGCCGCCACCGAGGGCGTGCCTTACGAGACCGTCGAGGCCTTGCAGGGCGTGCGCCGGCTGGACCGGTTCGATGAGACCTCGGCCCTGGCCATGGTGGCGACGGGCGAAGCGCTGAACCTGACGACCATCGCCCTGCCTTGAGCGAGGCGGCGCCGGCGCCACGCATCAGCCGAACGGACGGCGGCTTTCGCGCCGAGCCTTGGCGTGGGGCTGAGCCGCCCGGCGGGTGGGCCGAGGTCTTTGCGGTCTTCGCCGGCGACGATCCGGCCGCGCCGGCCATGCTGGGCGCTTATGACCGCGACGGCGAGGCGATCGTCTTCACGCCCCGGTTCTCGCCTGCGCCAAGTCTTCGTTTGTGCGCCGTCTACCGCCCGCCGGGCATAGAGCCGGTGGTCGCCCGGTTCGGCGGCGTTCCCGTCCCGCCGCGGGCGCCGACCACGCGGGTGATAGCGGTGACGCCCAGCGCTGCGGTCTGGCCGGAGAATGTGCTCAAGCTCTATTTGACCTTCTCCGCGCCCATGCGGATCGGCGTCGCCTGGGACAATATCCGCATCCGCGACGCCGGCGGCGCGGCCATGGGCGGCATGTTCGTCGAGATCGACCAGGAGCTCTGGGATCCGAGCGGCCGGCGCCTGACCGTGCTGTTCGACCCCGGCCGCATCAAGCGCGGCCTGGTCGATAACATCAACGAGGGTCCGCCCTTGGCGGTCGGCGGGAGCTATACCCTCGAGATCGACGCGACTTGGCGCGACGCTGCTGGCGGGCTGCTGGTCGAGCCCTTCGCGAAGACCTTCGCGGTCGAGGCGCCGCTGCGCGCGCCGATCGATCCCTCCGCCTGGCGCCTGACGCCGCCGGCGGCCCCGACGGAAGCGCTGATCGTCGATTTCGACCGGCCGCTGGACGCCGCCCTGGCGACGCGGGCGATCACCGTGCGCCGGGACGGGGCGTTTGTCCCGTGCGAGGTCGAGCTGGAGCGCGACGAGACGCGGTTGGTGGTTCATCCTACCCGGCCCTGGACGCGCGGCCGCTACAGCCTGCACGCCGACGACATCTTGGAAGACATCGCCGGCAATCGGATCGGCCGCCCGTTCGATATCGACGCCAAGGACCCGGCGCAAAAGGCTATGGTGGCGCGCGCGGCCGACCTGGCCTTCGAAATCTGAGGAGACTTTTTGATGCCCGTCGACGTCCCGCTGATCGAGCGCGCCAAGTTCTTCGGCAATCCAAGCCGCGCCGGCGGCCAGATCAGCCCGGATGGACGCTGGCTGTCGTGGCTGGCGCCCCGCGACGGGGTCCTGAACATCTGGGTCGCGCCGAGAACCGATCCGGCCGCGGCGCGCGCCCTGACCGACGAAAAGGTCCGCCCGATCCGCTCCTATTTCTGGTCGCCGGACAGCGCGACGGTGCTCTACGTCAACGACCAGGGGGGCGATGAGAACTTCAAACTCTATGGCGTTCCAGCCGCGGGCGGCGAGGCCAAGACCCTGACGCCGTTCGACAAGACCCAGACCCAGATCCTCAAGGTCAGCCCGCAGACGCCCGACTGCATCCTGATCGGCGTCAACAACCGCGATGAGCGCTGGCACGACGTTTATTCGCTCGATCTGGCCACCGGCGCGCTCAGCCTGGTGTTCGAGAATGACGGATTCGGCTCCTTCCTGATCGACCAGAGCCTCACCCTGCGCGGCGGCGCGCGGCCGAGGCCGGACGGCGGCGAGGACTACTACCTGATCGAGAACGGCGTTGCCGGCGCCGAGCCGACCGAGAGCGTCAGCTTCGACGACGCGCCGACCGTCAATCCGATGCGCTTCACCGCCGACGGCAAGACGCTCTACTGGGTCGACTCGCGTGGGCGCGACACCGCCGCCCTGATCGCCCAGGACACGGCGACGGGCGCGAAGACGGTGCTGGCCGAAGATGCCCGGGTCGACATCCCCGGCGCCATGTTCAATCCGATGACCGGCAAGCCCGAGGCCTATCCGGCCACCTATCTGACCACCGAATGGATCGCGCTCGATCCGGGCGTGAGGGCCGATCTCGACTTCCTTCAAGGGGCGCTGAAAGGCGAGATTTCCATCACCTCGCGCACCCATGCGGACGATCTCTGGGTGCTGTCGGTCGATGCGGTCACCGCCGCGCCGGCCGCGTGGCTCTACGAGCGAGCTACCCGGACGCTGACCGAACTCTATGTCACCCGGCCGGAGCTGGTCGGGGCGACGCTCGCGGCCATGCATCCCGTGGAGATCACCTCGCGCGACGGGCTGGTGCAGCCCTCCTACCTGACCCTGCCGGCGGCGAGCGATCCGGACGGCACCGGGCGGCCGACATCGCCGGTGCCCCTGGTGCTGCTGCCGCACGGCGGACCCTGGGCGCGGGACGGCTATGGCTACAACCCGCTGCACCAGTTCCTGGCCAATCGCGGCTATGCGGTGCTGTCGCCGAACTTCCGGTCGTCGACCGGCTTCGGCAAGACATTCCTGGCCGCCGGCTACCTCGAATGGGGCGCGGCGATGCACGACGACCTGCTCGACGCGGTGACCTGGGCGATCGAGCAGGGCGTCACAACCGCAGACCAGGTGGCGATCATGGGCGGCTCCTATGGCGGCTATGCGGTGCTGGCCGCGCTGGCCTTCACCCCCGACGTCTTCGCCTGCGGCGTCGACATTGTCGGGCCGTCGAACCTCAACACGCTTCTGGGCAGCATCCCGGCCTATTGGGAGGCCGGACGCATTCAGCTCTACAAGCGGGTCGGCGATCCCACCACGCCGGAGGGCGAGGCCCTGCTCAAGGCGCGCTCGCCGCTCACCAGGGCGGACGCCATCGTGCGGCCGCTCTTGATCGGTCAGGGCGCTAACGATCCGCGCGTCAAACAGGCGGAGTCCGACCAGATCGTCACCGCCATGCAGGCCAAGTCGATACCGGTCACCTATGTGCTCTTTCCCGACGAGGGCCACGGTTTCGCGCGGCCGGAGAACAGCATCGCCTTCTACGCCACGGCCGAGCATTTCCTGGCCGGCTGCCTGGGCGGAAGGGCCGAGCCGTTCGGCGATGCGTTCAAGGGCTCGACGATCACGGTCCCCGACGGGGCGGAGTTCGCGCCGGGGCTGAAGGCGGCGCTGGGCTAGAGACCGGCCAGCCAGCGCTCGACGGCGGAGGGTGAGGTCAGACGCACGACCTCAAGGTTCGGGAAGCCGGCCAGCAGCGCTGGATAGGTCGCGTGTTTCTGGGCGTAGGATCGCAGTGTGTGGCGGATGCCGGTCAGGGCCTTAGGTAGCGTCATGCGCGCGCCGCCCCAGACCGTCTGGCGGCCGATCCACCAGCCGAGATTGCGGCGCGAGACGCGCGCGAGCGTCGTCGTGAACGGCAGGTCCAGCCAGACCGCCAGCTCGGCGCGGGCCCAGACCAGGTCGCGCTTGGCGTCGAAATTGCCGTCCAACACCCAGGCCTCGCCCGACGTCGCCGCATCCACCCAGGCGCTTACCTCGGCGGCTGGGGTGGGGCGCCAGTCGACCGTCCAATAGACGCCGTCCGTGGCCAGGTAGGGCAGGGCGAGTCTGGCCGCGACCAGCGGCGCGAGCGTCGACTTGCCCGAGCCGGAACAGCCGACGACGATGATCCGCCTGAACGACAAAAGGGCCTCCCCTTATGAGAGACCTAGCCGATTCCGGATCGGGGCGCTGGACCGAACGCCGCGAGATCGCGTCGGACGGCGCAATCGGCCGTCCGCGCGAGAACTCAAACGCTTACTGGGGCGCGCCGGTGGCGCTGTTCGGCGCCGGCGTGGCGGTGGGCGCCGCGGGCTGCGACCCGTTCACCGAGCCATGCTTGGCCTTCTTCTTGGTGGTTCCCGAGCCGTTGTCCGTCGCTCCGCCGACGGTCGCGTTGGCGTTGGCGGCGGAGCCGACATTGGCCGATGGATCGGTCGTCGACTGGGCCGGCCCGACCGGGGTCGGGGCGGCCTGCGGCGCCGGGTTGGTCGGCGTATCGACAGTCGGGGCGGGGCCGCTCATAGAGCCGCCGGGGTTGGCCATCGTGCCGCCGGGGCTGGCGCCACCGGCCGGTTGCGCAAAGGCCGCGGGCGCGATCACCAGCGCCGCGGCGGCGCCAAGGCATAAAAGTTTGAAGGTCATATCGAGTACGTTTCTCCCAATCGTTGTTGGGCGGGGCTGGCCCGCCTGTCCCGTCCAGCCTGGAAAAAAACACCCCGAGTGGGGGTGGGGTTGCCCCGATCATGCAAAAAGACGCCTCGGGCGGGCGGCGCTATGGCGCGCCAGCCCTTGTCGCGCCCGGCTTTGAGACGTCTGAGAGGCGTTTGATCGCCTCTGCCGGAAGGCTCAGCGAAAAGGCCGGCAGATAGTCGTGGAGCTGTTCCAGAGTGCGCGGCCCAACGATGACGCTGGTCACGCCGCGCCGCGACAAGCACCAAGCCACAGCCACCGCGCTGGGCGCTTCGCCGAGTTCGGCGGCGACGTCAGCAACCGCCTCGGCGATGTGCAGATTGTGATCGGAGAGCGAGTGGGTCGCCATCGCCGCCATCGCCTCGGACCCGCGCAGTCCCATGCCGCCGCCATAGCGGCTGTCGGCGTCCGGAACCTCGCCGCGCCGGTATTTGCCGCTCAGGACGCCGCCCGCCAATGGCCCGTAGGTCAGGGTCCCCAGGCCCTGCCGCTCGGCCGTAGGCAGGACCTCGGCCTCGATCTCGCGCGAGATCAGCGAATAGCGCGGTTGCAGGCTGGTCAGGGCCACGCCGCCGCCACGCGACGCCGCCCACTGCGCCTCGACGATCTGGCTGCCGGTGAAGTTGGAGCAGCCGATATAGCGCACCTTTCCGGCCCGTACGAAGCCGGCCAGCGTGTCCATCGTCTCCTCCAGTGGCGTCGCCGGATCGAAGCCGTGCATCTGGTAGAGGTCGATATGATCGACCCCCAGCCGCCTCAGACTGGCGTCGAGGGCGCGGGTCAGGTGCAGGCGCGAGAGCCCCTGATCGTTGGGGCCGGGGCCTTGGGCGATCCGCGCCTTGGTGCCGATCACCACCTGGTCGCGGCGGCCTTTGACGGCCCGGCCGATCACTTCTTCCGACTGGCCGCCGGTATAGTTGTTGGCGGTGTCGATGAAGGTGCCGCCGGCCTCCAGAAAGGCGTCGATGATCCGCCGGGCTTCCGCCTCGTCGCACCAGGGCGCGGTGTGGTTGGTTCCAAAATTCATCGCGCCGAGGCAGGCGCGGCTGACCTTGAGGCCCGAACGGCCAAGATTGACGTAATCCATGGATTTTCCTGTCCGACGCGCAAACGCGCGCCGTCGCTGGAGGATCGGACAGGAAGAGCCCGTGCTTAGGGGTTTGGGATTACCCGGCCGACCGATGAGAAGGGAATGTCGTCATGGGAATCCTCCTTCTGTTGGCGGCCCGAAACGGGCGATGACGCGATCCTGGGCCGCAGGCCGTACGCCGTCAAGCTTCAGCGCTCGTGTCGCCGGCCCCCCAGACCGGCGATCGGTCGCCTTCGAAGGGGGTAAGGTTGAGACAGTACCGCGCGACGATCCGATCCCCATCCTTGATTACGACGTGCTTGACCGAGTGGACGGTGTAGCGCCGTGGCGACGCCGGCGTGCCGGGCGTATCGTCGGCGTCCAGGCGCGGCCACCCCTCGTCGTCGAACCGGTCACCGACCGACACGGCGACGAAGGGACTGGCGGCCGTGAAGACGGCGACAGGGCGATGGCCGCCCGAGGTGTCGCAGAGCTCAAGGCGATATTCGATGGGCGCCATGAGTCAGACGGCCTCGAATGCCAGCAGGTCTGTCGGCTCGGTCACCGGCTGACGCTCGGGATGGGCCGAGGCATGGGCGCGCAGCCGTTCGAGGCCCTCGGCGAACTCGTGATCGTCCAACTGGATCAGGATCGAGTCCGCGCGCAGTGAAATCCTCTCCGCGTAGTCGGACCAGCAGGCCGCAACCTCGCTGTCGACGACGTCGTGAAATGCAAGTTCGAACCCGGCGTCGACAAAGAACCTTTCGATCAACGCCAGACTGGCGAAGGTGCTGCGCAGCATTGGCCCGACCTTCGGGAAGAACGGCGCATAGGGATGAAGGTCTAGACGCTCGGCGACGCCGGCGACGTCAATCGGATGCGTCGTTCCGGCCGCGCGCGAGATTGCCGCCCGCCATCGGTTGAGCGCCTCGGGCGAATAGCCTCGGCCCGCGTCGTAGACGGCAGGCAGGTTTGTTCTGTCGAAGTCCATGGGCGGCTCCCTTCGCTGGCATTACCCAGACAGGTTCAA
>FSWT01000366.1_pt1 | contig 11864 bp, 13 predicted proteins | sample 1638051 | NCBI WGS metagenome assembly FSWT01 (sample SAMEA3914788, study PRJEB12502) | metagenome | biome: forest; material: soil | place: Canada | collected 2011-07-03 | depth 0.1 m
CGCCTCGCCATCGCCGGGACCATGGTGGCCGGGCTTGGGCTGGCGGCCTGCGGCTTTACGCCCCTCTACGCCACCAAGGGCCTGGCGGCCGGCATGTCGTCCATCGAGGTCAAGGTCCCGCATGGGCGCCTGGCCTATCTGCTCAGCGAGTCCCTCGATGACGACCTCGCCCGCGACCGCAACAAGCCGGCCGTCTACCGGCTGGACCTGACCGTCACCAGCCGCGTCTTCGCCCGCGGCCTGAATCTGGACGAGACGGCCGCCTACTACGAAGACCACGTCACCGTCGGCTATCGGCTGGTCGATATCGCCAGCGGTCGGGTTTTGAAAACCGGGACCCAGCCGGTCGAGGTGACCTACGCCGCCACCAACATCCCCTATGCCGGCATCGCCGCCCAGGAGGACGCCCAGCAGCGCGCCGCCGATACGGCCGCCGATCGCATCCGCACCGACCTTGGCATCTATTTCACCACCGAGGCGCGGAACTAGAGCATGTTAGGCGAAAGTGTAGGCGGTTTCGCCGCTCGAACATGCTCTAAACTTTTGATTCTAGACCCTTTTTATCTGGTTCAGATGCGCCCATCTGAACCAGAAAGGGTCTAGGCCGCCGGGAAGGCCGCGCGTGATCCTCAGCCGCCGCCCAGACATTGAACGCTTCCTCGACCAGCCGACCAAGGGCGTGCGCGCGGCCCTGATTCACGGGCGCGATCGCGGCCAGGTGCACGAGCGGGCCGACCGGCTGGCGGCGGCGACCACCGATCGCCCGGATGATCCCTTCGACGTGGCGCGGCTGGCCGAGGCTGATATCGACCGCGACCCGGCCGCTCTGGACGGCGAGCTTTCCGCCCAGTCGCTGGGCGGCGGCCGGCGGCTGGTGCGGCTGAAGCTGACCGACGGGCGGGCGGCCATTGAGCGCGCCGCCGCCGAGGCGCTGAAGACCCACGCCGAGGGCGGTTTCAACCCCGACGCCTTCTTCCTGATCGAGGCGGGCGAGCTCGGCCGCGATTCGGCGCTGCGCCGCGCGGCGGAGAAGGCGGACGGGGCGGCGGCCATTGTCTGTTACGAGGACGAGCCGGGCGATGTGGCCCGGCTAATCCGCGAAAGCCTGGCCAAGGACAAGATCAGCCTGACCAACGACGCACTGGAGCTGGTGGTCGGGCGCCTGCCGCACGAGCGCGGGGTGGCGCGCCAGGAGATCGAGCGGCTGGCCCTCTATATCGGCCCCGGTCAGGGGACGATGGCCGACCCGGAAGCCCTGGTCGACTTTCTCGGCGTCGAGCCGGAGGCTTCGCTGGCCGAGGCCGCCCAGGACGCCTTCGGCGGCAAGCTGGCCCAGGCGCAGGCAGGCCTGCGCCGTGCGGCGGCGGAAGGCGAGGGCGGACCGGCGGCCGTGCGCGCGCTCAGCAGCCACGCCGCGCGTCTGCGTCGCACCCTGACCGCCACGCAGGCCGGCGCGGATCTGGCGGCGGCGGCGAAGTCAGCCGGCGTCTTCTGGCGCAATGAGCGCGAATTCCTGCGCCAGGCCCGCGCCTGGAGCCTGGCCCAGCTCGAGCGGCTGCAGCCGGATCTCCTGGAAGCCGACCGCGCCTGCAAACAGACCGGCTCCCCCGACCGCCTGATCGCCGAACGCCTGGCCATGAGCATAGCCGGCCGCGCTCGGCGATTGGGTCTTTAGCGCGCTATCGGCGTGGCAGGGTCCAGGTCTCGATCGGTTCGAACCGGCCGCCCGTCCAGCCCAGCGCGGTGACGGTGAAGGCGTCCGGCTCGGCGACGATGGTGGAGAAGCTGGGCGGCGTCCCACGCGTGCGCAGCGAGAGCGTGCCGGCCCCGAGGGCGTAGCAGGCCGGTCCGGGCCCGGGCAGGGCGAGCGCGAACGGATTGTGGACATGGCCGGTCAGGATCAGCTCCACGCCCGCTCCAGCGAGGACGGCGACCGCCTCGGGCCCGCAATGCACCCCGCCGCTGACGGGCGCGCCGGCGATGTCGATCAGCGGATGGTGGCAGGTGAACAGCCTGACCGCGCCCGGCGGCCCGGCCCAATCGATCCGCCTCAGGTCGCCCAGGTTCATCGCGCCTTTCGACCAGTTCGGCCGCGGCTGGGCCCCGCGAGCGCTGTTCAGGGCGCGCGCGACCAGCCCTGGCGCATCGAAGGCGGCCGCGCCGGCCCGGCCGATATAGCGGCGATAGCGGCCGAACGGGTTCAGCGCCCGCAGGACCAGGTTCCAATAGGGCGTGTCGTGATTGCCCGGCGTCACCATCTGCTCGGCCGGCAGGCGCCCCAGCCACGAAGCAGCGGCGGCGAATTCGCGCGGCAGGCCGTTGAGCGTGAGGTCGCCGCTGACCACGGTCAGGGTCGGCGCGAAGGCGGCCACCGCCGCGATCACCGCCTCGACAGCCTCGGGAACCTCGCCGCCGAAATGGATGTCGCTCAGATGGGCGATGCGCGTGGTCACAGGCTGGCCAATGCGGTTTGCGGCGGCGCCAGGGCCCGAAAGGCGCGTTGGTCGAACTGGAACGTCACCTTTCGCGGCAGGCGATGGACTTCGCCGTCGAGAATGCACGGGATAGAATGCCGCGCCCAGGCGCGCCCGCGCACGGCCGCGTCGACGAAGATGGCCGGATCATGCCGCCAGTCGCTGAACAGGCCGTTGAAGGCCAGGCGAAAAATCTCGCGGGCGCTGTGCGCTTCCAACGCCGCCACTTCCAGGGCGGCCTTGTCGGGCAGGGCCTTGGAGACGATCGGGTTGATCAGCACAAGCGCCTCGGCCTGGCGTTGGCGTCGCCCGTCGAGCACGAAGTGCACATCGCCGGTGAAGGCGCGGCGCAGCGCATGGGCGGCGCGGCGCCAGGTTTGCGGAAAATCGCCTTTGCGCGCCGCCTCGCGCGCATGCGCCCAGAGCGCCGGCGCGCCCAGGATGCCGGCGACATAGAAGGCATGGCCGCCGACCCGTCCGCCGCTGACAGGGCGCTCGATCCCGCACTCCAGCACCGCCCGTAGGGCCTGCGGCCAAGCCTGGGCGCCATAGAGGGCGTGCGGCAGCATGTTCAGGGTGCCGCCGGGCAGGGGCGCGACCAGCGGCCCGTCCGGACCGCAGGTCTCCGCCACCAGCCGCGCCGTACCATCGCCGGCCAGGACGATCAGCAGGTCCGGCGCGTCGTCGACGGCGGCGCGCACCGCCTCGGCGACCTCGTCGGGCGCCGGTGTCCGCAAGGTGAGGTCGTAGCCGTACGCAGCGACCAGCGCCGCCACCTGCTCGGCCGCGCCGGCGCCGACGCCACCGGAGGCCGCGTTGACCAGCGCTGAGACGCGCCGAAGCGTCGGCCTCTGGGCGCCGTCGGGAGCGTTCGATGCAGCCATCGGGCTTCAACGCGGCGCGATGACGGGCGTTGCGGTGGCCGCCCGGACCACCCGAACAACCAAACCGCGATCCGCGCGTTTGCTTGGCTCACAAGCCGCAAACGAGACCCTCCATGATCCGCTCAATCGCCCTCCTGGCCCTCGCCGGCAGCCTGATCGGATCGGCCGCCGAGGCCGCGCCGTCGGCGCTGGCCAAGGCCTTCGGGAACACCATCGTCTCCACCTACCCTGACGGCCGCACGGCCCGGCTCTGGCTGCAGCCCGGCGGCGCCTATACCGCCGAGGGGCGTCGCCACGACCCGTCCAGCGGCCATTGGAGCCTCAAGGGCGGCAAGGTCTGCCTGAAGCAGTCCAAGCCAATGTGGACGCCCTTCACCTATTGCACCGCCGTCCCAAGCGGCGGCGTCGGGTCGTCCTGGTCAGCCAAGGCCGTCACCGGCGAGGCGATCCGCGTCAGACTGGTGGCCGGACGCGTTTAGGCGGGCGGCTCGGCCGGCTTTCGCAACACCGTCGCCAGCGCAGCCCTCGCCTTGCCGAAGACGAAGAAGCGCGCGCCGCAATAGTTGATCATCCAGGCGGTGAAGGCGCCGGCGCAGAGGGCGACCATCGGATTGGCGATGAAGCGCCAATGGGTCGAGACCAGGGTCACGAAAATCCAGTAGTTGCAGAAATTGCCGAAGCCGTTCGACAGCATGTAGCGCGCCCACTGACGAGGCCAATGCTTGCGATCGAGCGAGCGGAAGACGCCCAGGCCATTGATCAGGAAGGTCACCTGCATGGCGCAAATCAGCGAGATCACCCTTGACCAGGCCGGCTCGATCCCCGCCGCGATGCCGAGGTGCAGGAGAACGGCGTCGGTGGCGAAGCCGACCAGGCTCGCCCCGGCGAATTTCGCCGCCAGGCCGCCCTCGCGGAACGCCGCCGCGCGGCCGCCGTCCTCTGGTTTGTCCGTGGTCACGTTAGCGAACGTGCTTTCAGGACAAAGCGTTGCGGTGCGGCGGGTCTATAAGGGCGCCATCGCCCGATCCTTTTGCACGAGGCCAGCCCATGAAGATCGCCATCCTCGATGACTATGCCGGCGTAGCGCTGGACTCGGCCGACTGGTCGAAGCTGCCGCCGGGCGCCGAGCTGACCACCTTCGACCGGCATCTTTCGGAGGACGAAGCGGTGAGCCTGCTCGCGCCCTTCGAGGTGCTCTGCACCCTGCGCGAGCGGATGGCGCTGCCGCGCACGCTCATCGAGCGGCTGCCCAACCTGAAACTGATCCTCATCGTCGGCGCGGGTCTGGCCAATCTGGACATGCGGGCCGCGACCGACAACGGCGTCGTGGTCTGCCACTCGGATTTTCAGCGGCCCGGCGTGGCCAAGGTCGCCAACGCCACCCCGGAGCTAACCTGGGGCCTGATGATCGCCACGGTGCGCCACATCGCGGCGGAGAACCGGGCGTTGCGCCAGGGCGGCTGGCAATCGACCGTCGGGACCATCCTCGCCGGCCGGTCCTTAGGCCTGCTCGGCCTCGGCCGCATCGGCAAGCGCATGGCCCACTACGGCAAGGCCTTCGACATGGAGGTGATCGCCTGGAGCCAGAACCTGACCGCTGAGGCGGCCTCCGAGGTCGGCGCGCGGCGGGTTGAGAAGGACGAGCTGTTCGCCCAATCCGACGTTGTCTCCATCCATGTGCAGCTCTCAGGTCGCACGCGCGGCCTGGTCACGGCCCGCGAAATCAGCCTGATGAAGCCCGACGCCTATCTGATCAACACTTCGCGCGGGCCCATCGTCGACGAGGCGGCGCTGATCGCAGCGCTGCGCGATCGGCGTATCGCCGGCGCGGGCCTCGACGTATTCGACACCGAGCCTTTGCCGCTCGACCATCCCTTCCGGTCGATGGACAATGTCACCATCACCCCGCATCTGGGTTACGACACCCGTGAGACGCTCCGCGTCTTCTGGGGCGACATGCCGGAAGCGATTTCCGCATTCGCCGCCGGCGCGCCGATCCGCGTCGCCAACCCCGACGTGCTGGTCGGCAAAGCCTAATCGTGCCGGAGCGGGATGAGGAAAAGTGCGAAGCGGTTTTCCGCCCGCATCCCGCTCCAAACCTAAAGAATCGATCACGTTTATGATTTTGGATTGCTTCAGTCCAAAATCATCGTGATCTACGCGCCACCCGAATTTGCTGGCCCGGCGAGATTTCAACTGCACGTCACCGATGAACTGGCCGCGGCGCGGCCCAGGACCCTCTTTCTGGTCTTCCTGATGATCGCCCTGCAGGGCTTCGGCGGCGTTCTGCCCTTTGCCCGCCGGGCCCTGGTCGAACAGCGAAACTGGCTGACGCCGGACGACTTCAACGAGACGCTGTCGCTCTGCCAGAGCCTGCCAGGCCCGAACATCGTCAACCTCTCCATCGCCGTCGGCGCGCGCGCTTGCGGCTGGCCCGGCTCGCTGGCGGCCATCGCTGGCCTCGTCGGGGCGCCGGTCGTGATCGTCCTCACGCTGGGGGTGCTCTACGGCCGGTTCGGCGGTCTCGAACTGGTGCAGCGGGCGATCATCGGCCTCGCCGCCGGCGCCGCCGGTCTGGTCATCGCCACCGCCGCGCGCATGGCCGAGCCGTTGCTGAAAAGCCGCGCACTCACCGCCGCGCCCTTCATCCTCGCCGCCTTTGTCGCGGTCGGAATCTTTCGCCTGCCGCTGGCCTACGTGATTCTGGTGCTGGCGCCGCTCAGCATCGCCATCATGTGGAGGCGCGCCTCGTGAAGCTCTACTGGGCGACTCTTCAGGCCCTCGGGGTCCAGTTCGGCATCCTGTCGCTGCTGGCCTTCGGCGGCGCCAATGCGGTGATCCCGGAAATCCATCGCCAGTCCGTCGCCGTGCACCACTGGATGACCGACAAGGAGTTCGCCGCCCTCTTCGCCATCGCCCAGTCGGCGCCGGGGCCAAACTTTCTGATCTCCACACTGGTCGGCTGGAAGGCGGCCGGCATTCCGGGCGCCCTGATCGCCACGGCGGCCATGTGCGCGCCGTCCTGCCTCCTGACCTTCTGGGCGGTGAAGGCCTGGGACCGCTATCGCGAGCACCCCTGGCGCACAGCCATCGGCGCCGGCATCGCCCCGGTCACCGTCGGACTGGTCTTTTCCAGCGCCTATGTGCTGGTGCGCGCCGCCGACTCCAGCTGGCCTTTGGCCCTGGTGACCACGGCCTCGGCGGCCGTCGTCTATTTCACCAAGCTCAACCCGCTCTGGTGCCTGGCCGCCGCGGCGGCGCTGGGTCTGACCGGGATCTTCGGGACGCCCTAGACCGCGCGGCCGGCGATGGAACGCAGATTGAGGATCGAAGCCGTCATTTCGATATGCGCCCGGCGCGCCAGTTCGCGCACGCCGACATGATAGGCCTCGCCGCCATTGGCCACTTCGCTGGCCAGCGTCGCGGCCTCTTCGAAGGTTCGCAACAGCAGCCCCGTGTGCTCGAACGCGACGCGGTTGGCGTCGGCGCGCACCCGCTCCATGCGCTCGGCGAACGAGACCATGTCGGGGGATCTGGAAGTCGAAAAGCGGGTCGCCGCCATCGTAGCCTCTTAAGTTCAATAGTTTAGCCGTCCCATCGCGGGACCGCCTTGTGGTTACCCAGGCCAAAACCATGCCACGGGCCTGGCCAGGGGCGCGGTTGGCGGCCGTTTCGGGCCCAGTGTGACCGTTTGGTGACGTTCCGGTTTCATCCGGCGTTAACCGACTTAGCCAGAATGGGCGGGATGCAAACGGCCTTGAAATCCGACCAGGCCGAAGGCCCGGTGACCCGGGACTTCATTGAGGCTGGCCGCCATCTCTTCCCCGAGCCGTTGGACGCCGCGGCCGCCGGCGAGTTGCTCCAAGCCATCCGCGCCACCCGCCCCTTCGACGGACGCCTCTTCCAGTCGGAGGCTGAGTTCGACGCCGACCCGCACTATGTTGGGGTCAACCCCCGCCCCGGCCGCAACCTGCTGGAGACCTTCGAGGATCGCCTCGGTTTCGTCGAACGGGCGCCGAAGGTCGTCGAAGCCCTGACCGAACTGCTTGGCGCCGACTACGAGGTCATGAACAGGAAGGTGGTCTGCGGCGTTCCGGCCAGCGCCGTGCCGGCCTGGCTGCATGCACGCATCGCCGGCAATCCGGTGAACAACCTCGGCGCCTGGGTGAAGCCCGAGTACCGCGACATCACCTATTTCTACGGCATCGACTTCCATCAGGACCTGATCGACTTCAAGGATCGTGACGCCGATTTCGTCACCCTCTATGTCTATCTGCACCCGGTGGGCGCCGCCGATGCGCCGCTCTTCCTGCTCGAGGGCAGCCATGTCCTCGGCGCGAGCGTCTTCCCACACGACCTGACGCCGCATGGAGACAGCCGCTGGCTCTATCGCGACGGCCGCGGCGATGAAGCGATCGTGCATCAGCGCGTGCTGGTCGGCGGGACCGGCCATGTCGCCATGTGGCATGCCTGCACCCTGCACGGCACCCAGCCGGACGCCGCCGACCACGAACGCATATCCCTGCGCTATCTGTTCGGCCCGACGCAGGGCGGCGGCGGCATGGCCAGGGTCAATGCGGCCCTGCGCGGTCCCTTGCGCCTCAACGCCACCCGCGAGGACCTGGCCGGCGACGGCTCGGCCAGGATCCGCCGCAACACGGTCAACCAAAGCCGTTAGGCGGTCCAGCCGCCGTCGACGACGTGGATGGCGCCGGTGGTGAAGCTGCTCTCATCGGACGCCAGATAGACCGCCAGCGAAGCCACCTCGTCCGGTTCGCCCAGCCGCCCCATGGGCTGGCGATCGACGAAGCTCCGCAGCACCGCGTCCGGATCGCCGCCCAGCGCCGCCATCCGCGCCTTCAACGACGGGCTGGCCACCGTGCCAGGGCAGATGGCGTTGCAGCGTACGCCCTGGCCGACGAAATCGGCGGCGATCGACCGCGTCAGCCCGATCACCGCGGCCTTGGAGGCCCCATAGGCGAAGCGATTTGGGACGCCTTTGATGCTGGAGGCGACCGAGGCCATGTTGACGATCGAACCGCGTCCCGCGGCCAGCATCGCCGGCAGCGCCGCCTTGCAGACGCGGAACATGGACGTGACGTTGATATCGAACGAGGCCGCCCAATCATCCTCGCCGCAGTCCAGGATCGAGCCCTGGTGCACATAACCGGCGCAGTTGAACACCACGTCGAAGGCCGGCGTCTCGGCGAACAGCGCCGCGATGGCGCCTGCATCCGTCACGTCCAGCCGCCGCGTCGTCGCCGCGCCCTCGAGCCCGGACAAGGCCATGGCGTCGATATCGGTCGCCACGACCGACGCCCCCTCGGCCACGAACCGCTCAACCGTCGCCCGCCCGATGCCCTGGGCGGCGGCGGTCACCAGACAGGTTTTGCCAGCCAATCGTCCGGTCATGCTCTCATTCCTCTGCACTGGCGGGCCGTGCCGGCTTGTTGTTTTAATCCGCTCATCCCCGCGAAAGCGGGGATGAGCGGTGGAGGAGGCTAGGTTCGGATCGAAAACGCCGGCGCGAAGGCGCCGGTCAGCGGGCGGGCGAAGGTCAGCACCAGATCCGGTCCCTCCTGACTCAGGCTCACCGAGCTCCTGTCCGCCAGCAGTTCCGCCGTTCCGCTCGCGCTCAGCCCCAACACCCGCAACCGCTCGCCGCGCGGCGCGCCCAGAACGATCAGGTTCAGCCGCCCCGGCGAACAGGTGAACCGCACCGGCAGGCCCTCATCGGTCACCGACTCGGCGCGCACCCACGGCCGTGTGCCGTAGATCGCCGCGCCGTTGGCGCGCAGCCAGGCGCCGAAGGCCCTCAAGCGCGTCGCCTGCGCCTCGGGAATGGTCCCGTTCGCCTCCGGCCCGACGTTGAGCAAAAGGTTGCCGTTCTTCGCCACCCCGTCGATGAAATCGCCCAGCAGGGTCGCGAACGGCGCGTAGTCCGCCTCCGTGTCGTTGCGGTTGAAGCCGAACGAGTGGCTCATGCCGCGGGTCGCCTCCCATTTCTTCGTCTCGATCTGCGGAAACCGCGCATATTCCGGCGTGCGGAAGTCGCTGTGCGGCACCACCTGCGGGACGATCCCCTCGAAGGCGCCCGGGTCGCGCGCCATCCGCGCCTTGATCCGCTCGTCCATCGCCGCGCGCGCCGCCTTGTGCCGCAGGGGGCTCTTGTCCGGATCGCCGGCCACCCAGCGGTCGTTCACCACCCCGTCCGGCACGGCGTCATAATAGTCGGCGAAGAGGCGGTTCAGGCGCTCCTGCGGCGTCGGCCAGGAGATGTCGTTCCAGAGCACGCTCGGCTCGTAGCGGTCGATCAGCTCGCGCACCTGGGCGTCCGCGTAGTCCGGATAGGGGCCGCCCGGCGTCGAGCCCATGAAGTCGGCCATGGTGCGCAAGGGCTCGGGATTGAAGGTCCAGTCGATGCCGCCGGAATAGTAGACGCCGAAGCGCAGACCCGCCCCCCGCACCGCAGCCGCTAGCTCGCCGACCACATCACGGACGGTAAACCATTGGGCACGCTCAGGGTTTTCCACATCGCTCGGCCAAAGGCAAAAGCCGTCATGGTGCTTGGTCACCAGCACCACATATTTCGCGCCGGCCTCGCGGAAGCTCTCGGCCCAAGCGGCTGGGTCCCAGTCCTTCAGGCCGGCCACGAACGGCGCTTTGAACGCCTCGTAGGGCGCATCGCCATAGGTCGCCTTGTGAAACTCGGCCGAGGGCGTGCCGGGGACCTTGATCGCATTGGCGTACCACTCGGTATAGGGCGTCATCGCCACGGCCCGATCGTAGTCGCTCTTGAAGGCGTCGGAGATCGAGCCCAGCCGCGCGGCGAACCCCGGAATGGCGAAGAGGCCCCAATGGATGAAGATCCCGAACTTGGCGGCGTCGTACCAGCCGGGAAGCGGCCGGGCGTTCAGTTGTTCGAGATCAGCCGCAATTTCGGTCTCGCCCATGCCTGGTCTCCCCCCGCTGACGCGAGGCGGACCATTTCATGGCTTGGCGCTTCGCCCAAGCGTCGAACGGCGGGCAGGGCGATGGTAGCGGCCAGACGGCGGATTCGCTGGGCGGCGATCGCGCCGATCTCGGGCGTCAGCTCTAGCGCAAAGACCCCAGCGGCGAGGTCGGCCAGCCGTTTCAGCGCCACAGCCGGCGGATCGGGACTGAAACAGGCCTCGCGGGCAAACTCCTCTTCGGCCAGCAGGGTCAAAAGCCGCCGCCCGAAGGCCTCGGCCGAGCCACGACCGACCGCGGCCTTGGCCAGATCGACCAGAACGTCGGCTGCCTCCAGCTCGCCGGCGCACAGAGCCAGCCGCGCCTCGATCCGCGCCGGCTCCGCCAGCCGCCGCCAGCGTTCGTCCAGCGCCGCGCGAACCTCGTCATGGTCCGCGAGCCGTCCGCAGACGTTGAAAAGAGCGCCCAACAACGCCAGGCCCTCGGCCTCGCGCGCCGGATCGCCGGGCCAAAGCGGCGCCGTGCTGGCGAGCACCGTCACGACGCGACGGACCAGGATCGCCCGCGTGCGGGCAAAGACCGGCCTTCGACGAAGGGATAGCGCCAGCCGCGCAGCCAATCCGTTCAGGCGCGGCAACCGGCCGGGCAGGCTCGCGTCTTCGGCCACCCCGGGCGCTTCGGCGATCTGCAACAGTTTCAGCAGCCGGTCGCCCAGCGCCAGGCCCTGGCCGAGAAGGGCTTCGGACTCGCCATGGGCGCTCAGAATGTCGACCAGGGGCTGTTGCAGCAGGCGCAGGATCGCCGGGGCCTCGCCTGGATCCGCGCGCTGGGCCGCGTCGAGCAGGTCGAGCACGGTCTGGACCTTGTCGGCCCAGCCTTCGCAACGCGCCAGCCGCTCGGCGACCACCGCGCCCAGCCGATAGCTCCCGGTCGCCTCGTCCGCGACCACCCGCTCGATCGTCCGTCGAACCAGCGCCGTCAGCGCCGCGCGCAGCGGCTCCAGCACCTCGTCGCAGCCGGCGGCCTGGGCCGAGGCGGCGTTATAGATAGCCGCATCCAGCTCGGCCTCGCAGGCCTCCAGCTGCTCGGCCAGGTCGGCGCGGTGCAAGAGCTCGAAAGGCGTCACGCGGTTGCGCGCCAGCCAGACGCCGAGCAACCGACCGATCGTGGCCCGCGCCGGCGCGGCGTAAAGGTCCTCCGGCTGCATGCAGACGGGCGCCGACGTGGGCGGCGTCCGCGTCGCCAAGGTCCGGTGCGCACGCCAGCGACGCGGCTCGGGGCGAACGCCGCGCTCCAGCAGCATCAGCGGCCGGAAATTCCCGGTCAGCGGATCGCGCGTCTCCTTGCACAGCCGAACCGCCGCGCCGGCGGCCTCGGCCAGCACCGCGTCCACCGCCTCGAACGCCTCGCGGCGATCCTCGGTGGCCAGAGCCAGCTCCCAGGGCGCGCGGCCGTGGCGACGAACGAACATCTCGAAATGCACCTGTGCGCGATCCATGCCGCGGGGTCCCGGTTCCGTTGAAGGCGGTTCAGCAACGGAATTCTTTCCGGGACG
>FSWT01000417.1_pt1 | contig 11783 bp, 14 predicted proteins | sample 1638051 | NCBI WGS metagenome assembly FSWT01 (sample SAMEA3914788, study PRJEB12502) | metagenome | biome: forest; material: soil | place: Canada | collected 2011-07-03 | depth 0.1 m
CCAACGCCGACTCCAACTCCGACGCCCACACCGACTCCAACTCCAACCCCGACGCCGACCCCAACTCCGACGCCCACACCGACTCCGACTCCAACCCCGACTCCGACCCCGACGCCCACACCAACCCCGACCCCGACGCCGACCCCAACTCCCACTCCCACTCCCACGCCGACACCGACGGTGATCGCGCCGCTCGACGCGCTGTTGTTCAGCGAACAGACCTTCGCCTTCACCCAGGCCAACCAGGACGACCTGAGCGGCCTTCTGAACCGGGCCTTCGGCGACGACGGCGCCGACTCCCACGACGGCGCCCCGGGCCTCTGGGGCCGCGCGGACGCCACCCTGCTCAATGCGGGCGATCCGTTCCGCGCCAGCGGCGGCGGCCTGGAGGTCGGCGGCGACACCGCGGTCGCGCCGGCCGCCCGCATCGGCGCTGCCGTGGGCTACGAGACCATCGGCCTCACCGACAGCCAGGGCGGCGACGCCAGCCAGGAGATCGTCCGGGTCGGCCTCTACGGCTCGGCCATGGCCGGCCCGGTGACGGTCAGCGCCGCCGCGTCCTACGCCCACGCCTGGGACCGCACCGAGCGCGACTCAGGCGTCGGCCCCTCCGACGCCACGCGCGGCAGCGACGCCTTTACCGGCGGCGTGCAGCTGTCGGCGCCGTTCAGCCAGCGGGGCGTGGCCATCACGCCCACGGCCGGCATCCTGGTCTCCGACGTCAGTGGCGGCGCCTTCACCGAACGCAACGGCGTCCTGCGCGCCTTCGCCATCCACGGCGACGGCGCCTCGGTGACCACCGTCGCCCCCTACGCCCAGGTCTCGCTGTCGCGCGCCTTCGCCATGCGCGACGGGGCGGTGCTGACGCCTGACCTGACCGTCGGCTATCGCTATGACGGCGCGGCCAACGCCGATCGCACCACCCTGGTCTCCGAGGACGGCACGGTCTTCTTCGGCAACAAGGTGTCGCTCGACCCGAACTCGGCCCTGGTCTCGGCCGGGCTGACCACCCACAAGGACGTCCTCAGCGGCTTCATCCGCTACCGCGCCACGGTCTCCAGCAACTGGCTCGACCAGTCTCTGACCGCCGGCCTGCGCTGGTCGTTTTGAGCCGCCGGGCCGGCGCCCGCGTTGACTTGGCGCTGCGCCTGATCCTCAATCGGGACGGGCACAAGGACCCCTGTCGATGGCGGCCGAACCGAATGCGCTGATGGACCGCTACTATGCCGGGCCGCAGACCCTGGTGAAGATCGGGGCGCGCCGGCGGGTCAACCTGCTGATCGCCGGCGAGGGCTCGCCGACGGTGATCTTCGCGCCGGGCGGCGGCTGTTCGACGCTGGAATGGGGCCGGGTGCAGCATCCGATCGCCGCCAAGACCCGGACCGTCGCTTTCGACTACGCCGGGCTGGGCTTCAGCGATCCCGGCCCGCTGCCGCGCACCGGCTCGGCCATTGTGAGCGACCTGCGCGCGGCGCTGAAAGCCGCCGGCATCGCGCCGCCCTACATCCTGGCCGGCTGGTCGCTGGGCGGCCTCTATATGCGCCTCTTCGCCTTCCGCTATCCCGAGGAGGTGGTCGGCCTGGTGATGGTCGACCCCTCCAGCGAGCACCAGGGGCGGCGGTTCTTCGAGGCCACCGGCGATCGCCGGTTCTCCCCCACGTCGGGGGAGACGAAAAAGCGCCGGCGCACGTTGGCGCGCGTCGAGCGGCTCGCCCGCGCGGGCGCGCTTCTGCCCGGAACGCCGGAATATGCCGAGTTTGTCGGCGAGCCGCCGCCCACCCTGACGCCGGCCGTCGTGGCGGCGCGCGTGGCGCAGCGCACCTCGCCGGGCTTCTGGCGGACGCTGCGGTCGGAAAGCGCGCACATGATGGGCGCCACCTCGGAAGAGGTCGCCGCGGCGCGCAAGCCGCTCGGCGACCTGCCGCTGATCGTGCTGACGGCCGGCAAGGCCATGCCGATGCCGGACGAGCCCGCCGAGGGGCTGGCGGCCAGGCGCAAGGTCTGGCGGACGATGCACGACGAGATCGCCGCCCTCTCGACCCGCGGCGTCCAGCGCACCGTCGAAGACGCCGGCCACGGCATCCAGGTGGAGCGGCCCGACGTGGTGATCGCCGCCATCGAAGAGGTCCTGGCCATGGCGCGGGGCGGCTAGGGCCGTTGCGGTAATTCGCGGCATGGAAAACGTCTTCGCCTATCTCACCGGAGCGCCGGGCGTCGGCAAGTACACGGTCGGGAAACTGCTTGCCGGGCAGATGCCCGCGCGTCTGGTCGACAACCACTATTGGAACAATCCGATCCTGGAGATCGTCGAGCCGGACGGGCAGTCGCCGTTGCCGGCGGCGGTGTGGGACAGGGCCAGCGCCGTGCGGACCGCCGTCCTGGAGACCATCGCCACCCTGGCGCCGCCAAACCGGAACTTCGTCTTCACCCACGCGATCTTTCGCAGCGGCGGCCAGCCACTGGATTTCGCGATCGCCGGGCAGATCCTGTACGCGGCCGAGCGGCGCAAGGCCCGGACCCTCTTGGTGCGGCTTTCCTGCGCGGCCGCCGAGCTGGCCGGCAGGATCGAGTCGCCGGGCCGCGCCGAACGGCTGAAGCAGCGCAATGCGGCGCGCGCCGAACGCTATGCCCAGCAGGCGCCGTTCCCGCTCGCCCACGACTGGATCCTCGACATCGACACGACCGGATCGAGCGCGGCGCAGACCGCCGCGCAGATCATGCAGGCGCTCCGAAGTTAAGGCTGTGGTAGCGACGGGGATGGGCAGCGCCGAACAGCTTGACGGGTGGCGGCGGGACGAAGCCGCCGGGTTCGAGGGGTGGGACTTTTCCCACATCGCCGGCCGCTCGTCGCAGCAGGAGCCGCCCTGGTCGTACCGGGAGCGGGCCGGTGAACTTGTGCAGGGCGCCGCCCGGCTGCTCGACATCGACACCGGCGGCGGCGAGTTCCTCGTCTCGCTGGCGCCGCTGCCGCGCGGGTCCGTCGCGCTGGAGAGCTACCCGCCGAACGTCGCGGTGGCGCGGGAGCGTCTTGAGCCCCTCGGCGTCGATGTGCAGGGAGTCGAGCTCGGCGCGGCGTGGGCGCTCGATGCGGCGTCTTTCGACCTGATCCTCAACCGGCAGGGACACATCAATGCGCCGGCGATCGACCGCTGCCTGAAGGCAGGCGGCCGTTTCCTCACCCAGCAGGTCGGCGACGGCAACCTCGCCGACTTGGCCGCCCTGTTCGGTCAGCCAACGATCGGCCTGGAGAACAGTTTCGCGAGCGCGAGCGCGGAGCTCACGGGATGCGGATTGAGCATTGTGCGCGGCGAGGCCTGGACCGGCCTCCAGACCTTCGCCGACGTCGGCGCGCTGGTCTATTTCCTGAAGGCCATCCCCTGGGTCGTTCCAGGCTTCAGCGTCGACAGCCACAGGGCCGGCCTGGATGCGCTGCAGCACCGCGCCGACGCCGGCGCGCCGCTCAGCTTCACCATCGAACGCTTCCTGATCGAGGCGCAAAAACCGCTCGAACGCGCCGCCTGATCGTCAGAGGCGCTCCATCCTGAAAGCCCTCTCCCTTGATGGGGGAGGGTTGGGTGGGGCCGCTAAGCCAGCGAAACGCTCAGCATCACGTCGTCGGGGTTTGGGCGCGTCATGCCGGCGGCGGCGTACATGGCCATGGCGCGGGTGTTCGAGGCGTTGGTCAGGACCCAGACCTCGTGCGCCCCAGCCGCCCTCGCCTCGGCCTTGAAGGCCTCGACCAGGGCGCGGCCGATGCCCTGGCCCCGGTGGTCCTCGCGCACGCCCATTTCGTAGAGCATGAACTCCGGCTCGGGCCGGTGTCCGCGCCGCAGCGATGCGCCCCACAGGCCGCCGACCACGGTCTCCCCGATCGTGGCGAAGAGCAGGTACCAGCGCGGATCGGCGAGCAGCTCGACGATGGGCGTATCGCCGCTGACGGCGCGCCCGTCGATCTCGACGAGGACGGCGCGCGCCAGGCCGATGTCGTCGGGTCCCGCGCGGCGGATCGTTGCGTCCATGTCCTCGATGTTAGAGGCTGGCGTAGACGGCGTCGATCAGGGACCGGTTGCGGGGGCTCTGCCAGCCCGTGCCCATGGCGTTCATGACATAGCCGAAAGCCACCCCGGCCTCCGGGTCGCAGAAGCCGAGCGAGCCGCCCGCCCCGAAATGCCCGAAGGCGCCCGGATTGGGGCCGAGCGGACGCTCGTCCTGGGTCAGCTGATAGCCGAGGCCGAAGCGCGAGTTTCGATCGAGGACAAGGTCGTGGCCATCGCTGTGCTCCCGGGTCGCCTCGGCCAGGATGTCCGGCGCGATCAGGCCTTCGAGCAGGGCGAGGTATAGGCGCGCGACGCCCCTGGCCGTGCCGTGGCCGTTGGTGGACGGGATCTCGGCCAGGCGCCAGGCCTCGGTGTTGACGTAAGGACCGCCGGAGAAGCCGAGCGGATTGCGGTAGGCCTTAAGCCGCATCCACTGCTGGTCGGTTGTCGGAAGCTTCGGAGCGGGCGCCGGCTCGGCGCCGGCCGGCGGGCTGAGCGGGAAAAGGATGTCCGCCACCCGGCCGTGCTCGCGCTTCGGCAGGCCGATATGGATATCGGCGCCGAGCGGGCCGGCGATGTCCTGGCGCAGCAGCGTCCCGAGCGTCATGCCGGCCGCGCGCCGCGCCGGCTCGCCGAGCAGATAGCCAAAGGTGTTGACGTGGTAGCCGTGGCTCCCGCCGGGCGTCCACCAGGGCGCCTGGGCCGCCAGCGCCTCGGTGATGCACCCCCAGTCGAGCATGGCGTCCGGGGCAAGCCGATCGCGCAGCGCCGGCATGCCGCCGCGATGCGACATCAACTGTCGCAAGTTCACCCCGTCCTTGCCCGCCGCGCCAAACTCCGGCCACCAGCGCGTCACCGGCTGGTCGAGATCGAGCAGGCCGCGCTGGACCAGCAGCAGGACGCAGGTGGCTGTAATCGCCTTGCCGACCGAATAGACATTGACCAGCGTATCGGCCGTCCATGGCCGGGTGCGGTCGCGGTCGGCATGACCGCCCCAAAGGTCGACCACCTTGCGCCCGCCGACATGGACGCTCAGCGCCGCGCCGACGTCGCCGCGCTCGGCGAAGTTGCCGGCGAACGCCTCGCGCACGGCCGCGAACCGCGCGTCGCACGCGCCCTCGACGGGGACCGAAGCGGCGTCACTCATGCGCAAGGCTCCAATGGCTGCGGCGGCGATAGTCGTCGACGCCGTTTTGAACCACGAAAATCACGAAAAACACGAAAAACGCGAAGGTTCGAATTTGGACACGGTCGGCGAAGCGGACTCCGTTCGTGATTTTCGTGGTTCAATCTTTCCGGCCTCCACGTCGGACCGTGCTGAACAGGAGCCGTGGATGAAGACCTTGATCTCGAGCCTCGAGGCGACGCCCGCGACCTCATTCTCGCGCCCGGTTCAAGAATTCACGGGCAATGTGGAGCGGCGGATGGCCAAGGCCGCCGGCGTCACCCAGTTCGGCGTCAACCACCTGACCCTCGCGCCGGGGTCGATGAGTTCTCGGCGGCACTGGCACGAAGAGGAGGACGAGTTCGTCTTCGTGATCTCCGGGCGGGTTACCCTGCACGACGGGACCGGCGACCACGAGCTTAATCCTGGCGACTATGCCGGCTTTCCCGCCGGCGTAGCCAACGCCCACCACCTGATCAACCGCTCGCCCGCCCCCGCCGAACTGCTGGTCGTCGGCGCGCGCAAGGTCGGCGAGGAGCGCGTTCACTACCCTGACGAGGCCAACCCCGGCCCCTTCACCATCGTCCGCGATGCGGCCGGAAACCGGGTCGGCTGAGCGCCGCAAGGCGCCCGCCGCTGTGCCGCCGATCACAAAATGCGGCGGCGATTGACTCCGCCCCTTTCGAGGCGTGTCGTATGGGGATCGTCGGCCCGTAACCAATTTGGCGCCGGCGGTTTCGTGCTCCTGTCGGATGGGGGTGGCGCCTATGCCTGATTTCCAGTTCTACGTCACCGACGACCGCTATTCGGTCCCATCGCTGCTGTTCATCGCCACCCGGGACGCCAAGTCGGCCCGCACCATGGCCGAGCGGATGCTGGCCGACGAGCACCATCACGGCGTCGAGGTCTGGCGCGACGAGCACAAGCTGTTCAGCCTCGCCGAAGCCGATCCGTCCACCGCCTGAGCGGGCGGATCAACGCTCCCCTTCTCCTCTCGCGGGATTAGGGAACGTACTGCACGGTCTGTCGCGCAATCTTAGAAGACATAGTTGTTTGTGATATAGATTCGGGTGGAATCATCACGAATTCTGTATCGTTTAAGTAACTATGAAGTTTCATCGTTTCGACACAGCAACAAACACCTCGATAATCTTTCGCCGGTGTAAGATGGTGCGGCCGTGAGCAATGCGGCCGCCCGGGCCGCGAGCGGCGGCGACGAGGCGGCGCGGGAGCTGCAGTTGGCGCTGGCGCGGCTGGGGGCGAACGAGGCGGCGGCGGCGCTGGTGCATGCGCGACGCGCCGCCGAGCTGGATGAGACCAGCGCCCTGGCCTGGCTGGTGGTGGGGGCGGCGCTGAATGGGCTGGGCCAGCCGGAACCGGCCGCGCTGGCGCTGGAGCGGTCGATCGCCATCGATCCCGGCTGGGCGGCGGCGCATTTCAGCCTCGGGCTGAGCTATCTGGAACTGGACCGCCTGGCCCCGGCGGAAACCTGTCTTTTGCGCGCCGTCGCGCTCGATCCAGCCAACAAGGAGGCGCACGCGGCGCTGAGCACCCTCTATTGCCGCGCCGACCGCTTCGAGGCCGGCCGCGAAAGCGCGCTCGCGGCCCTCAAGCTCGATCCGCATCTGCTCACAGCGCACCAGAACCTGGCGGCCATCTTCGCCCGCGAGGGCCGCGACGACGAGGCGCGGCGCCATCGCGACCTGGCCTACGGGACGCGCAACCTCTTCGTCTCCACCGCGCCCGATGCGCTCCAGCACGTGCTGGTGCTGATGAGCGCCGACGCCGGCAATACGCCCGATCGCTACCTGCTGCCCGCCGACCGCTACAGCCGCGTCCGCTGGTTCATCGAATATGCGCGCGAGGCGCAGTTCGCCGCCCTGCCCGACTTTGACGTGGTGTTCAACGCCATCGCCGACCCGGACCTGACGGCGCGCACCGCGCCGAACGTGGCGAGGTTCCTTGAGACCTGCACGCGGCCGGTGCTCAACCCGCCGGATCGGATCGGGCGCACCTCGCGCGACCAGACGGCGGGCCTGCTGACCGGCATCGAGGGCCTGGTGGTCCCGCAAACGGCGCGGATCGAGGCCGGCGCGCTGGCCACGCACGGCCTGGTCAAGGCCGCGCGCCTTGCGGGCGTCGCGCCGCCGTTTCTGGTCCGGCCCGTCGGATCGCACGGCGGCCAGGGCCTGGCGCTGATCACCGACGGGGACGACAGCGTCGCGATCGGCGAGGTCTATGTCACCGCCTTCCACGATTTTCGCTCGGCCGACGGCCTCTATCGCAAGTACCGGATGATCTTCGTCGATCGCCGCCCCCTGCCCTACCACCTGGCGATCGGGCCGCGCTGGATGGTGCACTACGAAAAGTCCGGCACGGCCGAGCATCCGGACCGGCTGGCCGAGGAGGACCGCTTCCTGGCCGATCCGGACGCGGCGCTGGGGGCCGCAGCGATGGCCGCCATCCGCGCCATCGGTCAGGCGATCGACCTCGACTTCTGCGGCCTGGACTTTTCGATCGCCCCCGATGGCCGCGTGCTGGTCTTCGAGGCCAATGCAACCATGCTGGTGCATCCGGAGCTCGCGGACGGCCCGCTGGCGCACAAGAACCCTGCCATCGAGACGATCTTCACAGCCTTCCGCGCGATGCTGTCGGGGACCTGAAGCGACATCTGGCGAGGCTCGAACAAAACGCGCCCCTTCTCCCGCGAGGGCAGAAGGGCGCGTTAGCCGGCCAATTTCTGTGACGTCACCAAGGCACCGTACGGCCCTGGTAGTCGAGGTACTGCAGCCCCGGCTTGCCCGCGACGCCGGTCAGGACGCCGACCAGGCTGGGCACGCTGTCTTCGATGGTCAGGGGGGCGCGGTCACCGCCGAGGTCGGTACGGACCCAGCCGGGGGCCATCAGCACCATGGCCCTTTGGCCCTCCGCGTGCCGGGCGGCGAAGCTACGCATCAGGGTGTTCAGCGCCGCCTTGCTGGCGCGGTAGACCTCGCGCATCCCGACCGTGTTGTTGGCCACGCTGCCCTGGCCCGACGACATCACCCCGATCACCCCGGTCGGCGGCACCAGGTCCTGCAGCGCCTCGACCACGCGCATGGGGCTGAGCGCATTGGTGACCATCAGCGTGGTGAAGTCGTCGTCGCTGACTTCGGCGGTGGTGGCGTTCGGGCGCGCATTGGTGACGCCGGCATTGACGAACAGAAGGTCGAAGGCCCGCCCCTCAAGCCGCGCGCGCAGGGCGGCGATCTGGTCCGGAAAGTTGATGTCGAGGCTCTCGATCTGGGCGCGGCCGTCCGAGCGCGCCGCCAGCTCGCGGAACGGATTGGCGCCCTCGCCGCGCACGGTGCCGACCACGCGCCAGCCCTCCTTGAGATATTCCTCCGCCATGGCGTAGCCGAGGCCGCGCGACGCGCCGATGATCAGGACGGTCTTGGTCGGGTTGGTCATGGCCTGAAGATGGCGCCTCGCAAGGCCCGGCGAAAGGGCGCCGACTTCCTCACTCGCGCCATACGTGCCAAGCTCCACCCATCGATGCAGCGGGGCGTTTTCAAGATGCGTAAGCGGAACTGGCGTGCGGTCTTTATCGGCGGACTCGCCGCCCTCGCCCTGGGCTCGCAAGGCCACGCCCAGTCGCTGGACCCGCGCAACCCGACGCCGCTGCAGCCGGGCGAGAACCACGGCACGATCGACAACCAGACCGGCGCCCAGTACTGGGCCCTGCACTACAATCCGGGCTCCGGAACCATCGCGGTGCGCTTCACCTCCATGGGGATTTTCGGCAATCCCATGGCCGCGACGGTCAATATCGTGGTGCTGGACCCGGGCGGCAAGATGATCGGCCACCAGGCGCTCACCTCGTCCGGCCAGCCGGCGCAGCTCTCCTGGCCCGGCAAGTTCACCAAGTCCGGCGTCTGGGTGGTCGAGATCCAGCCGATGGGCTCCAATCTGGTGCGCAACGGCGGCGACTATGTGATCTCGGTCACCGGATCGGGCATCACCAGCGCCGGGGCCGGCGCCGGGCCCTCGCCCAACGACATCGTCGGGACCTATGCGGTGATGTCCTGTCCGCCGGACCTCCAGTGCGACGGCCTGGGCATCCGCTTCGCCCCGGGCGGCGGGGTGATGACCACCGACGGCCACCAGGGCCGCTGGACCCTGTTCGACCCCGATGCGCGCATCTACACCGTGGTGATCGGCCCCGACCGCTGGACCCTGAAACTCTCCCCCGGCCGCGGCCTGATGGACACCCACGACCAGACGATCGTCATCTTCCAGTCGGTGAAGCCGTAAGAGGTTTCAAGTTGCGCCCCCTCCCCTTTGCCTCTTCTTTTTCCGTCATGGCCCGACTTGTTCGGGCCACCCATGATCACCGTCTTCGATCAGGTGTTCATGGGTCCCCCGCATTCCGCTTCGCTACAGCGGGGGATGACGATCTTTATTGACGATCGGACGTCGCTGACGCCCCCGCCCGGCGCGCCATTTACCACTCATTCACCATACCGACCCAAGCATGGACGCCCCTGAACCGATGTGTGCGCCCGCGTGCCGACCCAGTCTTCGCTCGCCGTCAGCCGCCGAGAAACGCCCACGCTCGCCGACCAGATCATGGTCTTTCCGGGCGCGCTTTCCGACCCGCACTGCCAGCAGCTTATCGACCGGTTTGAAGCCTGCGACGGCCTCGAAGCCTGTCATCGCGAGGGCGGGCACAGCTTCACCCAGCTCAACATCACCAGGGCCTGGCCCGATGAACACGAGCGGCTGCTGGCGGTGTTCCTCGCCCATTTCAACCGCTACCAGGACGCCATGGGCGCGGGCTTCTGGCCTGCGGCCTTCGCCGTCGAGCACCTGCGGATCAAGCGCTACCGGCCGGGCGGCGGCGACGCCTTTCCGCCGCATGTGGACGTGGTCGACCAGATCTCGGCGCGGCGGTTCATGACGGCGATGATCTATCTGAACGCCCCGGCCGGAGGCGAGACCGCCTTCCCGAGCCTCGACATCGCCATCGCCCCGGAAACCGGCAAGCTCCTGGCCTTTCCGCCGCTCTGGCTCTTTCCGCACGAGGGGCTGCCACCGAGGCTCGGCCCGAAATATATCCTCCACACCTACCTGTGCTACGGGACGTAAAGCGCAGGAGGAACGCCATGACGACGAGCAAACCCGGGACGCTGTCCTGGGGCCTGAAGCAGAGCTTCCGAAACTATGTCGAAAGCGCGGGCGGCTCGATCGAGACCGGCGCCGGCGCCGGGCGTGACGCGGAAGGCGCCTTCAGCTTTCCGGCCGCCGCCGGCGAAGGCCTGACGCTGGACGCCGACGGCCAGCCACAGGGCGCCGGCCGCTTTGCCGGCGAGGTGCTGTGCCAGGCGCACGGCGGCATGCTGAAGGTCTTCCTCGCCGACCCGGCCGTCGAGATCGGGGAGGGCCGCGCCGTGATCAGCGTCGCCGACACCCCCGCCCGCGACCTCCGCCTCGACCTGGCCGAACTCGACCTCGCCGCCGCGACCCGCGAGGAAGGCGTGATGATCATCCCCGCCCGCCTCGCCCGCGATGGCTGGCAAGTCCTCGGCGACCACTACCCCGCTGGCACGCCGCTGGACCCAGTGCGGGTGGTCGTGGCGTAGCGGCGCTGGGTGTTAGGAAAACCGGCGTGGTCGCTCAGTCCGAGCCCAGCCCTGGCCGCCAGTTGCGCAGTTGCTCGATGATCATACGCCCCTCCGCATCGTCCAGGCCGCCGGCGGCGAAGACGGTCCGCGCGCCGTAGTCGAACTTGATCGCGCCCGAGCGGCCCTGCATGAAAAACGGGACCTGCATCTGGTTGCGATAGGGCCAGCCCGGCTGCCCGGCCTCGCGCAGGTTGCTGATGCGACTGCCCTCATAGAGCCAGCGGCGCGACCAGCCCAAGGCATGCTGCGCCACCTCCAGGTCGCGGTCGACACCCCGCAGGGTCTCCGATCCGGTGAACATCCAGACCAGAACGCTGGTGGCGAATATCCAGCCCAACGCCCAGCCGCAGAGCCAAAGCGCCAGAAAAGGCTCGAAATGATGCATCATCTGCGCGATCGCCGCCGCGCCGCCGGCTGTCCAGCCGGCCAGCCAGAGCGGCAGAAACAGCATGGCGAAGACCTGGCGGCGAGCCTTGATGCGAATCTGCTCGCCGCCTCCGTCGGCGGGCTCGACGGTGAACCGGGCATTGGCGATCGGCTGGTAGGTCAAGGCTTCGGGGTTCCGCGTCGGCGAATCGGGACGGCTTGGCGTCAGTGACAGCGGAAGCCTACCAGTGCGGTGACCGCGCCGCCCAGGCCGTGGTGGCCGGACAGGCGGTCATGGCCCGCAGATAGCCGTCCCGTCCGGTGGTGCGGGCCAGATAGTCCCGCTCGGCCTCCCCTAAGGTGACCCCGCCGGCGCGGACGGCCAGCTCCAAGGCATAGGTCACGGAGATGTCGGCGGCGGTGAAGCGCTCGCCGGCCATGTAGGGGACTTGGGCCAACCGCCTCGTGACGATCCCGAGCCGGCTTTCGAACACCTCCAGCGCCTGACCGGCGCTCCAGTTGTCGCCCGCACCCTCCGGCGCGAAGTTGCGC
>FSWT01000431.1_pt1 | contig 11742 bp, 7 predicted proteins | sample 1638051 | NCBI WGS metagenome assembly FSWT01 (sample SAMEA3914788, study PRJEB12502) | metagenome | biome: forest; material: soil | place: Canada | collected 2011-07-03 | depth 0.1 m
CGGCCTTCGCCGCCCAGATGGCGGAGGACTATGTCGAGGACGAACTCCCCGAGCTTAAGGCGGCCGAGCTGGGCGCCGGCCTCGCTGATTTCTGGACCTTCGCCACTGAACGCCCCGACGGGCCCGCCATCCGCATCGTGCGCACCGACGCTGGCGACCACCTCGACATCGTCCAGGCCGACTCGCCCTTCCTGGTCGACAGCGTCATGGGCGAGATCGCCGACCGGCGCATCCCCATCCGGGCCATGTTCCACGCCGTGATCGAGGTCGCGCGCAACGGCGACGGCGCACGCGTCGAAAAAGGCGCGCTTAAACGCGAGTCCATGATCCAGGTCTTCCTCGATCCCCTCGCCAAGGACCAGGCCAAGGCGCTGATCGCCGGACTGGACGCAACCCTCGCCGATGTGCGGCTTGCGGTCAGCGACTATGCCGCCATGCGCGAGATGGCCGAGCGCGCCGCCAAGGAGCTGGACGTTCGCGCCAGGGACCTGCCCGCCGACGAGCTCAAGGAGTACCAGGACTTCCTGCGCTGGCTGCGCAACAACCACTTCATCTTCCTTGGCGCGCGGGTTTACGACTATCCACGCACCAGCGACGGCGGCTATGCGGCCGAGGAGCCGCTCTACCAGCCGGAAGGCAGTCTAGGCGTCCTGCGCGACCAGGCGCGCGCGGTCCTGCGTCGCTCCAGCGAGCCGGCGGTGCTCAGCGCGCAGCTTCGCCAGCAGCTTGATCGCGATACGCCGCTGACCGTCGGCAAGTCGAACCTGAAGTCCCGCGTCCACCGGCGGACCTATATGGACTATGTCGGCGTGCGCCGGTACGGGCCCGATGGCCTGGCCTGCGGCGAGATCCGCTTTGTCGGCCTGTTCGCCGCCGAAGCCTATGACGACCCGGTGCACGCCATTCCGCTCGTGCGGCGCAAGGTCGAGTTCGTGCTGACCCATTCCGGCCGCGTCGCCGGCGGCCATTCCGACCGGCGGCTGCACAATATCCTGGAGAACTATCCGCGCGACGAACTCTTCCAGATCACCGAGGAAGAGCTTTTGCCGATCGCGCTCGGCATCCTGCACCTGAACGACCGGCCGCGGGTGAAGCTGTTCGCCCGCCGTGACCCGTTCGATCGCTTCATCTCGCTCCTGGTCTATCTGCCGCGCGAAGACTACGAGGCCAGCCTGCCGGCCAGGGTCGGCGCCATCCTGGCCAAGGCTTATCGCGGCCGGGTCTCGGCCTGCTATCCGAGCTTTTCCGACGCGCCGCTCGCCCGCGTCCACTACATCATCGGCGTCGATCCGGGCGACCATCTGGAGCCGGACCTCGAGGCGCTCGAGGCCAAGGTCGCCGATGCCGCGCGCAGCTGGGACTCCAAGCTGGAGGCGGCGCTGCGCGAGGACCCCGCCACGGAAGGCCGGGTCGGGGCCCTGATGGCGCGCTACGCCGCCGGCTTCCCGCCCGGCTATCGCGACCTCTACGACGCCTCGGAGACCGTTCCGGACATCGTCGAGATGGAGGAGGTCGGCCCCGAACGGCCGGTGGCAATCCGCGCCTATCGCTACGATCGCGATCCGCGCTCGGGCTTCCGCTTTGAGCTCTATCGCTGGAACGAGGCCGCGGCCCTGGCCGACGTCCTGCCCATCCTCGACAATATGGGCCTGAAGGCGATGGTCGAGGAGGGCTTTCCGGTCCCGCGGGCCGGCAAGCCGCACGACCTGGTCTGGGCGCATGAATTCACTCTGGCCGACGCCCGCGGCGAGACCGTCGACTTCGAAGCGATCGAGCAGGCCTTCGAGGATGCGTTCATCGCCATCTGGGACGGGCGAAGCGAGAACGACGGCTTCAACCGGCTGGTGATCGAGCTGGGCATGTCCTGGCGCGAGGCGGCGCTCGTGCGGGCCCTGGCCCGCTATCGCCAGCAGTCCGGCCTGGAGCCCAGCGAGGCGGTACAGCAAGCGGCGCTCAGTGACTATCCGGACGTGACGCGGCTGATCCTGCAGCTCTTCCACACCCGCTTCGATCCCGCCCTGAAGGCCGACATCGCTGAGCGTCGAGCCTCCGCCGAGGCCCTGTTCGCCAAGATCATCGAGGCGCTGCAGGCGGTGGAGAGCCTCGACGCCGACCGGGTGCTGCGCCGCCTCGCCGCCCTGGTCCAAGCTTCGACCCGCACCAACTATTTCCAGCGCGACGAGGCCGGGAACCCCAAGCCCTATATCAGCTTCAAGATCGCCTCCCGCCTGCTCGAAGACCTGCCGGAGCCCAAGCCGTTCCGCGAGATCTTCGTGCTCGCCCCGCATGTGGAGGCGGTGCATCTGCGGTTCGGTCCGGTGGCGCGCGGCGGCATCCGCTGGTCGGACCGCCGCGACGACTTCCGCACCGAGGTGCTGGGCCTGGTCAAGGCGCAGAACGTCAAGAACGCGGTCATTGTGCCGGTGGGCTCCAAGGGCGGCTTCTATCCCAAGCGGCTGCCGCGCGGCGGCTCCGCCGACGCCATCCGCACCGAGGCCGTGCGCGCCTACACCACCTTCCTGGACGGCCTGCTCGACCTGACCGACAACCTGGCCGCCGACGGAAGCGTCGTGCCTCCGCCCGGCGTCGTGGTGCTGGACGATGACGATCCCTATCTGGTCGTCGCCGCCGACAAGGGCACGGCCAGCTTCTCCGACATCGCCAACGCCATAGCCGAGGCCTACGGCTTCTGGCTCGGCGACGCCTTCGCTTCCGGCGGCTCGGCCGGCTACGACCACAAGGCCATGGGCATCACCGCCCGCGGCGCCTGGGAGGCGGTCAAGCGCCACTTCCGCGAAATGGGCAAGGACATCCAGGCCGAGCCCTTCACCGTCATCGGCGTCGGCGACATGTCGGGCGACGTGTTCGGCAACGGCATGCTGCTGTCGAAAGAGATCCGCCTGGTCGCCGCCTTCGACCATCGCGACGTCTTCATCGACCCCGATCCGGACGCCGCCAAGTCCTTCACAGAGCGCCAGCGGCTGTTCGACCTGCCGCGCTCGTCCTGGGCCGACTATGACGCGAGCCTGATCTCCAAAGGCGGCGGGGTCTTTTCCCGCACCCTGAAGTCGGTCGCCCTGACGCCCGAGATCAAGACCCTGCTCGACCTGCATGTCGACGCCCTGACCCCGGCCGAGCTGATCAACGCCATCCTGAAGGCCAGGGCCGAGCTGCTCTATCTCGGCGGGGTCGGCACCTATGTGAAGGGGCCCTACGAGACCAATCTCGACGTCGGCGACAAGGCCAATGACGCCATCCGCATCAACGGCGCCGACCTTCGGGTCAAGGTCGTCGGCGAAGGCGCCAATCTGGGCGTGACGCAGGCCGGGCGCATCGCCTTCGCCCGCGCCGGCGGCCGCATCGACACCGACGCCATCGACAATTCCGCCGGTGTCGACACCTCCGACCACGAGGTGAACATCAAGATCCTCGCCGGCATGGCCGAGGCCAAGGGCAAGCTGGACCGCCCCGGCCGCGACAAGCTTCTGCAGTCCATGACCGACGAGGTCGCCGCCCACGTCCTGGCGCACAATATCGACCAGACCCTGGCGCTCAGCCTGATGCAGCGCAGCGCCGTGGCCGACCTCGACGCCCAGGCCGGCTTCATGGCGTCGCTTGAGCAGGACGGCCGGCTGGATCGGGCGCTGGAGGGCCTGCCGGACGCCGCGGCCATGGCGGCCCTGCGCCAGGCCGGGCTTGGCCTGACCCGACCGGAGCTCTCGGTGCTGCTGGCCTATGGCAAGCTCGACCTGTTCGACAGCGCCATCGCCGGCGGCGCACCCGACGACCCGGCCTTTTTCGAGACGCTGAAGGCCTATTTCCCGAGCGCGCTGGACCGGTTCAGCGACGAGATGTGGCGCCATCGCCTGCGCCGCGAGATCATCGCGACGGTCCTCTCCAACGAGATCGTCAATCTCTGCGGACCCACCTTTCCGCGCCGGCTGATGGCGGCCGCCAGCTGCGATGCGACCGCCCTGATCGTCGGGTTCGCCGCCGCCAGGGAGACTTTGCGCTTCGACGAGAGCTGGGCGGCGATTTCCGGGCTCGAGGGCCAGATTCCCGCCGAGGCGCAGACCGCGCTCTTCGCGGAGCTTGCCGGCATATTGCGCGCCCAGACCTATTGGCTGGCCCGCCGCGCCTGTCAGAAGGGCCTGTCCGCCCCGATGGAAAGCCGGCCTCAAGCCCAGGTCGCCGGCGGCGGCGTCCCGGTCGCGGCGCTGATCGAGGCCTATCGGCCGGCCATGGACGAACTGCGCGAAGCCGGGCCGTCCATCCTCTCGCCGTTCGAGCAGAAGATGGTCGCGCGGCGCATCAAGGCCTTCCGCCGCGGCGGCGCGCCTAACGCCATCGCCGCGAGCCTTGCCAATCTTGCCCTGCTGACCACGGCCTGCGACCTCGCCGATCTCGCCAGGACCGCCGAATGGCCGATCCATGCCGCCGCGGTGCTCTACCACCAGACCGGCGCCGCCTTCGGTTTCGACCGCCTGCGCGCCGGCGCCGGCTCACTGCAGACCAGCGACTTCTTCGAGCGGCTGGCGGTTCGCCGGCTGATCGAGGACCTGGTGGTCGAACAGACCGCCCTCACCCACGCCCTGATCGATTTCGCCGGGACCGAGCAGGCGGGCGAAACCGCCGCGGCCGCCCGCTCCGTCGTGCGGGGCTGGGCCGCCCTGCACGCGGAGAGCGCGCGCGCCTGCGAGGCCAGCCTGGCCAGCCTCGAGGCGGCCGGCGACGGCTGGAGCCTCGCCAAGCTGACCATCGGTATCGCGGCCGTGCGCGAACTGGTCGCCGCCGCGCGCTGAGGCCGGTCCTGCGCCAAAATGCAGCTTCGCAATAGCGGCCGACGCGTGCGAGTTAACGATTATGGCGGCTTAAAGACCGTCCCGGGAGGAAACCATGCATCTGCCTGTCGCTCTGATCACTGTCCTGTCCCTGATGGTTTATCTCTGGCAGGGCCAGAGGGTGGGCTCCGCCCGCGGCCGGCTCGGCGTGCCGGCGCCGGCCACCACCGGCCATCCGGAGTTCGAGCGGCATTTCCGTATCCAGGCCAACACGCTGGAGGGGCTGATCGTCTACCTCCCGGCGCTGTGGCTGTTCGCCATCTACACCGGCTGGGAATGGGTCGCGGCGGCGCTGGGCCTGATCTGGATCGTCGGGCGCATCCTCTACACCACCGGCTACGCCAAGGAGGCCAGCGCCCGCAGCCTGGGCTTCGGCGTCCAGATCCTCGCCACCCTGGTTCTGCTCCTGGGTTCAGGCGCGGCAGTGGTGTGGGCGCTGATCCGGAGCTATCATTAGAGCGCAAGGTCGGGGCTGGTCACCGCGCGTGACCGGTTTGGTTTAGGACGACCGAAGCGCTGACCCGCGCTCGCGCCGGAGACGCCTTCGGACCCGTTCAAAGGAGGCGTCGAATGAAGAGATGGATACTGGCCCTCGCCGCGAGCGTCGCGCTCGGCGGGGCTCTATCGGCCTGCGAGACCGCGACCCCCTACCAGCCGCTGCGGGCCGGCACGGCCCAGTCCGGCGGCTATAGCGAGATCAAGCTGGAGGACGACCGCTGGCGGGTGACCTTCCAGGGCAATAGCCTGACCTCGCGTGCGATCGTGGAGACCTATCTGCTGCACCGCGCCGCGGAGCTGACGGTGAGCCAGGGATTCGACTGGTTCGAGACCGCCCAGCGGCAGACCGACAAGCGCACCGAGACCTTCGGCGAGCCGTTCGGCCCCTACGGATTCGGCTGGCGCTATTATCGGCGCGGCCTCGGCTGGGGAGACCCGTTCTGGGGCGGCGGACCCTATTGGGGCGGCGGGCCCTGGGGTCCCTGGGGCGGCGATATCGATATCCAGACCATCGAACGCTTCGAGGCCTCGGCCGAGATCGTCATGCACCACGGCCAGAAGCCGACGGCCGATCCCCACGCCTTCGACGCCCACCAGGTGCTGGCCAACCTGACCCCGCACGCACCGCCGCCGCCGACCTGAGCCTGGCCAATTGTCCCCTCCCCCTTGGAGGGACGTTGTGAGGGAGGACGACAAAAGATGATCCGCACGCTTTCCTGCCACTGCGGCGCGGTGCGTCTCGAATGCAACGCCGAGCTTACCGATCTCAGCGAATGCAATTGTTCGACGTGCGCGAGATACGGCTTCATCCACTGGAAGGTCCGCCACGATCAGGTTCGTCTCGCGACGCCGCGCTCGGGCCTGTCGAGCTACGTCTGGCGGTTCGTCGACAACGGTCTCCACTTCTGCAAGGCCTGCGGGGTGGCGATGGCGCGAACGGGCGAAGACAACTACTTCATGATCAACGCGCGCTGTCTTGATGACGTTGACGTCTTCACTCTGGACGTCGGCCGCTATGACGGCAGGACCGACATACCGGGCGGCGACAATGTGCCTCTGCTGGCCGACACCAGCCCCAGCTAGCGCACCGCGGCCGTGTCAGCCATGGGTTCCCCTTCCCCGCGAGGGGGAAGGGGAAAGAGGTCCGGGTTACCGCGGCGCCATACGGATGGCGCCGTCGAGGCGGACGTCTTCGCCGTTCAGGTAGCCGTTCTTGATCATTTCCAGCGCCAGCGAGGCGTATTCTTCCGCGACGCCGAGGCGCTTGGGGAACGGGACCTGGGCCGAGAGGGCCGCGCGCACCGGCTCCGGCGCCCCAGCGAGCAGCGGGGTGTCGAAGATGCCGGGCAGGATGGTGTTGCAGCGGATGTTTTCCTGGCTGAGGTCGCGCGCCACCACCAGGGTCAGGCCGACGACGCCGGCCTTGGACGCCGTATAGGCCGCCTGGCCGATCTGGCCGTCCTCGGCCGCGACCGAGGCGGTGTTGACGATGGCGCCGCGGTCGCCGTCCGGCAGCGGGTCCAGGGTCAGCATGCCGGCCGCCGACTTGGAGATGCAGCGGAAGGTGCCGACCAGGTTGATCTGGATGATCATGTTGAAGGCGTCGGTAGCGAAGCGCTTGATCTCGCCGGTGTTGCGATCGCGGCTGACGGTGCGCGCGGCGTTGCCGGTGCCGGCGCAGTTGACCAGGATGCGCTCCTGGCCGTTGGCGGCGCGAGCCGCGTCGAACGCCTTGTCGACCTCTTCTTCCGAAGTGACGTTGGCGGCGACGAACACCCCGCCGACTTCCTTGGCGAGCGCCTCGCCTTTCTCGCGCTGACGTTCGAGGTCGAGGATGGCGATCTTGACGCCGTGGGCATGGAGCGCGTGCACAGTGGCGGCGCCAAGGCCGGAGGCCCCGCCGGTGACGACGGCGGCGATGTTGGAATCGAGCTTCATGGACGTGGACCCTCCTGGTGGGTTTAAATGACCGCGAAGGTCCGCGGCGTTGGCGAAAGCGTTTAGCCGGGTTGAACGCGGACGCCAACGATGACCCAAGGGCGCCCGTTCAAGCGGCGTCCGTCAAATAACCTCAAGGGAGCCCGCCGCATGGCCTACGAAGCGATCCTCTATGACAGGCATGAGCACGTCGCCGTCATCACCCTGAACCGGCCGGACCGGCTGAACGCCATCTCGCAAGCCATCCGCGAGGAGGTGCATGCGGCGGTGCAGGCCGCCCAGGACGACGACGAGGTGCGCGCCCTGATCGTGACCGGCGCGGGGGATCGCGGCTTCTGTTCCGGCGCCGACCTCAGCGGCGGAGCCGAGGCGCGGGCGCGGGCGGCCGCAGCCCAGCAGACGCAAGGCCAGAAGCTCGACGAGATCGGCTGGGTCGGCAAATGGGCGCGGCGCTTCTTCTATTTCGACAAGCCGATGATCGCCGCGGTCAACGGCATCGCCGCCGGCGCGGGCATGAGCATGGCCATGGCGGCGGACCTGCGCGTCGGCTCGGAGCACAGCCGCTTCAAGAGCGTCTTCATCGAGCGCAACTTTTCGCCGGACTCCGGCCTGAGCTACTTCCTGCCGCGGGTGATCGGCTACAGCCGCGCCGCCGACCTGATCTTCACCAGCCGCACCGTGCTCGCCGAAGAAGCCTATCGCCTCGGCCTGCTCGACCGGCTGGTCCCGCACGCCTCGCTGGTCGAGGAGGCGGTGAAGGTCGCCGCCGAGATGACCGGCTGGCCACCCCTGGCCTTGCGCATGAGCAAGCGGGTGCTGCAGCACAATTTCGAAGCCGAGTTCGAGGATGCGATCAAATACGAGACAGTCGGTCTTGGCCTGTCGCGCAAGGCGACCAACGACCAACGTGAATCCCTGTTAGCCTTCACCGAAAAGCGCAAGCCGCAATACACAGGCACCTGATTGCGAAACCTTGGGCGTTTCCGAAATTTATAGAGTAATTAGCTTTTTAAATACGGATAATGAATTCCGTACGATTAGGGTTTACCGTCGTTTACTTTAACGATTAACGACAACGCAATCCGTCACCCCGCATAAACTGCACGATCCCGACACCGTAGTCGAGGATTCAGCTTGGATTTCGGGGGCACGAATGCGGCTGGGTACGATTATCAGTATCGGGGCGTCCGCGGTGCTGGGCATTGGCGCGCTGCTGATCGCCCGGTTGTGGATTCCGAGCCACGCGCCGCATGCGGCCGCGGCCCAGGCGGCTCCGGTGGTGGTCGAGACGTCGATCGTCGTCGCCGCCAAGCCGATCCCCTGGGGCGCCAAGCTCGACGGTCAGTTCCTCAAGGTCATTCAGATGCCGGCGGCCGACGTGCCGCAGGGCGCCTATTCCAGCGTCGGCCAGATCCTCAACCAGGACGGCGGCCCGCCGATGGCGCTGAGCGCCATGGCCGTCCAGGAGCCGGTGCTGAGTTCGAAGCTGAGCGGGCCGGGCGAGCGCCAGACCCTGGCCGCCCTGGTCGATCCCAACATGCGCGCCTTCACCATCGGGGTCAGCGCCGTCACCGCCGGCGGCGGCCACATCCTGCCCGGCGACCGGGTGGACGTGCTTCTGACTCGCCAACTGCCGACCCCGCCCGGCGCCGACATCGGCACCGCCAAGCTGGAGCAGACCACGGTCGTGATCCAGAACGTGCGCGTCCTCGGCATGGACCTGAACGCCAACCCGACCTCGACCCAGCCGGCCGTGGCTTCGACGGCGACGCTGGAGGTCGGCATGCTGGACGCCGAAAAGCTCGCCCTGGCCGCCGACGGCGGCAGCCTCTCGCTGGCGCTTCGCCGGCCCGGATCGGTCGAGATCGCGCCGGCGCGGCCGATCATGGCCGACGACCTGGGCGCCAATTCCGCCAAGTACTGGGCGCTGGTCCGCATCGCGGCGAGGAAGGCGGGCGCCGACAAGGTCGCCGCCCTGCCGCGAACCACCCACGCCAGGGCCGGCGCGGGTGCGTCCGGCGCCTCGGTCATCGTGGTCAGCGGCGACGCGGCCTCGGACGTCGAAGTTCCCTTTGAAACCGCACACGCGGGCATGTGATCATGAACCTGTTTTCCAAACCCGCGTCTCGGCGCCTCGCGCTGGCGGCCGCCGCCGTGGTCGGCCTGTCCGTGCTCCGGCCCGCCGCCGCCCTGGCGGACGCGGCGCAGCCCGACGACAGCGGCGCCCATTCGATCGTGGTGGCCAAGGACAAGTCGGCGGCCTTCCGGCTCGACTATCCGGTCGGCGAGATCGTCGTCGCCCAGCCCGACATGCTGCAGCTGGTGGCCACCACCGACCACAGCTTCTACATCCGCGGCAAGGCGCTCGGGGTCACCAACCTCTTGATCTACGACCAGCGCCACCACTTGGCCCAGGTGATCGACGTGCGGGTCGGCGAGGACGTCGATTCGCTGCAGCAGGATCTGAACGCCGCGCTGCCGAACGAACACATCGTCGCCGCCAACTTCGCCGGCGGCGTCCTGCTGAGCGGCGCCGCCTCCACGACGGCGGCGGCGTTGCGGGCGCAAGAGATCGCCGAACGCTACGCGCCCAAGGCCGTGTCCTCGACCATCAAGGTGGCCAACAACCAGCAGATCATGGTCGAGGTCCGCTTCATCGAGGCCAGCCGCACCTCGCTGAAGGATGTCGGCTTCAACTTCAACGCCACGTCGCCGACGAATAATTTCGGCTTCAGCTCGGGCACGGGCCTCGCCGGCAGCCAGCCGCCGCAGGCCACCCTGTCCTATGGCGGCCAGATCGGGGCCTTCTCGATCAATGCCAGCCTGGAGGCGCTTGAGCAGAAAGGCGTGATCCGCACCCTGGCCAAGCCCAACCTGATGGCCATGTCCGGCGAAGAGGCCAGCTTCCTCGCCGGCGGTGAAATTCCCTATCCAGTGCCGAACGGCCTGACCGGCGTCACCCTGGACTTCCGCGAATACGGCGTGAAGCTGAAGGTCACGCCCACCGTCGAGGACAATGGCCAAATCCGGCTGAAGGTCTCGCCGGAGGTCAGCCAGCTCGACCAATCCACCGCGGTCTCCATCGGCGGCATCACCGTCCCGGGCATCTTGGAGACCAACGCCTCCACCACAGTGGAACTGCTGGACGGACAGAGCTTTGCGATCGCCGGCCTGTTCCAGCAGCAATACAACGACACCATCCACCAGGTGCCGGGCATCGCCAACGTCCCGGTGCTGGGCGCTCTGTTCCGGTCGGTCAACTGGCAGCATTCCCAGACCGAGCTGATCATCATCGTCACCCCGCACCTGACCTCGCCGTCGGCGCACCCGGAAGACCTGCCCAATCCGCTGCTGACCAGGGTCGAGCCGACCAGCATCGACCTGATCCTGGCCGGTCTCGAGGACAAGCCAGGGCCCAATCCGCCCGCGGCGGCGCGGTGAGCCCAAGATGAGCGCCGCCGCCTTCGCCAACCGTCGGGTCCTGGTCATCGGCCAGCGGCTCGCCGCTATCGCCGAACAGGCCCTGCCGGGCGCGCAGTTCGAGATCGCCGGCCTCGACGCCTTCGAGGGCCAGGGCCGCTCGCCGGTCGCCGCCGACCTGGTGCTGATCGACAGCGCCGCCGGCGACCCCGCCCGCCTGGCCAGCCTGATCGGCGCGCTGGCTCAAGCCGGGCCGCAGCCGGCCGCCATTCTCGTCGGCTCGCACCTGCCGGTCGTGGTCGCCCGCGCGCTTTTGAAGCTGAACCGCTCCGACGTGCTCGACCAGCCGGTCTCCCTGCCCGACCTTGCCCGCTGCGCCGCGGCCCTTCTGGCCGACGGCTCGGGAGCGCTCGAAGCGGTCCATGCCTCGCAGTGCTGGAGCATCCTCTCGGCCGTCGGCGGCGCCGGCGGCACCATGCTGTCCATCGAACTGGCCACCACGCTCGCCGCCCGCACCCTGGGCGACCGGGTGGCCCTGGTCGACCTGAACCTCGCCGACGGAGCGGCCAGCGCCTATCTGGGCTCGGCCGCCAACATGCACCTGGCCGATGCCGCGGCGTCGCCGGAGCGGATAGACGCGGCCCTGCTCGACGCCTTTTCCGTGCGCGTCGGGGGCGGATTCGACCTGCTCGCCTGTCCGCGCGACCCGATGGCCTTCAGCAAGGTGACGCCGGCCGTGGTCCTTCGTCTGCTGGAAGCGGCCTGCCAGGTCTATGACTGGCTGGTGCTCGACCTGCCGCGCGCGCGGCAGTCCTGGACCGCCGACGTGCTGGCCGGCTCCGATCAGATCCTAGTGGTCTCGGAACTGACCGTCCCGGCCCTGCTCGCCGCTCGCGCGCTCTCGCAGGAGATCGAGACCGAACTGCCCGACCGGGCGCATCCGCGGATCATCCTGAACCGCATGGCCAGCCGCATGTTCGGCCCCGCCCCCTCGCGCGGCGAGGCCGAGAAGGCGCTGGGCCGCAAGGTCGACGGCGTCATCACC
>FSWT01000590.1_pt1 | contig 11678 bp, 10 predicted proteins | sample 1638051 | NCBI WGS metagenome assembly FSWT01 (sample SAMEA3914788, study PRJEB12502) | metagenome | biome: forest; material: soil | place: Canada | collected 2011-07-03 | depth 0.1 m
ATGATGCTCAGCTTCACCCTGATGGGCGCGGCCATCGTCTCGCTGGCGCTGATCCCGTCCTACGCCCAGATCGGCGTCGCCGCCCCCATACTGGCCATCACCGCGCGCATGGTGCAGGGCTTCTCGCTCGGCGGCGAGGTCGGGCCGACCACCGCCTATCTGCTGGAGGCCGCGCCGCTGAACGGGCGAGGCTTCGCCGTCGCCTGGCAGGGCGCCAGCCAGGGCATAGCCGCCACCCTGGGCGGTCTGGTCGGCCTCGGCCTTTCGACGGTGATGGCGCCGGTGGCGCTGGACGCCTACGGCTGGCGCATCGCCTTTCTGCTCGGCGCGTTCACCATCCCCTTCGGGCTCTGGGTCCGTCGCGGCCTGCCGGAAACCCTGCACGCGCCGGATGTCGCCGGCCCGGTCGCCGCCGCGGCCAGCAAGGGCCTCGGGTTGATCCGGGAAAACGCCCGCATCATCATCCTGGCCCTGCTGGTGCTCGCCGCCGGCACGATCAGCACCTATGTTTTCAACTACATCACCACCTTCGCCCAGCACACGCTGCACATGGCGCCGGGCGTCGCCTTCCTGGGCGGGGCGCTGGGCAACATGGCCGGCGTGGTCGGGGGCCTTTACGGCGGCTGGCTTTCCGACCGGATCGGGCGGCGGCCGGTGATGATCTGGCCCAATCTCGCCTATCTGGTGCTGATCCTGCCGGCCTTCTTCTGGATCGTCCGCACCCATAGCGCCTTCGCCATCATCGCCGGCCCGGTCGTCCTGGGCTTCCTGGGATCGATGAGCACGGGCGCCTTCTACGCCGCCGTGACCGAGACCCTGCCCAAGCGCATCCGCGGCCGCGCCTTCGCGACCATCTACGCCACCTCCATCGCCCTCTTCGGCGGCACCACCCAGCTGGTCATCACCTGGCTGATCCAGGTCACCGGCAACGCCATGGCGCCGGCCTTCTACCTGGCGGCCGCCACCGTGGTTGGTCAGCTGGCGCTCAGGCTGATCCTGGAGAGCGCGCCGGTGAAGACCATGGCGCCGCCAATGGCATCGGAGCTGGCTCTCGACCCCATTCCGCCAGTCGCGTAGAGCAACGCGGACAAAAAGAGGGAGAGAACGCAATGCTGGTGAAGGATCGGATCGTCGTGGTCACGGGCGCGGCGAGCGGCATCGGCCGGGCGCTGGCGCAGCGGTTCGCGGCCGAGGGCGCCAGGCTGGTGGTCTGCTCCGACCGCAATGGCGATGGGGTCCGCGCGGTGGCGCAAGAGGTCGGCGGCATCGCCTTTACGACCGACGTCTCCAAGGAAGCCGACATCCTGCACATGATCGAGACGGTCGAGGCCGAGCAAGGCCCGATCGACCTCTTCTGCTCCAATGCCGGCATCGGCGTCGGCGGCGGCGCCGAGGCGCCCGACGAGGCCTGGCAGCGCATCTGGGACATCAATGTCATGGCCCACGTCTGGGCGGCGCGCCACATGGTCCCGCGCATGGCCGCGCGTGGCGAGGGCTATCTGCTCAACACCGCCTCGGCCGCCGGCCTGCTCTCGCAGATCGGCTCGGCCCCCTATGCGGTGACCAAGCACGCGGCGGTGGGCCTGGCTGAGTGGCTGGCCATCACCCATGGCGACAAGGGCATCCGGGTCTCGGTGCTGGCGCCGCAGGCGGTGCGCACGGCCATGACAGCCGGCAATCCCGACGGGGTGGCCAGCGTCGACGGCATGATCGAGCCGGAAGCGGTCGCCGAGGCCTGCGTCCGCGCCATCGAGGCGGAGGATTTCCTGATCCTGCCGCACCCCGAGGTGCTGGAATATATGCGCCGCAAGACCGGCGACTATAATCGCTGGATCGGCGGCATGCGGAAGCTGCAGCGCCGCTATACGGGCTAGGGATGATGACCGACGCCACGGACAGACCCGCCGGCGGCGCCTCGCCCGAGGCGATCCAGGCGCACTACGATGTCGGCAACGGCTTTTATCGGCTCTGGCTCGACCCCAGCCTGACCTATTCCTGCGCGCTCTGGGAAGGCGATGACGACACGCTGGAGGCGGCTCAGGCGCGCAAGCTGGCCTGGATCGCCGAGCCGGCGGTCCGCCGCAGCGCCAGGTCCGTGCTCGATATCGGCTGCGGCTGGGGCGCCATGCTGGCCCACCTCGCGGCGAACGGCGTCGAGCACGGCGTCGGCCTGACCCTGAGCGAGCAGCAACGCGACTATGTCGAATCGCTAAACCTGCCCGGCGTCGAGGTCGACCTGCAAAGCTGGCGCGACCACCGGCCGAAGCGCCCCTACGACGCCATCGTCTCGGTCGGCGCCTTCGAGCATTTCGCCGACCTCGATCTGAGCGAGGCCGACCGCCAGGCCATCTATCGCGAGTTCTTCGAAGCCTGCCACGGCTGGCTGGCGCCTGGCGCGCCGCTCTCTCTGCAGACCATCGCCTACGGCCCGGTTCCGGCCTTGCTCGGGCGCGAACTTTTCCTGGAGTATTTCCCGGAGTCGGACCTGCCCAGGCCCTACGAGATATTCAAGGCCTGCGACGGGCTCTTCGAGGTGACGGATTTCCGCAACGACCGCGAGGACTACATCCGCACGCTGAAGGCCTGGCACCGCAACCTGCGGGCCCAGCGCGAGGCGGCCGTGGCCGAGGTCGGCGAGGCGAAGGTCGAGTTCTACAAGCGCTATCTGGGCGCCTCGACCATGATGTTCGCCGCCCGCAACACCGTGCTTCTGCGGCTGAGGATGACGCGCATTCCGTGAGCGCGGAACGAGCCGCGCCGTGCGGGATTATGTCAGCATGAGACATTTCCCGACCATCCGAACCGCCGCGTTGTTATCGGTCGCCGCGGCCGCCCTTTCCCTCGGCGCCTGCAACAGGAACGGCTCGGCCCAGAACGGGGCCTATGTGTCCGGCTCGCCGCCTTCGGCCGCGCCGGTCGCGAGCAGCGCGCCGCTGCCGCCGGCCAACACCTATCAGCGCGTGGCTGACACGCCGCCGCCGCCGCTGCCGGTCTACGACCAGCCGCCGATGCCGGGGCCGGGCTATATCTGGACGCCCGGCTATTGGGACTGGGGCGACGACGACAGCGACTATTACTGGGTGCCCGGAACCTGGGTCGAGCCACCGGAGCCGGGCTATCTGTGGACGCCTGGCTACTGGCGTTTCTACGACGGCCGCTATCTCTACAGTGACGGCTACTGGGGTCCCGAGGTCGGCTTCTATGGCGGCGTCGACTATGGCTACGGCTATGGCGGCGACGGCTATGACGGCGGCCGCTGGCAGGGCAACCAGTTCTACTACAATACCCAGGTGAACAACTTCGGCGGCCGCCGCGTCGAGAATACCTACAGCCAGGGCGTCAACGCCGGGACCAGCCGGGTGGCCTTCAACGGCGGCCCTGGCGGTTTGCGGGTCGCGCCGGCCGCGGCCGAGATCGCCGCCGCGCAGGCTCATCATGTCGCACCGACCCATGTGCAGATCGCCGCGGTCCACGCCGCCCGCGCCCAGCCGCAGCTTCGCGCCAGCGTCAACGGCGGCGCGCCGCCGATCGCCGCCACCTCACGGCCGTCCGCCTTCCGCGGCGCCGGCGTCACCGCCTCGCGGTCGGCCGGCTCCTACACGCCGCCGCCGGGCCATGGCGCGGGCGCGCAGCCGGCCGCCGGCGGACTCGCCGCGTCATTGCCCGGCGCTCGGCATGAAACCCAGCTGAGTCCGTCGGCGCCCCTGGCTGGGCGGCCGAGCGAGGTCGGACGAACTCCCGCGATCGAACACCCTGTCGCCGCCGCGCCTCCCGCGGCCCTGCACGAGCGCGGCGTGACCCATGCCGGGCCGCCAGCCTTCGCCGGCCCCGCCCATGAGGCTCAGATCCGCGCCGCGCCGATCCACGAGCCGCAAGCTCGCGCAGCGCCGCCGATGCGAGCGGCGCCAGAGATGCGCACGCCAGCCGCCATCCACGCCGCGCCGGAGATGCGGGCTGCGCCGGCCATACGTGCAGCCCCCGAGATGCGCGCCGCGCCGGCGCACGCCCCGCCAGCCGCCGCCCCGCGTCCCGCCGCGGCGCCGCATCCGGCCGCCGCCCCGAAGGCGCCGGGAGAGCCGGACCGCAAATAGGGTCGGGCTAAAGGTCGGGGTTGATCACGGCCTTGCCGACCACCTTGCGGTCGGCAAGCAGGTCGAAGGCGTCGCGCCAGGCCGCGAGCGGCAGCTCGGCATGGACGCGCGGGCTGATCTTGCCCTCATTGGCCAGGTCCCAGACCGCCTTGGCGTTCTCGCGGCCCTTTTCGGGAAACTGGCGGCCATATTCGCCGGCCCGCACGCCCATGACCGAGAAGCCCTTGATCAGCGGCATGTTCACCGAGACGGTCGGGATGCGGCCGGAGGTGAACCCCACGACCAAAAGCCGGCCGTTGAAGGCGATGCAGCGGACGCTCTCGTCGAACACGTCGCCGCCGACCGGATCGTAGATCACGTCCGCGCCGTGGCCGCCGGTGACCTCCTTGACGAAATCGCGGAAGCCGTTGGTGACATTGACCACCGCGTCCGGCGCATATTCCGCCTGGATCAGGCCGAGTTTTTCGTTCGAGGCGGAGGCCGCGATCACCTTGGCGCCCATGAGCTTGCCCAGGTCGACGGCGGCGAGGCCAACGCCGCCGGCCGCGCCGTGCACCAAGAGCCACTCGCCCGGCTCCATCACCGCGCGGCGCACCAGCGAGACATAGGCCGTCAGATAGGCCGCGCCATAGGCCGCGGCCTGGGCGAAGGAGAGCCGCTCGGGCTTGGGCCGCAGCCCCATGGCGTTGGTGACGGCATAGTCGGAAAAGCCGCCGATACGCGCGCCGCCGACCACCGCGTCGCCGATTTTCCAGCGCTCGACGCCTTCGCCGAGCGCCTCGACCTCGCCGGACATCTCAAGGCCTGGAATGAAGGGAAGCGGCGGTTTGTGCTGATATTCGCCCCGGGTCATCAGAAGATCGGGGAAGTTGACCGAGGCGGCGCGCACCTTGACCAGCACCTCGCCCGGCCCGGGCTTGGGCGTTTCGATCTCTTTCAAAACGACGCCCTCGTAATTGGGCGCCAGCTTTTCGACGACAACGGCTCGCATCAGTGAATTCGTCCCTCAAAACCCTCGCGCACGAGGCCCGCGATTTCGCGGCAGGCGGTGTCGGCGGCTGGCGCGGCGCCGGTGAAGGCGGTGAAGGCGTGAGCCAGGCCGTCATAACAGCGATAGACCACGGGAACGCCGGCGTCGCGCAGCCGCCTGGCATAGGCCTCGCCCTGGTCGACCAGGGGATCGAAGCCGGCGGTGACCACGATGGCGGGGCAAAGGCCGCTCAGGTCCTCGGCCCGGATCGGCGAGGCGCGCGGATCGGTTGGATCGCCGTCAGGCCCCAGATATTGCGCCGCGAACCAGTCTATCAGCCCGCGCGAGAGCGGATAGGCGCTGGCATAGGTGGACATGGACTGGGTCTCGCTGGCCAGGTCCACGGCCGGGTAGATCAGCAGCTGCAGCGCCGGCTGCGGCTGGCCGGCGCGCTTCAGGCCCTGGGCGATGGCGGCGGCGAAGTTGCCGCCCATGGAATCGCCGCCGATCGCCGCCTGGCCTGCCGGAGCGCCGAATCGCCCCGCATTGTCCCTGGCCCAGGCGAAGGCCGCCGTCACATCGTCCAGCCCGGCCGGGAAACGGTGTTCCGGCGCCAGCCGGTAGTCGACGGACAGCACCGCGCAGCGGGCGAGCCTGGCGAGGATGGTGCAGAAGGCGTCGCAGGTCTCCAGGTCGCCGATCACCCCGCCGCCGAAATGGGCGAAGACCAGGATCGGTGCGGCCGGGTCCTGCGCCTCCGGCCGATAGGCGCGGGCCGCAATGGCGCCGTGGGGCGCCGGGATGCTCAAGGGCTCGGCGCGCACGCCGGGCTCCGGATCGCCGGCGACCAGCGCGAGTGAGGCGGCCGAGCTGGCGCGCAATAGCTCAGGCGTCAACGCCCCGCCGACGCCCCGCCCGCGCGCGGCGTTGGTCAGGTACTGGAGGCGCGGGTCGAGGGTGCGGCCGCCCTGGAACACCACCCCGCCGCCGGCCAGTGTGCGCAGGATCGGTGTCGGCAGCGACAGCACCGCCTTCAGCGCGAACCTCTGGAACGAAATGTCGGCCATGCGGCCGGCTCAGGTCTTCAGGCGGGGCAGGGCGGGCAGGCCGCCCAGGATCAGTTGCACCGCGAACTCGACCGCGGCCGGGACATCGATAGGCCGGCGCTCAAGCATCAGTTCGCCGACCTCGCGGGCCACGGCGATGCAGGCGGCGGCCAGATAGTCCAGGTCGACCTTCGGGCCGTGGCCGCGCTCAAGTACGTCGGACACCGACCACTTCACCTGGTCGAACACCGCCTTCATCTCCGGCGTCTCGGCGCGCACATGCGGATGCGCCTCGACGCCGTTGGGGGGCGGCTGGACCGCCTCCTGCTCCTCGACCAAGAAGTTGTAATAGGCCTGGATGGCGCGGCGGATATAGGTCTCGAAATCGGCCGAGGCTTCGTACTGGGCCTGCAATATGGGGCGGAAACGCCGCGCGCCGTCGTCGGAGAGCGCCTCGTACACCTCCTCCTTGGAGCGGTAGTAGTTGTAGAAGGCGCCGACCGAGAGGTTGGTGCGGCGGATGATGTCGCGCACGCTGGCGCTCTCGTAGCCCAGTTCGGCGAACACCAGTCGCGCGGCGTCGAGGATGGCCCGGCGGTTGGCGGCCTTGGTCTGCTCGCGCTTGCCGGCCTGGCTGGGGCTGAGAATATCGCTGTCGGTCAATGGGAAGCTCTTGAACGGAATTCCACGTATCTTCCGCCATAGCCCCCCACCGGAGCAAGCATCCCGTTACGGCGCCGTGGTTTGGGACTGGATCGGCGGTCGATTGCAGCCGATGAGGCAGCTCGACCAGTTTTGCGGGCAGGAGGGCGCGTCCTCGCCAGCCAGGCAGAAATAATAGGTGTGGGCGCAGCCCTCCCGGCACTGGCCGGGGTCGGTGGAATAGGTCGAGGCGTCGCTTGTCGGCGGCGGTGTCGTTCTGGCGATCTGCGTCGGCGCCGCCGCCGGCCTGGCCGGGGCCTTGGCTGTCTGCGCCCCGCGCAGGCCGCTGGCCGCCACCACGGGCTTGGGCGGCGCGGGCGCCTGGGCCGGCGCCGCGCCGATGAGAGCGACGGCCATCGCCGCAAAGCACAGACTGAAGCCGATCCGCCGCATGGTTCCGTCCTGCCATCGGCGCGGTTAAGACGCCGTTAACCATAAGAGGCTTCAACCCCGCGTCGCCTCTTGACGTCTCCGGGCGCAACCGCAAGATGAACATGACTCGGGGGGGATCGGATCATGTTGCGCGCCGGAGCGGTTTGGATGGCGTTCGTCCTGGCGGGCGCCGCGACGCTTGCCCGCGCAGCGCCGTCCTTGGAGGATTATTCGAGGTCGTGGGAGACGAACGGGGTTCGCCTGTCACCCTCCGGCGAGCGCTACGCCTATACCGTGACGCAGGATGGCAAGGTCAGCCTGATGGTGGCGACAACCGACGGCGCGCCGCCGGTGGCGATCAACGTCGGGGCCGCCGACATTGTCAGCCTCGGCTGGGCCGGTGACGATCGCCTGCTTGTCGCGGTCAGCGGCATCGGCAAGCTGGGCCCGGGGTTCACCCAGGACAAGGCGCGGATGCAGCAGATCAACGTCTTCAATCTGAGGACCCACACCGCATTCAGGGTGTTCGAGCACAAGGACAACCAGGTCGCGTCCATCGTCGAGGGCAGCTACGGCGTGCGCCAGGTCGACGGGCATTGGTACGGTTATTTCGGCGGTATGAGCCAGGACCGGGGCGCCTATACGCTCGGCCCGGCGACGTTGCGCGATCTCTATCGGGTCGATCTCGACACCGGCGACATCAAGATGCTCTCGCGCGGATCCGATCAACAGGACAACTGGATCATTGGGCCAAACGGCGAGGTTGTCGCCCGCGAGCAGTCAGAATGGCAGACCGGCGCGTGGAAGGTGTTCGCGGGCCCTGTCGATGGCCGGCTTCTGGCTTCCGGCCGCTCGAAATTGAAGGAGGGGGCCGTCGCGCTCGGCCAGACGCCTGACGAACTGCTTCTGGCCAGGCCCACCGAGGCCGGCGACCATGTCACCTTCCAGCGACTGCCGCTGTCGGGCGCTGCGCCGACCGATATTCCCGACCTCGACAGCGATGCGTCCGCCATCGTCGTCGACACAGAAAACGGCCTTTGGATCGGGACCACGACCAAGGACGACCGGCCGCAGGTGCAATTCTTCTCGCCCGCGCTCGAAGCAAAAGTGCATGCCATCTATGCCGCCTTTCCGAACCAGACGGTGGAGCTCAAGTCCTGGAGCGACGACTTCAGCAAGGTGGTCGTGTTCATCACCGGCGCGGATTCCGGCACCTACTACCTCGTCGACATGACGACGCATAAGGCCGATCCGGTCGGCTACGCCTACCCGAACATCGCGCCGGAGGATGTCGGACCGGTCAGGATGATCGACTACCAGGCGGGGGACGGACTTCCCCTGCACGCGGTCCTGACCTTGCCGCCGGGCCGTCCCGCCAAGGCTCTGCCGCTGGTGGTGTTGCCGCATGAAGCCATGACCAAGCGCGGCTATCCCGTTTTCGTCGCGCTGGCCCAGGCTCTCGCCTCGCGCGGATACGCCGTCGTGCAGCCGAATACCCGCGGCTCGACCGGCTACGGTCTGGTGTTCGCCAGCGCCGCCTTCGGCCAGCTTGGCCGCAAGACCGAGACCGACATCGCCGACGCCGTCGCGGCGCTCGCCAGCCAGGGCATGATCGATCCAAAGCGGGTCTGCATCATCGGTTCGGGGTGGGGCGGCTATTCGGCGCTGGCGGGCGTGACGATCGAACAGGGACTGTATCGTTGCGCGGTGTCCGTGGACGGAATCGCCGACCTGCGCGAACTGGTCGCCGCGACCGAGGCGAACACGCTGGGCGTGACCAGCGCGACCCGCCTGGTTGAGGATATGGTCGGGGCCAAGTCGCTCGTCGATCCGGAACTCGGCGCCATGTCGCCGGTGAAGCTCGCTGGACGGGCCGATGCGCCGGTGTTGCTGATCTACAAGAGCGCAGCCCTCGGCCGTGTGACCAATCAGAGCCAGCAGATGGCCGCGGCGCTGCGTCGGGCGGGAAAACCCGTTGACGAGCTGGTGCTCCCGCCCGACGGCGACGCCGCCGAGTTGGAGGCCAGCCAGATCGCGATGTTCAAGGCCGCTGTGGCCTTTATCGAGTTGCACAATCCGTCGGATGCGCCAGCTCAGGCCGCGGTGGCGAGCGCCGGCCCTGCAAAGAACTGAAACGCGCGTTTGCCCAATCGAAGGGATTCGGGTCTAGCGGTCGAGGCGCCGCTTTTCGGTCCGGAGCCCTTCGGATGGACACCTATCTCGACTATGCCCGGCGAGGCCTGACCGCCTGGTGGCGCTATCTGCTGGCCATCGTCCTGGCGCTGGTGATCTGGATCGCGCTCGACGTGGCGATCGTGGTCGGGCTGATGATGACCCGCCTGATGCCGCTCGGTGTGGCCGGGGAACTGACCAAGCCGTCGCATCCGGTGCTGTTCTTCGGCGCCAATGGCCTGGCGTTTGCGACCATCGTCCTCGGCCTGGTCATCGCCATGCGTCTCATCCAGCGCAAACGCTTTGTCGATGTGATCGGCCAGTGGCGCTGGCGGCTGTTCGCCATCGGCCTCGGCATCTGGACGGCCTGCCTGGTCGGGACGACGGCGGTGGATTTCCTGCTTCGGCCGGGCGGCTTCCACTGGTCGGCCACCGCCGCCACGCCGGGCCTGGCCGTCGCGGCCCTGATCGGTCTGGGCGCGCAGACCTTTACCGAGGAGTTCGTCTTTCGCGGTTATCTGACCCAAGGCCTGCTACTGGCGACCAAGCGACCGATTGCGGCTTCGATCCTGAGCGGCCTGCTGTTCGGCTCGCTGCATATTCCAAACGGGATTCCGCAGGCGCTGAACGCGGTGCTGTTCGGCATGGTCGCCGCCTATATGGCCATCCGCACCGGCGGCATCGCCTTCACCTACGGCCTGCACCTGATCAACAACCTGTTCGGCGCGGTGTTCGTGGTCTCGGCCAACGACGTGTTCAACGGCACGCCGGGCCTCTTCACCCAATCGACGCCCAATCTGATCTGGCTGGACGTGGTCTCGGGAGTCGCGGTCTTGGCTATCCCGCTGTGGTTCGTGATGCGTTTCGTGCGCCAGGATTCGGCGCTCAGCGCTGGGGCGGTTTAGAGCAACCGCCAGCCCATGACCGCGACCACATAGGGCAGGCCGATGCTGAAGGCGACCAAGGCCACGCCATAGAGGCCGGCGATGATCGGACGGCCATCGCGGAAATTATAGACGGCGCCATAGATCAGAAGGCCGGATATCGGTCCGAGCAGCAGGTAGGGCGCGATCGTTTTGAAGCGCGACAGCGCCTTGGGAGCCGGTGGCTGATCGACGATCGCGGTCATAAGAGAAGATTAACATTCCCTTAACGTCCGGCAATCGTAATTCGCGCTAAGTATGGTTAATAAAACGATAATTCTCACTTCGGGCGAATTTGCCGCCGCGCCCTCGCCTGCTGGGCGACCAGGGCCTTGCGGCGTTTCCAGGGGCGCCAGGAATCGTCAGGCCCCAACGGATCGCCCAGATGGTGGCGGGCGATGAAGCCTTCCAGTCCGCGCACCGGCTTGGGCTCGATGGGCCGCAGGCGCGCATAGCCGGCGGTGCGCAAGGTCTCCAGCGCCACCCCGACGCTGCCCGCCTCGGCGATGGCCGCCTCGAGGTCCCCATCGACACAGCCCAGCCAGTGGGCCAGCAGCGTGTTGCGCAGATGGGTGATCTCGGCGCGGCTGGCGGCGGCGTCCGGTCCGGACGCCTCGAACGACATGTCGCACTCGCTGTCGAAGCCCATCGAACGGTTGTTGATATTGGCCGAGCCGATGCGCAGCAGCACATCGTCGATGATGGTCAGCTTGGCGTGGACGATGATCGTGCGGCCGAGCGTAGTGACCGGGCTATAGGCGCGCATCCGGTCGTGCTTGTCCGCCGCCTTGCAGGTGCGGATGAAGTTCAGCCGCGTCTTGTCCATGGTCGCCTGGTCGAAATAGCTCGGCGAGTGCTCGGTCGAGACCAGGATGACCTCGGGGCCCTTCGGCTCGGCCAGGCGCCTGGCCAGCGCATTGGCGATCAGCGGCGAGGTGAAATACTGGTTTTCCATATAGATGCAGGCCTTGGCCGCGGCGATCGCCGCGACATGCAGGGCCTCGGTCTCCCGCACCTCGGGATAGCGGCGCCAGGCCGCCGAGGTGCGCGAAAGCCCGACATCGACGTCGATGAACTGGGGCGCGATGTCGCCGGGCCAGCGTGGTTTGCGCACCGGTGGCGAGGGTTGCACCACCTCGCCCGTGCAGCGCTCCCAGCGCTCGCGGAAGAGGTCGCCAAGAGCTTTGGCCGCCTCGCCGTCGACCAGCCCCATCACCTCGTGGCGGCTGTCGAAATCCTTGTTGTCGCGCCGGGTCTTTTCGCGCCGGGGATCGTCGTCCAGGTGCTGCGGCGTGTCCCAGCGGTCCGGGCCGATATCGCCGCCGCCACAAAAGCCGATCGCGTCATCGACCACGATCATCTTCTGGTGGTGGCAGGCGCCGATGGGCAGCTTGCCGTCCAG
>FSWT01000492.1_pt1 | contig 11663 bp, 12 predicted proteins | sample 1638051 | NCBI WGS metagenome assembly FSWT01 (sample SAMEA3914788, study PRJEB12502) | metagenome | biome: forest; material: soil | place: Canada | collected 2011-07-03 | depth 0.1 m
CCGTCTTCGATCACGGCGGCGGCGTGGACGGCGATGTCGGCCTCGATGCAGCCGCCGGACAGGAAGCCGGTGATGGCGCCCGGCGATATCACCATCTGCGAGCCCGGCGGACGCGGGCCGCCGGCGCCGACGGCATAGAGGGTGGCGACGGCGAAGGCCTGACCCGCCCGCGCCGCCTCGCCCATGGCCGGGCGCATATCGTCGGCGAGGCCGAACATCGGCCAGTCGGGCGCCTCGAAGCTCACGCCGACGGCCATCTTGGGGCCATGGCGTTGGAAACGGGCGCGGCGGACGGGTAAGGCGTCATCTGGCCGACTATATAGGCGAATCCAAAGTTGGATGCGGGATCGTCCGGGCGATGAAGTTGGAAGCGATCATCCTGGCCGCCGGCGCCGGCTCCCGCTTCGGCGGCGGAAAGCTGCTGGCGCCGTGGGGCGACGGCGTCCTGCTGGACGGCGCCATGGCCACGGCGTTCGCGGCGCCGGTCGATCTTGTCAGCGTCGTCTGGGGCGGCGACCGGCGTGTCGTCTCCGCCGCCCGGACCTTCGCAGACCGCGCCGGCCAGAGCGGTCGACTGCGCCTGGTGCATGCCGAGCATCACGCCGATGGCATGGCGCAGTCGCTCAAGACCGGCGTGGCCGCCGTCGATCCCGCCGCCGCCGGCGCCTTTGTCTTTCTCGGCGACATGCCGCGCATCGCGCCTTCGATCCCGACGCGGCTGGCCGAAGCCCTGGCCGGCGGCGCCTTGGCCGCCGCGCCGAGCTTCGCCAGCCGGCGCGGGCACCCGGTGCTGTTCGCCGCGGCGCTGTTTCCGCAGCTGAGCGCCCTCTCCGGCGACCGCGGCGCGGCGCAGGTGCTGGTGGGCCTTGGCGAGGCGCTTGCCCTGGTCGCCTCGCCCGACGACGGGGTGCTGTTCGACGTTGACCGGCCCGATGACCTGAACGTCCAGACCTCACAGCGATGGTCGAGCCCGCCAACTCGTGATTAGTCTCCCCGGGGGCGCGCGAACCGGACACCAGGAGATAGCGACGATGAGCGAGGCGGTCCTGTCGGCGGGGGGCGTGGAGGCGGCCCCTGCCCCACCGACGCGGACCATCTATCGCCACTCCTGGGTGGTGCGGGTCACCCACTGGATCAATGTGGTCTGCCTGACCTGCCTTTTCCTGTCCGGCCTGCAGATCTTCAACGCCCACCCGGCGCTCTATTGGGGCCAGTACGGCGCCGACGCCGATCCGGCCATCCTGTCGCTGGGCGCCGAATACGCCCCCGACCACTCTCTGAAGGGCGTCACCCAGATCGGGCCGCTCAGCTTCAATACCACCGGCGTGCTTGGGGTCTCGCATAACCAGGTGCGCGGCTATCCAGCCTGGGCGACCCTGCCAGGGGACCGCAATCTGGCGGTCGGGCGGCGCTGGCACTTCTTCATGGCCTGGATCTTCGTCGCCAATGGCCTGATCTACCTGGTCTCCAACGCCATCAACGGCCATTTCAGGCGCGATCTTCTGCCGACCGGCGCGCAGCTCAGGCCCCGCCACATCGCGCGCAGCATCATCGACCATGCCCTGCTGAAGCATCCGGTCGGCGAGGAAGCCCGGTCCTACAATGTGCTGCAGAAGTTCGCCTATCTGGGCGTCATCCTCTTGATGATGCTGATGGTGGCGACGGGCCTGACCCTCTCGCCAGGGATGGACGCCTTCGCGCCGGGCCTGCTGCTGGTGTTCGGCGGGCGCCAGTCGGCGCGGACCATCCATTGGATCTGCGCCAATCTGATCGTGCTCTTCGTGCTGGTCCACGTGGCCGAGGTGTTCATCGCCGGGGTCTTCAACGAGGTCGGCTCGATGGTCACCGGTCGCTACACCTACCGGACGGGAGCGCGGCATTGAGCGATCTCTCCCGCCGAAACCTCGTTCTGGCCGGAACCGCGCTCGGCGGCCTTTTGCTGTCCGGCTGCGACCGGCTTTCGCAGGCGCCGCAGGCGTTGAACATTCTCGACAAGGCCGAGGGCCTGACCATGCGGGCCCAGCGGCTGATCCTCTCCGGCCAGCCGCTGGCCAAGGAATTCCGGCCCGGAGACATCTCGCCGACCTTCAAGCCCAACGGTACGATCACGCCCACCGATCCGGCCTATCTGGCCCTGCTCGAGAACGGTTTCGCCGGCTGGCGTCTGACCCTGGGCGGCCTGGTGCAACGGCCCTTGTCGCTCAGCCTGGACCAGCTCAAGGCCCTGCCCGGCCGCAGCCAGATCACCCGCCACGACTGCGTCGAAGGCTGGAGCGCCATCGCCCAGTGGACCGGGCCGCAGCTCGGCGGGCTGCTGCACGCGGCGGGCCTGCAGCCCAACGCCCGCTATGTCGTCTTCCACTGCGCCGACAATCTCGGCGGCCCTGGCGATGGCGGCAAATACTATGAGAGCATCGACCTGTTCGACGCCTTTCACCCCCAGACCATCCTCGCCCACACCATGAACGGCCAACCGTTGGCCACCCCGCACGGCGCCCCCATCCGGCTCCGGGTCGAACGCCAGCTCGGCTACAAGCAGGCTAAATACGTCATGGCGATCGAGGTCACCGACCGTCTGGACCATATCGGCAGCGGCAAGGGCGGTTTCTGGGAAGACCGCGGCTATGAGTGGTACGCGGGGATCTAGGCGGGCGCAGCGTAGGCGGCAGAATTGCCGAGGCTTGGCGCAGAAAATCTGAGTCGCCTGTTTTCCTAGTCATCAAGTAGGAATTAATCGCCTCCGGAGCGCCGGATGCGGTGGATTGGCGAGGTCCTTGTGGCGGCTTTGGCGGGACGAATGAGCGCGGCGTTGCGATGTCGGGGTTCAAACCTCGTCTGACAGCCGGCCGCGCGCCGAGCCTCCCCTCCTCAACGCCCAAAAGCGACGTCATCCATGTCCATGAACACTTCAGCGCGCGCGGCCCCGCGCGTGGAATGGCCAACGCTGGTCGTCGCCGTTGCCGTCTATGGCGGCTGGCTGGCGGCCACCTTCCTACATGCCGAAATGGCATGGCCGCTCCACGTCGCGATCGGCGGCTGGTTGATCGCCTGGCACGGCTCGCTGCAGCATGAGGTCATCCACGGCCATCCAACCCCCTGGCGGCGGCTGAACACCCTGATCGGCTCGGTTCCGCTTTCGCTGTGGCTGCCGTTCGAGCGCTATCGCCGCAGCCACCTGGCCCACCACGCCACAGAGCGGGTCACCGAGCCCGGACACGACCCGGAGTCCCGCTATCTGCCGGCGCCAGTCGGCTTCGAGCACCGCCTCGGCGCGCTGCAGGCCAGCCTGGCCGGCCGCATGCTGATCGGGCCCATCTTCGAGGTCTGGCGCTTCCTGCGCGCCGAGGCCGCGGCCCTGCGCGACGGCGGCGAGGCCGGCGTCTGGTTGCGGCACCTGATCGGCGTGGTGCTGGTCATCGCCTGGCTGAAACTGATCTGCGGCATGAGCCTGGCCGACTACCTTCTGACCTTCGTCTATCCGGGCGCGGCCCTGACCCTGATCCGCTCCTTCGCCGAGCACCGGGCGCATGCGCTGCCCGGCCATCGCGTTGCGGTGGTCGAGCGCGCGCCGGTGATGGGCCTGCTCTTCCTGCACAACAACCTGCATGCCGTGCACCACAGTCATCCCGGCGCGCCCTGGTACAGCCTGCCCGGCCTCTACCGCCGTGATCGCGCCGAGGTGCTGGAGGTCAATGGCGGCCTGGTCTATGCCGGCTATGGCGAGGTCTTCGCGCGGTTCCTATTTCAGCCGCACGATGCCCTGGTGCATCCCTCGGCGAGCGGCGGCGAGGCCCGGCCATGAACGCCCAGTCGCCTTTCACTGAACGGTCCGCCGCTCCGTGCGCACTGACGCGGATCGCCTCCCTCTGCATGTACGACCTGCCGGAGCTGGAAGAGGCCAACGACCGGATCTGGACCGCGATCGCCCAGCGGCTGCGGGACGACGGCGTCGCGGGCGTGCCCCGCCGCCTGACCCACGGCGCGCCGCTGACCGCGCTCTGGACCGATCCCAACCTGTTGCTGGCCCAGGCCTGCGGCTATCCGTTGATGACCGCCCTGGCCGGCCAGGTCAGGTTCGTCTCGACGCCCCGCTATGCCGCGCCAGGCTGCCGGGGGCCCTTTCACCGCAGCGCCGTGGTGGTGCGCGTGCTTGAGCGGACGCAGGGTCTGGCCGCGCTGGCCGGCGCGCGCCTGGCGCTGAATGATCCGGCCTCGGGCACCGGCATGAACCTGCTGCGCGCCCTCATCGCGCCCCTGGCCGGCGGGCGGCCATTCTTCGGCGAGGTCCGCGTCACCGGCTCGCACCTGGCCAGCGCCGAGGCGGTGGCCGGAGGGACGGCGGACCTGGCCGCGCTCGACGCCGTCACCTGGGCGCATCTTGGGCGGCTGCGCCCCACCCTCGCCGCCCAGCTGCGCGTGCTGACCTGGTCGGCCGAGAGCCCCGGCCTGCCGCTGATCACGTCGCGCCAGACCGACGAGGCCACGCTCGCCGCCATTGCGCGCGCCCTGGCGGAGGTATCGCGCGATCCGAGGCTGGCGAGCGCGCGGCGCGAACTGATGCTCGACGGGTTCATCGACCTGCCGGAGGCCCGCTACCTTTCCGCCCTGCACTGGAAACGCTTCGCCGCCGACCTGGGCTACCCGGAGCTTCGCTAGAGGCGGCAAGGTTCAGAAGCTCTCCACCCACGTCCGTAGCTCGATCTCCCAGGTCCAGGCGCTGCGCGGCTGGGCAAGGACGCCGAGATAGGACTGGGCGATGGCGTCCGGGTCGAGGAAGCTGTCGGGGCGATCGGCCGGGTCGGGACGCATGGCGCTGCGGATGCCGCCGTCGATGACGAAGTGGGCGACGTGGATGCCCTGCGGCCCCAGTTCGCGCGCCGCGCTTTGCGCCAGGCCGCGCAAGGCGAACTTGCCCATGGCGAAGGACGAGGACAGCGGGAAGCCCTTGACGCTGGCCGTGGCCCCTGTGAGCAGGATGGCGCCACGCCCCTTCGGCGTCATGCGGATCGCCGCCTGCTGGGTGACCAGGAAACCCCCGAACGCCGTGACCTCGATGGCGCGGCGCACTTGTTCCGGATCGATCTCGGCGATCCTGCCGCGGACCCGCGCCGAGGCGTTGTAGACCACCACGTCCGGCACGCCGAGCCGCTCGTCGACGTCGGCGAACAGCTCGGCCACGCCGGCCGGATCGGCGGCGTCGACCTCGAAGGTCTTGGCGCCGGTCTCGGCGGCCAGCGGCGCCAGCTTTTCGATATCGCGCGCCGCCAGGCCCACCTTAAGCCCTGCGGCGGAAAGGGCGCGGGCCAGCGAGGCGCTGACGCCGGGACCCGCGCCGACGATCAGGGCGGTGGAAAAGGGGATGTCAGTCATGCGGATCTCCTTGGCTGTCGCGCCGGCGGGCGGCGTCCTGAATCTCGCCCGCGAACGACCAATAGTCGACCAGCATCGGCGTCGCCTCCATCACCTCAAACAGCAGCCGCGAGATCCACGGCCGAGGATCGCCGGCACCTGGTCGGGCATCGCCGCCGCGGCGCGCCGCGCGCATCGAGGCCTCCCGTTCGACCGCCTGATCGTAGGGCAATCGGCCGGCGCCCCAGGCGAGACTGATGGGCGACATGGCCCCTGCGCCTCTGCCGGTCAGGCGCCGAAGAAGACCAGCGCCCGCACCTCGATGCTCTCGCGCGGCGCGGCGTTCGCCGGCGTGGTCGGATCGTCGAAGGCGGTATGGGCGGTGAAGCGGCCGGGGTTATCCTCATCGGAGTCGAAGCACTTGATCAGGATGACCTCGTCCGGCTGCATCCTCGGGAAATAGAACCAGCGATGCGCCGGGTTGCGGGCGACGGCATAGGTCTCGCCGATCTTGTCGCGATAGATCAGGTCGCTGGCGATCAGGTCGTCCGGAGCGATGGTGCGCGCGTCGCACACCGCCAGCGGCGCGTCCTCCAGGGGTCCTGTGATCGGGCGCCAGACATTGATCTCCATGAACCGCTGCCCCAGCCGCACATCGGCTTCGTCGGACTCAAGGTGATCGCGCACCCGGCGGCGGCCACTGGTCTCGGTATAGTCATTGTGCACGCGCCGCACCGGCTCGCGCATGCCGGCCTGACCGAGTTTAGCCCGGGGCACGGAGCGGATGGTGTGGTCGAAGATCACCACCTTTTCCGCGCCGGTGGCGACCTTCAGGAGCCGATCGATCTCGGCGTAGTAGAGCGTACAGAGCTGCTCTTCGTCGTAGAAATCGCTGACCGCCGACTTGTGATGGCGCAGCAGAAAGCCCTGCTCCTCGAGCGAGAGCTGGTCGGCGAAAGGACGGGCATCGCGGATCGGGACGTTCTCGGCCGCATCCAGTCTGCCTGACCGCGCCGGCACGCCTTGCGGCGGCTCATAGGTATAGGCGTAGGGCTTTTCGGCCGTACGCTGCGAATAGTTCAGCGTCGCCAGAACGGTCTGCGCGGCGTCGATGACAGAAACGTCCATGGTCTTCCTCCACCAACGGGCCAATATCCCATTCACTTGGTAGAGATTGCGCCCGAACCAGGGCGACGGCGCTGGAGAAATCCGAAGGCGAGACACAGAAAAACTGGAATGTGGGGCCCCCTCTTGAAAAACCCTCCCCCTCGATGGGGAAGGGTTGGGTGGGGGTGTGCCTGCTGAGTCGGGGGGAAGATCGGTATCGGGCTCGGCGCCCAACAGCGCCTACCCGTCAGCTCACTGCCACCAGCCCCATCCCTGCCCTTCCCCCATCGAGGGGGAAGGGTTCTATGCAAGCGCCTGCGCTTTCAGGTCGGGGAAGACCTTGCCGACCTTGGCCAGGAGGTATTCGCCGTAGGTCCCGGCAAAGGCGTGCACGCTCGCCCCGTCCCAGCGCGGCTGTTCCGGCCCGGACCGGTAGGCGCCGGGAACCGGGGTCATCTCCGCGGCGAAGTCCGGGTCGTAGAAGAACGGAAACGACACCCGTTCGCGGCCGCTGCGATTGACCACCCGGTGCGGCGTCGAGACGAACCGGCCGCCGGTCAGCCGCTCCAGCATGTCGCCGATATTGCAGACCAGGGCGCCGTCCAGCGGTGGCGCGTCCACCCAGCCGGAGCGCGACTTCACCTCCAGGCCGCCCGCGTCGTCCTGGGCCAGGAGGGTCAGAAGGCCATAGTCGGTGTGCTCGCCGACGCCCCAGGCCTGCGGCTGCGTCGGCGGATAGCGGAAGATGCGGAAGAGCACGGTCGGACGGCGAAGATAGGCCTCGGCGAAATAGTCGGGCGCCAAACCAAGAGCCAGAGAGACACCGCGCATCAAGGCCGCCGCCGCCCGCTCCGTCTGCGCCATGAAGGCGGTCACGGCTGGCCGCAAGGCCGGCGCCGCCTCGGGCCAGAGATTGGCGCCGTGCAGCGGCCAACCCGCCCTGACCCGCGCATCGTCGGCGCCGAGTTCCTCGCCGAAATAGACCCCTTCCTTGTCGTCGGGCCGCGCCGAGGTCAGCTCGCCCCGGAACGGAAACCACCCCCGCCAGGCCGCGCCGCCGCGGGCCATCGACATGGCCTCTTTCTCCGCCGGCGGCAGGGCGAAAAACCCGCGCGCCTCCGCCTCAAGCCGCGCCAGCGTGTCGGCTCCGACGCCATGCCCGATCACATAGAAGAACCCGTCGTCCTCGCACGCCCGCGCGATCGCCGCCGCGACGGCTGACTGCGCGCCCGCGTCACCGGTGAACAACGGCGCCATGTCGATGACGGGCAGGCTCATGCGAGGGGCCTTGTGCGGTGACGCATCGGTCTTGCGTTCCACCAGACCAGAGCACGAAGCCGGCGGATAGCGGAAGGGCTCATGCTATCGTCGCCCTGGCGCGACTGCGGTGCAAACCCGGCGACTGTGAGGCGAGGACCAGCGAATGGCTGTCGTACTGCAACCTCGATACCCGCTCCCCGATCGCTCGAAACAGACGCCGCTTCTCGCCAAGGACGAGGACGGCGTCATCGATATCGGCTGGTGCGACGGCGTGCTGGCGGACGGGCGACCCTTCCGGGCGGAGATGTGGGCGCAGGACGGCCTCAGCATGCTGACCTTCTTCTTCAGCACCCTAGGACTGGCCGATCTGGACCAGGCGCAGATCAAGGCCCTGATCGTCACCGAAGGGCTGGTTCGCTTCAAGCCGGGCGCGCCCGAACACTGTGAATCCAGGACGGTCTCGGATGACGCCGGCAACGCGATGTGGTCCGTGAACGTGAACATCGGCGACGAGGACGCCACCCATCTTTCCGAGGCGGTCCCGGTCTTCCCCTACTCCCGAAGCGCCGAGCCGAACACGATGTTCAACCCGGTCCCGATCAAGGCGGCTCACGCGGCGGGCTGACGGCAAGCTGGCGCTGTCCGAAGCCTGGCCTGGACGACCTATATCATATCAATCTAATATGTTTTGAAAGCCGGAACAGATTTTCTGGCCTTCCGGCGCCGCGCCGGTCAGGCGACCTATGCCCCGCCGGCCTGTCGCCGAGCGCAAGTCCATCAGGAGAGCCCGCATGCCGAAGCTTGGACACCTTACCGTCAGCCGCCAGGGCTTCGGGGCCATGGGCCTGTCGCACGCCTATGGCCAGGCGGACGATGCGGAATCGATCCGCACCCTGCACCGCGCCATCGAGCTGGGCATCACCTTCATCGACACGGCCACCGGCTATGGCGCCGGCCACAACGAGACCCTGCTCGGCCAAGCGATCGCCGATCGGCGGGGCAAGCTGGTCATCGCCTCGAAATTCACCCATCGCCAGGGGGCCGCGGCCGATGCGCCGCCGCTCAGCGCCCGCGACGCGGTCGAGGCCAGCCTGAAGCGGCTCGGCCTGGATCATATCGACCTCTACTATCTGCACCGGGTCGACCTGCAGATCCCGATCGAGGAGTCGGTCGGCCAGCTCGGCCGGCTGGTGGACGAGGGCAAGATCGGCGGCGTCGGCGTCTCCGAGGCCACCGCCGACGGCATCCGCAAGGCGCACGCCACCTATCCGCTGACCGCCCTGCAGAGCGAATATTCGCTATGGACCCGCGACGTCGAGGTCGAGATCCTGCCGACGGTGCGCGAACTGGGCATCGGCTTCGTCGCCTATAGCCCGCTCGGCCGCGGCTTCCTGGCCGGCGCCGAGGTCACTGACCCGAACGATCGCCGCCACCAGCATCCGCGCTTCACCGCCGAGGCGATCGCCGCCAACAGCCGCCGACGCGAGACCATCGAGCGCGTGGCGGCCCGCCTGGGCGCCAGCGTCGCCCAGGTCAGCCTGGCGTGGGTGCTGGCCAAGGACGTCGTGCCGATCCCTGGCACGCGCCATATTGACCATCTCGAAGCCAACTGGGCGGCCAACGACCTGGCTCTGTACGCCGAGGACATCGTCGAGCTGGAAGAGACCTTTACGCGCGGCTCGACCGTCGGCGCCCGCTATCCGGCCGACGCCCTGCGCCTGGTGCCGCCCGAACCCGCAGTCGCCTGATCTGAAGGAATGCGCGCCGCCATGAACGCCCTCGTCCAACCCCTGTCGCCTGAGCCCTCCGAAACCACTGCCGGCGCCGCGTTCGTGCGCCAGCGCTATCGCCGCGATGACGCACCAGCGCCGGTGGCATGGAACGACACGCTGCAGATCCTGCTGGACCACCGCTCGACCCGCGCCTTCCTGCCCGATCCGCTGCCGGATGGCACGGTGGAGACCCTGGTCGCGGCCGCACAGTCGGCCCCGACCTCGTCCAACCTGCAGGTCTGGAGCGTGGTGGCCGTCGAGGACCCGGCGCGCAAGGCGCGGCTGGCCGCCCTGGCCGGCAACCAGAAGCACATCCTTGAGGCGCCGCTCTTCCTGCTCTGGCTGATCGACTTCGACCGCCTGACCCAGCTCAGCCGGGTCGACGGCGTGGCCAGCGAGGCGCTGGACTATACCGAGACCTTCCTGCTCGGCGCGGTGGACGCCACGCTCGCCGCCCAGAACGCGGTGGTGGCGCTGGAATCGCTCGGCCTGGGTTCGGTCTATATCGGCGGCATCCGCAACAAGCCGGCCGAAGTCGCCGCCGAGCTCGGCCTGCCGCCCCGCGCCTTCGCGCTGTTCGGCCATTCGGTCGGCCGGCCCGATCCGGCCAGGCCCTCGGCGGTCAAGCCGCGCCTGCCGCAAGCCTCGGTGCTGCACCGCGAACAGCACGCCTGGTCCAAGACCCACGCCGAGGCGGCCGAGAGCTACAACCCGCGCATCCGCGACTTCCAACGCGAACAGGGCATGGTGGAAAAGGACTGGACGGTGCAGGCGCGCGAACGCACGCGTGGCCCCAGCTCCATGGCCGGCCGCCATATCCTGCGCGACGTCCTGAACGATCTCGGCTTCGAGCTGCGCTAGGCGTCCGCCAGCGATCGCCATGCCCACTCGTAACGCCGTGGCGATCGTCGGAGCCGGCTTCAGCGGCTCGCTCCTGGCCCTGCACCTGCTGGAATTCGGCCCGGAAGACCTGACCATCTTCCTGATCGAGCGCGAGGCCGGCTTCGGCCGCGGCCGGGCCTATGGGACGCGCGATCCGCATCACCTGCTGAATGTGCGGGTCGGCAATATGTCGGCCTTTCCGGGCCGGCCGCGCCACCTCGAGCAATGGCTGGCCGGCTGGGGCGACGAGGCGCTGGCCCATCCGGCGGCCTTCATCACCCGCAGAGCCTACGGCGACTATCTGGGCTCGATGCTGCGCGCCGCGGTCAGCCGGCCCGGCGGCGCCGAGCGGCTTTTGCTGGTCCATGACGAGGTGGTCGGCCTTGAGCCGGCCGCGCGCGGAATGGCCGTAACCCTGGCCATGGGGTCGCGGTTCGAGGTCGACGTGGCGGCGCTGGCCATCGGCAACCTGCCCTCACCGCCGCCGGCCGGCGTCGACCTGACAGGCCTGCCGGACGGCCTCTACGCCGCCGATCCCTGGGCCGAGTCGACGCTGGCGCGGCTCTCCCCGTCGGCCCCGGTGCTGCTGCTGGGGACCGGCCTGACCATGGTCGATATCGCCCTGTCGCTGACGGCGCGCGGTCATCAGGGCCTGCTGTTCGGCCTGTCGCGCCGGGGCCTGACCCCGCGCCGGCACGGCGGCCTGCCCCCAGCCGCCTACGAGACGCCCCGTATCCCCGACCTGCCGCTCTCGGGACTGCTGCGCTGGCAGCGCGCGGAGGCGCGAAGGCTCGGCTGGCGCGAGGCGATCGACGTGCTGCGGCCAGCGACCCAGGCGCTCTGGCGCGGCGCCGCGCCGGACCAGCGGCGCCGCTTCCTGCGCCACCTGCGCCCCTGGTGGGAGGTGCATCGCCACCGCATGGCCCCGGCCGTGGCCGACCAGATCGAGGCCCTGCGCGCCACCGGCCAGCTGGTCACCGCGGCTGGACGGCTGGTCTCCGCCGAGCAGCGTGGCCTGAGCGTCGAGGCTGTCTGGCGTCCGCGCGGCGAGAGCCACGACCAGGTCGCGCGCTTCGGGCGCATCGTCAACTGCACCGGACCGGGCGGCGATCCGTCCCTGGCGGGCCCGCTGATCCGGGACCTGATCGCCGAGGGCCTCGGCCGCGCCGACCCCTTGCGCGCCGGCCTCGAGGTCGATCCAGCCTGCCGCGTGGTCGGCGCGGACGGCGCAGCCAGGCCCGGCCTCTATGCCGTCGGGCCGCTGACCAAGGGCGCCTTCTGGGAGGTCAGCGC
>FSWT01000455.1_pt1 | contig 11574 bp, 11 predicted proteins | sample 1638051 | NCBI WGS metagenome assembly FSWT01 (sample SAMEA3914788, study PRJEB12502) | metagenome | biome: forest; material: soil | place: Canada | collected 2011-07-03 | depth 0.1 m
GACCGTATGGCCGGGGTGCTTCAGGGCCTCGGCCACGGCGTCCGCCTCCATGCCGATCAGGTGGTCGTTGAGGTTCTTCAGCGACGGCATGGCGTTGAAACAGGCCTGGTCGGCCGGATCGGTCGGGTTGGGATGGATGACGCCCCGCGACCAATCCTGCGCCATGCGCAGGCGCGCCGGGGCCTGGTCGATATCGTGCAGCGAGGCGGCCAGACAGGTCTGCTGGCCGGCGGGGCTCAATTGTTCGGCGGCGGTGATGATCGGCAGGCCCTCATAGGAGCCCGAGGCCAGCTCGTGCACGCCGGCGCTTCGCGCCATGTGCCGCACGTCCTTGATGGTCTGGCCGGTCTCGAGGTTCTGGGACTTCAGGTAGTCGTTGGTCAACAGCACGCCCGCGGCCGACGGCTTCCAGCCGGCATACTTGCCGGGGCCTTGGCCGATGCTCGTGCGGATCTGTTGAAAATGCTGGCGCAGCGGCGGCGGCAGGCCGTTTTCCAGTGGCGTATCGGAGTGCAGGCCATGGGCGGCGCCGAACAGGTCGCCGGCCAGGCCGATCAGATTGCCCTTGGCCTGCGGCTCGATGATCAGGTCGTTCGCGCCCTTCAGCCGCTGCTCGACGACATGGCTGTCCCAGTTGAAGTTCTTCGGCGTCAGATTGGGCGCGCCGATCAGCCAGACCTCGGAACGGCCGGAGGTGAAATGCCACCAGGTGGGGGCGGATTTAGCGGGAAGGGCGGCGCACAACAGCGCACCGGCGAGGGCGAGAACACGCGCGCCCCGCGCGGTGCGTTGGTTTCGGATCGGCATGGGCGCAACGTGGCGGCTCGCACGCCTCGTTGCAACCTTGACCGTGGACTTCATTGCCGAAAAGCGCGGCGCGCCGTCCCCTGAGACGAACGGGTGGAATCGGTTAGACTGCGCCCATGCCTATCCGCCGCCTGCCGCCGGAGACCGTCAACCGCATCGCCGCCGGCGAGGTGGTCGAGCGGCCGGCCAGCGCGGTCAAGGAACTGGTGGAGAACGCCGTCGACGCCGGCGCTCACCGCATCGAGGTGCAGGCGGACGGCGGCGGGCTGTCGCGCATCCTGGTGGTCGACGACGGCCAGGGGCTGACGGCGGACGAACTGTCGCTGGCGCTGGAGCGCCACGCCACCTCCAAGCTCAGCCCCGACGCCGAGGGGGTGTTCGACCTCCTGCGCATCGCCACCCTGGGGTTCCGCGGCGAGGCCTTGCCGTCGATCGGTTCGGTGGCGCGGCTGACCCTGACCGCCCGCGCGCGCGGCGCGCTCGACGCCTTTTCGCTGTCGACGGCGGCGGGAACGCTGGACCAGGCGCGGCCGGCGGCCTTCGCCGGCGACCATGGGGCCAGGGTCGAGGTGCGCGACCTCTTCTACGCCACGCCGGCGCGGCTGAAGTTCATGAAGTCCGAGCGGGCCGAGGCCATGGCCATCGCCGAGGAGATCAAGCGCCAGGCCATGGCCCACGAGGCGGTGGGCTTCAGCCTCGACCTGGACGGACGGCGCACCCTGCGCCTTACGCCGGAAGCCAAGGGGCCGCAGGGGCGGCTGAAGCGGTTGGCGGCGGTTCTAGGCTCCGATTTCGAGGCCAATGCCTTGCTGCTCGATCAGGAGCGCGAGGGCGTCAGGCTCAGCGGCTATGCCGGCCTGCCCACCTATTCGCGCGGCAATGCGGCGCACCAGTATCTGTTCGTCAACGGGCGGCCGGTGCGCGACCGGCTGCTCGCCGGGGCCCTGCGCGGCGCCTATGCCGACTTTTTGGCCCGAGACCGGCACCCGACCGCGGCCCTCTATGTCGATCTCGAGCCGGAACTGGTGGACATCAATGTGCATCCGGCCAAGGCCGAGGTGCGTTTCCGCGATCCGGCCCTGGTTCGCGGGCTGATCATCGGGGCGCTACGCCACGCCCTGGCCGGCGCCGGCCACCGCGCCTCGACCACCGTGGCGGCGGCGGCGCTGGGCGGATTTCGGCCCGGCGGCGGACCCTCGCCGCGCGGCTTTTCCGCCTGGAGCGCCGGCGGCTGGGCCCCGCAACCGGCCGCCGCGCCGATCTTCGCCGGGCTGTCCGAGCCGTCGGGGCGGGCGGAGTTCCAATATGAGCCCCCGGCCAGCGCCGAGGTCATCGATCCGACCACCTATCCGCTTGGCGCGGCGCGCGCCCAGGTGCACGAGACCTATGTCGTCGCCCAGACCGCCGACGGCATCGTCATCGTCGACCAGCACGCCGCCCATGAGCGGCTGGTCTATGAGAAGATGAAGGCCGAGCTGGAGGCCGGCGGCGCGGTGCGCCAGACCCTGCTTATGCCCGAGGTGGTCGAACTGGACCCGGTCGAGGCCGAACGCATCGGCCGCTACGCCGAAGATCTGGCCAGGCTCGGCCTGGTCATCGAGCCCTTCGGCCCCGGCGCGGTCCTGGTGCGCGAGACCCCGGCCCTGCTCGGTGAAGCCGACGCCGCCGGCCTGGTGCGCGACATCGCCGACGATCTGGCCGAGAACGGCGCGCCGCTGGCCCTGGCCGAGCGGCTGCAGGCGGTGTGCTCGACCATGGCCTGCCATGGCTCGGTGCGGGCCGGGCGGCGGCTGAGCGCGGCGGAGATGAACGCCCTCCTGCGCCAGATGGAGGCGACGCCGCATTCCGGCCAGTGCAACCATGGCCGACCGACCTATGTGGAGCTGAAACTGGCCGATATCGAGCGCCTGTTCGGGCGCCGGTGAGCGGCGCATGGGCCGCGCCGGTGTTTCTACTTTGTTCTTTTCATCGGTTCGGGGGCGAATTAAGCTTCGCCCATGCAGATTGGTCAGCCCAGCCGAACCGCCCAGCGCGCCGCCGCTCATCGGGCCGCACACCAGCTACTCGAGCACGGCCGCGTCTTTCACGATCCGCTGGCCGTCCAGATCCTGGGTGAAGATCAAGGGACCCTAGACCTTGAGGCGGCGCGAGCGCCCTCACAGCGCGGCATGCGTTTCTTCATCGCCGCCCGCACGCGCTTCGCCGAGAGCGCCGTCGCGGCCGCCTATGCGCGCGGGACACGCCAGCTGGTGGTGCTGGGCGCCGGGCTCGACACCTTCGCCTATCGCAATCCGCACGCGGGTTTGCGGGTCTTCGAGGTCGACCATCCGGCGACCCAAGCCTGGAAGCTCCAGCGGCTGGAGCAGGTGGACATCGCCGTCCCGCAGAGCCTGGCCTTCGCGCCGGTGGATTTCGAGCGCGTTAGCCTGGGCGAGGGGCTGGACGCGGCCGGGTTCGATCGGGCCGCGCCGGCCATCTTCACCTGGCTCGGCGTCGTGCCCTATCTGACCGAACAAGCGGTCTTCGCCACGCTTGGCCTCATCGCCGGCCTGGCCAGCGGGAGCGAGGTGGTCTTCACCTATAGCGACCCACCCGCGTCCATGCCGGCCGAGCGCGCGGCGGCGCACCGACGGCGCGCGACCCGTGTCGCCGACCTCGGTGAGCCCTGGCTGACCTATTTTACGCCGGCCGCCCTGCATCCTCGGCTGCGAGCCCTGGGATTCGGCGAGATCGAGGATCTCGGCCCGACCCAGGTCGCCATCCTCTATTTCGGCGCGCCCGCCGACACCCCCGACCGGAAGGGCGGCCACCTGATCAGGGCGCGGGTCTCTTGATTCTCCCCCTACGGGTGAGGATCAAGGACCGCGCTGCTCAGGGCGCAAACTGGACGAAGCGCTGCCCAGCGGCTATCCCTACCGTGACGCTTCGCTCTTGGAGGCTTGATGTCAGAGATTGTCCGCAAGGCCTAAGGCCTTCGTGACCGGCGCTTAGGGCCCGCAAGGCCCGGCGTTCGCAATGCAAGGCCTGGATGCTCGCCCGCCCCGACGCCGTCGCGTTCGGGGTCCCTTGGCTATGCCTTTCGGACCTCTTCCCGTGAACATCTCCAAATCGCAGCAAAGGACGCTGCACGCGCTCGCCCAGGGCGGACGCATCGTGCTCGAACGCAATGAGGCGGGGGGCGTCATCGTCGCCGAATGCTTCAACCACGCCGGCTGGCTGATGCCGGACTGTACAATCGACGTCTTCAGGGCGCTGAAACGCCGCCGACTGATCATGAGCCGCGGCGGCGGTCCCTATCGCATCACCCGCGAGGGCCTGCTTTGCCTGCGTAGCCAGGCCGACAACCGCACCTCAGGCCGCGCCTGGTGAGAAGCGCAGCACAAGCACGCGCGCCGCCCCATAGCGGCGGGCGTCCAGGACCTCGAAGTCGGCCAGGATCGGATCCGGCTCGCTGGCGCCGCGCTCGAAGACGCAGATTGCGCCGGGCTTCAGCCAGCCGTCCTTGGCCAGCGAGGCCAGGGCGCGCTCGCCGAGCCCGCGCGCATAGGGCGGATCGAGGAAGGCCAGGTCGAATGGCGCGCCGTCGCCGGCCGGCTTCCTGCCGAGATCGGTGGCGTCGCGCCTGTGGATGCGGCTGCGGCCGAATAGCGCACCATCTGGCGCCAGGGCCTCGAGATTGTCGCGGATCGCGCCGCGCGCCGCGGCGTCTGTCTCGACGAACAGGCAGAAGTCCGCACCGCGCGACAGCGCCTCCAACCCCAGCGCGCCCGAGCCGGCGAAGAGGTCGATCACCCGCGCGGCCCGCAATCCGGGCGACCAGCCGGCGTGTTCCAGCACGTTGAACACCGCCTGCCGCGCCCGGTCCGCTGTCGGCCGCGTGGCCAGACCCGCCGGCGCGGCCAGGGCGCGGCCGCGATAGGCGCCGCCCACTATGCGCATCGGGGCGCCGCCGTTCCGTCATCAGCCTTCACGCGTATTGACCTTTTTCCCAGCAACCGAAAGATGCGCCTTGGGCGGGGAGTTTCGCATGTTTCGTGGCTTTGTGGCGTTGGCCTTGGCCGGCCTTTTCCTGGCTTGTGCGTCCGTTTGTGCGGCCGCGCCGCCGGTCGAGGCCTATGCCCGCCTGCCGGCGATGGAGAATGTCAGCCTGTCGCCGTCGGGCGCCCGCTACGCCTACGTCATCGTCGACGGCGACGCGCGCAAGCTGGTCGTGGCCACAGTCGACGGCAACCAGGCCCTGTTCGCCAGCGATGTCGGCAAGGCCAAGGTGATCCGCGTCTATTGGGCCGGTGACGACCATCTGCTGGTTGAAGTCAGCCACACGGTGACCCTCGGGGCCACGTATTTGAAGGACGAACTCAGCAATGTTATCTCGATCAACCTCAAGACCGGGTCGGCGCTCTCGGTATTGACCAGCAGTCTGGGTGTCGTGCCGGTGGTCTTCGGGGTCGGAGGCTCGGCCCAGATCAACGGCCATTGGTTCGGCTATTTTGGCGGGCTCTCCGGCGACGTGGTGAACCTTTATCGCGTCGATCTGGACAGCGGGGTGACCAACCTGGCCGCTCACGGCGTCGCGGCCTCACAGAGCTGGCTAGTCGGACCGGACGGGAGCGTGATCGCGCGCAGCCTTTATCACGAGAAAACCGGCGATTGGGCGGTGTTGGCCGGCGACGACGCCGGCGATCCGCTCAGCTCCGGGCGCGACCCATTTGGCGGCATCGGCATGCTGGCGCGCGGCAAGACGCCGGACAGCGTCCTGGTCTACCAGCCGGGCGACCAAGAGAACGTCTTCATGCAGGAGCCGCTCTCCGGCGCGCCAGGGGAGGTCGCCGACGAGCATGGCAAGATCGATGAGCCTCTGTTCGACCGCAAGACCCAGTTGTGGATCGGGCAGATCGACGAGGGAGACACGCCCGAAGCCACGCTGTTCGACCCTGTCCTGAACGCGCGGCTGCAGGCGGTGGGGCGGACCTTCAAGGGCCTGTCGGTGCGGCTCAATTCCTATGACGGCGACTTCAATCGCCTGATCGTCTTCACGAGCGGGGCCGGCGACTCCGGCACCTATTGGCTAGTGGACGTGGCGGCTCACAAGGCCAATCCGCTCGGCTACGCCTATCCTGACGTTCAGCCGACCGACGTCGGGCCTATCCGTATGGTCAGTTGGAAAGCGGCCGACGGTCTCGAACTGCACGGGGTCTTAAGCCTGCCGCCAGGCCGCGAAGCCAAGGACCTGCCGGTGATCGTCATGCCGCACGGCGGCCCGGAGGCGCGCGACTATCCGGTGTTCGATTGGTGGGCGCAGGCGTTTGCGTCACGCGGTTATGCGGTGTTCCAGCCGAACTTCCGGGGCTCTTCGGACTACGGCAAGGGCTTTCGCGACGCTGGCTTTGGCCAGTGGGGCCGCAAGATGCAGACCGACATCTCCGACGGGCTGGCGGAGTTGGCCAAGCAAGGCGTCGTCGATCCCAAGCGCGCCTGCACCGTGGGCTGGAGCTACGGCGGCTATGCCGCCCTGGCCGGTGTGACGGTGCAGAATGGTCTCTATCGCTGCTCGGTTTCCATGGCCGGTGTCACCAATCTGTCTAGTTTTCTGAACTGGTCAGCGGACAGGGTCGGCTCGATCGGTGCGACCACCCGGTATTGGAAAGCCTTCATGGGCGTCACCTCGGGCTTCGGGAACGACCTCGGCGCGATCTCGCCAGCCAGTCTGGCCGGCCGCGCCGACGCGCCTATCCTGTTGATCCAGGGCAAGGACGACACCGTGGTCCCCTACGAGCAGGCCATCGAGATGCTCGACGCCCTGAAACATGCGGGAAAGCCGGTGGAGTTCGTGCCGCTGGACGGCGCCGACCACTGGTTGCTGAAGGAGGACACCCGGATCGCCATGGCCAAGGCGTCGGTGGCCTTCGTCGAAAAATACAATCCGCCCGATCCGGCGCCGGGTCAGGCCCAGGCTAGCTCCGCCACTTCAGCACCGTCGCCTTGACCGGGTTCTGAAAGGGTCGGCCTGCGGCGCGGCTGGCCGACCATTCGCGTTTCAGGGCCTGGTACCATTTGGCCTGGGCGTCGGCGTCGTCGATCCACAGCAGGGTCGGGTCGTAGGCCAGGCCCTGGTTCTGCAAGTCGACCATGGCCGCGTCCTGGCGCAGGAACTTGCGCGCCCCGCCGGCGATGAACGGCTTGAACAGGGTGAAGGCCGGATGGTCCGACCACATCACCTGGGTGATACGGGTATGGGCCTCGTCCACCGGGGTCAGGCAGGTCAGGGCCAGGACCTGGCGCTGGCCGACCTGGATGTGCTCCCAGCGCAGGCCCGGCAGGCGAAAGACGATCTCGGTCTCAGGCGCGCCGCCCAGCATTCGGTAGGCGTAGGAGTTGCTCGACGGCGCGTGCCGGGCCATGGCGAAGCCGGCCTCGCGCGGCTCGAACGCCTTGGCCTTGTCGTGCTGCGAGGCGGTGGAGCGCCAACACCAGTTCTGGTGCACATAGGGGCCGTGGGTGGGGTCCATCAGCCCGACGACGGCGTGGTCGATATGGGCGTCGAACAGCATTCGGTCGACCAGTTTGGGGCCGCCCCCGACCACGCCGGGAAAGACCGGCGGCGGCTGGATGGGCTCGGACGCCGCGCTCGAGCCCATCCAGACGAAGACCAGGCCCTGGCTTTCGGCGACGGGGTAGGACCGCACGCGGATGCGGCCGACATCCATCGCCTGGCTCTCGACCAGCGAGGGGATGGCGGCGCAGGCCCCATCAGTGCGCCAGAGCCAGCCGTGATAGGGGCATTCGACCAGTTCGGCGCCGCCGTCGCCCTTGACCAGCCGCCCGGCCGAAAGCGGCGCGGCGCGGTGCGGGCAGACGTCGCGCATGGCGTAGACCGCGCCGGCGCGGGTGCGACCGAGCAGGACCGGCTCGCCCAGGATCTCGTAGCGTTGCAGCTTGCCGGGCTTCAGGTCGCCGGCCAGCGCGGCGAAATACCAGATGTCGCGCAGGAAGCCTTCGCCGAACCTTGAGGACGCGGCGGCGGTGGTGGATGCGGGTTTGGCGTCGCCCTCGGCCATGAATCCCTGTCTAGCGCGAACGACGGGCGATGCGCACCCCTTGCGGCTTGACCTGGGCTTTGGCGCAAGGGCAGGGTGCGCGCCGCGAAATCAAACAAATGTTTCAGGGAGCCAGCCCATGTCCACAGCCGCCGAAACCCAGACCAGGGCGCCTGAACTGTTCGATCTTACCGGCAAGGTCGCCATCATCACCGGGTCTTCGCGCGGCATCGGCAAGGCGATCGCCGAGCGCATGGCCGAGCACGGCGCCAGGGTGGTGATCTCCTCGCGCAAGGCCGGCCCCTGCGAGGAGGTGGCCGCCGAGATCAATGGCAAGCACAAGGGCGCGGCGATCGCGGTCCCGGCCAACATCTCGTCGAAGGAAGATCTGCAGCGCCTGGTGGACGAGACCAAAAAGACCTTCGGCAAGGTCGACATCCTGGTCTGCAACGCCGCCTCGAACCCCTATTACGGTCCGATGAGCGGGATTTCCGACGACGCCTTCCGCAAGATCCTCGACAACAACATCGTCTCCAACAACTGGCTGATCAACATGGTCGCGCCGGAGATGAAGGAGCGCAAGGACGGGGCGATCATCATCATCTCGTCGATCGGCGGCCTGCGCGGCACCGGCGTGATCGGCGCCTACGCCATCTCCAAGGCCGCCGACATGCAGATGGCGCGCAACCTCGCCCAGGAGCTGTCGCCCAGCAATATCCGGGTCAATTGCGTCGCCCCGGGCCTGGTGAAGACCGACTTCGCGCGCGCGCTCTGGGACACGCCAGAGGCCGAGAAGCGCTCGTCGTCCGGCACGCCGTTGCGCCGCCTTGGCGAGCCCGACGACATCGCCGGCGCGGCCATCTATCTGGCTTCGCGCGCCGGCGCCTGGACCACCGGCCAGACCATCGTCGTGGACGGCGGCTCGACTTCCTAGAGTTTCAGCGTCAGCTCGAAGCCGCCTTCGAACGGCAGCGTCATGGTCCTGAAGTTGTGGCTGGGATCGTCGAGCATTTCGAACAGCGAGGCGTAACCTCCCCCTCTGCCGGCCGTATTGTCCGTGCAAAGGACCGAGCCAGGGCGCAGGCGCGGCAGCAGGATGTCGAGCATCGGCCGCACGACATCGCCCCAGATGTCGAACAGGATGAAGTCGATCGGCCCCTCGAAGGTCCTGGTCGCCTCGATGATGTCGCCTTCGCGCAGGTCGATGAAGCTCGCCAAGCCCGCCGCCTCGAAGTTGGCGCGGGCGCGCTCGGCCTTGGCCGGCTCATATTCGGCGCCGTAGACCACGCCGCCGCCGTTGTCCCGCACCGCGGCCGCGAGATAGAGGGTCGAGACGCCGAACGAGGTGCCGGCCTCCACGATCCGGCGCGCGCCGATGGCCCGGCAGATCATGTAGCAGAACTCGGCCTTGTCGCGATCGAGCGCCACCGCCTTGTCGGCCATGAAGGCGTGGTCGCGCGGCTCCATGCCGTTCCACGGCCCGGTGCGCTCCTCGCGATAGTAGCGGCGTATGGCTTCATCCTGGGCCTTGCTGGCATCGTGCAGGCCGGGCAGCATGGCGTCGAGGATGGGATCGTTCAATACGCTCGGCATCTTTGTCTCCTGGGATCAGCGCGTCACAACTTGAGCGTCAGCTCCAACCCGCCGCCCCTGAACGGCAGCGTCATCGTCCGGAAGCCGTTGGCGGGGTCGTCGATGAGCTCGAACAACGCCTCATAGCCGCCCGAGCGGTTTCCGCCCCCGTCCGTGCAGAGCACGGCGCCTGGACGCAGCCGCGGCAGCAGGACGTCGAGCATCGGCCGCACAACGTGGCTCCAGATGTCGAAGAGCACAAAGTCGATCGGCCCCTCGAACGTCTTTGTCGCCTCGACGATATCGCCCTCTCGCAGGTCGATGAAGCTCGCCAGGCCCGCAGATTCGAAGTTCGCCCGCGCGCGTTCGACCTTGGCCGGCTCATACTCAGCGCCAAAGACCACGCCGCCGCCGTTGTCGCGTACGGCCGCGGCCAGATAGAGCGTCGAGACGCCGAACGAGGTGCCGGCTTCCACGATCCGGCGCGCCCCGATGGCGCGGCAGAGCATGTAGCAACACTCGGCCTTGTCCTGGTCCAGCGCCACGGCCTTATCGGCCATGAAGGCGTGGTCGCGGGGCTCCATACCGTTCCAGGGCCCGGTGCGTTCCTTGAAGAAGTAGCGCTCGATCCCCTCGTCCTGGGCTGTGCTGGCGGCGTGCAGGCCAGGTAGCAGGCGGTCGAGGACGGGATCGTTGAGCACGCTCGGCATCTTGGCCGCCCTCAGGCTCGCGATTGGCTTAGCGACAGCATATTGCCGTCGGGGTCCTTGAACCAGGCGACGCCCGTTCCGGGTTCCGGCGACCAGATGGCGAGATCATCCTGGGCCATGCCTTCGAAGCGCTCGAAATGCACGCCGCGGGCGGCGAGTTCTTCGATGCTCTCGCGCAGATTCTTCACGTGCCAGCCCACTGCCGTGCCGAAGGGCGGTTTGACAACGTCGGTCTTCTGCAGATTGAGGAGAGCCGAGTTGGTCTCGAACATCACCAGATACTCGTTCTCCGCCACGAACGTCAGGCCGAGGACATCCTCGAAAAAGGCCCGCGCGCGGCCCGCGTCCGATGTAGCCAGGAACGCCGTCAGTTTCTCATTCGCCAGCATCGTCGTTGCTCCCTGCCTCCGCTTCACGTTCGCCATGGCTAGATCGGCGGCGCGCACCCGCCAAGACCACAACCCTACCGCTAGCGCGCCTTGGCGCGTGCGCGAGATAAATTGTCGCGATATCGTGCTGGCGACATACGGGCCCGGCCGGCAGGTTGCTGTCCGCGCCAGCCGGAAGGGAGCCGCCATGCCCACGCTTCGCCATCTCGCCATCAACGCCGATGACGTCCAGCGCGCCAAGGCCTTCTACGAGGGGGTGTTCGGCTGGCGCTTCAAGCCCTGGGGGCCGCCTGACTACTACCAGGCCCACGAGGCCGGCGAGGGCCTCATCATGGCCCTGCAGCATCGGCGCGAGATCGAGGCTGGCGCCATCATGCTGGGCTTCGAAGCGACCTTCGCCGTCGAGGATATCGCCGCGACCACGGCCGCGATCGAAGCGGCCGGCGGATGCCGAGCGGCGGCGCAGATCTATATCGAGGGCGTCGGCCGGCTCGGCTATTTCCGCGATCCCGAAGGCAATCTCTTCGGCGCGATGCAATACGATCCGGGCGTCTTTTGAGCTACGGCGACGGTTATCTGGTCCGCTCGGCCGCCAGCACCTATCCGGACGGGATGCGGCTCGACCGGCACGACCATCCCTGGGGCCAGCTGGCCTTCTGCAACAGCGGCGTGATGCGGGTGGTCAGCGATGCGGCCGCGTGGCTGGCCCCGCCGACACGGGCCATCTGGCTGCCGGCGGGCGCCGCGCACGAGATCGTCATGAAGGGCGAGGTGGCGACGCGCTTCCTCTACCTGGCGCCGGAACTGGCCGCGCCGCTGCCTGAAACGGCCGGGGTGGTCGAGGTGGCCCCGTTGCTGCGCGAGCTGATCCTGCACATCCTGAAGTTGCGCATGCTGCATCCCGACGAGCCCGAGCAGGACCGGCTCGCGCGCCTTTTGGTGGACTTGATGCTGCGGGCGCGTCCCATCGACCTCGTCCTGCCGCTGCCGAGCGACCGGCGGGCGCTCGCCTTCGCCGATCAGGTGCAGGGCGCACCCGGCGAGGCGGCGGGTCTGGGC
>FSWT01000539.1_pt1 | contig 11551 bp, 10 predicted proteins | sample 1638051 | NCBI WGS metagenome assembly FSWT01 (sample SAMEA3914788, study PRJEB12502) | metagenome | biome: forest; material: soil | place: Canada | collected 2011-07-03 | depth 0.1 m
CACATGTTCAGTGACCCGAACAGTCCAACCCTTGTCGCCTATTCGACCACCTGCCTGGTGCTCAGCGCCAACCTGATCTTCCTCTGGGTCTATTCAGGCGCCGTCCGCGCCCGCAGCGGCCTGGCCGTCAACCCCGAGGACGCCAAGCGGAGGGGCGCTGAGCATCACGAGCACGATCCGGCGGCGGTGGCGCGGGTGCTGCGGGCCCACGCCAACGCCCAGGCGACCATCTATCCGTTCCTGTTGCTGGGTCTGGCCTATGTGTTGGCCGGCGGGCCCTATGGGGCCGCCGTCACCCTGTTCGCCGTCTTCACCGTCGCGCGACTCCTCCATTCGTTCGCCTACCTCAGGGGCCTGCAGCCCTGGCGGACGGTGTTCTTCCTGATCTCGGGCCTCGCCCTGATCGGGCTGATGATCGCCCTGATCTGGGTTCTGGTCGCGGGCGCGACCGGACACTGAGGCGGCCGGCCAGGCCGGCATGTCGACCCTCGAGGCGGCCGGGCGGTATTGGGCCGGCTGGCCCCGACCACCCGTCCCGACGCCGGCTGGGCCCGGCCCGACGTCCCGCGCATCCTTCTGCTGGCGAGCCTCACCCGGCTCGGCGTGACCGCCCTCAATGGCGCCCAGGTCGTCGACTTCAACCTGCCGCCCGGCGCGGACTCCCTGGGCCTCACCCGCAGCTGGTCCTATCGCATGATGAGCAATTACGGGCCGCGCGGCCAGGCCCAGCTGTTCGGCCGGCCGGCCTATTGGCTCGACGCCGCCCGCGCCCCGGCGCCGATCGTGGTCGTGGCAGGGACGGCCGACGAGCAGTTCTATGCCGATAAATACGCCGCCGCCTTCGCCGGCCTCGCCAAGCCCGTGCAGGTCGAGCTTGCGCCCGGCGTCGATCACATGGGCGTGGTCAACGATCCACGCGCCGTGCCGCTGATCGTCGCCGCCGTCGTGGCGGGATAGCGAATCGCTAGCGCCGGGCGACGCCGCCGTCGAACAGCTTGGCCAGCCACTGGTAGTAGCCGGGCTGGGTCTTTTGCAGGTGCGCGCGCGTGTAGGGCTCGCGCGTGGTGGCCCCGGCCAGATAGGCGCCGGCGGTCATGGCGAAGAAGTCGCCGTTGCTGCGCAGCATCAGGGCGTTGATCGGCCAGACGTGAGCGGCCGTGGCCTCGCGCCGGTATCGGTCGATATCCGGATTGGCCAGGCCGCCGGGCAGGCCGCGGTCCAGATAGGCCTGCAGCAAGCCGAGCAGAGCGGAGGGCTTCTTCGGGTCCAGCCGCCGGGCGTTCAGCACCACGGCCCCGGGCGGATGCGAATAGGTGACGGTCTCGCGGTTGTCGGCCACCACGACGATCGGCGTGGCCCGCATCAGCGCCAGCACGTCCGGCTTCAATCCAAAGCGCTCGACCAGATCGAGCTGGGCGTCGACGAGGCGGACGGTCTTTTCGGGCGACTGGCCATGGGCGCTGCGCGAGGCGTCCACCTTCCATCCCTGGTAGGTGTAGATCAGCGGCGGCGCGGGCCTTGGCCGCAGCAGCCCGAAAAACGGCGGGCGCAGCACCGGCTGGCTGTCGGCGGTCGCGCCCAGCGCGGCGCAAGCCAGGACAAACGCTGTAATGGCGTGGCGGCGGTTCAAGGCGCGCGCTTATCCTCCTGGCCGGTCCCCGGCAGGCCTGGGCGGAAACCACCATGCCCGGTTCCGCGCCGCATTTCGAGGGGCAATGCTATGCTGGACAGGACAGGCGCGTGCGGTTAGTGAGCCTGCCCTTTCGGCCAGACCCATGTCCCGCAACGCAAAATTCTCCGAACGCCCCGCAAGCCGCAAGGCGCCGACCGGCCCCAGCCAGCGCCAACTGCGCGCCGGCGAAGTCGTGCGCCACGCCCTGGTCGAGATCATGCGCGAGGAAGACCTGGCCGATCCGGCCCTGGACGGGGTTTCGGTGACCCTGACCGAGGTGCGCGTCTCGCCGGACCTGAAGCACGCGCTATGTTTCGTCGAGCCGCTCGGCGGCGAGCACGCGGCCGAGGTGGTCGCCGGGCTGAACCGCTGCGCCCGTTTCCTGCGCGGCCGGCTGGGCCACACCATCGAGCTGCGCTTCACCCCGCAGCTGAAATTCGTCCACGACGAGAGCTTCTCGGAAGCCCAGCGCATGGAGCGCCTGTTCCACGACCCGAAGGTGGCGCAGGACCTTGGGTCGGACGACGATGGGACGTAGAAAAAAAGGCTTGGTCGTCAACGGCTGGGTGGTGCTGGACAAGCCCGAAGGGCTGGGCTCGACCCAGGCCGTTGGTCGCGTACGCCGCGCCTTCGAGGCGCAGAAGGCTGGCCACGCCGGCACGCTCGATCCGCTGGCGACCGGCGTCCTGCCCATCGCACTGGGCGAGGCGACTAAGACCGTTTCCTTCCTGATGGACGCCGACAAGGCCTATCGCTTCACCATTGCCTGGGGCGATAACACCGCCAGCTTCGACCGCGATGGCGCCGTCACCGAGACCTCCGATGTGCGCCCGACGCCCGAGGCTGTCGCCGCGGCGCTGCCGGCTTTTGTCGGCGAAATCGAGCAGACCCCGCCGGCCTTTTCGGCGATCAAGGTCGACGGCGAGCGCGCCTACGACCTGGCCCGCGCTGGGGTCGAGTTCGAGCTGGCGGCCCGCAAGGTCGTCATCCATTCGGCCGAGGTTCTGGCCGCTCCGGACGCCGATCATGTCGAGATCGAGATCGTCTGCGGCAAGGGAACCTATGTCCGCAGCCTGGCCCGCGACCTGGCCGTCGCGCTTGGCGCCTGCGGCCACGTCTGGGCGCTGCGCCGCACGCGGGTCGGGCCGTTCGGGTGCGAAAACGCCGTGACGCTGGAACAGCTTGAAGATCTGTGCCATAGGGACGCTGGCTTGGAGGCTCTATCTCCGGTCGAGACCGCGCTGGACGACATCCCGGCGATGGCCGTGACCACCGAAGACGCTTTCAGGCTCTCGCAAGGGCGACCGATCGTTCTGCTTCCCAGACAGGTCGAAACGCTAAGGACGCGACTTTCCGCTCCCGATGGGGCGGGGTTCGCGTCCCGCACCGTTTTGGCGACGCATGGGGGTGGGCCGGTCTCGATCTGTGAGATCAGGGCAGGGCAGCTACGCCCGGTCCGCGTGTTCAACCTTTAACTACGGAGACCCCGATGTCGATTACTGCCGAACGCAAGGCGGAGCTGATCACGACCCATGCGCGTACGCCGCATGACACTGGATCGGCCGAGGTGCAGGTCGCCATCCTGTCAGAACGGATCGCCAATCTCACCGAGCACTTCAAGACCCATAAGAAGGACAACCACTCACGTCGTGGTCTCCTGATGATGGTGTCCCAGCGCCGCAGACTGCTCGACCACCTGAATTCGTCCGACGCCGGACGCTATCGGGCGCTGATCGAGACCCTGGGCCTGCGCCGTTAAGAGACGAAAACGCCCGCCGAAAGGCGGGTGTGGTACAATCAGACTTCGCTCGCGGCCGAGACGGGTCGGCGGCGATAGGAGCGGGATCAAGCCCGCACAAGACGCCGGGGGCCGCGAAAAGGTCCTCATCCACCCGTCGTTGGAGAGGACTACCGGAGCCGCGAAGAGAAAAGCCGTTCCGTCCCTGTCCGTAGCCCCGAGGAAATGGGTCCTTAGGGCAAAAAGAAAGAACCAAACCGAAATGTTCGATATCAAGCGCAAATCCATCGAGTGGGGCGGGCGCAAGCTGACGCTCGAGACCGGCCGCATCGCGCGGCAGGCCGATGGCGCGGTGCTGGCCACCTATGGCGAGACCGTGGTCCTGGCCACTGTGGTGGCTGAAAAGTCCCCGAAGCCCGGCCTCGACTTCTTCCCGCTGACCGTGAATTACCAGGAAAAGACCTATGCCGCCGGCAAGATTCCCGGCGGCTTCTTCAAGCGCGAAGGCCGGCCCTCCGAAAAGGAAACCCTGGTCTCCCGCCTGATCGACCGTCCGATCCGCCCGCTGTTCGTCAAGGGCTTCAAGCATGAGACCCAGGTCGTCGTGACCGTGCTGGCCCACGACCTGGAGAACGATCCGGACATCGTGGCCATGGTCGCGACCTCCGCCGCCCTGACCCTGTCGGGCGTGCCTTTCATGGGCCCGATCGCCGCCGCGCGCGTGGGCTTCATCAATGGCGAATATGTGCTGAACCCGACCCTCGACCAGCTGGGCGAGGACAACCGCATGGACCTAGTGGTCGCCGGCACCCAGGACGCGGTCATGATGGTCGAGTCCGAAATCCAGGAACTGACCGAAGAGGAAGTTCTGGGCGGCGTCATGTTCGCCCACCGCGGCATGCAGCCGGTGATCGACGCGATCATCGAACTGGCCGAGCACGCGGCCAAGGATCCCTGGGACTTCCATGCCGAGGATATCTCCGGCCTGGTCGCCAAGGTCACCGACCTGGTCGGCGAGGACCTGAAGGCGGCCTATAAGATCCAGGCCAAGGAACCGCGCCACGCGGCCCTGTCCGTGGCCAAGGCCAAGGCCGCGGCAGTGCTGGTCAAGTCGGAAGCCAACCCGGACGGCTACGACTCATCCAAGTTCGGCGCGGCCTTCAAGGAATGCGAGGCGACGGTTCTGCGCCGCGACGTCCTGAAGACCGGCAAGCGCATCGACGGCCGCGATGTCGACGTGGTCCGCCCGATCGTGGCGGAAGTCGGCATCCTGCCGCGCGCCCACGGCTCGGCCCTGTTCACCCGCGGCGAAACCCAGGCCCTGGTCGTGGCCACCCTGGGCACCGGCGACGACGAGCAGTTCATCGACGCGCTGGAAGGCACCTACAAGGAAAACTTCCTGCTGCACTACAACTTCCCGCCCTACAGCGTCGGTGAAGTCGGCCGCATGAACGCCCCTGGCCGCCGCGAAATCGGCCACGGCAAGCTGGCCTGGCGCGCCGTGCGTCCGATGCTGCCGAGCAAGGAGGACTTCCCCTACACGATCCGCCTGGTCTCCGAGATCACCGAGTCGAACGGCTCGTCCTCGATGGCCACGGTCTGCGGCTCGTCGCTGGCGATGATGGACGCCTCGGTGCCCATGAAGAAGCCGGTCAGCGGCATCGCCATGGGCCTGATCCTGGAGCCGGACGGCTACGTCGTCCTCTCCGACATCCTCGGCGACGAGGACCATCTCGGCGACATGGACTTCAAGGTCGCCGGCACCGCCGACGGCATCACCTCGCTGCAGATGGACATCAAGATCGCCGGCATCACAGAGGAGATCATGCAAAAGGCGCTGGGTCAGGCCCGCGCCGGCCGCATTCACATCCTCGGCGAGATGGCCAAGGCCATTTCCGGCGCGCGTGAAGAGCTCAGCGAATACGCCCCGAAGATCGAGACCATCACCATCCCCACCGACAAGATCCGCGAAGTGATCGGCACCGGCGGCAAGGTGATCCGCGAGATCGTCGCCACCACCGGCGCCAAGGTCGACATCAACGACGAAGGCACCGTCAAGGTGTCGGCGTCCGACGCGGCCAAGATCAAGGCGGCGATGGACTGGATCAAGTCGATCACCCAGGAGCCCGAGATCGGCCAGATCTACGACGGCAAGGTGGTCAAGCTGGTCGATTTCGGCGCCTTCGTGAACTTCTTCGGCGCCAAGGACGGCCTGGTCCATGTCAGCCAGATCGCCAACGAACGCGTGTCGCGTCCCGCCGACGTCCTGCAGGAAGGCCAGACCGTGAAGGTCAAGCTGCTGGGCTTCGACGACCGCGGCAAGGTGCGCCTGTCCATGAAGGTGGTCGACCAGACCACCGGCGAGGACCTGTCGAAAAAGGAACCGGTGGGCGAACCGGCCGAATAGGGCTGACGTCCCTAGCCGACTGATCTAACAGCGGGCGGTCCGGACACGGACCGCCCGTTTTGCTGTGCAAGGGAACCCCCGCCATGACCCGCATCCTCGTCTACGAACCGTCGCTGAAGCGCATCGAGGCGCGGTTGCCCGAGGCCGCCAGGGACGTCGAGTTCGTGACCGTAGACGACTCCGGCGTGCTGAAGCTGAACAGCCAGGAGATCGCCGTCGAGGACGCCAATCCCGACATCGGCTGGATGAGCGTGGAGCTCTTCGGGTCGCCCGCCTCGCGCAATTTCTTCGTCACCCTGCTCAAGGCGCCGGCGTTGAAATGGGTGCAGAGCGCCGCGGCCGGCTTCGACAATCCCGCCTTCAAGAGCCTGGTCGCCAATGGCGCACGGCTAACCACCAACAACGCCCAGGCGGTCAGCATGGCCGAATATGTGCTCTGGGGCGTGCTCGACCACTTCCAGCGCGGGCCGGAGCGCCGCGACGCGCAAGCCAAGCACGACTGGGCGCGGCTTGCCTATCGCGAGATCGGCCGCATGAACTGGCTGATCGTCGGCTTCGGCGCCATCGGCCAGGCCACGGCCGTGCGCGCCCACGCCTTCGGCGCCCAGATCACCGGCGTCCGCCGCACGCCCGGCCCGCACCCGGCCGCCCAGGCCATGGCGACGCCGGACCAGGTCAAGTCGCTGCTGCCCGAGGCCGATGTCGTCGTTTTGCTCGTGCCGCTCAGCCCCGCCACCACCCATATGGTCGACGCGGACTTCCTGGCCGCCATGAAGCCAGGCTCGATCCTGGTCAATATCGGTCGCGGCGATCTGGTCGACGAGCCGGCGCTGCTCGCCGCTCTGGACGCCGGCAAACCCGAACACGCCCTGCTGGACGTCTTCCACGACGAGCCGCTGCCCGCCGACAGCCGGTTCTGGGAGCATCCGCGCGTGACGCTGACCGGCCACGCCTCGGCGCTCGGCGACGGGCTCGGCCCGCGCGGCGAAAGCCTTTTCCTCGATAATCTCGAGCGCTACCTGACCGGCAAGCCGCTGCTGAACGAAGCCGATCCGAAAGACGTTCTCGCCTAGTTGCCGGCGGGCTTCGTCGCCTGGCCGCCATTGCTCATCGGCCCGCCGTTCGCGGCGCGGCTGGCCGGGGTGTCCGGCACGGGCCCATTGGTGACGTGCTCGACGGCTTGGCCGCTGGCCGGCGGCTGGGACGACACCGCCGAGTCCTGTGCGGCCGTGGCGCTCGAATTGGCCGAGCTGTCGGCCGGCGCATTCGCCGGCGCCGGACCTTGACCCGCCGGCGGCGAGGAACTCTGCGCCAGTGCTACGCCCGCAGCTGAAGCGGCGATGATCAGGACGATGGTCGCGGCCCGGGCTGAAATTTTCATGGCATGGCTCTCCCTATCCGAGAGGCGAGCCTAGGCCACAATAAAAGATAGCGATACGGCCCTAGGCCGCGCCGGCCACGGCCGGCTCGCCCGGCTCTTCCGCCAGGCGCATGATCTCACTGACCAGGGCCGCCGGCGAGAAGGGCTTTGGCACCAGGCCGTTCATGCCTGCCGCCTGATAGCTCAGCCAGTGGTGGTTCATTACATCGGCGGTCAGGGCGACGATCGGTACACTCGAGACCGGTCCGGCCAGGGCGCGGATGCGGCGGGTGGCTTCCAGCCCGTCCATGCCGGGCATGTTGACGTCCATCAGGACGATGTCGAAGGGGCGGGCCTGCACCGCCGCGATGGCCGTCTCGCCGCCATCGGCCGCCTCGGCCTCGGCGCCCAGCGCCTCCAGGGACTTGACCCCGACCAGCCGGTTGGTGGCGTTATCGTCGACCACTAGAGCCCTTAAGCCCGCCAACGGCGCATCGGCGAACACGTCCCGCGCTGGCGTCGCCACAGCCTCGGCGGGCGGCGCGCCGACCTCGAACCAGAAGGTCGAGCCCTCGCCCTCGCGGCTGGTGAAATCCATCTCGCCGCCCATCATCCGCGCCAGGCCGCGCGAGATGGCCAGGCCGAGGCCCGTGCCGCCGAAACGCCGCGTCGCACCCTGATCGGCCTGCTCGAAGCGGTCGAACAGCACCGCGCGCGCCGCGTCCGGCACGCCGATGCCGGTGTCCTCGACCTCGCAGCGCAGCCGCCGCGCATCGCCCTCGCCCAGATAGGCCAGTCGCACCTCGACGCCGCCTCGCTCGGTGAATTTCAGCGCATTGCCGATGACGTTGAACAGGCACTGACGCAGCCGCACCGAATCCAGGTTCGCAAACCCCATGGGCCCGGATGGCCCACGCAGGTAGAGCCCCTTGTCCTCGGCCTGCGCGCGCAACAGGCTGAGCACCCCTTGGGTGACCTCGACCGGCTCGGTCGGCGACGGCGAAAGCTCCAGTTTGCCGGCCTCCATCTTGGAGAAGTCGAGCACGTCGTTGATCAGTTGCGACAGCATTTCGCTGCAGCCCACCGCCTCGCGCAGGAGCTCTCGCGCCTCCGGCGTCAGGGTCTCGCGGGCGAGCAGGTTGAGCACGCCGACAATACCGTTCATCGGCGTGCGGATTTCGTGACTGACCGCGGCCAGGAAGGTGGACTTGGCGGCGGTGGCGGCTTCGGCCACCTTGCGCGCCTCGGTCAGGGCCAGGCCCTGGCGTTTCTCGGCGTCGACATCCAGCATCAGCCCGACGCCCCGGCTGGGCTTGCCGGCGCTGTTCAGTTCGACCTCGTAATAGAACCGAATCCAGCGTTCGCCCTGGGGGCCGAGCATGCGCACATCGGCCGATTCCGGTCCGCCGCGCCCGGCGCCGCGCGTCACCGCCGTGGCCAAGGCCCGGTCCTCGGGATGGAAGACGATCAGCGGGTCCGGCCCGCCGGACGCCGCCACCTCGGGACCGATCATCGCCCGCAGTTCCGGCGACATCCAGATGTCGTTGCGGGCGTAGTCGAATTCGAACACCCCGGCCTTGGCCGCCTGCAGGGCCAGTTTCAGGCGCTGGGCATTGGCGTTGGCCTCGTCGCGCGACCGGGCCAGCGAGGTGATGCTCTGGCTGACGCCCAGCATCTCGTAGCGACCGGACGGGAGGCGACGGCCGGAACGGTAGTGAACGTGCAGATGGGTAAAGTCGCCGGCGGCGGTGCGATAGCGCATCTCCGCCTCGGCCGCGCCGCCCTCGTGGGTGATGCGCTCGCGGATATCGGTGTCGGTCTGCACGTCATCGGGATGCTGCAGCCGGGCCAGGACCGGGGTCGGCACCGGCTCACCGGTCCCGTCGTGGCCAAGCGAGAGCTCGCTGGAAAACCGGTAGCTGTCGATATCGGGATCGTAGCGCCAGGTGCCGATCTCGGCATCGTGCATCAACTGGCTATGGGCCTGCTGGATGGCGTGACGCGCCTCGAGCGCCGCGTGCTCGGCGCTGACATCGACCAGCAGCGCCAGCACCCCGCCGGCGTGCGGCTGAGCGTCCAGGCGCAGGTGCCGGGCGCCGCTCTCATGCGGAAAACGGAAGGTCGCCTCGCCGGTCGCACAACCACCGGCCTTGGTCAGCACCTCGCTCAGGTCGGCGCCGACCAGCCTCGCGCGACGCCCTGAAAGACGCCGCAAAGCCTTATTGGCATGGACAATGCGGCGATCGCCATCGAGCAGCGCGGCCGGCATCGGCAAGGCGTCCAGCGTCAGCGGCAGGGTGGAATCGGATCGGTTCGAGCGCATGCGAGCCCCTTAGGCGCGCTCACCCTAAACCAAGGAATTTAATAGACCTTTCACGGCCCAAAGACCGGCGTTCTTCCGGCTATTTCCGCTTCCAGAACACGCCGGAGCGGGCGACGTAGCGGTTAGGCAAGTCCTTGTTCCCCGCCTCGACATAACCCAGCTCACCCATCAGCTCGGCGACCATGGCGTGGGCGGTGGCGATGGCCACGTCGTTGTGCCGGTAGCTGACGCCCAGCGCCTCGTGGAACATGGCGTCGGCCCCGGCCACGGCGGGCAGGCCGTCCAGCGTCGCCTCGACGCAGGCCGAGCGCGCCTCCTTGGTGGCCATGATGTTGGCCATGGCTTCGCGCAGGGGATCGTCCTCGGCCAACAGCCCAGGCTCGGCGTAGGGCAGGCCCAGCCGCTCGATCTCGCGCGCCAGTTGGTTGCCGTCGGCGGTCTTCAGGGTCCGCGCCCGTTTCCAGATCGCATAGCGCTCCTGCGCCGTACGCGCGGCGAGCTTGGAGCGCGTCCAGCCGCCGATAAAACGTTCTTCTTCCATGATCCGTCCAGAATAGCGCAGCCGGGCTGCGACGATAAAGACGGAAATTTCCGCGCGGCTCGAAGCTTGAATCCCTGTCCGAGGTAAACGCCTCTTAACCCTCTTCGCCCAATAGCTTGGCGTGATTGGGTTTTCAGGACGGGACCAGTTTGCGATGGCCAGAATGGCGCGTCGATCGGCGGTGGCGATTGCGGCGCGGAGCGCGCATGCCGGCTGGACACATCCGACCATAGCGCGGCTGCGCGGCGGCGTGGTCGCGGTGCTGGGCGTGGGCCTGATCGGCGCCTTCGCCACCTATCGCGTCACCGATCCCAGCCTGGACGCCGCTTCGGGCCTGCGCGCGCACAACATCCTGGGCGGGGTGGGCGCCGATGCGGCTGATCTCGGCCTGCAAACCCTCGGCCTCACCGCCTGGCTGATCGCCGCCCTGATGGTGGCGGCTGGGTTCACCCGCATCATCGCCCGCGATCCCCGCACGACCCGCAGCCGGATCCGCTGGCGGGTGTTCTGCGGCTTGGTCGGGGCCTTGACCCTGGCCGGCATGCTGGCCGCGCTCTTGCCACCCGCCAACTGGCCGCTGGCCGGGGGGCTCGGCGGTTTCGTCGGCGAGCTGGTGCTGGACCGCCTGGCCGGAATGATCGCCACGTTGCATGTGCCCTGGTCGCAAGGCTTCGCCGCCGGCATTCTTGGCCTCGCCGGGTTCACGGGCCTGGCCATCGCCGCCGGCGCCCACAAGCTGAACCACGCCCAGATGGGCGCTTGGCTGACCTGGCGCAGGCCGGCGTCGACGGCGGCGCCCGCCGCGGCCGCCAAGCGCCGCCGCACCCCGGTCGCGCAGAAACCTGAGCGCGAGGCCAAAGACGCCGCCCCGCCCGAGGTCGAAACCAGCGCCCCGCCGGCCCTCGAGGTCAAGGCGCCCAAGCCGCCGCCGCGCGAATCCTCCCGCGAGGCGCGCGAGAACCAGGGCGCGTTCGAATTCGCCCAACCCGGCGGCTTCCGCCTGCCGGAGCTGGCCATGCTGGCCAAACCCAAGCCGCGCCAGACCGCTTTCGATGAAGAAGCGCTGCGCCAGAACGCCCGCATGCTGGAAAGCGTGCTGGCCGAGTTCGGCGTGCGCGGCGAGGTCGACCAGATCCGCCCCGGCCCCGTCGTCACCCTCTATGAGCTGTCGCCGGCCCCCGGCGTGAAATCGGCCCGCGTCGTGGCGCTATCCGACGATATCGCCCGCTCGATGAGCGTCGCCGCCTGCCGCGTCTCCGTCGTGCCCGGCCGCAACGCCATCGGCATCGAACTGCCCAATGCCCGGCGCGAGACGGTCTATCTGCGTGACCTCCTGGCCTCGGTCGAATACGACAAGAAGAGCCAGACCCTGCCGCTGGCGCTGGGCGAGACCATCGGCGGCGAGCCCTATATCGCCGACCTGGCCAAGATGCCCCACCTGCTGATCGCCGGCACCACCGGCTCGGGCAAGTCGGTGGGGGTCAACGCCATGATCCTGTCGATCCTCTAC
>FSWT01000311.1_pt1 | contig 11388 bp, 9 predicted proteins | sample 1638051 | NCBI WGS metagenome assembly FSWT01 (sample SAMEA3914788, study PRJEB12502) | metagenome | biome: forest; material: soil | place: Canada | collected 2011-07-03 | depth 0.1 m
CGCAGGGTTCGTTTGAACGATGTCATGGCTAGGCCCTCTGTTCCGAACCGAGCAGGAAGCGCGCGATCGCCAGCACGGCGAACGTCATCACCAGCAACACCACCCCCAGCGCGATCAAGGCCGCGCTGTGCATCGCACCCGTCGCTTCATTGAACTCGTTGGCGATGGTGGAGGCGATGGTTGAGCCGCTGGAGAAGAAGGATTTGGGGAAGTCATGGGAATTCCCGATGACGAAGGTCACGGCCATGGTTTCGCCGAGGGCCCGGCCCAGCCCCAGCATCACCGCGCCGATGGCGCTGCGCCGGACGTACGGCAGCGAGATGGACATCACCACCTCAAAGGAGGTCGCCCCCGTGCCGTAGCCGCTCTCACGCAGTTGCGGGGGCACGCTGAGCAGCAGCTCGCGCAGCACGGCGGCCATGTAGGGCAGGATCATGATCGCCAGAACGATCGAGGCGGTAAGGATGTTGGCGCCGTTCGGAACCCCCGCGGTCAGGGTGTCCCAGATCGACCCTGGCGGAGCGGCCTCCGTCAACGGAAGCTGCACATATTGGGCGAACAGCGGGGCGAAGATGAACAGGCCCCACATGCCGTAAACGATGGATGGAATGCCCGCGAGCAGCTCGACCGCGATACCGATCGGGCGGCGCAGGATACTGGGGCAATATTCGACCAGGCACACCGCAACGCCGAACGCCAGCGGCAGGGAGATGACCAGGGCCATCACGGCGCAAACGAAAGTGTCGACGATCGGACCGGCGGCGCCGAACACCTCCGCGACCGGATCCCAGGTCGAGGCGGTGAGGAAGCCGAAACCAAACTTATGGAAGGCCGGCCAACCTTCGATGGTCAGCGATATCACCAGCCCGCCCAGAACCGCCAGCAACAGCGTCGCCGCGGCGCCGCAGGCGTAAAGGAAAAGCGGATCGAGCTTGGCGCCTTTGGGCGGCGGCCGGTCGATCAGGACAGGAGCGACTGTTGTCATCGGCCTTTTTGACATCAAGGGAGGCCGGGCATGCCCGGCCTCCCGATTATAGTAGCCTGGCGTCCACGTGGACGCCGAGCGCGGCGCTTGTCTTTAATGGGCGAAGTAGACCGGCTTGCCGTCGGGACCCTTCACTTGGGCCCACTCCTTGCGGACCAGGGCCTTCACGCTCGCGGGCAACGCGACATAGTCCAGCTGCTCGGCCGGGCCGTCGCCGTTCTTATAAGCCCAGTCGAAGAACCGCATGACCGCGGCGCCGTCGGCTTGGCTGGTCTGTTGCTTGTAGACCAGGATGAAGGTGGCCGCGGTGATCGGCCAGGACTGCGCACCCGGTTGATCGAGCAGCAGCAGGTAGAAGCCTTGCGCCGGATCCCAGTGCGCATGGCTGGCGGCGGCGGCGAAGTTGGCGGCCACCGGCTCGACGAAGGTCCCTTGGGCGGTTTGCATCGCCGTGAAGGTCATGTGGCTTTGCTTGGCGTAGGCGTATTCGACGTAGCCGATCGAGCCCAGGGTCTGCTTCACTTCGGCGGCGACGCCGTCGTTGCCCTTGCCGCCCACGCCCGTCGGCCAGTTGACCGAGTCGCTGGCGCCGACCTTGGACCAGTTCGGGTCCTTCATCAGCAGGTAGTTGGTGAACACGAAGCTGGTGCCCGACCCATCCGAACGGTGCACGACGGTGATCGGCAGACCCGGCAGGTTCACGCCGTGGTTCAGACCCGCGATGCGCGGATCGTTCCACTTCTTGATGTTGCCGAGGTAGATTTCAGCCAGCACATTGCCGGTCAGCTTGATCTGGCCCGGGGCGATGCCCGGAACGTTGACCACCGGAACCACGCCACCCATCACGGTGGGGAACTGGAACAGGCCGGCCGCGTCCAGATCGGCGATCTTCAGCGGCTTGTCGCTGGCGCCGAACTCGACCGTCTTGGCCTTGATCTGCTTGATGCCGCCGCCCGAACCGATCGCCTGATAGTTCAGGCCGATACCGGTCTGGGCCCGATACTGCTCGGCCCACTTGGCGTAGACGGGCGCGGGGAAGGTCGCGCCGGCGCCGGTGATGTCGGTGGCTTGAGCGCTCGCGGCCGCCCCCAGCGCGACAGTCGCGCTCATGGCCACGATCAGGTTCTTCAGCATCCGTGTCTCCTTGGACGGGCAGCCGATACGGCGCCCTTCGGCGGTTCACGCATACTGATGTCGGTTGTCAGTTTAGTGACAGTCAGTAACAGTTTCCCCCGAGGACTTGGGCCAACATTGGAACAAAGGACGCTAGTTGACGCGGAGCGACGAAACCGGCTTTGCGCGGATGGTTTTAACCGGTAGCTTTCGTGTAATGCGCGAACAATGGGCGGGCTTGCGCAGGTCATAAGGGGCGACCGCACCGCGAGGCCATTACCGCGCATGAAGCGCCAGAAACCCAAGACGTTCGATTTCCCGACCGCGCAACAGGGCGCCCCGATCCAGTTGGACAGTGTAAGCGAAGATTCGGCCGAATTCGCGCCGCCGCTGGAGCTGCGCGAAGCGGAGTCCCTTGGCTCCATGGTTGCGACCGAGGAGGCGTCGCCCGAAGCCGCGCGACCCAGCTTCGAGCTCCCATCCCTGAATGCGCCCGATGATCTCCCGTCCGGCGAGGACGGCGCGCTGGTTATGCGCGCGCCTAGCCCCCTGCCCTATTATCTGATCGCCCTGTTCGTATCGGTGCTGGTGCTGCTGGCGCCGGTGGTCTTCGCCTGGAGCTACCAGCGCGATGTGACGCCGTTCCGAAACGACCTCTTCGCTCTGGGAGTCATCGCGCTTCTGGCCCTGGGCCCTGCAGCCCTGGTCTGGCTCACCGCCTTTGTCCTCCACCAGACCGCGCGACTGACTGCCGAGACCCGGCGCACCCAGGCGCTGACTCATCAGCTGTCGGCGCCGACCACGATCGCGGCCCGAAGCGCCGAGTCGGCGGTTGGCGATGTTCGGCGCGAGATAGAGCAGGCGACCGCGGCCGCTTCCGCGGCCCGAACCGAACTCCTGTCCTTGCGTGAGGTGCTGGCCGCGGAAAGCCAGCGTCTGATCGAGGCGACGGAGGGTTCCAGCCGCACCGCCATCACCCTGACCCGGGAACTGAGCGCCGAGCGGGAGAAGATGAACATCCTCGCGGCCAGCCTGGACGCCCAGGCCGCCGATGTCGCCGACGCCATCACGCGCCACGCGCGGATGGTCGCCGAAGCCTCCGACCTGGCCGAAACTCAGCTGCGCGAAGCCGAGGCCGCCCTCACCGCTCGCGCCGCCGATCTGGCCGCCGCCGCCGGCGAGGCCAGCGACGCCTCCCGCGTGGCGTCCGAGGACCTTGCCAGACAGGTCGCCCGGCTTGAGGTCGCCGGTCAGGGCGTTGGCGATCAGGCGCGTCTGCTCGAGGAAGGCCTTACCGGCCAAAGGGCCGCGCTTGTCACCGTGGCCCACGGCCTGCGGGCCGATCAGGAAGCCTTCGCCGCCGAATCCGAAACCCAGCTGGCGCGACTGAACGAAATGGTCTCCTACGCCCGGGAAGGCGCAAGCGAGCTCAACGATCGAGCGTCACATGGCGCGGAAACCTTGAGCCAGCTGCTGACCCGGACGGGAACCCAGCTGGCCGATATCGTCGAGGCGGCTACACACGAACGCGATCTGCTCAGCGCGTCCGCCGCCCAGTCTCTGGGCGCCATCTCCGAGATAGCTACGCGCGAACGCCAGGGACTTCAGGCGGAAGCCCAACGATCCGCCGACGAGATGCTCGCCGCCGGCGAACAGGCGCGCCATCAGATCGAAGCCCACCTGGCGGCCGTCGCGCACGAACGCGATCTGATCAGCGCCGCCGCCACCCAGTCGCTCAGCGCCGTCAACGAAGTCAGCGCCCGTGAGCAGGACCAGCTCGAACGCCGCGCCCAGGAGACCATCCGAGGCATCATCGCTTCGGTCGACGATGCGCGGCGAGCCCTGGAGGCTCAGGTCGACGCCGCCCGAGAGAAGGTGGATCATCTCGCCGAAGCCGCGTTCGCGTCGGGCCAGCAGGCTGAAGCCCTGTTCGAATCCCGCCTCAGCGAGGCTCGCAGCCTGATCCAGCAGTCCGCCAGCCTGGTGGACGAAGCCGGCGCCGCCTCTGTGGCCCGACTGGGCGAAGGCGTCGAGAGCGCCCGTTCCACCCTTGTCGAGCTGGAAAGCCTGCTGACCGAAGTGGACGCCCGCATCGGTCGCCTCCCCGCGGACGCTCAAGCGCGCGCAGAGACCGTTCGCGCCTCGATCGAACGCGGCATGGAAGAGCTGATGGCCTCCGCCCGTCGCGCGGCGGAAGAGACTCAGACCATCGACGCAGCTTTCCAGGAACGCGTGCGCCGCAACTACGACATGTTGAGCGAAGCCGTACGTCTCATGGGCGTGGTCGCCGGCTCGACCAGCGGGGTGAGCCTGCGCGCGGCCTCCGCCCCGCAGCCCCTGCAGCAGACTCTCGCGCCGGAACCGCCCCGCGCACCGCTGGCCGCCGCCCCGCCCCTGGAGCGACGCCCCTATGCGCGCCCTGAGCCGTCGCCGGCTCTCACACCCGCGCCGGAGCCGCGAGCGCCCAGCGAAGCCGGTCTGCGTCCCCGCCTGCGCCTGACCCCCACTGCTTCCGACGAAGAGTTCAAGACGGTGTTTGACGCCGCCGGAGGACGTGAAGCCGCTCGTCGCGACCCGCCTGCTCCGCGTGAGCCCGGTGAACCCGCCGGTCCGGACAGCTGGACCTGGCGCGAACTGCTGTCGTCGATGGACGATGAGCCGCCGATCGACGAGGCCAATCTGGCTGACCTGGTGTTGGGTGAGATGGAAAGCATGGGCATCGACGCCGGCGCGCTTCTGCCCCGAACCAGGGTCGAGGAAATCGCCAGCGCGACCCATGCCGGTGAAGCCGATGCGGCCCGGCGCGCCGTTCATCGGCTGGCGCCCGCCGCCATTCGCCGCCTTGCCCGCCGGATGATGGCCGAACGGTCGTTCCGGGCCCAGAGCGATCATTTTGTGCGCCGCTATCGCGGCCTGCTCGAGGGCGCCGACCGCACGGTGATCTCGGCGTTGCTGAGTTCCGACCAGGGCCGGGCCTATCTTCTGTTCGATGCGGCGGTGGCGGAAGCGCTCTAGCCATGAGTTCGCAGACACGCGTTTGGCTGGTCCTGGCGGCGCTGAGCGGTCTGATCGCCGTGGGCTTCGGCGCGTTCGGCGCTCACGGCGTCAGCGATCCGAAGGCCAAGGAATTGCTCCGCACGGGCGCGGAATACCAGATGATCCACGCGCTGGCGGTGTTCGCCTGTTTCAGCCTCTATCGCGCCGGCGCGCCCGCGGCCGGGATCGCCGCCTGGCTGTTTCTGGCCGGCGCGCTGCTGTTCTCCGGCTCGCTCTATGGCCTGGCATTGACGCCCGCCCGATGGTTCGGGCCGGTGACGCCAATCGGCGGCCTGTTCTTCATCCTCGGCTGGGCGACCTTGGCCTGGGCGGCCTTCGCGGGCACGAAAAGCGCCTAGGTCGCGGCCTTCGGTCTGCGCAGCGCCAACCCGTAAAGCGCCGCGGCCGATCCGGCCATACAGAGGCCCACCGCCAGCGACAGCGGCCGCGGACCATTGTCATGCATCAGGCCGGTGAAGGATGAGGCGAGCGCGCCGAACGCAAACTGGGCGCCGCCCATAAGCGCCGAGATCGATCCCGCCCGCCTGGGATCGACATTCAATCCGCCCGCCATGGTGTTCGCGCTCACCAGGCCGAAACTGCCGATGACGAAGAAGAGCGGGATAAGGACACCGTACATCCCGCCTAATCCGGTCCAGGCGGTCAGGATCAGGGCCGCCGCGAAGACCAGCGACCCCGGCCGCGCCAGGGTGACGATCTGCTCAGGCGAATAGTGGCGCAGCAGCATCCGGTTCACCTGGTTCATAGCGATCAGCGCCACGGAATTGGTGCTGAAGTACCAGCCGAATTGCGAGGCGGGGATGCCGTAAAAGCCGATCAACAAGCCTGGCGCGGCGGCGACATAGGCGAACACCGCCGCGGAGTTCAGAGCGCCGGCAAGAATGAAACCAACCAGCTGGGCGTGGGTCAGTAAGGTCACATAGCTGCGGAGCGGGTGTTCCCCCATCGCCTGCAGCCGCGTTTCCTCCGATCGGCTTTCCGTCAGGCGAAAAGCGGAGGCGACGAGAATGGCGGCGCCGACGATGGCCATCAGCCAGAAGCTGGCGCGCCAACTGGCGATCGTTAACAGTGCGCTGCCGATCAGCGGTGCGATGACCGGCGCAAGGCCGGACACCAGCATCAGCATGGATAGCACTCGGGCGGAGTCACGGTGATTGTACCGGTCGCGGACAATGGCGCGGGCGATCACCACCCCGGCGCTTCCCCCGATCGCTTGTAGAAAGCGGGCGACCATCAGCATTTCGATCGAGGTGGAAACCGCACACAAGATCGAGGCGGCGACATAGAGGGCGGCGCCGATCAGGATCGGACCTCGCCGCCCCCACCGATCCGACGCCGGGCCATAGAAGAACTGACCGATGGCCAGGCCGGCGAGGAACGCGGCGAGCGTATCCTGGGCCGCGCCGGTCGAAACGCTGAACACGCGCGCGATGGTCGGCAAGCTGGGCAGATAGATGTCGATCGACAGCGGGGCGAGCGCGGACAGCGCGCCGAGCAGGAGCACAAAGCCTAAGGAAACCTTGGCCGGCGCGTTGACGTCGGCGGGATGGGCAATCTGAACGTCGGACAAGGCGGCTCCCGAAAGTGACGCGACGGTATAGTCAATTTGGGGAAGTCCGGAACCCTTATCGGCTTGCACGGGCTTCGTGGCGCCTTCACGGTGACGCCAGAAACCAAGCCCAGGGAGGGCCGCCCATGACTGACATCCTCGCGCGCCAGATGCCGCCGGTGAAGCATGCCCACGTCAATGGTGTGGACATGGCCTACTACGAGGTAGGGCCGCGCAAGGGCGTGCCGGTGATCCTCTGTCATGGCTTTCCCGAACTGGCCTTCTCCTGGCGCCACCAACTGCGCGCCTTCGAGGAAGCTGGGCTATGGGCGATCGCGCCGGACCAGCGCGGCTATGGGCTGACCGACCGTCCCGGACCGGTCGAGGCCTACGACTTGGAACACCTGACCGGCGATCTGGTCGGCCTGCTGGATCACCTTGGCGTCGAAAAGGCGGTGTTCTGCGGCCACGATTGGGGCGGCCTGATCGTCTGGCAGATGCCGCTGCTGCATCCGGCCCGGGTCGCCGGCGTCATCGGCGTCAACACCCCCTATCAGCCCCGCGCGCCGTTCGACCCCATCGCCATCATGCGCGCCCGGCTGGGCGACGAGATGTACATCGTCCATTTCCAGAAGCCTGGAGAGGCCGACGCGGTGCTGGCGAAGGACGTGGCCAAGACCATGAACTTCTTTCTGAAACGGCCGCCACCGTCGCAGGCCGCCTCCGCGGGCTTTGCGACCGAGCGCAAGCCGGGCGATCCATCCGTCTTCCCATTGGTGCGCATGGTCGAGGCCTACGATCCCGCCAACGACGGCCGCGAGAAGTTCCTCACTGACGAGGAATTCGCCGCCTTCGTCGAAGCCTTCGAGCGCACCGGCTTCACCGGCGGCATCAACTGGTACCGCAATATCAGCCGCAACTGGGAAATGGGCGCGAGTCTTCCGACCACGGTCGATGTGCCGTCGTTGATGATCATGGCTGAGAATGACGCTGTCCTTCCCCCCTCCGCCGCCGACGGAATGGAGACCTATATCGCTGACCTCGAGAAATCACTGGTGCGCGATTGCGGCCACTGGACCCAACAAGAACGGCCCGAGGCGGTCAATCGCATCATACTGGACTGGATGAGGCGGCGGTTTCCGCGCTAAGACAGGCGAGATGGAACGCACGTCCGCGCCTATTTCGCCCGCCACGGCCAGCGCGTCGCGGCGCTCGCTCTACCCGGAAATCGAGCCCTATTCGTTCGGCTGGATTTCCACGGGTGGCCCACACGAGGTCTATTACGAGGAATGCGGTAAGCGGGACGGGCGTCCAGCCATCGTGCTGCACGGCGGCCCCGGCGGGGCGATCAACCCGACGATGCGGCGTTTCTTCGATCCCAGCCGCTGGCGCACTGTCCTGTTCGACCAACGCGGATGCGGAAAATCGCGCCCGAATGCGTCCCTGGAAGATAATACCACCTGGGCCCTGATCGAGGATATCGAACGTCTGCGGGTTCACCTGGGCGTCGAGCGGTGGACGGTGTTCGGTGGCTCCTGGGGTTCGACCCTCGCCCTCGCCTACGCCATCACCCATCCAGAAAGGGTGGACGCGCTGATCCTGCGCGGCATCTTCCTGGTGTCCGAACGTGAGCTGCGCTGGTTCTACCAGGACGGCGCCTCGATGATGTTCCCCGACGCCTGGGCCCGTTTCATCGAGCCCATCCCCGCCGCCGAACGGGACGACCTGATGGCCGCCTATCACCGCCGCCTCACCCACCATGATCGCCGGGTCCAGGCCCGCGCCGCCGCCGCCTGGAGCCAGTGGGAAGGCGACACCATCTCCATCCGCGGTCCCGAGGCCCGTCCGTCCAAGTTCAACGAGGTCGACTTCGCCGTCGCCTTCGCTCGCATCGAATGCCACTATTTCGCCAACAAGGGCTTCTTCCCCGAAGAAGACTGGATCCTGAAAAACGTGGCCCGGATTCAGAAGATACCGGGGTGGATCGTGCAGGGCCGGTTCGACGTGGTCACGCCGCTGGAATCCGCCTGGAAGCTGAAGAACGTCTGGCCCAAGGCCGACTCCGAAGTGGTCTGGGACGCTGGCCACGCGTCGACGGAGCCTGGCATCATCGACGGTCTGGTGCGGGCGACAGACCAGGCCTGGTCTGTCTGACCTCACCCTCCTTTCGCGGGGACGGCTAGGACATGGCTGACAATCCGATTGTCGTGGAGCTGTCCGAACACGGCGAAGGCGCCCGGATCGCCAGGGTCGTCGTCAACAATCCTGCCCGGCTCAACAGTCTGGGCAGCGCCACGATGGAGGCGTTCGCGAGCGCCTTCGGCCAACTCGCCAAGGATCGATCCATCCGGGCGGTGGTGCTCACGGGCGCGGGCGACAAGGCCTTCATCGGCGGCGCGGACATCACCGAGATGGCCGGGTTGAACGCCGACAGCGGCCGCGCCTTCATCACCCGCGTGCACAACTGTTGCACGGCGGTCCGCGATTTCCCGGCGCCGGTGATCGCCCGCATCAACGGCTTCTGCCTGGGCGCCGGACTTGAGATCGCCGCGGCCTGCGATATACGGGTCGCGGTTGAGGGCGCGCAGTTCGGCATGCCCGAAGTCAAGCTGGGCATACCCTCCGTGGTCGAAGCCGCGCTGCTTCCCGGCCTGATCGGCTGGGGTCGCATGCGTCAGATGCTGCTGCTTGGCGAGACCATCGAAGCCGCTCGGGCTCTAGATTGGGGTCTGGTTGAAGCGGTCTCGCCTCTGGACACGATCGACACCCTCATTGGCGCCTGGATCGATCACATCTGTGAGGCGGGGCCGGAGGCCCTGCGCCTGCAGAAGGCGTTGATCCGTCGCTGGGAGGATCTGCCCATGAGCGACGCCATCCAAGCCGGCGTCGAGGCCTTCGCGCAATCCTGGATGACCGACGAGCCAAGCCGGATGATGGCGGCCTTTCTGGAGCAACGCCGAGCGGCCAAGAACGCCAAGCGCTGACGCCGATCTTTAGAGAAATGCGCCGCTGCCGCTGGTGACTTCCTCATAGCGGTGAACGCGCACCGCCTGGATCAGGCCAAAGCCGATCATGACGGTGGTCATCACGGTTCCAGCCTTCGACAGGAGCGGCATCGGCACCCCCACGACCGGCGCCAGCCCCATCACCATGGCGCCGTTGATCAGGATGTAGAGGGCGAAGGTCGCGGTCACACCCGCCGCCGCCAGGCGTCCAAAGTGGCTGTGCGAGATGCTCGCCACCCGCAGGCAGATCACGATCACCGCCGCATAGAGCAGCAGCACGGAGGCGCAGCCGACAAAGCCGAACTCCTCGGCCAGGGTGGCGAAGATGAAGTCGGTCTGTTTCTCCGGCAGGAAATCGAGCTGGCTCTGTGAGCCCAGGCCATAGCCCTTGCCGAGAAAGCCGCCCGAGCCGAGGGCGATCTTGGCCTGCAGGATATGGTAGCCCGCGCCCGATGGGTCGTCCTCGGGATGCAGGAAGGTCAGCAGCCGCTGGGCCTGATACCCCTTCACCAGATGTCCGTGCAGAATGGCCCAGATCAGGCCCGGCGCGGCGACGGCCGCCGCAGCGACGGCGCCGAGGATCAGACGCCAGCTCAGCCCCGCCAGCATCATGATCGCCAGCCCCGTGGAGGCCAGCAGGATGGCGGTGCCGAGATCAGGCTGCTTGGCGATGAGGAGCACGGGCGCGCCGATCATCGCCAGGGGGATCAGCAGCCACCACGACAGGCGTGCGCGGTCTGCGGGAAGGCCGTGATAGAAGCGGGCCAGCGCCATCACCAGCCCCATCTTCATCACCTCTGACGGCTGGAACTTCAGGTGGCCGATCTGCAGCCATCGCGCCGCGCCGAGCGCCGAATGACCGACCACCATGACCAGAACCAGCAAGACCAGCGCGATCCCGTAAACCGGGTAGGCCAGCGCGAACCAGACTCTAAGATTGATCAGCGCCAGGGCCATCATCAGCAGAAAGCACAGGCCGAACAACAGCATCTGCGAGCCCGCCCAGGGCTTCCAGGATCCGCCGGCGATCGAATAAAGCATCAGGCCGCCGGCCGCCGCGATCAGGCAGATGAGCGCCGAAAGGGTCCAGTCGATTTCGCCGAACTTGACCGGCACCCGATCCCGCTGGCCGGGTCTTGTCAGAGCGCTTGTGGTCATGTGGTGGGATCCGCGAGCGGGTTTTGCAGCTGTTGGCCGGTGGGGCCCGTGCGAGGGGCGCCAGGCAGGTCGGTCGGCGGCGGTGGCGCGACATCGCCAGACATCGCCGCGGGGTCCATGGCGGGCATCGGCAGCGGCTGCTCGATCCGTGCGCGCACCTGCGGGTCCTTGAGCAAGGCGACCCGCATAATCTCGCGCGCGATCGGCGCGGCCGCCAATCCGCCCATGCCCCCATGTTCCACCAGGACGGCGACGGCGTAACGCGGGTCGTCATAGGGCGCGAAGGCGATGAACCAGGCATTGTCGCGCAAGATCCACTGTCCCTCGGCGCCATGCTCGCCATGGCTCCCGGCGACATAGTTGTGGGTTTGAGCGGTGCCGGTCTTACCCGCCATCTTAATCGGCCCCAGGCCGAGCTGGGCAGCCGCAAAGGCGGTGCCGCGGGCGTCGTTGGCAACGGAGGCCATGGCCTCGCGCACGAACTGGATGTGGTCCGGATTGAACGGCAGGTCGTCCACCGC
>FSWT01000570.1_pt1 | contig 11360 bp, 13 predicted proteins | sample 1638051 | NCBI WGS metagenome assembly FSWT01 (sample SAMEA3914788, study PRJEB12502) | metagenome | biome: forest; material: soil | place: Canada | collected 2011-07-03 | depth 0.1 m
AGGGTGCCGACGCCGGTCTTGGTGAAGAAGGCGGGGATGCCGGCGCCGCCGGCGCGGATGCGCTCGGCCAGGGTGCCCTGCGGGTTGAACTCCAGCTCCAGCTTGCCGGAGAGGTAGAGCTCGGCGAACAGCTTGTTCTCGCCGACATAGGACGAGATCATCTTGCGGATCTGACCGCCGGCCAGGAGCACGCCAAGGCCGAAGTCGTCCACCCCGCAATTGTTGGAAATGACCGTCAGGCCCTTGACCCCGGACTGCCTGATCGCGGCGATCAGGTTCTCCGGAATGCCGCACAGCCCAAAGCCGCCGGCCATGATCGTCATGTCGTCGGCCAGCACCCCATCGAGCGCGGCCCGGGCGTCGCCCGCAATTTTTTGACCCATCGCGGCGAAACCCGGTTGGTTGGAAAGGCGGCCTTAGTGAACCTGGCCGCGAAGAGTTTCCATCTCTTCTTTCAGTTTCAGCTTGCGTCGCTTGAGTTCGCGAATGCGAAGGTCGTCGGCGGCTGGCCGATTGACCTCTTCCTGGATCGCTCGATCGAGCGTTTCGTGCCGGGAGCCGAGTTCGCGAATTCTCGCTTCTATCGCCATGGATGGGCCTCCATACTGCGGTTGGGTTTGGAGTAAACACCCGACGGCGAGTCCCGTCAGATCACAATCATTTGCGATCGAGCGGGGCCGGTCTGGCGCCGAATTTGTGGGCGAATACGGATGATCGGGCGGAAGCGGTGACGCTGTGAAGTCAGAGGGCAGGCTGGTGGTGGGCGTCACGGGCGCTTCCGGGGCGGCCTATGGCTTGCGGGTGCTCGACGCCTGCCGCGAGATGGGGATCGAGACCCATCTGGTGGCGACGCGGGCCGCGGCCCTGACCCTGAAGCTCGAGGCCGGGCTGGGCATCGCCGACCTGAACGCCAGGGCCGCCGTGACCTACAAATTAGCCGATGTCGGGGCGGCGATCGCGTCAGGCTCGTTCAAGACCTTAGGGATGATCGTCGCGCCCTGTTCGGTGCGCACCATGTCGGAGATCGCCACCGGGGTGACGTCGAGCCTGATAACCTGCGCCGCCGACGTGACGCTGAAGGAGCGCCGGCCGCTGGTCCTGATGGTGCGCGAGACGCCGTTTCACCTTGGCCACCTGCGCACCATGGTGGCGCTGACCGAGATGGGCGCGATCATCGCCCCGCCGCTGCCGGCCCTCTATGCAAAACCGCCATCGATCGAGGCCATGATCGACCAGTCGGTCGGCCGGGCGCTCGACCTCTTCGGACTGGACTGGGCCGGCGTCAAACGCTGGGGCGAGGACCTGGACGTGATCGCGGGCGACGGAAGTTGAGCCTCTGGGAGCGCGCCAGCCGCGCCTATGAATCGGCCGAGGTCGAGCGGCTCTGCCTGGAGTTGCAGGACGACTATGGCCAGTGCGTCTCCTACCTGCTCTGGGCGATCTGGGCCGGCGAACAGGACCGCGTCATCGGCCCCGACCTGGCCGCCCAGGCCGCCGAGCTGGCCGGCGACTGGGAGCTGAGCGTGCTGAAACCCCTGCGCGCGGTGCGCAGGCGGCTGAAGTCCTCCGTCGCCGGCATACCGGACACGGCGCGCGAAGCCTCGCGCGAGCGGCTGAAAGACGAGGAAATCGCCGCCGAGCAACTCCTACTCGACGCCCTGGAGGCCATGACCCCGGCGGCGGGTCGGCAAACAGGCGATTTAGCCGGCGACCTCGCCGGCTCCTTGCGCGTCGCCCAGGCCGCCTGGCCCGCGCCGGCGCCCGACCGTATCCTGGACGCCCTCGCCGAGGCGTTTTCGAAAACCGCCTTTTTCGCTAAAATCCGCCCCGAAATGTCCATCAGCGAAGAGCCGCCGATCGCCAATGACGAGGCCATCCAGGCCCGCATCGCCGAGCTGCGCCAGGCGCACCAGGACCTCGACGCCGCCATCACCGCGCTGGCCGCCCATCCCCTGCCCGACCAGCTGCGTATCGCGCGCCTGAAGAAGCAGAAGCTCGCCTTGCGCGACCAGATCGGCCGGCTGGAAGACCGGCTGACCCCCGACATCATCGCCTAGGATGGCCGAGCCGCTGAACGTCATCTTCATCACCGCCGACCAGTGGCGCGGCGACTGTCTTTCCGCCCTCGGCCATCCGCTGGTGAAGACGCCCCACCTCGACGCCCTGGCGGCCGAAGGGGTGCTGTTTTCCCGGCATTACGCCAACACCGCCCCTTGCGGTCCCAGCCGCGCATCGCTGCACACCGGGCTCTACCTGCATAATCACCGCTCGTTTTCCAACGGCACGCCGCTGGATGCGCGCCACACCAACTGGGCGCTGGAGAGCGGCCGGCTTGGCTACGACCCGGTGCTGTTCGGCTATACCGACACCAGCACCGACCCGCGCGGCGTCGACCCCGCCGATCCCAGGCTCACGACCTACGAGGGGCCGCTGCCGGGCATTCGCACGGTCTGCGCCATGGACGGGCGCCCGACCGCCTGGACCGACTGGCTGAACGCCAAGGGCTTCAAGACCCCGTCGCATCCGGGGCGCGCCTATGGGCTGAGGGCGCCCGGACCCGACTACGAGGACGGCGCGGCCCATCCCCGGCCGCTGGTCTATCCCGCCGATGTCGACGACACCGCCTTCCTGGTCGGCAAGCTGATCGACTATCTGGAGGGCGCGACCGGGCCCTTCATCGCCCACCTGTCGATCCTCCGTCCCCACCCGCCCTTCGTCGCGCCCGAGCCGTACAACGCGCTCTACGACCCTCGGGAGGTCGGCGCCTTTGCGCGCAAGCCGACCGCGCTGGAGGAAGGCCTGCAGCACCCGTGGCTGGCCTGGCGGCTCGCCCGGCGCGAGTTCCGCGCCACCGACAACGAGCTTCGCCTTCGCCGCATGAAGGCGGTCTATTTCGGGCTGATGAGCCGGGTGGACGCCGAGATCGGCCGGCTGATGGCCTATTTGCGCCAATCCGGCCTGATCGACCGCACCCTGGTCGTCTTCACCTCCGACCACGGCGAGGAGATGGGCGACCATTGGCTGCTGGGCAAAGGCGGCTATTTCGACGGCTCCTACCATATCCCCCTGATCGTCCGCGATCCGCGGGCCACGGCGCATGGGACGCGCGGGGCGAAGGCCCAGGCCTTCACCGAGCACGTGGACATCATGCCGACCCTGCTCGACGCCATCGGCGCGGCGATCCCGCGCCAGTGCGATGGGCGGAGCCTGACGCCCTTCCTGACCGGCGCGCCGCCGCAAAACTGGCGCAGCGCGGCGCATTGGGAGTTCGATTTCCGCGACGACGCCGAGACCGCGCCAGGTGAACACGACCTGTCATCGGACGAGTGCGCCATGACCATCCAGCGTGGCGAGCGGTACAAGTACGTCCACTTCACACGCCTGCCGCCGTTGCTGTTCGATCTGGCGGCAGACCCGCACGAGATGACCGACCGGGCTGGCGATCCGGCCCATGCCGGCCCGATGCTGGCGGCGGCGCAGGACCTGCTCTCCTGGCGCATGGCGCACGAGGAACGCACCCTGACCCATCTGCGCCTGACCGACGACGGCGTGGTCGAGCGCGAGTTCGGACGCACGAGCGGGGGTTAGCCCGTGGTTGCCTGACGCTTGTGGGCGTACATGGCCGCGTCGGCCTCGGCGAGGACCTGTTCGGCGGTGGCGTCGGGCAGGATCTGGCCGACGCCGTAGCTGATCCTTACCGGCATCAGCCATTCGCCGCAGGCGACCGGCTCGCTCTCGACGATCGCGGCCAGCGTCGCGGCCTTGGCCTGGGCCGCGGCCTGGTCGGCATGCACCAGGATGACGCCGAACTCGTCGCCGCCCAGCCGGCCGGCGATGTCCGACTCGCGCACATTGTCGGCCAGCCGCCGCGCCACCGCCTGCAGCGCCACGTCGCCTGCGGCGTGGCCGAAGCGGTCGTTCACCGCCTTGAACCCGTCGAGATCGAAATAGATCAGGCTGGCCGGGCCGCCATAGCGCTGGGTGAAGGCCAGCACCCGGCGCAGCTCACGCACGAAGGCGCGGCGATTGAGCAGCGGCGTCAGCACGTCCTCGTCGGCCAGGCCCTCGGCCTCGGCCAGCCGCGCCTTCAGCCGGCCAACCTCCTGGCGCAGCTCGTCGATCTCGCCCAGCAGGGTGACCAGGGCCGCCTGCACCGGCCCGGTCAGGTCGCCGGCGCCAAGGCCCAGAAAGGCGGCGCTGTCGGAAGGACTGACGTTTTCGTCGGCCGCCACAAGCACGGGCGCGCTCGTCCCAGGCTTGCGCCTGACACCGGCCAGCGCATCCATGCGCACGCCCAGGAGCTTCATCTAAGCCCGCCCAACCTGCCCGCCCCCGATCCCCGCGAATGCCGAGAATCGCCCGAAGCACAGGCGAATCCTAACGCCATCGGTTGCGAGCGCAAAGCGCGCCTCTATACTCCGGTCTTTCCGCCTTTTTCGGAGCCGTCATGGCCGATGCAAGCGCTGTCAGCGCGCCGGTTGCAATCATTATGGGCAGCCGCTCGGACTGGCCGACCTTGCAGGCCGCCGCGGCCGTGCTGGACGAACTCGGGGTAGCCTACGAGAAGAAGGTTGTCTCTGCTCACCGCACGCCCGACCGCATGTACCACTTCGCCAAGTCGGCCAAGGTCCAGGGCTTCAAGGTGATCATCGCCGCGGCCGGCGGCGCGGCGCACCTGCCGGGCATGACCGCCTCGATGACCACCCTGCCGGTGCTGGGCGTGCCGATCGAAAGCCGGGCGCTGAAGGGACTGGATTCGCTGCTCTCCATCAACCAGATGCCGGCGGGCATTCCGGTGGGCACCCTGGCCATCGGCGAGGCCGGCGCGACCAATGCCGGCCTACTGGCCGCACGCATACTGGCCCTGTCGGACACCGGCCTCGCCAAGCGGCTTGAAGCGCGAGCCGAGGCGCTGGCGGCCTCGATCCCCGAGACCGTGGCCGACTGACGCCATGGCGAATTTCCCGCTGCCCCCCGGGTCGACCATCGGCGTGCTCGGCGGCGGCCAGCTCGGCCGCATGCTGGCCCTGGCGGCCGCCAGGCTGAGCTTCGACGTGGTCATCCTGACGCCCGAGCTGGACAGCTGCGCCAGCCGGGTGGCGGCGCGCACCCTTCTGGCCGAATACGATGACGAGAAGGCGCTAAGGGCGCTGGCCAGCGCCGCCGACGTCATCACCTTCGAGTTCGAGAACGTGCCCGCGCGCGTGGTCGATATCCTGCAAGGCCTCGATGTCGCCGTGGCGCCGGGCGCCAAGGCCCTGGCGGTGTCACAGGACCGGGTCGAGGAGAAGACCTTCCTGAACGCCTGCCGCGCGCCGACTGTGGACTTCGCCGCCATCGATTCGGCGGCGGATATCGGCCCGGCCCTGGACCGGCTGGGCGCGCCGGCGCTCTTGAAGACCCGCCGCGAAGGCTATGACGGCAAGGGCCAGACCTGGGTGGAGAGCCATGCCGACGCCGAGGCCGCCTTTGCGCGCGTCGGGGGCGTTCCGGCCATCCTCGAAGCCCGCGCCGAGTTCGCTCGCGAGCTCTCGGTGATCGCCGCGCGCGGCCGTGACGGCGAGGTGGCGGTCTATCCGCTCGGCGAGAACCACCACGAGAACGGCATCCTGCGCCGCACCCGCGCGCCTGCCCATGTCTCGGCCCACACCCGCGAACAGGCCGAGGCCATCGCCGCGCGCGTCCTGATCGGCCTCGACTATGTCGGGGTGGCTGGGGTCGAACTGTTCGAGTTCGAGGACGGGCGGCTCCTGGTCAACGAGATCGCGCCTCGGGTGCACAATTCCGGCCACTGGACCCTGGATGGTTGCGAGGTCGATCAGTTCGAACAGCACATCCGCGCCATCGCCGGCTGGCCGCTAGGGCCGGTGACGCCGCTGGCCCAGGTCGAGATGGAGAACCTGATCGGCGCAGAGGTTGACCGTTGGCCGGCCCTGATCGGCGAAGCCGACGCCCGCCTCTGGCTCTACGGCAAGGACGAGGCCCGCGACGGCCGCAAAATGGGCCACGTCAACCGCCTGAGGCCGCCGGAGCGCGGCTAGAACGACGACCTTGCCGGTTCGCGGCGTTTTTCCCGATCTTACCGCCCGTAGCGCAAGCGCCCCAGCGCCGTAGCCAGTTGTGTCGCCAGATCGGCGGGGTGGAGCTTGGCCTTCCAGCTTTCATAGGCCATGACGCGGCCGATCTGGGTGGCCAGATGGTCGCTGGCCGCCTCGGGTCCGGCATTCAGGCGGATGGCCAGGGTGGTGATCAGGATAGCGGCCAGGATGGCCCGCTTGGAATAGTGGTTCTCGTCGGTGGCGCGGTCGCCGGCCCAGCGCCAGATGACGTCGGCGCTTTCCCAGACCAGCCTGAGCGCCAGCGGCAGGTTGCTCGGCAGGGCGAGGAAGCCGGCCCAGCGCCGCATGGCCTCGCCGTCGGCCGCCGCAGCGTCCAGCCGGGCCTCGACGCCGCGCGAAATGCGCTCGCGCATCTTCAGGGATTTCGGATCGAGCCCAGCGAGGGCGGCCAGCGCAGCCTGGTCGTGCCGGCGCGAGAAGAGGGCCGCCAAGTCGCGGGCGCCGCCGGGCAGGAGCAGCGTGGTTTCGCCGGGAGCCAGGCCCGCCTCGGCGCCCGCGCGAGCGGCCAGGCGGTTGTTCCAGCCTAGCGCAGGCGCAAGCGCGAGGGCGGCGTCCAGGACGCGGAGCTCGGCCTCGTCGGCCCAATCGGTTTCAGCGGCGCTCATGCGGCGGACACCTTATACCGTACGGACCTGGGCGTCTCGCCGTGGACATCGGCCCTGGGCTCTGGTATCAGCCCGGCCAACGTACGCGGGGAGCACTCGCGGACGCGAAATCGTATTCGCGGCTTTCGGGACCGGGCTCCCGAGGACGCGCCGGGAGAATTGGTCATCGTTCAGATTTTCGTCCGCGACAATAATGTCGACCAGGCGCTGAAAGCCCTGAAGAAGAAGATGCAGCGCGAAGGCTCGTTCCGCGAAATGAAGCGGCACGTGCATTATGAGAAGCCGTCTGAAAAGCGCGCCCGTCAAAAGGCCGAGGCCGTTCGCCGCGCCCGCAAACTGGCCCGCAAGCGCGCCCAGCGCGAGGGCCTGCTGCCCGCGCCGAAGAAGGTCGTCCGGACTTAGAGCTTCGCTCGCTCCGATCGCATCGGAGCGGCGCCCTAAATCTCTGCATGTTGCGCTTTCTGGCGGCGAACCCGGTTCGCCGGAAGGCGCTTGGGCTGTCTACTCGCCTGTTCGCCGCGCCAGGCTGGCGAAGAAGTTGCGAATTTCGAACCGTCCCGAGGACAACGCCCCCGACTTGAAGGCCGGGCCGGCGACCCATAGTTCGAGCCCGGTGGTGGCGAACATCACCGCCGCCGTCCCCGCGATCTGCCAGAGCGGCGGGTCGCTGGCCGCCCGGGCGGCCATCATGAAGGGCGTGAACACCGGCACCCAGGAGAGGCTCGCCAGTAGCGGCGAATCCGGATGGCTGATCGCCTGGGTCATAAAGACCATGGGCAGGGACAGAAGGATCATCATCGGCCCCAGCAGCGTCTGGGCCTCGCGCGTGGTCTCGCAGAAGGCGCCGACGGTCACATAGAGAGTGGCGAACATTAGGTAGCCGCCGACGAAATAGAGCGCCAGGTAGGCGATCATCCCATCCGAGAACAGCACCGAGGCCAGGTCGGCGGCGATGCTGGGCGCGGTGAGGGAGAGGGCGATGCCGCCCACAGTCAACCAGACGCCGAGCACGGTGGCGGTCACGCAGGCGACGCCCAGGATCTTGCCGCCCATGATCTGCGGCACAGAGGCCGAGGTCAGCAGGACTTCCAGGATGCGGCTCGACTTTTCCTCGATGACGCTGTTCAGCAGCATGCCGGCGCCGGTGAAGACCACCATCCAGAGCAGGAAGCCCATGATCACGCCGGCGAAGCTGCGCACCTTTTCGCGTTGCGAAGCCCGGCCGCCGACCTTGGCGGAATAGTCGGTCACCCTCGGCGAGAGGGAATCGGCGCTGGCCAGGGTTTGGGGCGCTATGCCCGCCTTGGCCAGGCTGGCCCGGCGCATGGCCTGGCTCACCGCCTGGTCTATGGCGAACTCGCCCGACCGGTCGGCGACGTTGCGGCTCCAATAATCGATATCGACGCCCTCGGGCCCGGGCTTGATGATGGCCGCCGCCTCGAGCTCGCCACCGTCGGGCAGCTTCTCCGTTCCCGCCACATAGGGCTTGAGATGGGCGGCGGCGCTAGCCGGGTCGGCGAAGGGACCGCCGGGGGCCGCAACTAGCCGCGCGACCGGCTTTTGGCCCGGCGCCGAAGGAACCAGGAACTTGCCGACCTCGGCGACATAACCCTGGCCGGTGAAGTCGACCACCGCCAGGTTGGCCACCGGCTCGGAGCGGCTGACCAAGAGCGGCGCGCCGCCAAAGACGAAGATTCCAAGCGGCATCAGCAGGATGGAAAGCCAGAAGCCCGGCGTGCGCACATAGGCGATGTAGTCGCGGACGGCGATCTTCAGGAGGCGGTTCATGCCTGGCCTTCCGCATTGTTGGTCAGGACGATGAAGGCGTCGTGCAGGTGCGGCTCGCGAAGTTCGAAGCGGCGAATATCGAGGCCGAGTCCGAACGCGGCGATCAGCGCTCCTTGCGCCGGCGCGCTGGCGGCGAGGTTGGCGGTCACCCGCACCAGGCCGCCGTCGAGGGCTTCCACCGCCCGCTCGCCAAGGCCCGGCAGCTCGGCCAGGGCGGCGGGATCGAAGTCACCTTCGAAGATCAGGCTGCGTGGCGCGGCGGCGCGGGCCTGGTCAACGGTGCCGTCGAACACCTTGCGACCCTTGGCCAGGAGGACGACCTGGTCGCACAATCGCTCGGCGTGTTGCATGACGTGGGTGGAGAAGACCACCGTCGCCCCGCGCGCCGCCAGTCCCTTGATCAGGGCCTCCAGCGACTGCTGATTGACGGGATCGAGACCTGAAAAGGGCTCGTCGAGCAGGACAAGGTCCGGCTCGTGCGCCAGGGCCGAGAGCAGCTGCACCTTCTGCGCCATGCCCTTGGAGAGGGCGCGGATCTGCCGGTCCTTGGCTTCGCTCAGCCCCTGCTCCGCCAGCATCTTGCCGGCGCGCGCGCGGCCCTCGGCGGGCGCGACGCCCTTCAGCCCGGCTAGGAAGGCGATAGCCCCCACCGGCGTCATGCGGCGATAGAGGCCGCGCTCTTCGGGCAGGAAGCCGATACGGTCGCGCACCTGGCGCACATCGCGCGCGCCCAGCACCGTCACCGAGCCGCTGGTCGGCGCGATAAGACCGAGAATCATGCGGATGGTCGAGGTCTTGCCGGCGCCGTTGGGGCCGAGAAAGCCCAGGATCTTGCCGGGCTGGACCTGGAAGCTCAGGTCCCTGACCGCTTCGAAATCGCCGTAGCGTTTGGTGACCTGCTCAAGTTCGAGCGCCGCCTGCATGCCCCCGTCCGTCTTCGCCGCGACGCACCTGACGCGTCGACGGCTATTTGGCCTGGGCCGCCTTAAGGACTTGTTCTATCGCCTCGACAATCGGGCCGGCGAAGGCCAGGCCCAACAAACTGGCGTGGTTGGCCCGCTCGACATAGGCGATGTGGCCATGGGTCGCCGCCTCGGCGGGCGTGGCCTGCATGTCCTTCAGTCGCGAGGCGCCCCTGGCCACACCGGCGGTCACCACCGCGACCGGCCACGCTGGATCGAGCGGGCCAGCGGCCAGGGCCTGGTCGACGACCGTCTCCCATTGGGCGATCTCGTCGGCCGAAGCGCGGTTGTGGCCCGCATCGGCGAAGGCCCAGCGCTTATGGCCCTGCGCCTCGCCATCGAGTCCGATGGTGTCGCCCCAGCGCCCGAAAGGCTTGAATGCCCCGATGGCCGTCAGCGCCGCGACCCCTTGCGCCAGCCGGCGGTAATAGCCGGCATAGCGGCTGACCTGTGTATCCCGACCCATGACCGGGGTGACGGCGTCGACCAGGACCAGACCCAGAATGCGGTCGCGGTTGCGGCCGGCGAAGATGTGGTTGTGCAGCCCGGCCATGGAGTGGCCGACCAGCAGATAAGGACCCGCCTCGCTTGCCGCGGCCAGCAGCCGCTCGAGGTCGTAGGCGATGGCGACCCCGTCGCGCGGCGAGGGGCCGGGATCGGACAGTCCCATGCCGGCGCGGTCATAGGCCAGCGAGCGCAGGCCTCGCACCGCCAGCCTCTCTTGCACCACCGCCCAGTCGGCGGAAAAGCCGAACGACCCCGCCTCAAGCAAGATCAGCGGACCGGTCTCTGGCGGGCCGACCGGGACGAAGTGCAGGCGCCGGCCATCGATGTCGAGGAAATGGCCGCGCGGGCGTGGGCGGGCCATAGGCTGGCCTATTTCGCCGCGTCGCGGACGAAATCGACGCCGCGCACGATGGCGTCGGCATATCGGTAGCCGAGCACGGTGGTGTGGCTGGCGCCCGGCACGCTCTCCTCATAGCCGTGGGCTGACTGGCGCGCCGGCGCGGCGCGAGTGTCGCTCAATCCCTCGTTCGGACGGCGATGGCCGGCGACGATCACCGCGACCGGCCATTTCGGGTCGAGCGGGCCGGCGGCCTTGGCCTCTTCGGCGGTCTTCAGCCACTGGTCGACCTCGGCCGAGGCCCAGCGATTGTGCGTCGGCGAAGCGAAGGCGCGGCGTTTCTCCGCCGAAGCCGCCGGGGTGAGGCCGATCTTGTCGCCCAGCCCGGTGCCGGCCAGCGGCGCGTAGAGACCCATCCGCGCGCCGAAGGCGGCCACGCGCGAAGCCGTGCCGAACCGGCGGGCAAAGGACTGGCCCATCGGCGTGTCGGTGGATTCCGGCGTCGCCGCGTCGACCAGCACCAGGCCAACGACCTTGCCCGGATTGCGGCCCGCGAAAAGGCGAAGGTAGAGCCCGGCCATCGAATGGCCGACCAGGATGAACGGGCCGTCCTCGTGCGCCGCGGCCAAGAGCTTTTCCAGGTCGCCGACCACCGCCAGCCCGTCGCGCGGCTCGGGGCCTGGATCGGAAAGACCGAGGCCGGCGCGGTCGTAAGAACAGACATGCCAGCCCTGGGCGGCCAGCTTTTCCTGCACCACACCGAAGTCGGCGGAAAAGCCGAAGGCGCCGGCCTCGAGAAGCACCGTGGGGCCGGCGCCCCTCGGCCCCTCGCAGATCAGGTGCAGGCGTCGCCCGCCGATGTCGATCATCTCGCCGCGCATCTTTAACGGGCTGGCCATGGCGACGAACACTCCGTCAAGCGCGATATAGGCCAGGAGGGCCAGAACCAGGCCGGCGAGGACCTTCACAAGGCCTTCAGTATGCCCTCGACCATCTTCTTGGCGTCGGCGAACAGCATCATGGTGTTGTCGCGGAAGAAGAG
>FSWT01000472.1_pt1 | contig 11174 bp, 14 predicted proteins | sample 1638051 | NCBI WGS metagenome assembly FSWT01 (sample SAMEA3914788, study PRJEB12502) | metagenome | biome: forest; material: soil | place: Canada | collected 2011-07-03 | depth 0.1 m
GCATGGTCGGCCAGGCGGCGCGCCAGCTCGGGCCGGAAGACTGGGACATCGAGATTTTCGAGGCCCACCACCGGCGCAAGGTCGACGCGCCTTCCGGCACGGCGCTGATGCTGGGCGAGGCGGCGGCAAAGGCCCGCGGCGCCGACCTCGCCGAAGTCGCCGAGCGCGGCCGCGACGGGCAGACCGGCGCGCGCGGCCAAGGCGCCATCGGCTTTTCGGTCATGCGCGGCGGCGGCATCGTCGGCGAGCACAGCGTCAGCTTCATCGCCGAGGACGAGGTCGTCACCTTCGCCCACTCGGCCCGCGACCGCAGCCTGTTCGCCCGCGGCGCCCTGGCCGCGGCCCTCTGGGTCGCAGGCAAGCCGCCCGGCCTCTATGACATGCAGGACGTATTGGGGTTCGGCCATGACTGACATTCTTTCCCACGACGCCACCGACCAGCTGCGCGCACTGGAAACCAAGGCGATCAGCGCGGTCGAGCTGCTGGACGCGGCGGTGGGCCGTTACGAGGCCACCCATGCCCAGCTGAACGCCGTGGTCGCCACCGACCTGGAGCGGGCCCGGCAGCGGGCGCGCGCGATCGACGAGCGGCGCGCCAGAGGCGAGACGCTCGGGCCCCTGGCCGGCCTGCCGATGACCATCAAGGACAGCCTGGATGTCGAGCATATGCCAGCCTCGTCGGGCCTGGAGGCCCTGCGGCAGCGCGCCGCCGAGGACGCCGTCGTGGTGGCCAGCGCCCGCGGCGCCGGCGCGGTGATCTGGGGCAAGACCAACGTCCCGGTGATGACCGCCGACTGGCAGAGCTTCAACGCCCTCTATGGGACCACCAACAATCCGTGGAACCTCGATCGCACCTGCGGCGGCTCCTCCGGCGGCGCCGCGGCCATGCTGGCGGCGAGCGTGACGGCGCTGGAGATCGGCTCCGACATCGGCGGCTCGCTGCGGGTGCCGGCGAACTTTTGCGGCGTCTTTTCCCACAAGCCGACCTGGGGGCTGGTTCCGCAGACCGGCCATGTGCCGCCGCAGCCAGGCACGATGGCCCAGCGAGACCTGAACGTGGTCGGCCCGATGGCGCGTTCGGTCCGAGACCTGCGCCTTTTACTGTCGGTGATCGCGCCAGGCTCGACGGCTGCCGCGGGAGGGACGGGCCCATTGAAGGGCCGCAAGCTCGGCCTCTGGCTCGATGAGCCCGGCTATAACCTCGACCCCGAGGTGTGCGCCGTCATCGAGGTCTTCGCGGAGCGGCTCGCCGCCCAGGGCGCGGCGATCGAGCGGGTGCGGCCGGTAGACGTCGCGGTGCTGACCCCGGCCTATCGGACCCTGCTCTCGGCGGCCATGGCCGAGGACAACCCGGCGGCCCCGCACATGAGCCACGGCCAGTGGCTGGAGGCCAACGAGGTGCGGGTTCGGCTGACCCAGGAGGTCGCCGGCCTGTTCGAACGCCTCGACGGCGTCATCGCCCCGATCACGCCGGTGACCGCCTTTCCGCACGACCAGCAGCCGATGGGCGGCCGCGGCCTGCGCGACTCCACCGGCAAGACCTTCGCCTACACCTCGATCCTGGAGTGGATCTCGCTCGCCACCGCCTGCGGTCTGCCCGCCACCGCGATCCCGGCCGGGCTGGCCGCTGACGGCCTGCCCGTGGGCGTGCAGGTCATCGGTCGGCGCGGCGGCGACGACGAACTCCTCGCGCTCGCCCAGGCGATCGAGGACGAGGTGGGCGGCTTCCGCGCCCCGCCGCCTCTGCCGCCAGCCTAAACGGCCGCCCGGATCGCCTCGATCTTGTCCCAGAGCAGCGCCCCGGCGTCGGCGCCGCCGAACCGCTTCAGCTGCTGGGCGCCGGTGGGCGAGGTGACGTTGATCTCGGTCATGTAGTCGCCGATCACGTCGATGCCGACGAACAGCAGGCCGCGGTCCCTCAGCGCTGGGCCGATGATGCGGCAGAGTTCCAGGTCGCGCGGGGTCAGCTCCACCGCCTCGGCCCGGCCGCCACGCGCCAGGTTGGAGCGCACCTGGTCCTTGGCAGGCACGCGGTTGATCGCGCCGACCGGCTCGCCGTCGATCAGGATAACGCGCTTGTCGCCCTCGGAGACGGCGGGGATGAACTTCTGCGCCACCACCGGCTCGCGCCCGATCATGGCGTGCAGCTCGAGCAGGGCGTCGAGATTGGGATCGTCCGGCTTCAGCCGGACGACGCCCGAGCCGCCGCCGCCATAGAGCGGCTTCAGCACCATGTCGCCGTGCTCGGCGCGAAAGGCGTAGATCGCCTCGGCATCGGAGGTGACCAGGGTCGGCGGCTGCACGCCGGCGAACTCTGTGACGAACAGCTTTTCCGGCGCGTTGCGCACCTGGGCCGGATCGTTGACCACCAGCGTCTTCGGATGGATCCGCTCCAGGAAATGGGTCGCGGTGATGTAGGCCAGATCGAACGGCGGGTCCTGGCGCATCAGCACCACATCCATCTCGCCAAGTTCACGGGTCTCGTAGGCGCCAAGACGATGGTGGTCGCCCTTGACCGCCTGCAGGGTCAGCGGCCGGCCGCGTGCGAAAACCCGGCCTTCCTGCAGCGACAGGTGATCCGGCGCATAGATCCAGAGCGTGTGGCCGCGCGCCTGCGCCTCCATCATCATCAGGAAGGTGGTGTCGGTGTCGATATTGATCGCCTCGACGGGATCCATCTGGATGGCGACGTTCAAGGGCATGGTCAGGCGGCTCCGGCGTGCGCTTAGTCACTAGGGGATGGCCGCCGGTCACGGCAACGCCGGAAATCCAGCGGCCGCGATCAGTTCAGCTGTAGCCGCACCCGTTCGCGGGCGGCGCGGGCGGCGATGGCGGCGCCGCCATCGAGCACCTGGGCGCGGCCGAGCGCCTGCAGCGCGCCGGCCAGGGCGCCCTGGCCCTCGCGCGCGGCGGCGACGTCCAGCCAGGGCCGGTGGTCGGAGGGATCGAGCAGGGCGCGGCGCAGCGCCGAGCGCTCGGCGCGGGCGTAGTCTCGCGCCTGGCTGGCGCGGGCGAAGATGTTGTTCTGCAGCCGGATCAGCACCGCCCGCGCCGGCGCCGGGGTCATCAGCACCTCCAGCCGCTCGGCCACATGCGGCAAGAGGCCGGCCAGCAGCGCGCGGCGGGGCAGTTCGGACGGCAGCACCACCCGGCCCTCGCTGAACGGGTCGAGCGCCAACGGTCCCTCGGCGGTCTCGATGCGCAAGAGGAAGTGGCCGGGAAAGTCGACGCCCTGGACGTGGAGGCCGGCGCGGCGCGCCACCTCGATATAGACCAGGCCCAGGGTCACCGGCAGGCCTCGCCGGCGCTCCCAAAGGTCGATCAGGTCGGTATTGGCCGGATCCTCATAGGTCATCAGGTCGCCGTTCAGGCGCATGTCGCCGCACATGGTCTCGGCCAAGGCCTCTTCCGGCGATTCCCTGGCGAGGCGACCCTGCAGGCGCTCGACGGCCTCGGCCGTGCATGCGCGCGCCGGCTCAGGATCGCGGCCGGGCGTCTCGTGCAGGGCGCAGGCGAGCCCCGCCTCGAACAGCGGAAATTCATCGTCGGAGGCGCCGCCGGCGGCGATCAGCGCCGCCTCCGCCTCCTCCCGGTTCAACACCCTGCTCCGACGCCACTCACGACTCGTCGTCCTCGCTCCACGCGCCGCGAATATGACGCGGGAAGCGGCCGGGCGCGAGCGCTACCAGATCGAGCCGGACCTCGGCCGTCGCCAGCCGGGGCCGGCGGGCCGCATAGGCGCGAAGCGCGCGGCGTATTCGCTGGCGCTGGCTCAGGGTGACAGCCTCCAGCGCCGCTTCGATCGAGGTGCGCGCCTTGACCTCGACGGCGACCAGGGCGCGGCCACGCAGCGCCAGAAGGTCGATCTCGCCCTGCGGCAGGCGATGGCGGAAACCCAGGATGCGGTAGCCCTTGGCCATCAGCCAGAGCGCCGCCACCACTTCGCCACGCCGGCCCGACAGACGCGCGGCCGTCCCGCGCAGACGGCGCATTTCGTTCACTTCACCCCCTTCATGGCCAGGGCGCGCTGATAGAGGGTGCGGCGGTCGAGGCCGAGCGCCTTGGCCACTTCCGAGGCCGCCTTGGCCGGGCCGAGACGCGCCAGGGCCTCGGCCAGCGCCGTCTCCGCGTCAGCGAGCGTGGCGGCGGCGGCCTCACCCGGCGCGATCACCACAACCAGTTCGCCTTTGGGCCGCGCCAGGGCCGGATCGGCGGCCAGCTGGCCTAAGGTCCCGCGATGATGGGTCTCGTGCAGCTTGGTCAGCTCGCGCGCCACCACCGCCTGGCGCGGTCCGAGCACGGCGGCCGCGTCGCCAAGGCTGGCGCGCAGGCGCGAGGCGCCCTCGAACAGCACCAGGGTGGCGCGCAGCGGCGCCAGGCTCTCGAAAAAGGCCAGGCGCGCCACCGATTTTGGCGGCGGAAAGCCGGCGAAGAGGAAACGGTCGGTGGGCAGGCCGGCGGCGCTGAGCGCGGCCAGCACCGCCGAGGCGCCCGGAATGGGAATGACCGCATGGCCCGCTGCGATCGCCTCGACCGCCAGCCGATAGCCGGGATCGGAGACCAGCGGCGTGCCGGCGTCGGAGCAGAGCGCGATCCGCCCGCCCCGCGCCAGCGCCGCCAGCACGCGCGGCCGCACCCGCTCGCCGGCATGGTCGTCATAGCGCTCGAGCGGCTTGGAGATGCCGTAGGTCGACAAAAGCTTGCCGGTGACGCGGGTGTCCTCGGCAAGCACCAGGTCGGCGCCGGCCAGCACGTCCAGCGCGCGCAGGGTGATGTCGCGCAGGTTTCCGATCGGCGTGGCGACCAGATAGAGGCCGGGCGCCAACGGCGTGTCGTTCAGCGCCGGCGATGGCGGTCTAGCGGCCAAGGGCGTCGACTCCTTCCGGCGCGGTCGCCAGTTGACCAGTGATGTGGTCGAGCACGCGCCGCCCTTTGGCCGTGGCGACCAGGCGCTGGGCGTCGACCGCCAGCCAGCCGCCGGCGGCGAGATCGGCCACAACGGGGTGGCTTGGGTTCAAGGCCAGGGCCGCAAGCTCGCTCCAGGCCAGGCCCTCGTCGGTGCGCAGGCCCATCAGAAGCCGCTCGGTCGCCGCCTCGTATGGGGAAAGCCGCGTGCGCTCGACGACGCCGACGCCAGTCGCCTTGACGCGAGCGATATAGTCGGTGGTCTTGCGGGCCGTCGCCGTGGCGATGCGGTCGGCTCCGAGCGTCAGCCGCCCGTGGGCGCCGGGGCCGACGCCGAGATAGTCCCAGCCGCGCCAGTAGGCGAGGTTGTGCCGCGAGCGGGCCGGCGCGCCCCGTGCATGGTTCGACACCTCGTAGGCGTCGAAGCCCGCCGCGCTCAGCACCTCCTGCGTGGTTTCGTAGAGGGCGTGCGCGGTTTCTTCGTCCACCGGCGTCATGGAGCCACGCGACACGGCGCGGTCGAAGGCGGTGCCGGGCTCGATGGTCAGTTGATAGGACGAGACGTGGCTGGGGCCGAGCGCAACGGCCTCGGCAAGCTCGTCCGCCCAGTCGGCGACACCCTGGCGTGGCCGGGCATAGATCAGGTCGACGGAGACCTGGTCGAAGGCCGCGCGCGCCGCGCCGATCGCCCGCCGAGCCTGGGCGGCGTCGTGATCGCGGCCGAGAAAGTCCAGGGCTGCATCGTCGAGCGACTGGACGCCGAGCGACAGGCGGTTGACGCCCGCCTCGGCGAAGCCGGCGAAGCGCCCGGCCTCCGCATCGGTCGGATTGGCCTCCAGCGTGATCTCGACCTCGCCGTCGGCCAGCCAGAGGCCGCGGGCGACGGCGATGACCTCCGCGACCTGGTCGGGCGTCATCAGCGAGGGGGTGCCGCCACCGAAGAAGATCGAGCTCAGCCGCCTGGGCGAAAGCTCGGCCGCCTGCCCGGCCATGTCGCGCAGGATGGCGCGGGCGAGGTCCGCGGGCTCGTCGCCGCCGCGCGCCCTGACGACGTTGAAGTCGCAATAGGGGCAGATGCGCGCGCAATAGGGCCAGTGCACATAAAGGGCGAGCGGCGGCGTCAAAACACCGCCGCCTTTAGCATCTCGAAGGCGCGGGTGCGGTGGCTGAGCGCGGTCTTCTCCTCTGCCTCCATCTCGCCGAAGCTACGCTCGCGGCCTTCCGGCAGGAAGATGGGGTCATAGCCGAAGCCCTTGTCGCCGCGCGGCGGGAAGCGCAGCAGCCCATCGACCCGGCCCTCGACAACGACGGCCGGCCCTTTCGGCCAAGCCAGGGCCAGCGCGCAGGTGAACCAGGCCGAGCGATCGCGCGACTCGGTCGCCTCCAGCCGCTCCTCCAGCTTGGCCATGGCCATGGCGAAGTCGCGTGTTGGCCCGGCCCAGCGGGCGGAATAGATGCCGGGGGCCCCGTCCAGCGCGGCTGCCGAGAGGCCGGAATCGTCGGCCAGCGCGATCAGTCCACTGCTGTCGGCCGCCAGGCGCGCCTTCAAAAGGGCGTTGCCGGCGAAGGTGGTCTCGGTCTCCTCCGGCTCGGCCAGGCCCAGTTCGCCGGCCGAGATGACCGAAAAACGGGCCTCGAGCAGCTCGGCGAGCTCCCTGGCCTTGCCGGGATTGTGGGTCGCCGCGACCAGCTTGGCGCCGTTCGGCAGTGACAGCGGCATGGCGGCTTTCCCTCGAGAGAACAACGGTTTCCGGGGAAATCTCTTTCCGATCAGACCCCCCGATGCAAGCGCCGCCGGCGGCGCGCCGATTGCTGCATTGCGAAAATGTAATCTATTACCAAGGTTTAATATTGTTTATCGATAAATTCCTTGATCGAAAATCAATGTTTTTGTACGTATCTCAATCAAGGAAGGCGCTCAAAGAGCCTTGAAAACAAGCTCTGCCGACCCCAAATGCTGCACTGCAACACCAACTGGGACAAAGACAATGAACCACTCTCTCCTCAATCTGGTCGATCGCTTCGCGATGACCTTCGGCAACCTCGCCCTCCTGGCCGCCCTTCCGGTCGCCGCGCTGGCCTTGATCGCGCATGCGCTCTAAGCGCCAAGCCTTGACCCCGCGCCAAGCCGGAGCATCTTCGCCGCCGGCCCTTTGATTGCTCCCGCTTGCCGGGCGTGAGAAGGGACCGGCGGCGAAACCAGGCGCGCCCAAGCGCCTCGAAACGAATACGGCGAGGCCAGCCATGCGTGCTCTCGGACCCGGCTCGGTCTCCAGCTTCCTCAAAATCATCCTCGACGTCGTCTATGTCGCCCTGTGCATCAGCATCCTGCTGATCGGAATCGGCATGGTCGCCTCCCTCCTGTTCGACCTGAATCCGGCCATGTTCAGCCAGGCGATTCGCAGCGGCCTGACCGCCAGCGACAGCCTGAGCGGCCCCGAGATCGCCGCCGAACTGCTCGGCGCCGGCCTCTACGCCGCCGGCGTCCTGGTCATTGTCGGCGCGCTGCGACGGATCTTCGCCACCCTGACCACCGGCGATCCCTTCCATCCCCGCAATGTCAGCCGCCTGCGCCTGATCGGTGTCATGCTGGCGGCGCTCGGCCTGCTCGAAATGGCCCGCTACCCCATGACCCTGCTGGATTCGCGGCTGGCGGCGCACGAGGCGCACCAGGCCGGGGGCTTGAACCTCACCACCTGGTTCGCGGTCCTGGTGGTCTTCGTGCTGGCCGAGGTCTTCCGTGAAGGCGCCCGCCTTCGCCGCGAAGCCGAACTGACCATCTAGGCGCGGAAAGCTTTAAAGCCGATGCCGATCCGCGTGCGCCTCGACCGCCTCCTTCTGGACCGCCGCATGTCCCTGACCGAGCTTGCCGATCGGGTCGGGGTGACCATCGCCAACCTGTCGATCCTGAAGACCGGCAAGGCGCGCGCCATCCGCTTTTCGACCCTTGACGCGCTCTGCCGCGAACTGGAATGCCAGCCCGGCGACCTCTTGAGCTTCGAGCCGGGCCCGCCGGGCGAAATCGACGAAGAAGAAGAGGCCGAAGGGATCGACTAAGGCGTCCTCAGCTGAACGCCGTGGCTGAAGCCGTCTGTCCCGTCCAGGAAGACGACGCCTGCCTGCTCGACCGCGGCCTTGACCTTCATCACGATGTCGAACCGCGCATGAAAGGCCTCGGGCGAGGCCTCCAGGCGCTTGACCGTGATTACCGAAACGCCCGCCTCCTCGGCCAGCTTGGCCTGGCTCCAGCCGAGCAGGGCGCGCGCGGCGCGGATTTGCAGATTGGTGATCAGCGGAACGGTCCTTGACGATTAATATCAGAACAGATACTTTTTATATCATGGATGGCCTGGATCGCATAGAACAAAGGACCCCGGCATGGCGCAACCCCGACTGACCCGCGCGGCCCCCAGCTTCGCCGTCGCCGACGTGTTCGAGACCGCGGAATATTACCGCGACGTGCTCGGCTTCCATTTCGACCAGATCTGGGGAAATCCCCCCAGCTTCGTCATGCTCAAGCGCGATGAGGTGGTGGTCATGATGAAGCAGGTGAAGCCCGAGGCGCTGCCCGTCCCGCCGTTGAACCGCTCCAGCGAGCAGATCGACATGTATTTCTGGACCACCAACGCGCGGGCGCTCGCCGAGGAGCTCAAGGCCAAGGGCGCCGACATTGTCGAGGGCCCGGTTGACCGGCCGATCTACAACGGGCGGGAGTTGCTTGCGCGCGACCTGAATGGCTTGATCATCTGCTTCGGCCAACTGCTCGACGAGAACCCCGACTGATGCAGCAGGCCCCGTCCATCGCCGCCACATCGGCTCTCGCCGTTGCGATGGCGGCTCTTTTCGCCGCCCCGGCATTCGCGGCCGGCGGACCCAGCGCCTGCGAGGTCAGCCCGAAGCTGGTCGGGGCCTGTTTCACCGTGCACGGCCGCCTCGCCCTATGGAACGGCGCGCCGGCCTTTCGCATCTGGCCGATCGGGACGAAACGGATGCTGGGCGTCAATGGCGCGGACGACGATCCAGATGCGGCGAGCCCCGTTCCCGATGTCGTGGCGAAGTTGCGTAAGACCGACATGACGCAGGTCTATGGCCACTATCGCGTCTGCCCGTTCAGCCGCATCCAGCCCGGCCACATGCAATTCGTCTGCATCGACAGCGCGACGAACCTGAGGGCGCGCGAGCCTTAGGCTACGGCGACCTTCTGCAGCTCGATCAGTTCGCCGATGCCCTTGCGGGCCAGGGAGAACAGGGTCTCGAATTCGCCCTGGCTGAAGCCGCGCTTTTCGCCGGTGGCCTGGATCTCGACGATGTCGCCGGCGCCGGTCAGCACGAAATTGGCGTCGGCCTCGGCGGAACTGTCTTCTTCATAGTCGAGGTCGAGCACAGGGGTGTCCTGGTGCACGCCGCAGGAGATGGCCGCGACCTGGTCGAGAATCGGATCGGTCGCGATCACGCCTTCGGTCAAGAGGTAGCGGGTGGCCACGCGCAGCGCCACCCAGGCGCCGGTGATCGACGCCGTGCGCGTGCCGCCATCGGCCTGGATGACGTCGCAGTCGATGGATATCTGCCGCTCGCCAAGCGCCCTCATGTCGGTGACGGCGCGCAGGGACCGTCCGATCAGCCGCTGGATCTCCTGGCTGCGGCCCGATTGCTTGCCCTCGGTCGCCTCGCGCCGGCCACGCGTGTGGGTGGCGCGCGGCAGCATGCCGTACTCGGCCGTGACCCAGCCCTGGCCGCGCCCGCGTAGGAAGCCCGGCACGCTTTCATCGACGCTGGCGGTGACCAGAACCTTGGTGTGGCCGAAGCTGATCAGGCAGGAGCCTTCCGCGTAACGGTTCACCCCGGTCTCGAAACTGACCGGACGAAGGGCGTCGGCGAGGCGTTGGGAAGGACGCAAAATAGACTCCTGGAACCGCGAACAAGCCTGACGCTTTGCGAAGGCTCTCTGCCGCGCTTATCGTAGATCACCACGGACGCGTCCATGACCAGTCTGATCCAAACCCGAACGCCTACCCTCGCCGAACTGGACGAGCGCGCCCGCGACATATTCCGGCGCGTGGTCGAGGCTTATCTGGAAACCGGCGATCCGGTCGGCTCGCGCACCCTGTCCAAGGGCGGCATCCATCTGTCGCCCGCCTCGATCCGCAACACCATGCAGGATCTGACCCAGCTTGGCCTGCTCGGCGCCCCGCATATCAGCGCCGGCCGCATCCCGACCCATGCGGGCCTGCGCCTGTTCGTCGACGGCATTCTCGAGGTCGGCGACCTGATCGAAAGCGAACGGCGCGACATCGACGCGCGCCTGGCCTCGCGCGGACAGAATTTCGAGGAGGCGCTCAGCGCGGCCAGCGAACTGCTGTCCGGCCTCGCGGGCGGGGCCAGCATGGTGGTGACCCCGGTGCGCGACGTCGGCGTCAAGCATGTGGAGTTCGTCACCCTGGGCGCCGACCAGGCCCTGGCCATCATGGTGTTCGAGGACGGGGCGGTGGAGAACCGCCTGATGCTGAAGCCCGCGGGCCTGACGCCGGCGGCCCTGGCCGAAGCCTCGAACTTCCTCAATTCCCGGCTCAAGGGCCGCACCCTGGCCGAGGCCCGGAGCGAGATGCGCGGCGAACTGGACGGCGCCCGCCGCCAGCTCGACGCCACGGCCGCCGGCCTGGTCGAGCAGGGCATCGCCGCCTGGAGCGGCGGCGAGGGCGTCGAACGCAGCCTGATCGTGCGCGGCCAAGCCAAGCTGCTGTCCGAACCCAATGCGCTCGATGACCTGGAGCGGGTGCGCATGCTGTTCGACGACCTGGAACAGAAGGAGCAGCTCATCGGTCTTCTGGATGACGTCAAGAACGCCCAGGGCGTGCGCATCTTCATCGGCGCCGAAACGCGGCTATTTTCGCTTTCGGGTTCCGCTGTGATCGCAGCACCCTATATGTCGGGCCGACAAAAGGTTCTGGGCGCGATTGGCGTGATCGGGCCCGCGCGATTGAACTATGCGCGGGTGATCCCCCTGGTGGATTACACCGCCCGCGCATTGGGACGCCTGCTGAACGCCTAGAGGAAGAAGAAGACCCATGACCGACGAAACCGCGCCGGCCGACGACGAAATGGAAGACCGGGCCCAGGATGTCGAGCTGCTGCGCGCCGAACTGGCCTCGCTAAAGGAACAGGTGCTGCGCTATGCCGCCGAGGCGGAGAACACCCGGCGCCGCGCCGAGCGCGAGGCCAACGATGCGCGCGCCTTCGCGATCCAGAGGTTCGCCCGTGACCTCCTGGGC
>FSWT01000402.1_pt1 | contig 11003 bp, 8 predicted proteins | sample 1638051 | NCBI WGS metagenome assembly FSWT01 (sample SAMEA3914788, study PRJEB12502) | metagenome | biome: forest; material: soil | place: Canada | collected 2011-07-03 | depth 0.1 m
GCTCTACGTCGCGGCCTCCTATCGCGAGTGGCGCACGAAGTCTGGCAAGGCCAATTTCCTGGTCGTCGCGGGCCTGTGCGAGGACCCTGCCGTGACGCGCGATGATGTGCTGACGCTCACCACCTTGCGCAGCCACGACCAGTACAACACCACGGTCTACAGCCTCAACGATCGCTATCGCGGCATTACTGGCCGCCGCGACGTGGTGTTCGTGAACAAAAAGGACTTGGCGGACCGTGGCCTGAAGCACGGCGATCGGATCGAGCTGGAGGCGGTGTTCGACGACGGAACGGACGAGCCGCGTCGCGTCTATGGCGGCTTGACGGCGGTGGCCTACAACATCCCTTCCGGATCCATCGGCGCCTACTATCCGGAAGCCAACGTCCTGGCCTCGCTGGCCGACTACGACCCCAAGAGCGGCACGCCCTCCTACAAGTCGATCCCGGTCCTGCTCCGCGCCGCCGCCCAGCCCTGAGCTATTGGCGCAGCTTGGCGACGTCCTTGGCGGTCAGGGACGAGCCCTTGGCGCCGAAACGGGCGGTGACATAGTTGGCGACGGCGGCGATCTCGACATCGGAATAGGCGGCGCCGAAGGCCGGCATCATCACCACGCCGTTCGGGGTCTGACGCCGCTCGCCGTTGATGACGATCTGGGCGACATTGACGGCGGTGGAATCGTTGACCGCGCGGTTGCCGGTCAGGGTCGCGTTGTTGGTCAGCATGCTGACTCCGCTCCAGCTGTGGCAGCTGGCGCAGGCCTGCTCGAACACCTGCTTGCCGCGCGGATCGAAGCTGGCCTCCATCGCCTTGGGCGCGTCCGAGGCCGGCGTGGTCCTGGGCGCCGGCTGGTCGGGCGAGGACAGCGGCGGGACCGAGCGCAGATAGGTGACGATAGCGCGGATATCCGCCGGCTCCAGCTTGCTCAGCGAGGCGTCGACCACATCCGCCATCGGCCCTCCGGCCGTGCCGTGGCCGTCGGTGTGGCCGGTGGAGAGGTAGGATGCGACCTCGTCGTCGCTCCAGGCGCCGATGCCGGAGCCGCGGTCCGGCGTCAGATTGTAGGCGCGCCAGCCATTGGTGAGCGCGCCAGCGAACTTGCGGCGATTATTCAACGCCTGGCCGAGGTTGCGGGGGGTGTGGCAGTCGCCGCAATGGGCCAGGGCCTCGACCAGATAGGCGCCGCGGTTCCACTCGGGACTGCGATCGGTGTGCGGCATGAACCTCTGGTCGGGATTGTAGAAGGCCGACCAGAAGGCCATCAGCCAGCGCTGGTTGAACGGAAAGCCCAGCGCGTTAGCGGGCGCCGTCGCGCGCACCGGCGGCAGGCTGAACAGATAGGCCTTGATGGCGCGGACGTCGTCGTCGGTCATCAGGGTGTAGGATTCGTACGGAAAGGCCGGATAGAGGTTCGATCCGTCCTTCGCGACGCCCTTGTGGACGGCGCGGATGAAGTCGTCGTCGCTCCAGGCGCCGATGCCGGTGTCTTTGTCGGCGGTGATGTTGGGCGAATAGAGCGTCCCGAACGGGGTCTTGAAGGCCAGACCCCCGGCAAACGGCTGGCCGCCCGGCGCGGTATGGCAGACCACGCAGTCGGCCGCCTCGGTCAGATAGCGGCCGCGGGTGACCAGATCGGCGCCCCCGAGCGCAGCCGGAACGCCGACCGGGCTCGGCCCCTTATAGTCCGCCAGCGCCACCGGACTGCCGCCCGCGAAGCTGAGCGCGCGCGGCGGCAGCATGATCCAGGCGACCACCGCCCCGACCACCGCGAGGACGGCGACGATCCAGAGGGCGATCCCGCGGCGGCGCGACATCGGCTTCAGGCCTGCGGCTTGCTGGCGAGCAGGCCGCGGTCGATCGGCATGCGCCGCAGCGGCACGCCGGTGGCGGCGTAGATGGCGTTGCGAAGGGCGGGAATAGAGGCCGTGGTGCCGGTCTCGCCGATGCCGCCGGGCGCCTCGCCGTTGCGGATCAAGTGCACCTCGATCGGCGGGACCTGGTCCATGCGCAGGATGCGGTAGTCGTGGAAGTTGGACTGCCGCACCCGGCCCTTGTCGAGGGTGATCTCGCCATAGAGGGCCGCGGTCAGGCCGAAGATCAGCCCGCCCTGCAGCTGGGCCATTACGGTGTCTGGATTGACCACCGTGCCGGTGTCGACGGCGCAGGTGACCCGCCTCAAGACAATTTCGCCGTACTCGTCGACCTCGCACTCCACGACCGTGGCGATAAAGCTGGCGAAGGAGGGCTGCACGGCGACGCCGCGCCCGCAACGCGCCGGCAGCGGCTGGCCCCAGCCGGACTTGTCGCGGACCAGGTCGAGCGCCGCGACGAGCCGCGGGGTCTTGTCCAGATTGGCCTGGCGAAACGCGATCGGGTCCTTGCCCGCCTTGCGGGCCAGCTCGTCGATGAAGCTCTCGATGGCGAAGACATTGTTGTTCGGCCCGACGCCGCGCCAGAAGCCGGTGACAACGCCCGGCGGCTCTTCCTGATTGAATTCAACCCGGTAGTTGGGGATATCGTAAGGCACGTCCTGGGCGGAATCGACGCCGTCCGGATCGATCCCCTTCTGGAAGCCGGCCGGGAACCAGCGGGCGAACACCGACGAGCCGGAAACCTTGTGGTTCCAGCCAATGATGTGCTCGCCGTCGAGCCTGGCCGACAGGATGTCATGATAGGCCGGCCGGTAGATGTCGTGGCGGATGTCCTCCTCGCGGGTCCACACTACCTTGACCGGGCCGTCGACATGCTGGGCCACGCGCGCCGCGCTGATGGCCATGTCGGTCTCCAGCCGGCGCCCGAAACCGCCGCCGAGCAGGTGATTGTTCACCGTGACCTTGTCTTCCGGCAGGTTGGCGACCTTGGCGACAGCCTGGCGGATACGCTCGATCACCTGCGTGCCGATCCACACCTCGGCCGCGCCGGGCGTCATGTGCACGGTGCAGTTCATCGGCTCCATGCAGGCATGGGCCAGCAGCGGCAACTCGTAGACCTCAGTGTAGACGTCGCCGGAGCCCAGCTGGCCGCCCGGATCGCCGACCGTCTTGGCGACCGCGCCGTCCCGGGCGCTGGCCTTGCGCAGGCGCTCCCAGATCTCGGCGGTCGAGACCTGGCCGTTCGGCCCGTCGTCCCAGGTAACCGCCAGGGCTTCGAGGCCGGACTTGGCGGCCCACATGTGGTCGCCGACCACGGCGACCAAGTCGTCCAGAACCACGACCTGGCGCACGCCAGGAATCGCCTTGGCGCTGGCGATGTCGACACCCGAGACCTTGCCGCCGAGCACCGGGCTGGCGGCGATGGTGGCGAACTTCACGCCCGGCGGCAGGGCGTCGATGCCGTACTGCGCCTTGCCGTTGGTCTTGTCCGGGGTGTCCAGCCGCTTCAACGGCCGGCCGACCAGGCGGAAATCCTTCGGGTCCTTCAGCGCCACGTCGGCGGGCGGCTTCAGGCCGGCGGCGCGGGCCGCCAGGGCGCCGTAGGCCAGCTTGCGGCCGGAGGCGTCATGGATCACCTGGCTGTTTTCGGTGCGCAGTGCGGCGGCCGCAACGCCCATCTGGCCCGCCGCCGCCTCGACCAGCACCGCCCGCGCCCCGGCGCCGGCCTTGCGCAGCGGCGTCCAGAAGGCGCGGATGGAGTTGGAATTGCCGGTCGCCTGCATGCCCAGGATCGGGTTGGCGTAGAGCGCCTCATTGGGCGGGGCGTGCTCGACCCTGACCCGGCTCCAGTCCGCATCCAGCTCCTCGGCCAGGATCATCGATACCGACGTGTAGACCCCCTGCCCCATCTCGACCTGGGGCATGACCAGGGTGACGTCGCCCTGGTCGTCGATCCGGATGAAGGCGTTCGGCGCGAAGGGTCCATCCCTGGCCGCCTCGTCCTCAGCGGCCACGGGCACGTGGAAGCCGATCACCAGGGCAGCGGCGGCGGTCAGGCCGAACAGACCCCGACGCGAGAGATCGGCGCGAATTCCGGTGGTTCTGGCCTGATCCTCGATCATGGCTTTAGGCCTCCGCCGCGGCGCGCTTGATCGCCTCGCGGATGCGCACATAGGTGCCGCAGCGGCAGATATTCCCGGCCATGGCCGCGTCGATGTCGGCGTCGTCGGGGCTGGGGATGCTGTCCAACAATGCCGTCGCCGACATGATCTGGCCCGACTGGCAATAGCCGCACTGGATCACCTCCAGCTCCAGCCAGGCCTTCTGCACCTTGGCGCCGTTGGGCGTATCGCCCACCGTCTCGATGGTGGTGATGGCGCGCGTTCCGATCGAGCCGACGGGCAAAAGGCAGGAGCGCACCGGCTTGCCGTCGATATGCACGGTGCAGGCGCCGCACTGGGCGATGCCGCAGCCGAACTTGGTCCCGGTCAGGAAGAGAACGTCGCGCAGCACCCAGAGCAGCGGCATGTCGGCGGGAACATCGACGCTGCGGCTCTGCCCGTTCACGACCAGTGTGATCATCCGTATGCACCCCGTCCGCGCGAACTGCACCGGCGATTATCCGCCCACGGCCGACGGCGAGTCGAGTACAGAAATGCTTCTGCTTTTGCCGGATACTTCGGCTGCGATCGATTGGACCTTGGTCTGCATCGGCGTCCAGGCATTGCCGGCAATGGCGACGCGCCCGACCAGAATCCGAAGCGGTCGCCAGGGATAGAAGATTTCGCGCGCGATAGCACAAATCCGGCGCGGAAGCCGCGGCTCAGCGCCTGAGCCTTACAGCAGCTTCTCCGGCCGGATCGGCAGGTCGCGCAGGCGCACCCCGGTGGCGTGGTAGACGGCGTTGGCGACCGCGGCGTTCATGCCGACGATGCCGATCTCGCCGATGCCCTTGACCCCCAGCGGATTGACCCGCTCGTCCGCCTCGGGGACCATGATCACATCCAGGTCGGGGATGTCGGCGTTCACCGGAACCAGATAGTCGGCCAGGTTGTCGTTGACGTAGCGGGCCGCGCCGCGGTCGATCTCCGTCGCCTCGTGCAGGGCCGAAGACAGGCCCCAGATGGCGCCGCCCATATACTGGCTGTAGGCGGTCAGCGGATTGACGATGGTCCCGGAAGCGAAGGCGCTGACCACCCGCGCGACGCGGGTCTCCCGGGTCAGCCGGTGCACCCGAACCTCGACGAAGTGCGCGCCGAAAGCATAGGCGGTGACGTCTTTGCGCGACGTCCCGCGCAGCATGGCCGCCTGGCCGGTATAGAGGCCCTGCAGCGCGCTCTGCGGCAGGCCCTCGGGCAGATTCTCGGCGTGGACCTCCAGCGCCCCGCCGGCGACGCGGCCGATCGCCTTTTCCAGGCCCTCGCGCGCGCCGCCCGGCCCGGTGAGGCCGCCGTCCCGCAGCTTCAGCGCGGCGGGATCGGCGCCGGCGAAGGCGCCGGCGGGGTCGGCGACCGCCGCGGCCGCCAGCTGCGCGCGGACCTGGTCGCAGGCCTTGAAGGCGGCGTTGACCGTGGTCGCGGCGTTGTTCGAGCCGCCGGCGACGGTCACCGGCGGCAGGTCGCTGTCGCCGAGCATGACCGTGACGTTGGTCAGCGGCAGCCCCAGCGCGTGCGCCACGGTCAAGCCGACGGTGGTGTAGGCGCCCGTGCCGATCTCGTGGGCCGCCAGCTGCACCAGGGCGTGGCCGTTGGGACTGAGGCGGATGCGGATGGCGGCCGGGCCGATGTTGGACGGATAGCAGGAGGTGGCGCAGCCGAAGCCGATCCGCCAGTCGCCGTCGTGCATCGCGCCGGGCCGGGGGTCGCGCGCCTTCCAGCCGAACCGCTCGGCCGCCGCATCGAAGCACTTCATCAGCGAGCGGCTGGAATAGGGCTTGCCGCTGACCGGATCGGTCTGGGTGTCGTTGATGCGCCGCAGCTCGATCGGGTCCATGGCCAGCGCGTAGGCCAGTTCGTCCATCGCGCTTTCCAGGGCGAACATGTAGGGCGTGTCGGGCGGGGCGCGCATGAAGCCCGGCGTGTTGCGGTCGGCATGCACGACGCTGACGCTGCTGGCGATGTTGGGGCAAGCGTACATGCGCGCGGTGGTGTCGACGCCGGAGACATTGTAGCCGGACGGGCGCGAGGTGACCTCCCAACCGTCGTGCGAGAGCGCGGTCAGCTTGCCGTCGCGCGTTGCCCCCAGCCGCACGCGCTGCCGGGTCTCGGCCCGGTAGGTGGCGATGGTGAAGCCCTGGTCGCGCGTGGCGACCAGCTTGACCGGCCGCTTCAGCCGGCGCGCGGCGATGGCGATCCAGGCGGTGCGCGAGGTCGTCCCGCCGCGCGAGCCGAAGGCCCCGCCGACGAAGTGCGAGACGGTCCGCACCAGGCCGGGATCGATGCCCAGTTGCTTGGCCACATTGGCCTTCAGCCCGTACATCGACTGACTGCCCTCGTAGATGGTCAGGCGCGGCCCGTCCCAGACGCAGGTGGTTGTGAAGAGCTCGATCGGATTGTGGTGCTGGGCCGGGGTGGAATAGCGGGCGTCGATCGTCACCGGCGCGCCGGCCAGGGCCGCCTCGGCGTCGCCGGCCTTGGGCTGTTCCTTCGGCTTGCCCTTTTCCATGGTCGGCTCGGTCGTGGCGCCGGGACTGTCGAACGTGGCGCTGGGGGGCTCGGCGGCGTAGTCGACCTTGACCAGCGCGGCCGCCTCGCTGGCGGCTTCAAAGCTGTCGGCGACCACCACGGCGATGATCTGGCCGTCGTGCCAGACCTGGTCGGTCTCCAGGGTCGTGGTGGTGGGGCCGCCGTCCATCTGGGCGGGCGGCTTGGCCTGGTCGCCGACGTTTTCATGCGTGAGGATGTCGCGCACGCCGCGCACGGCGCGGGCGGCGTCCAGGTACAGGGCCGCGACGCGTCCCCGCGCGATGCGGCTGGTCACCAGCACGGCATAGGCCGGATTGGCCACCGGCTCGTCCGAGGCATAGCGCGCCGCGCCGGTGACCTTGGCCGGCCCGTCGATGCGCGTGGCGGGGCGGCCGAACAGGCCCGGGGCGTCATCCGCCATCTCAGACCTCCATCGCCTTGGCCTGAAGCAGCGCGCGGACAATTGTACGGCGGCCGAGCTCAGGCTTGTAGTCGTTGTCCCCGTGGGTGACGGCGCCCGCCAGGGCGGCGCGCGCAGCCTCGGCGGCGAGGTCTTCGGTCAAGGGCTTGCCGGCCATCACCGCCTCGGCCTCCCGCGCCCGCCAGGGGCGATAAGCCATGCCGCCGAGCCCGATGCGCGCGGCGCGGACCACATCCCCGTCCAGGTCCACCGCCACGGCGGCGGAGGCGATGGCGAACTCATAGGACTGCCGGTCGCGGATCTTCAGGTAGAGCGAGCGCCGCGTCCAGGCGCCGGCCGGAACCCTGTAGCCAATGATCAGCTCGCCGGGCGCGAGGGTGTTTTCCAGCTGCGGGCTGCCGTTCGGCGGCCGGTGCAGGCTCTCGACCGAAACGCTGCGCGCGCCGTTCGGCCCGGCCAGCTCGGCCTGGGCGTCGAGCGCCACAAGGGCGACGGCGAAGTCGCCGGGGTACTGGGCGATGCAGCTGTCATCGACGCCCAGCACGGCATGGTTGCGGTTGAAGCCGCCAATCGCGGCGCAGCCCGATCCCGGCTGGCGCTTGTTGCAGGCCGCCCAGCTGGGGTCGCGGTAATAGGGGCAGCGGGTCCGCTGCAGCACGTTGCCGCCGAGCGTGGCCATGTTGCGCAGCTGGGCGCTGGCGGCCAGCTGGAGCGCCTCGGCGATCAGCGGATAGTCGCGCAGCACCGCCGGATGCTCGGCCGCCTCGGCCATCGTCGCCAGGGCACCGAGCCGAAGCCCGTCCGGGCCGGCCTGGATGTCGCCGTGACGCGCGCGCAGCGGCGTGATGTCGACCACCTGCTGCGGCGTCAGTACGTCCAGCTTCATCAGGTCGATCAGGGTGGTGCCGCCGGCCAGGTACTGAGCGGGCGCATCGCCCTGGCCCTGGCCGGTTCGCCGGCCGGCGCGGAAGGCCTCGGCCGGATCGGCGGCGCGCTCGTAGCGGAACGGGCGCATCAGCCGAGCGCCCTGGTCTGGTCGCGGGCCTGCTTGATCGCCAGCACGATCTTCGGATAGGCGCCGCAGCGGCAGAGGTTGCCGCTCATATATTCGCGGATGTCGGCGTCGCTGCCGGCGTGGCCCTCGTGGACGCAGGCGACCGCCGACATGATCTGCCCCGGGGTGCAGTAGCCGCACTGGAAGCCGTCATGGTCGATGAAGGCCTGCTGCATGGGATGCAAGGCCCCGCCCTCGCCGGCCAGGCCCTCGATGGTGGCGATCTCCGCCCCCTCCGCGGCCACGGCGAGGGTCAGGCAGGACAGCACGCGCTTGCCATCGACATGCACGGTGCAGGCGCCGCACTGGCCGTGGTCGCAGCCCTTCTTCGAGCCGGTGAGCTGCAGATGTTCGCGCAGGGCGTCCAAGAGCGTGGTGCGGGTGTCCAGGACCAGCCGGTGGTCGACGCCGTTGACCCTGAGCGTCAGGTGCGACTGGCCGTCGGGCAGGACCCGCGCCGGGGGTTCCATCGTCGCCGCCGGCAGCGAAACCGGGCCGACGGCCGCTCCCACCACGACCGCGCCAAGCACGCGTCGCCGGCTGGGGCCGTGATCGTCATTCGAGTGGTCCATAGGCGCCCAACGCGGCCCGGCCAGGGGCCGTTCCCAAGGCCCAGCTGAGCCGCCGTCACCAGCGCCAGAACGGCGCCACGGTTCCGGCCGGCACGCGCGCTTCGCCGATCGGCAGCTGCACGATCCCGTCGGCCTGGGCGAGGGTCGAGAAGTCGCCGGAAGTGGTCGAGATGACCGGATGGGCGATCGAGCGGCCGGTCTCATCCTGCCGCACGCGCACGGGCGTGAAACAGGTCAGGGCCGGCGCGGTGCGGACCTCGTCATCGAGACAGACCCATTCCGGCGCGGGCGCCTGCAGCCCCATGGCCGCCAGCAGCGCCGGACGCACATAGCGGACGGTGCAGACCAGGGACGAGACCGGATTGCCCGGCAGGGCGAAGACCGGCTGGCCGCCGGGCGCGACGCCGAACCCCATCGGCCGGCCGGGCCGCTGGGCGATGCGATGGAACACCCACTCGACCTTCAGCGCCTGCAGCGCCTCGGCGACGAAATCCCGCTGCCCCATGGAGACGCCGCCGCTGACGACCACCGCGTCGTGGGCGTCCAGCATCGCATCGAGCGCCTGGATGGTCGCGTCGAGGTCGTCCACCACATGGCCGAGCGCGACGGGGCCTATGCCGTGGCCGCGCAGGGCCGCGGCGACGGCGTACTCGTTGGAGCGGCGCACCTGGCCCTCGCCGAGCGGCGTATCGACGCCCACCAGTTCGTCGCCCGTGGAGAGGACGCCGATCGACGGCCGCACCGCGACCTCGACGCACCCGACGCCATTGGCCGCCAGCAGGGCGACCTGCGGCGCCCCCAGCCGGTCGCCGGCCTGAAGCACCTGTGCCCCGGCCCGGACGTCGGAGCCCTGGGCGTGGATGAACTGGCCTTTGGCCGGCCTGTAGCCCTCGGCCAGGAGATAGTGGTCGCCCTCGCGCCGCGTCTGCTCGACAGGGATAATGCAGTCGCAGCCGGCCGGGACGATGGCGCCGGTCGTGACCTCCAGACAGTCGTCGAGGCTGGTCAGCGCCGCCCGCGCCATGCCGGCCATCTGCGCGCCGGCCAGCGCGAAGGCCGCCGGCAGGGGATCGCTCCAGCGCACGCCGATCCCGTCCATCATCACCCGGTCGAACGCCGGCTGGTCACGCTCGGCGAACACCGCCTGGCGCAGAATGCGACCATCGGCGGCGTCGAAGCTCACCGGTTCGACTCCGAACGGGCGCACGTGCCCGGCGATCAGGGCCTCGGCCTCGGCGACGCTGAGCAGGTCAGCCATGGGCGGGGTCCGGCGCCTCGGCCAGCTGAGCCTCGATTTCGCCTAGCATGGTCCTGAGCTCGTCGGCCTGGGCCTGGAATCGCGCGCTCCCGCCATAGCCGCCCCTGGAAGGGCCGACGTCCATGATCGCGATCTGATTGATGAGCGTTCGACGCGCATCCATCAGCTGCACGCGGAGCGGCTTCTCGGGGTCGATATGTTTGTGCCACCACATGCCAGCAAGGATAGGCGTTCGCCGGTCCGATCGCCAAGCTTGTCAGCGATGGCCGCTGAATTGGGGCGACGAGCGCAGATAGCGCCGGCGCCCCACAGCGCCTGCCCGTCATCGCATCGCCAACACCCCCATCCCTGCCCTTCCCCCATCGAGAAGGGTTCCGAGTGGGTCCAAAATGAGAAGGCCGAAAGGCCCCCTACGCCCCCAGCGCCACCGCCTTGACCTGCGCCCAGACCGCCTTCCCCGGCTCCAGGTCGAGAGCGCGCAGGGAGCGGCGGGTGATGCGGGCGAGTAGCGGCGTGCCGCCGGCATCGAGTTGGACCAGGCATTGCGAGGGGTGGTCGGCGTCGCCGATCGCGATGACGCGGCAGGCCAGCTGGTTCAGGGCGCTGGTCGCGGCCTGGCGTTCGGTGGTCAGCACCACGTCGCGGGCGGCGATGCGGCAGCGCAGCCGCTCGCCGAGGCTGGTGCGCTCGCGGGGCGTGAGCAGCACGCCGCCATCGAAACTGAGCTCGGTGAGATGATCGGCGGGATCGTGGGCCGTCACCACACCCTCGATCACCGCCCCGGCCGCCTCGATCAGGGCCGGCGGCAGATCGAGGCGCGTGACGACGGCGTTCAGCGGCCCAGCGCCGGCGACGCCGCCGGCATCGAGCAGCACAATGTGGTCGGCCAGGCGCGCGACCTCGTCGATGGCGTGGCTGACATAGATCATCATCGGCGCCGCCAGCCGGGCGTGCAGCGCCTCCAGCCGCCCGAGCAGGTCCTCGCGCGCGCCGCCGTCCAGGCCGGCCAGGGGCTCGTCGAGCAGCAGCAGCACCGGGTCGGACAGCATCGCCCGAATGATGGCGACCCGTTGGCGCTCGCCGCCGGAAAGGCCGCCGACGCGGCGGGCAAGCAAGGCGCGGACGCCGAACTGGTCGATCAGGCC
>FSWT01000422.1_pt1 | contig 10994 bp, 11 predicted proteins | sample 1638051 | NCBI WGS metagenome assembly FSWT01 (sample SAMEA3914788, study PRJEB12502) | metagenome | biome: forest; material: soil | place: Canada | collected 2011-07-03 | depth 0.1 m
GCGCCGCCCCAGCCCAATATGGCGCCGGCGATGTCGGACATGATCAGACAATCGGCGTCCAGGTCCCATTCCCAGATGCCGCAGCGGGCGGCCTCGACGGCCAGGCGAAAGCGCCGCTCGCTGTCGGCATAGGCCTGCTCCGCCGCCTCGGCCTTGCGGCTCTGCACCACGAATAGAAGGGCGAGCGCGATGCCGACCATCAGCGGCGCGACCAGGGAGACGATGTCGCTATTGACGGCTTGGCGCGCGGCCGCCATCGGGTCGCCGGGCCGCGCGGCGATGGCGATCAAGGCGCCGTCGGCGAAGGGGTGGGCGGCGAGCGCCACCTTGGTCCCGTCGGGCAGCTGGCCGCGGGTGAAGGCGCCGGGTTTCAAGTCCCCCGCGCGCACCTGGAAGGCTTCGTCCAGCGCCGAGGCGTCGCCGATCCCGCCTTGGCCCGAGGCGGCGAGGACGCGGCCGTCAGCTGTGGCCAGCACCAGCGCCGAGATCGATTTCGGCATGTCGGCGGGCAGGGCCGGCGCCAGATCGGCCGAGGCGATAAGTAGGATGCGGCCCTGGCCCTGAGTGTCGGCCGGCAGCGCCTCGGCGGCATAGACCGTCCCGCCCTTGCCGACGCGGCCGATCCAGAAGCTCTGGCCCGAGGCGCGCGCGGCCTGGGCGGCGGCGGCCCAGTCGGCGTCGCCGCCGGCGCCGGCGACTGCGTGCACCCCGTCGTCGCCGACCAGGGCGACGGCGCGGGCGGAGGGATGGGCGGCCTTGAACGCGGCTTCGGCCGCGTCCATCGGCTGGGCGGGCAGGCGCTGGGCGACGGCGCCGGCGGCGGTCAGCGCCGCCTGCAGCCGGGCGATCTCGCCCTCGGCGCGGCCGGCCAGGGTCTCGGCCGCCGCCGCGGCGCCGTCACCGACATCCGGGGCCTGCTGCGCCGCCCGTTCCAGCTTGACGATGGCGAAACCGGTGTAGACAGCCAGGATCAGCAGGGCGAGCAGGACGGCGATGCGGACATAGGCGCTGGTTGAAGCGCGGGGCGCGCGAACGGAAAAGGCGACTCCTTCGCCCCCGCCGAGCGCTGAAGGCGCTCCGCTTCTATCCCCGCCGCCCGCCAACCGCCGCGCTCCGCACCCGAGTCACCCCAACCGAGCTTACGCGCGCGCGTGGAGTCGTGTCACGCGGCCATGGCTTGCAAATCAGCCGGGGTCACACCTCGCCGAAGTCCGAGGCCTTGTCGCCCATCAGGAATCTGGGGCCGGCGCCGGCGCGGGCGGCCCGGTCGTCTGGGTTGTAGAGAGCGCAGCGGTCCAGCGACAGGCAACCGCAGCCAATGCAGCCGTCCAGCAGGTCGCGGGTCTTCTGCAGCATGGCGATACGCGCCTCCAGAGCGTCGTGGATGCGCACGCTGATCGCCTGCCAGTCGGCGCGGCTGGGCGGACGGCCTTGGGGCAGGGTGGAGAGCACCGCCTGAATTTCGGTGATGGACAGGCCAAGGCGCTGGGCGATCAGGGCGAAGGAGAGCCGGCGGATATCCGAACGCATGAAGCGCCGCTGGTTGCCGCCGGTGCGGATGGCGGCGACCAGGCCGCGCGCCTCATAGAAGCGGATCGCCGAGACCGAAAGGCCGGTGCGCCGGGACAAGTCGCCGATCGAGAGCAGGGTGGGCGTGGGCAAGGCGAGGCCTTCCAAAATAGCTTGACCTCAACTTAGGTTGAGATTGTACGACCAGCAAGACGCGCCGTTCTGGCGCCTGACCTAGGAGCCAAGCCGATGTCCTCCCCGCGCATCGAACACGTGAATGTCACTGTCACCGATCCCGACCGCGCCGCGGCGCTGATGCAGGCGCTGTTCGGCTGGCGGGTGCGCTGGCAGGGGCCGGCGATGAGCGGCGGCCGGACCATCCATGTCGGATCGGACGACAGCTATGTGGCGCTCTACACGCCTCGCCAGGGGGCCGATGCGGCCAACGATTTCGTCAAGGGCCGGCCGCTGAACCATATCGGCGTGGAGGTCGAGGATCTGGACGCGGTCGAGGCCGGCGTGATCGCGGCCGGCCTGACGCCCATCAACCATGCCGACTACGAGCCAGGACGGCGCTTCTATTTCTTCGATCCAGACGGGATCGAATACGAGGTGGTGAGCTATCGGTAGGGGCTGCGCCGATTTCCAACATAGACCGTCATCACCCGGCTTGTCCGGGTGACCCATGAACACGTGAGAGGCCGGCGATCATGGGTGGCCCGAACAAGTCGGGCCATGACGGCAAAGGACGTTCCTAGACTCCCCGCTATGTAGCTTGACGGCTATTTAGCAATATGGCTACATAAGGCCATGGATGTCTTCGAAGCCCTTGCCGACCCGACCCGGCGCGAGATCGTCGCCATGCTGGCCGCACAGGAGCGCAGCGCTGGGGACATCGCCGGGCGGTTTCCCATCGCCGGCCCCTCGGTCTCGCGCCACCTGCGGGTGCTGCGCGAGAGCGGCGTGGTTTCCTACCGCCAGGACGCCCAGGCGCGAATCTACCGGCTGGAGCCGGACGCGCTGAACGAGGCTGAGCAGTGGATGCGCGCCCAACTCGAGGTGCTGCATTCCCGCTTCGACCGCCTCGGCGCCCATCTCGACGCAATGAAGGAAAGGGGCGACTGACATGGCCGAGGCTGAACTCGCGCGCTTCATCGACCGCTACACCATGGAATATGTGCGCACCTATCCGCACCCGATCGAACGGGTCTGGCGCGCCATCATCGAGCCGGAGGAGTTCGGCGTCTGGTTCATCAAGGGCCGGCTCGACCCGCATGTCGGCGGCCGCTTCTGGTTCGGCGACGACGGGTTCCAGGGCGCGGTGACGGCGATCGAGCCGCCGCACCTGCTCCGCCTCGGCGACGATAAGTCGGACTTCTTTCAGTACGAGTTGAGCGAGGTCACCGGCGGGACGCGGATGCGCTTCGTCCACCACATCCCACGGGGCGGGCCCTATGAGGAGAAGCCGGACCGGACGGACGACAGCGAGACGTCATGGGATGGGGGCGGCGATCTTCCCGGCGGGCTGGACACGCCGTGGCGGCCCGGTTTCGTGGGCGGTTTCCATGACATGCACGATCGGCTGGCGGACTTCCTCGATGGCGTGCCCGTGGGTTCGCGCCTGCCGCCGACCGAGATGAGCGTCTTCGTCAAGCGGTGGGCGACGATTGCTCCGGGCATGAACGACCTTACCGAAGAGCAGAAAAAACAGCGGCTGCTGGTCTATCGCGCGCTGCGCGGGCGTGAACGCTGGATCGAACTGATCAGGCTCTACCGCGACCACATCAAGGCGACGCTGCCGCCGGCCTGAAGACAGGGGAGTGCTGACATGGCGGAAGCCGAGCTGGCGCGCTTCGTCGACCGTTATACGGTGGAGTTCGTGCGCCATTATCCGCACCCGATCGAGCGGGTCTGGCGCGCCGTCACCGAGCCGGGCGAGCTGGCGCAATGGTTCATCGCGCCAAGTGTCTGGGAGCTGAAATCCGGCGGCGCCTACCGGTTTGAAGACGGCTTCAAGGGCGTCATCGAGGCGGTCGAGCCGCCGCGTCTCATTCGCTTCAACTTCGCCGACCCGATCGAGGCCGGCTCATATTTCCAGTTCGAGCTTTCACCCGAGGCCGGGGGCACGCGGCTGCGGTATCTGCAGCATGCCGAGCCGGGAACGGCGCGCGCCTGGCAGGTCCCTCACGCCTGGGACACGCCGTGGGGCGGCGGCAACCTGGGTGGTTGGCACTCGGGCTTCGAGGAACTGGCCGACCTGCTGGACGGGGTTCCGTGCGGATCGCGGCGGCCGCCGACCGCGTTCAACGCGATGGCGGTGAACTGGGCCGACGGCCTGTCGAAGGTCGACCTCACGCCCGAGCAAAAGGCGCAGATCGTCCGTGAACTGCGCGAGCGCGAGCGCTGGTTCGAGCTCTGCGACATCTACCGCGCTCACATCGACGCGACCCTGCCGCCAGCGGAAAAGGAGATCCGGTCATGACCCTCGGATGGCTCGAAACCAGCTTCCTCGTCGCCGATGTCGAGCGGACGAGCGCCTTCTACGAAACCCTTGGCTTCGCCGTCGTCGGGACCGCCGACGAGGGGCGCTGCCGCACGCTGGAGGCGGGCGACACCCGCGTGGCGCTCTATCAGGGCATCCTGGATCCGGCGCAGACGCAGTTGATCTTCTGGAACGGCGACGTCGAGGCTTACGCCGAAAAGCTCGTGGCGGCGGGCGCCGACATTGTCCGCGGTGGAACCTTCGCGGCCTATATGCAGCCTTCAGGCCTCATCGTGGGACCGAACGGCGACGCCTCGATCATGGTGCGCGACCCCGACGGCCAGCCGATCTACCTGATCCGCATGGCCGAGGTCACCCGAAAGCGCGCCGCCGGGCGACCGACGCCGGACCGTGGCCGCTGCGATGTCGCGCTGCCGGTGAAGGACATCGCCAGGACCATCGCCTTCTACGAGTTGCTCGGCTTTACCCGTCAGGCCGCGCCCGAGGACGAGCGCGTTGCGCCGATGGTGAACGGGGAGAGCCGCGTCACCCTCTATCAGGGCTATCTCGATCCGGACGAGGTGCAGCTCAACTTCTGGCAGGGCGACATCGAGGCGATGGCCGAGCTGGTGCGGGAGAAGGACCTGGGCTTCTTCCGCGAACCGGCGGGCGACGACGAGGGTCGCGCCTTCATGCTGAAGGACCCGGACGGGCGGCCGCTGTTCTTCATCAACATGCGCAAGTACCGGTGAGGCGAGGGACGCCCGACATGAGCAACGCCGACCTGGCCCGCTTTATCGACCGCTACACCGTCGAATATGTGCGCACCTATGCGCATCCGATCGAGCGGGTGTGGCAGGCGATCGCCGATCCCGCCGAAATGTCGGTGTGGTTTTCGAAGATCGCGTTCGAGCCCAGGCTGGGCGGCGCCTACCGCGCTCTCTGGGAAGATCCCACCATGTTCCAGGGCGTGATCACCGCCTTCGAGCCGCCGCGCCGGCTCCGTTTCGGCGGCCCGCATCCCGGCGCGGACGCCCATTGGCAGTTCGAGCTTGAGCCAGTCGAGGGCGGCACGCGCATGGTGTTCATCCAGTGCATCCCGCCCGGACACGACACCCTCGCGCGGTGGCCGCTCGACCCGCCGGAATCGGCGCCCGACACACCCTGGCGGCCGGGCACGCTCGCCGGCTGGCACCTTGCCTTCGACGGTCTGGCCGACCGTCTGGACGGCGTGATCCCCGGCAGCCGCCTGCCCGAGACGCCGTTCAATGTCCTGGCCGACAGCTGGACGCAGAAGATGCAGGCCCGCGGCGTCTACACGGCCAGCCAGGCTGCCAGGGCGGCGGCGAGCCTGCGCACCCACGAGCGCGACACCGAACTGGCCAACGCCTACCGCGAACTGATGCGCACCACCTGCCGGGTCTGAATCAGAACCGTTTTCCTGCAAGGGAGGAGGACCAGCCCATATATCAATTGACAGTTATATAACTGTTAGATGATATAGAGCGCATGAACCTCTATGAAGCCCTTGCCGAGCCGAACCGTCGCCGCATCATCGAGCTGGTGGGCGACCGCGAGCGCACGGCGGGTGACATCGTCGACGCGCTGGAGATCAGCCAGCCCGGCGTCTCCAGGCACCTTCGGGTGCTGCGCGAGGCGGGGCTGGTGAGCGTGCGCAAGGACGCCCAGCGCCGGGTCTACCGGCTGGAGCCGGACAAGCTGGCCGAGCTGGACGCCTGGCTCGCCCCCTATCGGAAATTCTGGTCCGGCAAGCTCGACGCCCTTGTCGACCACCTGATGCAGGAGAGCTGAGCCATGGCCGCGGCGCCCGACAAGGATGGCTGGATCGCCGGCGAAAAGCCCGGGGACGGCGAGATTCGCCACCTGGGCGACGACCGCTACGAGATTCGCATCGTCCGGCTGATCCCGCGCCCGGTGGAGAAGGTCTGGGCGGCCCTGACCATTCCCGAGCGGCTGGAGGCGTGGTTCGGCGAGCGGGCCGATCTCGATCTGCGCGTCGGCGGGCGCTATGTCGTCTGGTTCGGCCCGGGGCATGGCGGCGCGTTCGGTACAATCACCGACTACGACCCGCCCCGCTTGCTGGCCTACGACTGGAACGGCGGAGCCGGCGACCTCAACATTCGCTGGGCGTTGGCGGCCGAGGACGGCGGTTGCCGCCTGACCTTCTCCACCGTCTGCAAGCGGGTGACCGAGCCGGGCATCAACGCCTGGTGGGTTCTGGGCAGCTTCGCGGGCTGGCGCGGCTTCGTGGATGATCTCACCGTGGCCATAACCGGCCAAGCCGCGCCGGAGGCCGATCCCGTCGACCACCCCGAAATGGTCGAGCGCTACCGCCGGCATTTCGGCCCCTATGTTCCGGGTCACGACAAGCCCGCGGCTCTGCGACACAGCGAGGCGGACGGCTATGTGACGGAAGGCTCCGACGGGCTCTACAGCGTCCGTTTCGAACGCTTCATCATGGTCCCGATCGAGAAGCTCTGGGCGGCGCTGACCACCCCTGAACGGCTCGCCGACTGGTTCGCTCAAGCAAAGATCGACCTGCGTCTAGGCGGCGAGGTCGAGTTCTGCTGGGACTCCACCGGCCAGGTCGAGACCGGGTTCATCGTGGCGCTGAAGCCGCCGGAATTGCTCGCCTGGGCCGTGCCGGGGCCGGATGGCCGCCACTCCGTCGTGCGCTGGGAGCTCAAGCAGGAGGACCCGACGGGGCTCGGAACCCGGCTCGTCCTGACCACGACGGAGCTGCCGGCCGAGCATCTGCTCAGCGTGGCGACCGGCTGGCACGTCCATCTGCACGACCTGCCCGAGGCCGCGCTCCGGCCCGAGCCGTTGCCCTGGTCGCTGGAGCGTGAGCGCGAGCGCTCCAGGCGCGAGGCGGCGAATCACGTCGCGCGCTATCGCATGCATCTGCCGCGCGCGGCGGCCGATGTTCCGTGAGCGAACTAAAGACGGGAGGGCCGATCATGGCCGATGTCATCGAACTGGACGACTGGACCTGTGGCCCCGGGCCGGACATGGGCGCGGTCCGCCGCGTCGGCGACCGCTATGAGCTCAGGCTGGTGCGCGACATCGCCAGGCCGGTCGAAAAGGTCTGGGCCGCACTGATCATCCCGGAGCGGATCGCCGACTGGCTGGGCGAGGCGGTCGTCGAGCCGCGCGTCGGCGGGCGCTATCAGATCCATCTGCGCGACGAGCCGAGCTTCATTGAAGGGCTCATCACCGCCTGCGAGCCTCCGCGCCTCCTGGAATACACCTGGACCAACGGCGATGGCGGCCCTTCGACCGTGCGGATCGAACTGACGTCGCAGGGCGGGGTCTGCCACCTGGTCTTCACCCAGAGTCAGATGGTCGGCCGCCGCCTGATCGACACGGCCTCCGGCTGGCACGACTTCATCGATCTGATCCCAATCGCCGCCGACGGGATGCGCGCCGAGCATGACCATGAGCGCTGGCGCGCCACCGACGACCGCTACCAGGCCTGGCTCCGGCCGTTGCTTGTGGGATCGCCGTCGTAAGGCGAGGCTTGCGCGCCGCGGCTCCCGATCGCTAGGTTCGCCGACTCGCGCAAAAGACGCGGGTGGGGAGACGGCCATGGGCGCCATTGCGCCGCGTCGGGCGCGCAGCATCGCCGAGTGGCGCGAGCAGGACGCCAGGATGGGCGCGCCGGAGGCTTTCATCGCCAGCGTCCGGTCCTATCGCCCGCGGCCGACCGACATCGTCATCGCCCCGTTCAGCAAGTGCGGCACGACCTGGCTGCAGCAGACCTTCCACACGCTGCGCACGGGCGGCGACATGGATTTCGACGACATCTCCCGCGTCGTCCCCTTTATCGAAGTGACCAAGATCCTCGGGATCGACCTGGAGGCCCCGCAACGGGCCGAGCCGCGCGGCTTCAAGACCCACCTGCCCTATGGCCCGCTGCCGAAGGGCGGCAAGTTCGTCGTCGCGCTGCGCGACCCGAAGGACGCCCTCGTCTCAATGTACCACTTCATGGTCGGCTGGTGGATCGAGCCAGGCGCCGTCTCGATCGCCGACTTCGCCGCCTTCTGGATCGAGCGCGACGGCTATTTCACTCATCTGCTGTCGTGGTGGGCTGAGCGCGACAACCCGGCGGTGCTGATCTTCTCCTATGAAGGCATGACCGTCGACCGCGAGGGCGCCATCCGGCGCCTGGCCGCCTTCTGCGGCATCCCGCTCGATGATGAGCTCCTGCAGCTGACCCTGAAGCGCAGCTCGCTGGGCTACATGCTGGCGCACCAGGACCGCTTCGACGACCTGATGATGCGCCAGGCGTCCGAGGCGCGCTGCGGCCTGCCGCCGGGCAGCGACGCGGCGAAGGTTCGCAAGGGCGGCGTCGGCGGCCACGCGTCCGAGCTGCCGTCCGAGGTCGCCGCCGCGGTCGACGCCAAGTGGGCCGAGGTGGTCGCGCCGGTCACCGGCTTTGCGAACTACGCCGCGCTCGAAGCCGCGATCCGAGCGCGGGGCGCCGCCTAGTCCAGCGAGCGGCTGGCCTGTTCGAAGACGTTTTTGGACAGGCCCGGCGTGTCGACGATGCGCTGCAGTTCGGCGCGCATCAGGGTGGCCAGTTCGGGACGATAGCGCCGCCAGCCGCCCAGGGGCTCGATCAGCCGCGCGGCGGTGGTCGGGTTGAAGGCGTCGACGGCCAGGATCTGGTCGGCCAGGAAGCGATAGCCGGCGCCGGACGGGTCATGGAACCGCGCCGGGTTGGCGCTGGCGAAGGCGCCGACCAGCGAGCGCAGCCGGTTGGGGTTCTTCGCATCGAAGGCCGGATGGGCGGTGAGCCCCAGGACGCGACCGATGGCGTCCTCGGCGGTGCTGCGCGCCTGGACCGAGAACCATTTGTCGATGACCAGCGGCTCGTCCTTCCAGCGCTCGTAGAATTGGCTGAGCGCGGTCTCGAACTCTTCGCCGCCCAGCATCATCAGCGCATTCAGCCCACCCATGGCGTCGGTCATGTTGGCGGCGGCCTCGAAATGGCCGAGGGCGCGCTCGCGATTGTCCGCGTGCGGATCGGCCGCCAGCAGCTCCAGCGCGCCATTGCGCAAGGACCGGCGGCCAGCGCTGGCGGAATCGGGCGAGAACTCGCCGGTCTCCTGCAGGCCGCCATGCAGGCGGTGCAGGAGGTCACGCAAGTGCACGGCCAGACGGGTGCGTAGCGCGTCACGGGCCTCATGGATGGCGGCCGGATCGGCGGGGTCCTGGGCCTGGGCCAGATCGGATTCGCTGGGCAAGGCCAGGGCCTGGGCCTTGAAGGCCGGATCGGCGGACTGGTCGGCCAGGGCGCGGCCCATGGCGGCGGCGAACCGCTCTTCGCCCACCTCGTCGGGCCGGCCATCGGCGCGGGCCAGGATCAGGTCGCGGGCCAGGTCCTGGCCGGCTTCCCAGCGATTGAACAGGTCGGCGTCCGAGGCCATCAGGACGTAGCGGTCCTTGGGTTCGGCATCGGTGACCAGCTTCACGGGCGCGGAAAAGCCGCGCATGGCGGAAAGCACCGGTCGGCGGGCGACGCCCTCGAGCTGAACCACGGTGTGCGACTTGTCGACGACGATCAGCGCCTGCTCCTCGTCGCCTCCGCCGGCGACGCGAAAGGTCTGCGGTCGGCCTTCGTCGTCGAGAAGGCCGATGGAGAGCGGGATCGGCAGCGGCCGCTTGTCCGGCTGGCCGGGTGTCGGGGCGACGGCCTGGTCGATGGTCAGCTCCAGCGTCTGGGCGTCCTCGTCATAAGATTTGGCGATGGTGACCTCGGGCGTGCCGGCCTGTTCGTACCAGGCGAAGAAGTCGCTCAGATCCTTGCCCGAGACCTCGGCGAAGCACTCGATGAAGGCCTCGACCGTGGTGGCGTGACCGTCCCAGCGGTCGAAATAGAGGTCCATGCCGCGCCGGAAGTCCTCGTCGCCCAGCAAAGTCTTCAGCATGCGGATGACCTCCGCGCCCTTCTCGTAGATGGTCGCGGTGTAGAAGTTCTCGATCTTCAGATAGCTGGACGGCCGCACCGGGTGCGCCAGCGGGCCGGCGTCCTCGGGGAACTGGCGCGCGCGCAGCATGCGTACGTCCTGGATGCGTTTGACCGCGTGGCCGCGCTGGTCGGCCGAGAAGCTCTGATCGCGGAAGACGGTCAGGCCTTCCTTCAAGCAAAGCTGGAACCAGTCGCGGCAGGTAATGCGGTCGCCGGTCCAGTTGTGGAAATATTCGTGGGCGATCACCCCCTCGATGCGCTCGTAGTCGTAGTCGGTGGCGGTCTCCTGGTCGGCGAGCAGCAGCGAGGAGTTGAAGATGTTCAGCCCCTTGTTCTCCATCGCGCCGAAATTGAAGTCGCGTACGGCGACGATCATGAAGAGATCCAGGTCGTATTCGCGCCCGAAAGCCTCCTCGTCCCACTTCATCGAGCGCTTCAGGGCGTCCATGGCATAGACGGCGCGGTGCGCCATGCCCGGATCGACATAGATGCGCAGGGCCACGGTGCGCCCGCTCATGGTGACCAGGCTGTCGGCCAGCTCGTCCAGCTCGCCGGCGACGAGGGCGAAGAGATAGCAGGGCTTGGGGAAGGGGTCGTTCCAGATGGCGAAGTGGCGGCCGTCCGGCAGATCGCCGGCCTCGACCAGGTTGCCGTTGGAGAGCAGGCGCGGATAGGCGGCCCTGTCGCCCTCGATGCGCACCGTGTAGCGGGCCAGCACGTCGGGCCGGTCGGCAAACCAGGTGATTTTGCGGAAGCCCTCGGACTCGCACTGGGTGCAGAAGCGCCCGGCGGACATGTAGAGGCCTTCCAGGGCCTTGTTGCCGTCCGGATCAATCTCGACCTCGGTCTCCAGGCTGAAGACGTCGGGCGTGGCCGGAATGGTCAGGTGCTCCTCGCCGACCTCATAGGCGCCCGCCTCGAGCACCTGGCCGTCGATGGCGACGCTGATGGGCTTCAGCCGCACCCCGTCCAGCACCAGCGGCCCGGCATGATCGCCGTTGCGCCGGA
>FSWT01000748.1_pt1 | contig 10896 bp, 7 predicted proteins | sample 1638051 | NCBI WGS metagenome assembly FSWT01 (sample SAMEA3914788, study PRJEB12502) | metagenome | biome: forest; material: soil | place: Canada | collected 2011-07-03 | depth 0.1 m
ATTCACACTAAAATGAGATATATGAAGGCACATGGCTCGGCGATGGTCGAGGTGTATGTAATCAGGGCAAACTAGATAAACGACCCATAAGCGCCATCGACCCAACTTCGCCCTGATGAACCCGGCGGGGCTGATGCATAAGATTTTGCTTATAATACAACGTATTATAATGCCATCACTGCTTTTAGCTGGGCTTGGCGGGCGGCGGCGCTCTCCGCCTTTATGCTTCATTTATAAAAATGCATCGCCTCGCATATTGTGACGTGAATTGGTCAGCGGTACGCCAAATACGCCTACTATGAGCGCAATCAGCACAATGTGGGCGTCATAAGCGGGCGCAACGGACAAAATGGGCGAGCAAGACGATTTCTGGGTCGCCTCAACCCTGAGCGCGCGTGAAGCAAATGCTGCGGAGCTCGCCGGGCGGTCGCGCTGACGAGGGCCCGAAGGGGCCGGTTGTCCTCCGCGGGGGCAAGAGAACGAGCGTTAGATGTCAATAACTGCACTTGGGTTATCCACTTCCCGCCAGCGCGCGAAACCGCGCCATCGGGCGAGGGGGAGTTCAGCCGCGCCTGCGACGGCGGTGGGCCTGTGCGTCGCCCTGCTGGGCTCAGCGGCGCTCGCCGATCCGGCCGCGCCCGCCGATCCGTCGGCCGTCGCGGATCAAGCCGTTGCGACCGCCGCCGGCGCGCCGGCCTCTCCGGAAGGCGCCTTGGCGAAGGCGACATCGGCGGTCAAGCCCGCGACCGACGCCGGCGCCTATGCCGACGCGACCACGGCCTCGAACTACACCGTCGACGCCGTGGATAAGGCGATCGGGACCAATCCGATCGAGCGCCTCGTCAGATACTACATAGCGGAGTGGGGCCAGGGCGCGGGTCCGCCCGACCCCAAGGCCCCGCCCTCCGTTCGTGACGGCTGGTCCCCGCCGCCGCAAACGGCGCCGCCAATGCCCTTCACCGACTGGCCCTATGGCGGCACGACGATGATCGGCGACAACCGGACGGCCTCGGTGGACAGCCCGCTGATGGTGGCGCTGCAACATACCGCGGTGGGCCAGGTCATGGCCGACACGGGGATCCAGGCTTATGGCTGGGTCAACTACGGCGGCAACATCAGCTCCAGCAAGTCGAAGTTCGGCAATGCGCCGGCCGGCTACGACTTCAATCCGAACAATATCCAGCTCGATCAGGCCGTCGTCTATGTCGAGCGCACGCCCGACACAGTCCAGACCGACCATGTGGATTGGGGCTTCCGGCTGTCGGCCATCTACGGCGAAGACTATCGCTATACGACGGCATACGGCATCGCAAGCTACCAGCTTTTGAAGCATAACGACTTCTACGGCTATGATTTTCCGATGGAATACGGCGAGTTGTGGATCCCGAAGGTCTTGGACGGCCTGATGATCCGCGTCGGTCGTTTCATCTCAGTGCCTGACATCGAGGCCCAGTTGGCCCCAAACAACTATATGTACTCGCACTCCATCACCTATACCTTCGACAACTTCACGAACGAGGGCATCCAAACCACGCTTGCCGTCAACAAGCAGCTCATGCTTCAGGTAGGTGTCGTGATGGGCACCGAGGCGGCGGTCTGGGACTACAACAAGAAACTGCCGAACCTGTACGAGCAAGAAGGCCTCGGCCCCGATCCGCTCTATCCTGGAAAGACCTTCCTAAAGGATCCAGGCGCCACGCCTTCCCTGACGGTCTGCGGGCGGTATCACAGTCTGGATAACAAGAACGACCTGAACGTCTGCGCCGACGCCATCAACCATGGCCAATGGGGTTATAACAACCTGCAGTGGTGGGGCTTCACCTTCTACCACACCTTCAACAAGTACTGGCACATCTCGTTCGAAACCTATGAAGAGCACGAGGACGGCGTGCCGAATGAGCTGAATCCGGTGGCGCTGAACGTCTTCAACAACGGCGGCACACCCTTCTCGCCTCAGTTCATCGCCTTCAATCCGCCTGATCTCGCCCAGTGCAAGAGCGCGGCGGTTCTCCGGTGTCAGACGGACTCCATCGGTTCAGTGTTTTACCTGAACTACTCGCCTAACGCCTTGAACAACTTCTCGCTGCGCGCCGAGTATTATGACGACCCGGAAGGTCAGCGGACGGGTGTCCCGGCGGTCTATCATGACATCGCCATCGGATGGCAGGCTTGGCTGTCGCCGCAAGTCGAGCTTCGCCCGGAATTCACCTACTATACCAGTTCCCGGCCCGCGTTTGATCTGGGGACGAAGACCAGCGAGTCGGTCTTCGCCGGGGACATCATCTGGCACTTCTAGTTCGGATTGGCTGACGTTCGGCCGAGGCGGTTCGCCCCGGCCGAACGGTAGGCCGCCATCAATCTTGCGCATTCTTCAAGGACCGGTCTTCACCCAGGCGAACAACATGGCTCTAGCGACGTCGGTTCTGAGAACGACTGAGATCGCCGACGCCTCACAGAGGTCCTGGCGCGGAATGCCGGGAGCCACCTGATGCGCCGCGGGTCGCGGGAATTAGAAGACGCGGGCGCTTGGGTCATCGTGTTGCTGGAAGGCGCGCTCTTCGAAAGACAAACACCATGAGCCCGCAGAGACCCCGCGTTCTCGTCATCGATGACGACCCCCAGCTTCACCGTTTCCTCGGACCAGCGCTGGACGCCGCAGGCTATCAGCCCGTTCGGGTGAATACCGGCCGCCAGGCGCTCAACACGATCGCGTTGCAGCCGCCCGATGCGGTTCTGTTGGACCTTGGCTTGCCCGATATCGACGGCACGGCCGTGCTGGTCCAGGCTCGCACCTACTATTCGGGTCCGGTGTTGATCCTGTCGGCCCGGGCGGGCGAGGGCGACAAGATCGAGGCCCTGGACAGCGGGGCCAACGACTACATTACAAAGCCATTCAGCGTGGGCGAATTGCTTGCGCGGATAGGGGCGGCGTTGCGCGCCCACACGCGTTCGACCGAGGCGGGATCGGTCATCTTGGCCGGCGACCTGACCATCGATCTGAGGCTGCGATTGGTGTCGCGATCAGGACGTATCGTCCACCTGTCGCCCAAAGAATACGACGTCCTGACCAAGTTGGCGGAGGCCGGTGGGAAGGTTATTACCCACACAGAACTATTGATGGCGATCTGGGGCCCCTCGCACAACGAGGATGTTCAATATCTCAGAACGTTCATCAGTCAGATTCGCCAAAAGATCGAGAATAAACCCTCTCGGCCCACGCTCGTGATCACCGAGCCCGGTGTGGGGTATCGGTTTGTATCCTCGCTATGACGGTCTCGAATAGCCGCAAGCCGCGGGCGACGCCGGACCTGAACGCTCGACGCGCGTTGGCGAGGCGCATCGGCCTGCCGATGCGCCCGATTCACGGCGCGGCGGCTGGTCCTTTCCGAGCGATGTCCCGGCCATGACGGCAGCGGGCTGGGCGGAAATCCTGTTTACCTTGGGTCTGTCCCTCGCGGTCGCCTGGCCCCTCGGCCGCTATCTCGACGGGGTCTGGTCGCGTCAGCCTACCTGGCTGGACAACCTTGTCGGCCCGATCGAGCGCGCCTTCTATCGCGTGGCGGGGATCGACACCGCCAGGAACCAGCATTGGTCTCAATATGCTGGGTCGCTGCTAGCCGTCAGCGCCAGCGGATTCTTTCTGCTCTACGGCCTGCTGAGGCTTCAGGGGATTCTGCCCCTGAACCCCGAAGCGGCGCCCGGAATGCCTCCGGATCTCGCCTTCAACACCGCCATCAGTTTCGTCACCAATACCGATTGGCAATCCTATGCGGGGGAGCATGCGGCCAGCCACCTGGCGCAGATGGCGGGGTTCACGGTGCAGAACTTTGTCTCGGCGGGCTCCGGGATGGCCGTCGCCGCCGCGCTGGCCAGGGCGTTCACCGCAAGCCGCTCTCGGGAAATCGGCAACTTCTGGGTCGATCTGGTCCGCATAACCCTCTACTTCCTGCTGCCGATCGCCGTCGTCATGGGCCTGGTCCTCGTCCTTCTTGGCGTCCCGCAAACCCTGCTGTCCCACATCGACGCCAAGACGGTGGAAGGCGTCCGGCAGACGATCATACTTGGGCCGCTGGCGAGCCAGGAATCGATCAATCAGCTCGGGACCAATGGCGACGGCTTCTTCAACGCGAACGCCGCCCACCCGCTTGAGAACCCGAGCGCGCTGGCCAATCTGATCGAAGCGGTTGGGATGAATGTTGCGGGGCTGGCGTGCGTCTTCGCCTTTGGCCGGCGGCTGAGGATGGCCGGCGAAGCCCGGGCGCTCGCGGTGGCCATGGTGCTCGTCACGGCCGCCGCATCCGGGTTCATGTACTATGCCGAAACTCGGCCGACGCCCGCCCTCCTGGCCGCCCATGTCGCCGACGGACCCAATATGGAGGGAAAGGAGGTCCGCCTGGGCGTCGCCGCCAGCGCGGCCTTCATGGCGATCACGACCGGCTCGTCCGACGGCGCCGCGAACGCTTCGATCGAGAGCATGACGCCGGCTACGGCGGGGACGGCCATGTTTCTCATGCAGCTGGGCGAAATGCTGCCCGGCGGCGCCGGCTCAGGGCTGGTGAGCATCGTCCTGATGGCCCTGCTGGCGGTGCTCGTGGCCGGCCTGATGGTCGGACGCACCCCTGAATATCTTGGCAAGAAGATCGAGGCCCGCGAGGTCAAGCTGGTGATGCTCGCAGTGCTGACTCTGAGCTTCTGCATTCTCGGGCTCTCCGCCATCGCGGCGGTCGAGCCTATCGCGCTGCGCCGGCTGTCCAGCGCCGGCCCGCACGGTCTCATGGAGATTCTCTACGCCTACGCCTCCGCGGCCGCCAACAATGGCTCCGCCTTCAAGGGGCTTGCGGCCAACACGGCCTACTGGAACACCACCCTGGCCGTCGCCATGGCGTTTGGGCGGTTTGGATTTCTCCTGCCGGCGCTGGCCATCGCCGGCAGCTTGGCGGCCAAGCCGAAGCGGCATCCCACCGGCGGGACCTTTCCCACCGATGGGCCGCTGTTCGTGGGGCTCCTGCTGAGCGTCATCCTGATCCTGGCGGGGCTTCAGTATTTCCCCTCGATGGCGCTGGGGCCGATCGTCGAGCAGATCGAGATGAATGCGCGCATCGCACGGCTGCAAACGGGCGCCGGCGCGGCGCCAGGGTCTACGAGCCGGCTGACCTTGAATAGAACTGCAGGTTTTTAACCAGCTGATCTATGTCGACGGCATAGTTGGCGAACGCCTCGACCACGGCTTTGTCGAGAAGCGTTGAGAGGGGCACATAGATGTTCTTATTATTCGGCAGCGTAGCCAGGTAGTTCATCTCGGTCAGCCGCTTGACCTTTCGCCTGACCGTTTCCCGTGGAATGCCCGAAGCTTCGCCGATCAGCAGGATCGGCAGGCCGATCGAGAGGGAATCCAGATAGGCCGACTCAAGGGTCGCCCGGTCGGCCGTCGCGCCGCCCAAGGGAATAATCGACTGGAAACAGGATTCCACCACGACGAAGAAGATCATCACCATGTCGTAGTCGAACTCCAGGAGTTCGGCGAAGCGTCGCATCGTGCGGGTGAACTGGCGAACCGCGAAATAGAGCTCCAGCTTCGTGATCGTCGCGATATCCGACTGGCCGCTGCTCACAGCCTCGCTGGTCACGCTGTCGCCCCTCGGTTGCCGGGCCCTTGGTCGCACAGTCGCCTTCGAGGGGCTGTCAGCATCCATCAAGCAGTTCGCCTCTGGCGCACGAATCCGATCCGCACTCGCGACCGCGCGATATCAACCCCCAGAGCGCCCAAGACGCACCGATCGCCAGCAAGTTGGGCGCGGCCAGCCCAACACGCAGAATCGACAGTGAGTTAAACGCCTAAAAGGTTCGGGGGTCTAGCGCGCTTAGCTGAGCGCCGGGCGTTCGCGGAAAGTGTTATCGATTATCGCGCTTTTGCGCCTCTTGGCGGCATTTTGCTGGCGGCGCGGCCTCGCCGGGGCGCTCGACGTGGCGGCCGATTCGTACAGAGCGCACAGCTGCTCAAAGTTCTGATCGATCTCATGCGGACGCGTAAGACGATCGGCGGCTTCGAGCGCGGTCGCGCCGCGCACCAGGGCCCTCAGGCACCATCCCAGGGCGGCCGCGCGACTTGCCGGCACGCCATAGGTTTTCAGAATGTCCAATTCCAGCGTCGCGTAGGCTTCCATCGCCTCCAGCGCATCGGGAGTGAGGATCGTAATGCGCGTAAGCGCGGCTTCGTGCATGTGAGGGTGGGCTTGGGCGTACAGTCTCTGTGTATTGATGAAGGCCTCAAGGGCGCCGCGTCCGGCAAGCCCGCTGATCGCCTGGGTCAGATGCTCGGTGAGGTCACGCAAGGCGCGGACGATAATCCCGTCGCGGAGCTGATAGATGCCGCCGACAAGGTTCACCAGGGCCTGTTCGCGGACCTGGACCGCTCGGGCGACATTCGTGGCCGTCACCTCGGCCAGGCCGCCCTCTCGCGTGAGATTGAGGCCGGCGCTGACGATGCGCTGCATGACATCGTCGGCCTGGTATTTTCGCCGCGATTGTTTGCGCGTCGAGGCGGCTCTGGCGGCCATTATCCCCTCCGGCTTCCCGCGGACCAGGCCGTGCTGATTGCGAAACGGCCGTCCGCAACCCGCGCCGATCCACAGCCGCCGAACGGCGTTGGTGCTGTAGATCGGTGCGGAGAGGGAGCCCTCATCGGGTATGACTCTTAGTAACGGTAGGTCAAATCGATGCCCGCGGTGAACGGCTGATTGGTCTCGATTCGCGTGTACGGCGTTGTGGGAAGGTTTTCCGTAAACATGCCTTCGAGTGCGGCGTGTTCGTTGAACACGTTGTTCGCAAACAGCGTGGCGGTCCAGGTATCCTTAAACTTGATACCTACCCGGATATTGGTCAGATCGTAGGCAGGCATCGGGGTATAGACGCCGGTCGCCTCATTCTGGGTCGGGAAGGTCAATGAATACCGCTGACCGGTATAGCTGTTCTCCAAGCGGGCCGTGAGCGTGAAGGAGTCGTTGAGCGGCCGCGAATAGACGAGAACGATGTCGCCGTTCACCGGCGCGACCTCGGGCAGCACGCCGGTCGGCGGGATGTCCCAGTGCGGGCCTCCGTTCAGGGTCTCGCGGAGGTAGCCAACCGAGGCTTCGACGTCGAAGCCCGCGCCCAGAATGGCGCGAACGTCGAGGTCGGCGCCGGCGATGTGGGCGTACTTTCCATTGATGATCATCGCCCAGTCGTCGGGATAGGCTTCCAGCTGGATGTCGTGCCAGTCCTCGTAATAGACGCTGGCGTTCACGGTCAGCCGGCGATCAAAGAGCCGGGCCTTTTCGCCGAGTTCATAGCTCCACACCGAGTCCTGCTTGTAGGTGGCGGGCCACTGGCCGCTCGTATAGTTCATATGGGCGAAGGCAGGTCCCCAGACCGGGCCGGTGGTCGGATAGATGGCGTTGCCGCCGCCGGGACGCGAGCCGCTGGCCGCGGACACATAGGCCATCAGGTCCGGGCTGAAGGTGTAGGACAGGTTGGCCTTCGGGTTGAAGGTGGTGGCCGACAGGTTGATGAGGCCGGTGCAGGAGGGCGTTGCGGCCCCGAGCGCCGATCCCCAGCCGCTGATGCAGGACGAGAAGCTGTAGTCATAGTGGTTCACCCGGGCGCCGACCTCGAGCTTGAGCGCATCGGTCAGGGCATAGGTGACGTCGCCGAACGCCGCATACTGCCTCAGCGTGGTCGGTGAGTTGGCGTCGAACCAGTTGGGCGTGGTCGCCGGCGCGAGGGTCCCCAAGTCCATATAGGACGCGAAGTTGGGCGTCGTGCCGTTGAAGGTCCACAGAGAGTAGAAGTCGCTGAAAAACAGCCCGCCGACCCAGGTGAGTCTGCCGGCGCCCTTCGATGTCGCCCGAAGCTCCTCGCTCCACTGGTGCGAGGGGTCGTTTTCGATGCCGAACTCCGGGCCCGATCCGTTTGGACCCGTATAGCCGGGGTTCGGAAGACCACTGTTGGCGGCGACGGTCACGCCCGTGACAGGGCTGTTGAACGCCTCGCTGGCCTCCTCTTCCTGGTTGGACTTTCGAGTCCAGTAGGCGGTGCTCGACGTCAGGTCGAACTGCGGGAAGCTGTAATTTATCTTGAGGCTATAGGCCGCGATCGCATCGTTGAGAGGCTCGGCGATATCGAAGGGCTGGTAGTGGGCCTCGCCGAAGCTTGGAATGCCGACGCCGTTGGAAACCGAGTCATAGGCGCTGATGCCGTCCTGATGGCTGGTCTCGTAGAAGAATGACGGCGTGATCGACAGATTGTCCGTCGGCGTCCAGAGCAGGGTCGCGCGGGTGCCGTAGGTTTGATAGGCGTTCGAGCCCGGATACTCCTTCTCGACCGGAGCGTCCTGCACGGCGCCGCGCTCGGTTCCGCCGGCGGTGACCAGAGGAAACGGATCGACGACGATGCGGTTGATCCAGCCGCTGGTGAAATTTTCCGACCCGACGACCCGCAGTGTCAGCTTGTCGTCCACCAAGGGCATGTTGATCATGAGATTGTCGGCGTGGTTGAAGGATCCGCCTTCGGTGTCCGACAAGGTGCTCTGCACCGAAGCGTGGTATCCGCTCGGATCGGGCTGGTTGGTCAGCAGCCTGACCGTGCCGCCCATCGAACCCGATCCGAACAGCGTGCCCTGCGGTCCGCGCAGAATCTCGACGCGATTGAGGTCATAGAGGTCGGGATCGATCACCACGTGGCCATTCTGGGCGCTCGCGGGTCCGGTCAAGGGGATGTCGTCGAGGTAGAAGCCGACCGTCGCGGAATTGCCGCCGCTCGAGGTCATGCCGCGCATCTCGATTTCAGTCTGGCTTGGCCCTTCGCTCTTCAACGAGACGCCAGGCGTTCCCTGGGCCAGGCTGGCCAGGCTGGCGATGCCGCGGTTCTGCAGATCGACCCCGGTCACCGCCACGATGCTCGCGGTCGTCTTTTGGACTGTTGAAACGTGCTTCTGCGCGGTGACGACGACCTCGGCGACCGTCGCGGCGGTCGCCGCTGAATCGGCATGCGCCTGCGAGGCCAATGACATTGCGGTTGCGGCCATCAGGGTGGCGACAAAGCTGGTGGCTGGAAGCATGCGCGACAAACACACGGGGCTCGTCGAGCTTCTCAGCGTTGTGCGATCCGTACATTCGGTCGCCGTTACCGATCTATACGCAGACTCGCGCTCATGATTATTATAGGCGCGCGAAAAAGTGCGGTATTTTAACATAAACCCCTCGTCTGTTGTCCGCTTAAGGGCAATTGATTCTATTCAAGCCCTCGTTGATCTGGTCACCCCACGAATTTCACGGCGAGGGGCTTCACCTGGGCGTGCCGGTTGGAGCAACGGGGAAATGGCTGCCGTCAGCCATTCGTCGCGATTTTCCGATTCTTGAGCCCATAATGAGCATTTAATGCCCATATGTGATGCTCGGAAAATACCGTCACGCTGGCGGGCGGCAATATGCGAGGGGCTCGATTTTCATAAGCGAGCCATAAAGGGCCGCGCGGCCATTTTATCGGCCGCGGCTGGGGCCGGCGGCCAAAATCCGGCATAACACACTCATAAAATTGAGATAATTTTCGACACCCAGCCCTGGCCAGGGGCGGCAGCCACGGCTGCGCTTATGAATCGTTTATCCTTGCAAGCGCAGCCGCCTATTTCTTGTTCATTCCCAACACAAGTATGAATGAGGAACCCAATATGATGCGATTTGTATCTATATGGGTTAATTAATGCGGAGTGGGCGGGACAATGCTCGCGCCTGCCGCTGCTGGCAGTCGAGAAGGAATGGAAAATGGTCAGCATCAGCAAGATGCTCGGTGGCTACGCGGGCCGATCAATGATTGCAGGCGCGCTCCTGCTAGCAGGGGGCTTGCCGGCGATCGCGGTCGCGGCGGGTCCCGATGTCCCCGTGTTCGATGCAAACGGGACGCCGCCCGCGGTCGCGCGGGTCATCGGCCCGGTCAAGAGCTTCGCCTGCAGGGCCGTTCAGGGCTCCGATGGCCAGTTGGAAGCGATCCAGCGTTTGAAACAGCGGGCGGTCTCCGAAGGCGCCACCGCCGTGGTCAATCTCAGCGTCAAGGTCCGGATGAGCCCAACCGCTTATCTTCGCGGAAGCGGATTTCCCAACCCGTGCCGGTTCGAAACCGACGTGAAGGGAACAGCAGTCGTCTTGACCGCCACCCAAACGGGGTGATCCCGCACCCTGGTGGTTGGGCAAGGTTCGGCGTCGTCGGCTAGATCCCCTTGCCGGCGGCGCTGAAGGGTGCGGCGGGCCGCGGCCGGTCCGCCGCACCACGAATTGTCGAATGCGCTGGCCGCTACGCAATCCTCGACCGTAAGCCTACCGCCCGGACTCCTTCAGCAACGCCGCCAGATAGTCCTTCCACACCGCCGCATAGGTATGGGTTCCATGTCCATGCGTCTGGTCGCTGATGGGGATCAGCACGAAGCGTGCGTGGGCGATGCGCTTCACCTCCCGCTCTGCGATGCCCAGCTCCGGCGGATTGATAAAGTCGTCCGCCGAATTGATCCACATCACTGGCGCCTTGATCAGCTCCAAGTGGGAGGCGTCATAGTCGCGTGAGCTGTCGGTGGAATAGAGGACGTCGTTCGCGTCCTCGGTGGTGAATTCGGCCTGCAGCCGCTGATCCAGGTATTTCTCCGCCGCCTCGCGGGTCGGCAAGGTCTTCTGCATCTGCGCCGGCGCGCTGCCGGCGATGGTGATCAGGTCCGACGCCGCGCGCAGGCCTTCGCGAGGTTGGCTGGTATAGTCGCCGCCATGCCAGGCCGGATCGCTGGTGATGGCGTCGACCACCATCTTGCGCCACAGCCGGTTGCGGCCGGCGATCGGCACGTCCAGGCAGGCCAGCGGCATCAGCGCGTCCATGGCG